>Ga0307989_1000215_pt1 | contig 41861 bp, 36 predicted proteins | sample EllFjometagen185_FD_203164 | JGI IMG/M metagenome (GOLD analysis project Ga0307989, IMG submission 203164) | Marine microbial communities from Ellis Fjord, Antarctic Ocean - #185 | ecosystem: Environmental > Aquatic > Marine > Unclassified | place: Southern Ocean | collected 2014-10-08 | reverse complement strand
TGATGAGTTGATAGCGTCACTAAAAAAAGGTTCTTTTATGCGGGGTAATAAGACTTAATAATGATTAATTGGCGGGGTTCGTGCGGTGAGAACTCCGCATAATGATCAACTCTGCATTAAATTTGTTGTTTTCTGAATGGGGAAAGATCTTTGACAGCACAACCGCGGCGACAGCGATAGCTGACCGACTCGTTTATAACTCTGAGATTTTGGTATTAGAAGGGCCCCGTTATCGAAAAAGAGAAAAAAACAAATAGCTGATCCGATTTTTTTTAAAACCGGATAACATTATAAGGGGAAATTACGGTTTTATCTCAAAACCGAGGCGTCGAGGTGCGTCTACTCGTCGAAATGGTTCCATTTAAACTGGTGAAAATGGTTCCGTTTTACACAGGTGGTTACACAATGGGGAGCCAATGCTATTTAATTAAGGGCTACATCAAGCCTTAATTAAAGCTGATTTTCTGATTTTACGCTTGACAAAAATGCTGTATTTTGCTACAAATGTAGCACAAAGTAACTTATAACGAGAGGTATCGTATGTCAAGTCCTATGAGGTTGGATTCGTCACTCGTCGCAGCGGCGAAGAGAGAAGGTGCAATGCAGAAAAGATCAATTCCTAAACAGATTGAGTTTTGGGCAGAGTTGGGAAAAGCAGTTGAGCATGTTATCGGGATTGAAGATATTATTGCTGTCACACAGGGGCTGAAGAAAATTAAAGTGGAACCGGTTCTATCTGTTTCAGTAAACCCGGATGATATCTTTGATTCTTTGGAAACAAGCCGAAAAAAGGGAACACTTTCAAAAAAAGTGCCGTCAGCAGCAGTCTATTTCGAAACCAGTAAAAGTCAACCCGGTTTACTGGATAGAGTTGACTCAGTATCCGGGGGGCGTAAGACTGGGCAGTTTGTTGGTGGCGAATTCAAGGTTCAGGAATGATAGTACCCAAACAACTGTGGTTATTGGCAGGCGGTAACGGATCAGGCAAATCTACTTTTTATCGTCTGTTTCTTGAACCTCGAGGTGTTAAATTTATCAATGCAGACTTGATTGCTAGAGAGATAGTGCCGGAGAATTCTGAGGATGCTAGCTACAAAGCTGCACATTTGGCACAACGACTGCGTGAAGATTTTCTGTTTGAGGGAACTTCCTTTTGCTTTGAAACTGTATTCTCTCATGTTTCAAAAGTCGATTTTGTTGCAAAAGCAAAGGCTCTAGGGTATGAAATTATTCTGGTATATGTTCATCTTGATACTGTCGAACTGAATGAAGCCCGTGTGATCCAGAGAGTGAGTGAAGGTGGTCACAATGTCCCAGCAGATAAGATCCGGAGCAGAATTCCTCGAACCATGGCCAATATAAAGAAAATCATCCCCCTTGTAGATTCAGTTAGACTAATGGATAACTCTTCTTTTGAAAATCCGTTTCAGCAGGTAGCGATTGTTAATCAGGGGAGACGCAAAGATCTTGTTTTTCATCTACCCCAATGGGCCGAAGAAATTCTTGAAGATATCCCGCCGGAAAATTAATAATCAATGCGATAACTGATAAAGGGGATTTGACGGGACGTTGTCTATTTTGTTCAGTTTGAAGTTATGAGATTTGTGGAATACACCATGACAGGATTCGGTCTGCACCAATCACCCATCAGGTTTAACGCTTTTGTGTTTTATGCGACCCGAATAGCATACCAATTAATATGAGATTAAAAGTTAACACAATTTAATTGGTATGCTGTCACCCAATTTCTGTTGGAATATATCGCGGTATTTTAGTGGTCCTATTATCCTGTAACAGGTACAGCTCCTAGCTTTCCGGGAGAAACAGTTTTTTGACCATACAAGAATTTCACTACTGACTCTGCCCCTGACTTTTGCGTTTCAGTTATCAATTGTTGGTAATCACTGCTGACTACCAACTGATAACTTTATTTCTTAATACTGCTTTTTCCTTTTTTTGTCAGACGATACTTTTGGAGCCTACTGGTGGGTTTTTCCGGTTTTGTATACTCCACTAATCCATTTTGAATTAGTTGCCGCATCAGCTTATTAAGATACCCGGATGGACTCTCTTTCCCGAATAGTTGAGAAATGCTTTTTTTGCTTAAATCTTTGATTTCTAAATTTTCCAAGATTTTTTGTGGCATCTCTGACTCTGCCCCTGACTCTGCCCCAGCTTTACCCCTTTTATTGAGGTCATCTAGATAAATAGTAAACCGCACCTGGCTTCCAATTTCTACTAACTCTGGGGAACGTAGTTTCAAAGTCCTTGCTTCATCAAAAATACGGGGAAGACCGCTGCCCCACTGTTCAATAAGGTTCAATTCCCTAAAAATTCGAGCAATGACACGATTCCTGATCTTTGAAACGCCCTCTTTCAAGTCTTCTACGGTCAGGCCGGGAAGTAGAATACCAGGGTTATCAATTTCAATTCTGTTGTCAAAAAATGCCAGACGAATTGGAGATCCTATCTGTGAATAGTCTGCATGAACCACTGCATTAATAACTGCCTCACGGAGGCTGGTTAAGGGGATATTCCAGGTATCCTTACGTTTTAATTCGGAAAAATCAGAGCTACGTATAGCATGCTTCTAAAGTGTTCATGCCCGGTTTCTTTTCATTTTTTCATCTAATTTTAAGTAGCCTCACTAAAATAGAATTTTGTCACAAAAAGTGATATATACAAAATTAGCCGTTATTTTGAGCTAAACAATACCACTTCTATCGTTATTCAACATTGGGGTATAAAAATCCAAATAATTTTAAAAAAGAAATCATCGTCAAAAAAGTTGCTTAACTTTGTGTCCATTTTTGCTTGACCATATCAGAACTCCAATCAGCCCTGAGCTTGAAAAACTGATTATCCATTTTGCTGAAGAAAACCCAAGTTTGTTATTTCCACCCCAAGGTTTTGATCCTGTTAATTGTGAAGGTGATATTAAGTGTAAATCAACACTTGGAGGTGTATTAAAATACTACTATAGAAAGGCTGCCTGAGAGTAACGGACGGAAAAATCGTATAAATCCCCCTGTAAAGTCTTTCCAGTTATACATTTGTGCCGATTTTACTTTTTTGACCAGACGACTACTCGCACTATTTGACTTACATATTTAATAAAAAGTATTGATCAAATCTTAATTTAGTGTATATTAGACATCATTCTACTCGATTTTAGATAACGGTTTTTTGGGTAGAAACAAGATGTTTTGAATATGTCAAGAATTAAACATGCAAATGAATCCTCAGTTGATAATCAAATTCAACAGCTCAAAGAGTTTGGTTATGGTGATGAAGATGTCTTGGAAATTTTAACAGTGATAGAATTGTATACGGTTTATAATCAAGTTATTGTTACATTAGACAGTAAAGTGGATGATTAGTTTTTTTTATATTTGGTATGAATGTCTTCCCAATTTTTACTTTCATTTTGTTTTAATAATTTCTTACTCAAAATAATTCATATAAGGAAGAATATGAAAAAAAGAGAATTGTTTGTTAGAAGTACGCTAGTTATAGCAGTTTTAGTTATTTTAGGCGGTTTTAGCGGTTGCTCCAAAGTAACAAAAAAAGGAAGTATTCCTCTTCCCAATAATTCATTATATGAATATGCTGCGGATAATTTAAAATTTAATATCTCAAATAAATCTGCTTAGAATTAAAAACTGTTCCTTTTATTCTAAGCAGCAATTTTATGGTATTCAGGGGTATTTAAGGAACAAATTAAAGCCAATAAAGCGGCTAAAGATAATATAACAATCTTGATTTTGAGTTTTCTATAGCGCTCAGCTAAATTAGCACAGTTACACTCAGATAAATTAGTCCGTAGAGTTCACAGATCTTTGTAATTGTGATTTCAATAGAGAATCCATTTCAGGATTCTTGTCGAAAGAAGATTTGGTGGATTCATATAACGGATAGTGTTTGAGAGGCGGTTATTTATAAACAACGGGACAGAGCTTAAAAGAGCCGCTTGTGGCAAATAGAAACCCTGACCCCGCTGCCCCTGTATGGTCAAAATATTATTTTCCTCGTAAATCCAATAATAGAAAGGCTTGACAAGGCGTTTTAGTATAATTTCTCATTTGTCCTCTCTTTAAGATGCTGATCTATAAAAGTATTTCAGTATTCCATTGAACCGTGTACGACATTTCAGCTTTCCTTTGTTATCAATCAGTTTTTGGTTTGGAAACAACAAGTGGTTGATTTTCAGCCTTAGAACTAATGTGGTAAGTGATAAGAGCGGAAATAATATTTTGACCCTACACTTCGACTATTTTGCAATCAAATACCATATAGTCTTGACTATTCCACAAATTGATGCATAATAGTCGAAAAAAAGAGGGGGGGAGCGTATGAACAGACTGCAGAAAAAATATTTATTAAAAGACTTAAATAAAAAACTGGTTTTCTTAACAGGACCTAGGCAAATAGGGAAAACATGGCTAGCGCAAAACATTTCAGAGGAGTTCACTAAAAGTATATATCTTAATTTTGACAGCCTAAAAGATAGAGAAATCATTAAGGAACAAGCCTGGTTAGACAGCACAGAGTTACTAATTTTGGATGAACTCCACAAAATGCCGGATTGGAAGAACTATATAAAAGGGGTGTTTGATACTCGGCCAGCCCACCTGAAAATTTTGGTAACAGGGAGTGCTCGCCTGGAATCTTTTAGACAAAGTGGTGATTCGCTAGCAGGTAGATTTTTCAGACATCGGTTAATGCCATTTACCCCAGCAGAAATAGCTCAGACGGGAGAGACCGTTGATATCAATAAGCTTCTTGTCAGAGGCGGTTTCCCAGAACCTTACCTCGCTGAAGATGACATAGAGGCAGATCGCTGGAGAATGCAATATATAGATGGTTTGATTCGGACTGATATTCTAGATTTTGAAAAAATTCACGATTTTAAAGCGATCCAACTGGTATTGGAAATGTTGAGGTCAAGGGTGGGTTCACCACTTTCATACAAGTCAATTGCTGAAGATGTGGGAGTTGCCCCGAATACCGTCAAAAAATATATTCAGATATTTGAATCACTATTTATTATTTTTCGGATAGTACCCCATTCCAGAAATATAGCCCGCTCGATCTTAAAAGAGCCTAAAGTGTATTTTTATGATACAGGCCTTGTGGAGGGTGATGAAGGAATCCGGTTTGAAAATTTAGTAGCCGTCTCATTGTTGAAGCATGTTTACGGCCTGAATGACTATCTTGGACAACCTTATACGTTAAATTACCTGAGAACCAAAGACGGAGCTGAAGTTGACTTCTGTTTGGTTAAAAAGAATGCACCTGAGCTAATGATTGAAGTCAAACGGTCTGCTTCAAATCTTGGCAAGTCCCTTTTGAACTTCCATAAACGCTATAATATACCTGCTATACAGCTTGTTTTACATCTCAAGCATGAAAGAAAAAAGGACACTATTGAAATCAGAAAAGGCGTGGACTATCTCAGTGAGCTAATTTTATAGATTGCACTTATCACCGCAGTTTTATGAAAGCGATTGAAATAAAATTAGATTTTTCACTCATCAATCCAACATGTTTTTATAAGGACAAACTGAGACAACCACTGCTTTTTCAAACAAAGGTTGATCAGGAAGCTAATTTCAAAATAAAAAATTCTCCTCAGCTTGACTCCTGTAACAGGTCTTTTTATCATTAAGCTAAGATTAAAAAAGAGCTGTTTGACAGCTTAAAACTTTTCTCCATTTATTTGATACACCATTTTGTAACAAACGACCGATGAGTAAATCGATAATAAGATTTATTGTAACCGATCCGGCCTGAAAAAAGTTCATTGCCCTCTCTATTTTCGGTGACTCAATTGCGAAAATAACAACAATTGAAAAGAGCCATCCCTAATGTTCCGGATAATGTCAGATGGGTATTAAGTATAGAAGATTACGGCAGACTTTATACCTGATTTCTGAGAAAAGACCTTTATGATATAACAGCTTCTATCTTCTGTAACAACACTTGAAGAGTTTTATGCTACGGTTTCTATTGCGGATAAAAAAGAGCTGGCGAAAGAAATAATTTTTTCATTCACATACAATATCTGGGAGATATGAGTCATGACACTTACTAATATTTCGTATTCAAAACAGAGAGAAGCAGATGATCGAGATGCTCGCGTTTCTAGGTCACTGAAAAATATTAAGAACAAGTTTTTAATCATGAGCGGTAAGGGAGGTGTCGGAAAAACCAGCGTTGCCGCAAATTTAGCAATCACGCTGGCCAATAAAGGGCTTAAGGTCGGGTTAATGGATGTCGACATTCATGGTCCAGATATTCCAAGAATGCTGGGACTCAAGGAAAATATCGGCGAAACCCTTGAACAGCGGATGATTCCAATTTCATACAATGATAATTTAAAGGTCATATCCGTTGAATCCTTGACCGAAAAAAAAGATGATGCGGTTATTTGGCGAGGATCGATGAAACACACTACTATCAAAAGATTCATAGGTGATGTTGAATGGGGAGATATGGATTACTTATTGATTGACTGCCCTCCAGGAACCGGTGATGAACCTCTTACCGTTGCTCAAACCATTCGGGATGCCAAAGCAATTATTGTTACCACTCCACAGGAAATATCATTGGCAGATGTCAGAAAATCCATCAGTTTTTGTCATAGTATGTATTTGGATATTTTTGGTCTTGTTGAGAATATGAGTGGTTTTGAATGTCCTCATTGTGGAAAAGCCATCAACCTCTTTGGCACCGGAGGGGGAAAGAAAACGGCCATCAAATCGAGTAACCGATTTTTAGGAAAGATTCCATTTGATATGGGAATGGTCGTTTGTAGCGACAATGGAATTTCATATACAGAAAAATATCCGGATACTGAAGTGAGTAAAGCGTTTAATGATATCGCCGATAAAATGATCAAGTATTAACCGCAATAATATCAAAAAACACCCTGGAATCAAAATCACACCCGATTTCAGGGTAAAATCCCCTTTCAACGATACTCAAACGGCTACTCTGAAAAAAGGTAGTATTTAAAACCCGATTTCTCATCTAAGGAATACAAATGACAGACAATGTTACACCGAAGGCTTTAAAAGATGAAAAGCAAGGAATCTACTTCGGCTGGATTGTTGTGGCAGGTGTATTTTTTATGGTCGCAGCTTCCTGTGGATCTATTTATAGTTTTGGTGTATTTTTTGTTCCTATTTTAAAGGAATTTGGGTGGTCAAGAAGTGTGGTTTCAGGCATTGTCTTTTGTTTCGGGATCGCATACGCAATCACAATACCGTTAATAGGAATAGCGGCAGATCGTTTCGGTTACAAATGGATATCCATTTTAACTATGGGTATGATGGGGGCGGGATTCATATTGGGTTCCTTTGCCTCATCGATTTGGCAAATGTACCTATTTATTGGTTTACTGCCGGGAATTGGTGCCTGTGCTGCGATTCCACTACCCATATCACTGATTTCCCACTGGTTTGTAAAAAGGCAAGGCTTGGCATTAGGGATTTCATCAGCGGGTATCGGTGTTGGGGCTGCCATTATGCCGCTTTTAATCGCTTACATTGAAACACAGGCGGGATGGCGAATGGCAATGCTCACATTGGGAACGTTGATTTTATTAACCTATATTCCTATTGCTCTTTTTGTGATGAAACTTCCCCAAAAAGGCTATGTTGAAGCCTATGAAGGTTTAACTCAAGTTCAAACTCAAAAAGTCACCATTAACCGCAAGCCGGATACAACACTATTTCAAGCATTGAAAACAAAATATTTCTGGTCGTTATTTATTATATTCGGATTCACTATTTTATGTTTGGGATTAATCTTAACCCACTTGGTACCTTATGCAAGAGATACCGGAATATCCCCTTTAACAGCCGCCAGTCTGTTAACCATTGTTGGGTTTTTCAGTATCGCAGGCCGCCTGGCAGCCGGTTTTATCTCTGATCGTTGCGGTGCCCCAAAGGTTCTGTTTTGGGCGTTATTGCTACAGGGAATTATGATGTTGTGGATTCCACGAATTGATAGCCTTGGCCTTTTCTATACTTTTGCACTGTTTTTTGGTGTTGCTTACGGTGCGAATCTGGTAATGATTCCCACGCTTACTGCCAACATATTTGGTGTAAAGTCCATGGGTGCAATTTATGGAAGTCTTTCCGTCGCTGACGGTATTGGCTTTGCTTTTGGACCATTATTGGCTGGCTATCTGTTCGACCTCTCTGGAAATTACAACAGTGCATTTATATTCTCTGCAGCAGGATTGTTCTTTGCTCTTGCCCTTACCTTTGTTTTTCGAAGAAATCCTTAATCCGTATTTTTGTTTTTCCTGCCTTTACCTTGTCTACATTAAAATACAAAAATCAACTAAAATCATCCTGTTAAAGTTGACAAAAACCTCTTTAGATTTTAGCTATTTTTTGTAAAACTGATGCTCGCAATAGTATTTTTGATGTGTTACAGTAACCGTGATTGAAGTTTTAAGTGTAAATTTTTCCCTATTTATAGTTAAAACTTTTTTTCGTAAAGTTATTGAAATCGTTTTGGATGAGAGTAAATAGTTAACGTCCATGCAACACAACTAAGAGAAAAACAGTACTCATTATGCCAGCCAAAATACTCATTGTAGAAGATGAAGCCATTGTCGCAATGGAGCTTGAACATAGCTTGACCGATCTTAGATACCATGTCATTGCCAAGGTAGATACGGGTAAAAACGCTATTAAATTGGCACAAAATGAAAGTCCGGATTTGATTCTGATGGACATCCATTTAAAAGGTGAAATGGATGGCGTACAGGCAGCGGCTGAAATCAGTAAAAGAATGGATATCCCGACTGTATTTCTAACCGCTTATGCAGAAGACGATATACTGGAACGCGCTAAGTCAATCAATCCGTTTGGTTACCTATTAAAACCAGTTCAATCAAGAGATTTAAAAGTCGCCATTGAGATGGCCATTTATGCTGCAGATATCGATAAAAATCGAAAAATAGCTGAGAAGAAGCTTAAACTGGCGAAGGAAGATTTGGAAAGGCAGGTTGAAAAGAGAACGGCAGAACTCAAACTGGCAAAAGAAAATGCAGAAAAAGCCAATCAAGCAAAATCAGAATTTCTGGCAAACATTTCTCATGAACTGCGAAATCCCATGCATCATATCTTGAGCTACTCAAAATCAGGAGAAATCAAATATAATAAATCTACTGATGAAAAACGACTCCATTATTTTAAACAGATCAGAATATCTGCCAGTCGACTGATGAGTTTAATCAATAACTTGCTGGATATTACAAAAATGGAATCCGGTAGGATGGATTATATTCTCAAAGAGTGTGATTTTCAAAAAATTGTTGAGGAAGCCGTCTTTGAATTTAATCCGTCAATTGAAGAAAAACAATTGGCTATTGAGATGGAAAATAATTGCGCCGTCGATTTTGTGAGTTGTGACAGCTACAGAATAGGACAAGTAATTCGAAATTTGCTTGCGAATACCATCAGATTCAGTCCAGAAAATACCCCCGTAAAAATTACCCTTAAAGATGATAAATTGAATGACAATAATCAGACTGTCCCAGCGATTAACTTTTCGATTAAGGACTATGGAATAGGTATACCTGACAATGAACTGGACCTGATATTCGAGAAATTTGCCCAAAGCAGCAAATCCAAAACCGGAGCCGGGGGGACCGGACTCGGGTTGGCTATCAGCCAGGAAATTGTTCACGCCCACCAAGGTAAAATATGGGCAAGAAACAACTCCGATGGAGGAGCAACACTTTCATTCGTCCTGCCATATCACCCCAAAGACACTTCTTCCTAAATCAAATCGCCATTTAGTTGTAATTGTTAAGTATTATTCATTTTAAAGTGCAATAAATCAAGGGCGTCCCCACTTAATGTCCCCAAAAAGTAAGGGGACAGGTACGCGATACCTGTCCCCTTACTTTAGTGTAAATCTAGTCCAGTTCCTTAAGAATTGAATCTGTTACTTCTTTAATAGAGATAGATCCATCAACAGAAATGACTTTTGCCTCACCGGCATTTTTGAAATAATTTACAGCAGCCATGGTGCCTGTATCAGTATCATAATAAATATTATGTCGCTTACTAATTGCTTCTTCATCCTGATCATCCGCACGTGCACTTAATTCGCCACCACAAACTCTACAAACCAGTTTTCCATCCTTTTCAACGGGTTTAATCGCTTCAAAAGCAATATGGTTTGGATGATTATTATCGTTCGCACATAGTCGTCGTCCCATGATTCTTTCTTTAGCAATTTCACGATCGAGAACGATTTCCATTACATAATCAAGCTTCATACCGGCTTCTTTCAGGGATGCATCCAGAGCTTCAGCCTGAGCCTTTGACCTTGGGAACCCATCCAACAACCATCCTTGCTCCTTGGATTTTGCTAGAGTTTCCAAAACCATTGGAATTGTAATCTCATCAGGAACCAGGTCTCCTTTATCAATATATTCTTTGGCTTTCATACCCAATTCAGTTCCACCTTTGATGTGCTCTCTAAAAATCGCACCGGACTCAATATGATTAATTCCATATTTTCCTTTAATGATAGCGCCCTGGGTACCTTTTCCACTTCCATTAGGTCCAAAGGCAAGAATATTTATAGCCATAATTAATCTCCTTAATCCAATTAACATATATTACTGATACATCATACAATATCAGACAATTAATAAAACCACTAAACTAACTTCCACCGCATTTACTTAAAGATGTGATCTGTTTATCACAAACAGTTAATAATGTTACTAGAAAAATTAGCTCTGATGCCAGCAAAAATTTATCCATATATAGACGCCTATTAGATACCAGACAAAATAATTTATTTTTAAATTGATTTACCTGTTCAAACATTCGACATAAATAAACTAATTATACCATAATAACAGTAGTTTAAATAGATACAGTCTTGCTTGCTATAAAACCTACTAAGTATTGATCTCCTTACCTAATATGGATTTGACTTTTGCAATTTTTGACTTCAACCTCTGATTTCCCTTTTTTCGTGCATCAATTTTAATAGCACAACTAATCCGGTCACAATCCTTATTCATCACCTCATAACATTTGGAAACAACACTTATCACTTCGTCCCATTCACCTTCCAGAACGGTTCCCATTGGATTAAGCTGGTAAGGAATCCCAGACTGATCAATCACATCCAGTGAACGCGATACATACTGACTGACACTCTCACCTTTATCTAGGGGTGTCATCGAAAACTCCAATAATACAGACATGTAATTATCTCCTATCAATTTTATTATCAAATCCGGTACAAACCTATTGCAAATACCAGTTGTTAAAGTGATATCTATCTTACAATGCCAAAAAATGAAATACCAAAATCATGGGTATCTATTCAGCTCCCCAACGGGCGTGAGTCCACCCAAAATGGGAAGTAACAAGCTTTAAATCATAGAATCGCGGTTGTTTGGAGCTTGTTCTAGCCTGTTTTTCACCTAAAAGGTCCCTGAGCGAAGTCGAAGGGGCAAAGTGTTCTGAAAGAGTCCCTTCGACTTCGCTCAGGGATCTGATTGAAGGTAGTTTGGGGCCCATTTTTGCCAACTTGTAACTTAAAAGCACTTCTTATTTTTGAGCGCAAAAGCTTTGCCCTGGCGGTGTTTGATGAAAATCTAATGACAGCCTTGGACATAAACAGCAGAGGCATGGCAGATTCAAACAAATATAATGAATAGGTACAAATTGGGTAATATGTAATTTTTTCTATATTTTCAAGGACGTCCCCCTTTTTTTTACAATATAATGCTATTGGCGGTTTTTAATTTCATATGTATAGTGGCAACGGAATGATTTATTAGTTAAAAACGATGGATTTTTCAATAGCGAAAAGAGACTTCATGGAAAAACAGAATTCAGTTGATTTAAGTGATGTGTATGATGCTGCATATGAGCAAGAGATAGGCGATTACCGTAAATTTGTACCGGTATTAATCAATCAGGTGTTTTTACGTCATTTTATTGAACCTGGATTGCTGGAACAAAAGAGTTGTGAGGATTTTTTGAATCCGGAAACTCACCCAAATAAAACCGCCTTCTTTATTATCAAAAAACTTTTTGACTACTTTATTGATAAAGGAAATCTTATTCAAACCGAAGATGGTTTTTTTAAAGTCGTAAAACCCATCATTGATGAAGATCCGAATGATGAAAAGCTGAATGCCCACCTTAAATCCAATCCAGAAAAAAGAATCATCCTGCAAATTCTCATCAACATTAGAGATATCATTGATAAAGTATTATTCAAGGGAGAGGATGCCATGCTGTTAATGGCAAATAATAATTTCAGGGAGGCAATGAAAGTATGGGAACAATTAAACGCCTATGCTCAGGTTAAAGTTCCCTGTCATCATCTGGTTTTACGTGTAATTAAAAACAGGCTGAAAACTCACAAAAATCTGAACATATTCGAAGGCGGCGCCGGAGTAGGGGCTGTAATGAGAGAGTTATCGAATGACAAGGAGCTTACAGACCAGCTGGCAGGTTTTAAACAATACTATTTCACTGATATCAGCTTAAGCCTGATTAAGATTAGTCGAGAATGGCTAAGGGAACATCTGCCCGCTGAATCCTATGACAAAATAACGTTTAAGGTGGTAAATCTGGATAAATTAGAGATCAACACACCCGATTTTGCCAAAGAAAACGCTTTTGATATTGTCATTTTTGAACATGTGCTTTATGACCTGATTGATCTGCATAAGACCCTGACAACCGTTCGTAAAATGCTGAAACCGGATGGAGTATTGGTTTTCACTATGGCTTATCGGTTACGTCCCCGCGAATTTTTTCCGTTTGAATTTATGCAGTCAACATTTCAAAGTTACTATACGGCTAAACTCGAACCGGAATACAGGGAAAATATTGGGTATCTGACAATTGATGAGTGGGAAAAGTCATTAGTAAGAGCAGGGTTTTTAACTTATGAAGTATACCCCGCCCGCGAAGATATAGAGAAATGGCCCTATGGTGGGATTATTGCCTATCCCTCAACATAATTAGTGCCTGAACGAAAACCCTGTAAAAATCAGCTACTATTCATTTAGCTGAATTAGATCCATAATGACGATTCAAGCTTTCAGTAATCAGCCATCAGCTTTCAGTTTTTAGTACCTTATAAATAGTTTTCTGCGTTTTTCAGCAGGAAACTATTTATAAGGTACTTATCCAGTTTATCTGGGCTAAGTGACTGAAAAAATGTTTGTTTTTACTGAAGGCTGTTAGCTGACAGCTGACGACTTCTTAACTTGCATACTGAATGTTATTTAAAATACCAGATTATACTTAAAAATAGGGGCTTTTCGTTCAGCCACTAATTAATCATTTATCCCCCATCTTTAGGGGACGATCCTTCCTTACGCTTTTCTACTTTTTTTCAGCCAGATATTTGACGATTGCACTCAGACAGTTAAATTTTTCCAGCTCGTCTTTATCAATTTCAATTCCGTATTTTTCTTCAAAAATGGTCTTCATTTCAATGATCAATATGGAATCAATTCCCAATTCATCTACAAAAATTGTATCATCACCCAACTCCGCTTCCGGTATCTCAATAATTTCACAGACCAGTGTTTTGACTTCTTGATACAGTGCATCACTCATTATTTACCCCATGTTTTATGAAAATGATTATATGATCGAAACTATTCAGTAAAAGCGCCTAAGTACCAGATATACTGTAGTTGGCATGGCTCCGACTGAATAATTATTTTCATTATAAAAAAACGAAAAAATAGAAAATTTAATTCTGAACTCTGAAAAATGTTTCCCCACCTTTTTATGTAAGACTACACTAGGAATTGTTTATCATCATATTTAACGTCCGGGTTTCCCTGCCATCTCGGATGCATCCAGAAATATTGTTCTGGGTGGTTTCTAATATCTGCTTGCAGTTCATTATAGTAGGCCTGAGTCAACAACAGGGTATTTTCTTTTCGAGAAGATGTCTTTTCATATTCCAGTTTTTTAAACCGTACTTTGATTCGGCCATCAACCTTTGCACAGGAAAAATAGATCAAATCAACATCCTTTAAAAGGGCTAGCAGTGCAGGCCCCTGCGCAGTATGGGTTGTCTGGCCCAAAAAAGTGACTTCAATTGCCGCTTTCGATGGCTTAAAATCACCTAGCATTGCCACCAGCTCTTTTTGAGCCGTATTATACAATTCCACCCGATCATCAGCAGAGCTATGTGTTTTCATTCCCAATTTACGCCGAATATCATCTAGCCAGTAACCGACCACTTTATTTGCGTGTTTGCCGGTAAACAGAGTTGCAGGCTCTCCCAGTGCAGGGATTAAAAAACATGCTATTTCCCAGCAACCGAAATGTCCGCCCACTAAAATCCCCCCCTTTTTACCCCTGTTTTTCACAATATCCAGGCCTTCAATATCGATCCAATCTTCGACGGGAAGTTTAGCCAATCGATCCATAATAAACACCCGCATTATTTCGGTACCAAAATGGTGAAAACAGCCTTTTGCAATTTTCTCAGCCTCTGAATCAGAAAATCGATCACCAAATGCTAATTTCACATTTTTGATACTTGCACTACTCTGAATCTGAAGCCTCCAGGCCAGGTTTCCCAATCGAATTCCAAAATTTAAAACCGTTGAAATGGGTAGTATGCGACAACAATAATAGATTACTTTGAAGATAAGTTGTTCAATTTTAAACTGTGTCTGTCGTGACATCTTCTTTGAAATACGCATAATATTTTGTCTTGTTTAAAATGAAAACTGAAAATTTCAACTCAATGAAAAAATGTTCTATCGACTTATACCTATTGAAAAGAAAGCATAATTAACCCGCGATAAGTTGTCAAATTAGCAATTTATCACATAGTCAAAACCGTCCCATTATTTGGGAATCCCTTTTTTATTCGACAACATCGCTGTTTTTAACTAAACTGTAGGAAAAAATATCATACTGATAAAATAGATTGTTTCATCCACGTATGTGATTCGCTCGCGCACATATACACTCAATTTCAATAGAACCCTGAAACGCCATGAAACTGAGAAATAATAGACGTATAAACCCATTTCACTCAAAGCTGTTGCTTACACTGATCATAATTATCGCCAGCAGTTATCAGATTCCCCTTTTCTCTCAGGAAACCTTGAGTGTCGGTCGAAGTTATCGCTCCCTGGCCATGGGTAACACTGGTGTAGCCAGTGCCAATGACAGTGCGGCATTGTATTATAACCCAGCGATTCTGGCGAATATAACCGGGTGGTGGCTGGATTATGCGGCGTATACCGTCGAAGCATCCACGGGTTTTTCAACACTGGAATCGGCACCTATGTTAGCTTATCCGATCTTTCCATACATAAACAGGGAGGGAATTAACAACCTGCTGAAAGAAACCTTTTTATCGAAGGATAATCCATATTTGAGAGCGAGTGCGGGTATTAACCTTTCAATAAACATATCAGAACGAGGTTGGACGATTGCCGGTAGTCAAATGTATGAAAGTGTTATGACAACCATTGACGATGGCGCAACCATCTACCAACGAGATGATATGGTTGAGAAGATTGGCCTTTCCATTCCCATCGGTTTAGGACAATTGGTTTTAGGTATTACGGGAAATCGTATCACGCGTCGGGTTGCAGCTGACGCAACCACGGACACCATTCCGGATTGGGGTGGTCGCTATTCAGGAACGGGTTACGATATTGGTTTACTTTATAGAATGGCCAACCAGGCAAGAATTACACTGGGATTTGTGGCGCAGAACTACGGAGGAATTACGCTGGGTGATTCAGGAATGGTTGAAGAACAAACCATGGCATTCGGGATGTCAACCAATCACGAATTTGGAATTTTTAAGTTAACTGTGGCGGCAGATATTAGGGAAATAGGTTCAACCGCGGCAAAAACAAACACACTTCATGCTGGAGCTGAGCTGGGCATTTTTCCCAATTCCACCGGCGGAAGTTACCTGACTTACCGAACCGGCTTCAATCAGGGATACTTCACACAAGGCGTCGAAATAAACCTGTTCAATCACTATCTGATTGTTGGATATACCCAATATAGTGAAGAAGTGGGTACCGGAACAGAAAAAGTTGAAAGCCAGCGAGCCATCGCCTATCTATCACTGGGATTGTGATATAGTTTTTTCTAATTATGTACAATCAACAGTCCTCATTCGGCTAAACCTCTTGTCATTCCCGCAAACGCGGGAATCCAGGGTATTAACTAAAATTTTTGTTTGCTCCCTGGATCCCCGCCTTCGCGAGGATGACAATGCGAAAGAAGAAGGGGATGTCAATAGTATATAATCAGGTCAAAAGTATATAATCAGGTAAATTTGTCTAGCACCCACGCAAAATTCCTTGGAATATCTAAAAGAGATCATCATGGCAGAGGTTAATCGAATCGATTCATATATTCCATATGAATAACTCCAGACTCAGACATCCAACCCAAGATGCTATTTAGTGCCTGAACGACAACCCTGTAAAATTCAACTATTATTCATTTAGCTTAATTATATCCATATTGAAAATTGAAGATTTAAGCTTTCAGTCATCAGCTTTCAGCTTTTAGATTTTAAGCGATTGAAAACATGTTTTTTTTTACTGAATACTGATAGCTGATAGCTTCTTGACTTTCATACTGAATGTTATTATTAAAACATAAATTTAATTGAAAACAGAAGCTTTTCGTTCAGGCACTATTTAATTACTTTTTCTAATTTGTTAATAAATTTTATTTTTTTCGTCAGCGTTTTCTTGAAAACCAAAACCATCCCCAGATTATTATTTAATCGGCTAAAAACGGGGTATAGCAATACATCTGCCGGCATATTCATGTTTGTAGCCTGACGATCATTAATTTGATAAAAACTATCCACATTAGGTGGATTTGCTTTGACCATCCGCAATGCTTCTTCAATATTATACAATCGGGTTTGCTGTAAATAGGCGACTATTTTTTGTGATATAATACCTTTATTGATCATTATACCAGTTCTTTTTTCAATATTATCAACAGAGTTCGCAAAAACACCAATTGTTGATTCCAGATCATGAGATTTCATTAATCTGAATATGTCAACAAACAGATCTTTATCCAATCTCTGATTACTTAAGGTAAGATATCCTGGAAAACCGACTTCTTTAACTTCCTTTTCGGGAGCGTCGTCTGCCACCCTTTGATCAAAGTACTTGGTTTCAGCCTGCTTCCCCTTGGTAAATCTACTGAACAGAGACATATTGTTTCCGGGTAAAAGGTTATTATTAATTAAGACAAAAAATAACTTTTCTGCTTTAAAAAACCTGAAACTCTGGAAATACGATCTGTAATCCTTTCTTATATCCGGTATTCTGACTGTTTCTTTAAGTACTTTTAAAACGGGTTTAAATTATAATCCAGCATAATTTCCTGAATTTCTTGCTGAAGCTGAGTTGCCTGCTCATAAGATCCTTTAACCGCATCATAGTTTTCCAAAACTAGTGAGACGTAATCCATTGATTTTTCTAACATTTTTTTATACACGGTACTTTCAAACAATCCCTTTGACTCTTTGGTAATCCATGCAGCCTTTAAATAAGGGTCTACTTCATATAGCCGTGTTGGCAACGTATTATTTAAATGCTGATCAATGATATTTTCACATCGGTTAAATAGCCGAAATGCAGCCTCCATGGTTTTGACAGAATCACCATGGGCAATGGCAAATTTATAATCGGATACGGCTATCAGAGTTCCAATCATGTACTTTTGTAAAATCAAAGCTTTGGAAGCATCCGGAATCTGGCTTAAAATATCATTAACAAAATTTCTAAATGAGGGAATCCTGGCAAAGAAGGACGCCACCGTAATGACTTCCCAAATAATATAATTCGCCGTTTTCCCGACCCCTATCTTCTTAGTATCATCCCCTGTCTGGATCAAACAAGCATTAACTATTTCTTCGCTAGACAGGCAATCGTAAAAATAGGCCGTCCCTTTTAACTTTGAGTTCAGAGTATTCAGACCCGTCAATTGACTTTTTACTGCCAGCAACGATGTCACATGGATCAATAACTTTTGCATTTCATCAGAAATTCGCTGGATCTGCCAATGATAACTGGAACCGACATTGCTATATTCAAAAATCACCTTTCTTTGAAGATCCTCCAGATACTTGATGTACACTTTAACAAACCAATTCACATAGAAAATACTCAACCCGCCATTGTGAATAGCTAATCCTATTTCAGTCAATGCGACCTTATAGGCATCCAGTTTTTTATGATCAATACCACTTTGTGATAGATCATGGAATATTCTCATTCCCCTCAAGGCCCTTAATTCAGGATTATAGGGATGATGCTTTAAATATTTCCTCACCCGTTTTCTCAAATCTGTCATTTTTGATCCACTGGAAAGGTCTTCAAATTGAGATCTAAGTTCAGTTAAATCCGGCAAGGGTCTTTTAATAAAGGCGAATCGGCGTTTTTTCTGGGGATATGCAATGCTATCCCCCCAAAAATCGGGGGATTCTGGTGTTTTAGATTTTAAGTCCTCCAAAACATATGTCAGCTGTTCGAGCTGTTTATCCAGATGCTTTTTTTCCGATTGCTTCCAATCATTGGATTCAGAATTTGGATTCGGCTGCTTCGGCTCTTTTTTAAGGACAACCTTTTTAACTTTGGTTTGAGTTTGCAGACCGTTATTAGGCGTCACCAAGCCTAACATGCCTCTTATAATCTTATAAATCCCTTTTACAAATAAAAGCAGGGGATTATAACCTTCAAAAGTATCATCTTTTTTCCCGGTCATAAAATGACATCCAGCAAATTTAAGATACTATAACTAAATAACAGATGAAAGTTTAATACTGGAGAGCAACTATCCAATAAGTGGAAATTCACGCCCGGTCAGGATTATTATCGATCAATTAGTCAAAAAAACCGGTTCACCTGATTGATAGAAATGCGCTATTTTGTAATCCTTTTTCCTGTATTAGTAACACAATATCCCCATCGGCTCAAGTGAAAACGACGCTGCCTCATACCTGTAGCGCCTTGAAAATTAACCTATCCAGCGAATAAGCTGCAGACGATTTAAATGGCTTTTGTCGGTGACAAACATTTAGATTACATGGTATTGTTAAACCACGTTATCAGCAACAATACAGTTGCTTATGAAGACATTATATGCGTCATATGAATGTAAACTACTGCCTTGGAAAAATGAAGCACGGGGATAACAAACCGACTCGCATATTGAGAAATCAATTCATTCTACTTTCGATTGTATTGGGTCTGTTTATCCTTTTCAGTACTCCAGTTTATCCCTCTGCTGAACCATTAAAAGTGTTCGTTTTACCTATTTCCGGTGAAGTTGACCCCGGTATGGCAGCATTTGTAAAGAGGGCGCTTGAGGAAAAAGGGAACGATCCTAAAGCACTATACATCATAGAAATGAATACCTTTGGCGGACGTGTTGATTCAGCACTGAATATTGTCGATTCCATTTCAAATATTCCTAAAGGCAAAACCATCGCTTTTGTGACTAAAAAAGCCATTTCTGCCGGGGCCTTGATTGCTCTTTCAGCCAATCAACTGGCAATGAAAAACAATACCACTATCGGTGACTGCGCTCCCATCACAATGTCAAAGGAAGGGCCTAAAATGTTGGGAGAAAAGTTTCAATCCCCGTTAAGAGCCAAATTCCGTGCCCTGGCAAAAAAAAATAACTACCCTATTCAACTGGCCGAATCCATGGTTTCTATGGATAAGGAAATCTATCAGGTTACCAGAGGCGGGAAAACCACCTATCTCGATGAAAAAGAGTATGCTGATTTGACCGATCAGGAAAAATCTAAAATCACAAAAAAGCAGACCATTGTAGCCAAAGGGGAGCTTTTAACCATGGATGATTCAGAAGCCTTGAAATACGGATTTTCACAAGCCAGTGTATCAAGTATTGAACAAATGTTAGACCAATTGGGGTATAAAAATTATCAAATTTTCAGAATTACAGAAGCCTGGTCTGAAACTCTGGTCAGGTATCTGGGTGCCGTTTCACAAATCCTGATGATACTGGGTTTCGCTGCATTATATATGGAATATAAGACCCCTGGTTTTGGAATTCCCGGAATCGTAGGACTTATCTGTCTGGGCCTGGTCTTTTTCGGTCAACATCTGGTTGGACTTGCCAATTACACCGAAGGTTTTCTGCTACTAATCGGCATCGTCTTGTTAGGTTTTGAAATATTTGTAATTCCCGGATTTGGAATTGCCGGGATCAGCGGTATTTCTTTAATCTTGGTAACCATGGTATTGATATTTCAGGATTTTGTAATTCCCACCCCGACTTTACCCTGGCAGATGAATATTCTAGTTAAAAATATGACCCAGGTTGCAATAACATTTGGACTCGGTTTAGTCGTCGTATTTATTATCCTTCGCTTCGGTTTGATGAAACTTTCCAGCACCGGAAAAGGTCCCTACCTGATGAAGACATTAAAAGATTCCCATGTCAAATCTCAGGAAATTTCAGGTATAGTGCTTGGGAATCTGGGCATTGCGCAATCATTCCTGCGTCCATCCGGAAAAATTATTGTAGGACACAAGAGAGTGGATGCTATCTCACAGGGGGGTTTTATTGAAAAAGGTACCCGTGTGAAAGTTATTAAAATCGAAAATAATACCATTATTGTTTGCCCACACCTCAAAGAAAAATAGATTCATATGACATTTTCAATTTTATTACAAATTTTAGGTGCTTTGGTAATCATTGCCGAAGTTTTTATTCCGTCAGGCGGACTTTTATCTATATTAGCCACCGGTTTGATTGGATACTCCCTTTACAATTTTTATACTAGCGGTTCTATCCAATGGTTGGCGATATTTGCCCTTATTGATCTGGTCTCAGTTCCAACACTAATCTGGTTCAGTTTCAAAGCACTGGCCAAATCTCCATTGACCTTAAAAAATCGATTATCCAGAGACAAAGGCGTTGTATCCCAGTCTCTGGAACTCAACATACTCATAGACAAAGAAGGCGTTGCTGTAACGGACCTGCGCCCCTCTGGAATTGCCCGGATTGACGGATTAAGGTACGATGTCGTCACAGATGGGGAGTATGTTGAACAAAATTCAGAAATCGTTGTATCATCAATCACGGGAAATCAAATCATTGTCAATCCCAAAATTCCAAGTTAATAAGTTATTCAAGACTGTATTGACGACTGTTTTACGATCTTCCTGGAAATCATTATTACTTCAGAGACAAGCATCAAGATTATCATTGACGTAAAACGAGCATACCCATAACATTTCTAATTGAACGACTAAGTTTATTACATAATATTTCAATCAAACTGAAACCTGAAAAGGAGCTGACCGTATGAATCTTCAATATTATGCACTTCCAATTATATTTATTATCATTGCCTTGGTACTGTTGGTTTTCATTATGAGATCCCTCTCTTTATGGGTCCAGGCTCTGGTTTCTGGTGCAAAAGTGAACCTGTTCGCCATTATCTTCATGCGATTTCGTAAAGTACCTCCGCTACTCATCGTGCAGTCAAAAATTATGGCGGTTAAATCCGGATTGGACATATCGACAGACGAATTTGAATCTCATTTTCTGGCGGGTGGTAACGTATCCAGAGTTGTGCAGTCATTGATCGCTGCGGACAAGGCCAATATGAACCTGGACTTTAACCGGGCAGCTGCCATTGATCTGGCCGGACGAGATGTACTCGAAGCTGTGCAGATGAGTGTTAATCCGAAAGTCATACAGACACCTCTGGTTTCTGCAGTAGCCAAAGATGGAATTCAGCTACAGGCAATCTCACTAGTTACCGTTAGAGCAAACATAGATCGATTGGTTGGGGGGGCAGGGGAAGAGACTATTTTAGCCCGAGTGGGAGAAGGAATTGTGACAACGATCGGCTCTGCCAGCTCTCATAAAAGTGTACTGGAAAATCCGGATACCATATCAAAAACTGTTTTATCAAAAGGCCTGGATGCGGGAACTGCTTATGAGATTTTATCCATTGATATTGCCGATGTAAATGTAGGCAGAAACATTGGCGCTGAGTTAGAAACCGACCGTGCGGAAGCAGATAAAAAAATTGCTCAGGCGAAAGCCGAAGAAAAAAGAGCAATGGCATTTGCTACTGAACAGGAAATGAAAGCTCGTGTATCTGAAATGCGGGCAAAAGTGGTTGAAGCCGAATCAAAGATTCCTCTAGCCATTGCTGAGGCCTTTAAAAGCGGAAATCTCGGAATCATGGATTATTACAAGATGAAAAACATCATGGCCGATACCGAAATGAGAGACAACATTGCGACTTCCGAATCAAAACAGAAAGATGATAAATAATCATTAAGGACAAGCATATGGATCTCAAAACAATTTTTATTTTCCTAGCCGTCATGATTGGGATATCCTTTTTTCGGCGTATGACAAGAAAAAAGCAGCTGGATGAACAGAGAAAGCTGGCTGCAGAAAAAAAACCAGATGAAGATGGGGATCCCGATGAAGATAACAAATCATATGATGATGAAGGCAAGGAGGAACATGTCGATAATTACTGGGATGAAGATGGCAACATTATAGAAGACAGTAAGGTCGAAACAAAACCGTCTAAAGAAGTACCACCACGTCAAGTCATCGTTCCGGGAAAAAGACCAATCCCCAAACGGCATCAGACGCGTTTAGATGAATCCGCAGAGGCAAAACCTTCGCCTATCGATTCTCAATCTATTGAGTTAACAGCCGATGACTCCTTTGTTAAAAGCAAGACACCGGCTATAGAGTTGAATTTAAAAACGTTGCGTCAAGCGGTGATTCTCTCAGAAATCATCGGAAAACCCGTTTCTTTAAGAGGCGAGGAAAGTAACTAATAGCCATCAGCAGATCTGATTAAATAACTGGTTTAAAAGGGTCTGCTGCCTCACCATCCTATGCAAAATCCTTCTCAGCAAAAATCCCCTTAAATATACTCCAGATTGGAACAGGCCCGGTAAAACTGATTTTGAAATCGCTGGATTAGTATATTGTTAATTTTAAAAGGACTCCCTTATTACAATCAATAATCCAAAGGGAGTAAAAATGAAAAGAGAGATCCACCTTCGGCACTGTTTTCTGCCCAGATTGCCCCCCGATGAGCAAGGATAATTTTTTTGCAGATGGCCAGTCCCAGGCCTGTGCCTCCAGCACCTGTATTCGTTTTGCTGCTTTGAATAAATATTTCAAAAATCAATTCCAATTCATTTTTCGGGATACCGATACCTTGATCAGCGATAACACATTTTAAGGCAGGGATCTTCTCATTATTCAGCTCAATCACAGATTCACCATAAGAGATAGAAACCGTGCCATTATCCGGTGAATATTGTATCGCGTTGGTAATCAGATTGTGAGTGACACGACCCATCTTGGCATAATCAAACTTAAAACTGAAATCGGTTTCAGAAGCATCAATCTTGAGCCGCAGATTCTTTTTCCTGGCAATCGGCTCTAGCTCATGTACTACTTCGTCCATTAATTTTTGAAAATCATGGGTCTCCAGGTTATAGGCAGATCGTCCAGATTCCATTCTTGAAAAATCAAGTAAATCATTAAGGAGATGCATTAATCGCTCAGCTGATTTACTGATTTGAGTAAAATAGTGGAGTAGTTTGCTTTGAGGAACTTTGTCCATCCGAGTCTTTCCAAATTTTGAATAACTGAGAATATGGTGCATGGGATTTCGAATTTCATGAGACATATTTGATAAAAATTCTGATTTAATCCTGTTTGCGCGTTCAGCTTCCTCTTTGGCCCTAAGAAGTTCTTTAGTTCTTTCAGAAACTATTCGTTCCAGATTATTGTGAGCATTTTTCAATTTAGCTTCAATCTTTTTTCGGGCTTTTGTATCCTGGGTTTTACTTAATAGTATCCAGTTTTCTTCATGCTGATTCATCTCTTTTACAATCGCCCCAATGCCATCCCCAACTTTAAAAGCGAAAATAGAAAATCGGCCTTCAGCAACGCCCTTTAATTCAATACCTTCCACAAAAATAGATTCTCCGGTTTCAATCACATCCAGATAGAGCTGATACCGACCGTCTTTCTTAACTTCAGGAGCAATATCCGCAATATTTTTACCAATCACACCCCCTCGGGTCAGACGAGAGGATTCACCGAATTTAGCATCAATAAAATTTAAATGAGAATCAAGAATCGCATAAAATGACAAAGATGTTTCTAAAAATTTTCTGTAGTGCTTATTTCTATCTTTAATCTCATCAATACTTTTTCTATTTTCCTCCAATTCCATTTTCAAAGGATGAATCACTACATTTTCTGCCTTAAGCGCTACATTCTCCTCTCTGAATGCCTGCAGTTCAATGATCAATTGTTTTTTTGTCTTTTTGCCGTCCATTTTTAAAACAAATTGGTATTAATAAGCTAATTTTCTCAGGCCAATGTATCTAGTATAACCAGAGCGTATGATATGACTCTTCGCCAATAAACATGAGCTTTATTCAATAATTTCTAACGTATCAAATATTCTTTTGATTCATCCAAAAACTAGAATTTCTAATCAATGTTTATCATTTACGCGTTCAACTTAGATGTTTTTGAGCCGGATGACAACTTCTTATTTTGTCAAACTAAAATCAATACTTCTTTATTTCAGAAACTTACATACTAAAATAAGTGAGATGTACCATTTTATATATTCCATTTTCAGGAAAATCATTAATTTTTTCAGTCAATCACGGAATTATAATCCTTCAGTTGTATTTTCACTTCTCTAAATAGCTGCAAATATGAGATAGCTATCATATTATCGCCGTTCCTAATTCTTAATGGTACAAAACAAGAGCATGAAAGAATTAAAAATTAAAGAATTCTTAATAACTAAAGCTTTTTGTTTTGGAAACATCAGCGCCGAGAACATTATTCATTCCGCCATAAAATCTCTTCCGCAATTAATAAACACCGATTAACAAATTGCGTTCATCATAGCTAAAAACCAACCCCCTAGACTCTTAAACATAAAAATTTAAAGATTTCTTCATAATACAATCGAGGACCACCTCATTTTGGCTTTTTTCTTGTATTAATGATTGTGTTTTTTGGCCATATCCAACAGATAAAAACCAACGGGAATATAAATTAACACATGACTTTTCTTTATCACGATTTTTTTTTATACTGTTGACTCACTTAACCAGGCAAAAAGATCCAATATATTTTTTTTATGATTCAACCATATTCGAAAAATAGGCTTTGATGGAATACAATCCGATGATACAAGAACTTCAGCAAAGAATTGAACAACTTGAAAAGCAAAATGCAACTATTTTGAAACACATCGATGAAGGATATTTCAGTGTCGATTTAAAAGGAAACTTTATTGAATTCAGTGATGCGTTTTGTCGGATCTACGGTAAATCAAGCGAGGAATTGTTTAATACGTCATATACTGATCTCTTCAGCAAATCTTCATCCGAAAAGATTTTCAAAACTTTCAATAGAATCTTTAAAACCGGTGAAATTGCAAAAAAAACAGTTGTTGATAATATATTTATCAATGGATCCCAGAGATTTTTTGAGATCACAGTAACCTTGAACGAAAAAAGCAAGGAAATTATTGGTTTCAGTGGTGTTGTAAAGGATATGACCCTGGAAAAAAGCTATGAAAGTACAGTAGAAAGGCTCTATAAACATTCCGTTGGGACATTAGCCCGTGCGGCTGAGGTCAGTGACCCGGATACTGGAGACCATATTGTACGTATTGGTGTTTGTGCCAAACATCTGGCAAAGCTATTTGGAAGAGACGAAGAGTACCAGCAGAACATTTCGATTTCAGCACAACTTCATGATGTTGGAAAAATACATGTTGCGTCATCAATCCTGAATAAAGCAGGTTTTTTATCAGACAATGAATTTGAACAAATTAAAAACCACTCATTGTATGGTGCAATCATCATTGGTCGAAAGCTGGAATTCAAAATGGCATACCAAATCGCCCTATTTCATCATGAACAGTGGAGAGGGGAAGGATACCCAGATGGACTAAAAGGAAGAGCGATCCCACTGGCAGCAAGAATTACATCAATTGTCGATGTTTTTGATGCACTGGTCTCAAAAAGGAGTTATAAACGTCCTTACAGCTATGAAGAAGCAAAAATCATAATGACCGAAGGGGACCGAAAACTGAATCCATTCAACAGCTTTGATCCGGAACTTCTTGAGATTTTTCTTACCAACTACACTGACTTCATTAATATTCATAAATGGAGCCTGATGGAAGAAAAAGCCCTTCGAGATAAAAGGCTCGACGTTATTCTTTTGGAAGATGATAAAACATTTCATGATGCAATCATCTGTTTATTTGAAGACGAACTTCCATTTGTCAATATTAATGGATTCCATTCCATTAAAGCGCTGGACGATTTTATCAATAAAAATCCCGATAAACCCCCTCATCTCTGCCTGATTGATGTCAATTTACCTGATGGATCCGGACATGACGCTGCCGCACGTATAAAGGAAGTCCACCCAAAATCACACCTTATCTGCATAACTGCAGACGATGACATTGACCATACAAAAGTACCCATTTATGATCATCGTGTATTTCGTAAGCTTCCCCATACATCTGATTTTTTTAACAACCTGATTCGAACAACCAAAATCATCAAAAAGTATGGTCTGGTTTCAAATAATTAATATCGTGTCAACAATAAAATATCTGATTTTAGCAGTGCCAATCAGACAGTTCATGTTTGACGCGATACGAGTGCCTGATCAAAAAACTCGCAAAATTAGGCTATTATCCATCGTAAAGAATCAAGCCACCAGCGGTCAGTCTTTCATCTCACTAAAAATATATTTGTTTAAACAGAATACTGATCACTAACAACGTTGAATCACCCCTTCCATTGATCCTTAAAAACATCCTGCCAAATATCGGTTGAAATAATTAAGCCGTTGATAGAAACTTCTATGTATCTCAACACTCATTTCCAACCCGAACTGAATAATCTAACGATAATATGATTATAGATATCCATACTCATGTTTTTCCTCCAGAATTTATCCGCCATAGAACAGACTATGCATCTGATGATGAGGGATTCAGGTTATTGTACGGCTCACTGCAATCAAAAATGATACCCGTTGAAAAGATGCTGGAATCAATGGATGCATCAGGAGTTGAAAAATCTGTTATATTTGGTTTTCCCTGGAAAAACGACAGGATATCAAAAACACACAATGACTATATCATAGAATCAATACAGCAGTATCCAGATCGTTTCATTGGCTTTTGCTGCCTGGATCCATTCAATTCCAATGCAGCTGACGAAGTCATCCGTTGCCTGGATGCCGGTCTTACTGGAGTCGGTGAAATCGCTTTCTATAACCGGGGGCTTGACGATGACGTCCTCGAGAGTTTGAAAACTATTATGAAGATTTGTTTGGATAGATCTGTCCCGGTGATGATTCACACCAATGAACCGATTGGTCATACATACCAAGGTAAAGCCCCTATCACACTGCTGCAGATCTATAACCTGGCCCGCTGTTACCCGGACAATAAGATCATTCTTGCTCACTGGGGGGGGGGAATCTTTTTCTATAATGCCCTTAAAAAAGAAGTTAAAGAGAGTATGCAAAATATTTACTTTGATACAGCGGCTTCACCTTTTCTTTATGATTCCAGGGTCTATAAACTGGCAATAGAGCTGGCGGGCTTGGAGAAAATACTTTTTGGCAGTGATTTTCCATTAATCTCACCGACCAGATACTTTAAAGAGATAAAGTCAACCGAACTGAATCAAAATGAAATTGACAACATCTGTGGCAACAACGCGATGAAACTGCTAGGCAGGGAGTCAAAATGAAAACAGTATTAGTTACCGGCGCAGCCAGTTTTATCGGTAGGTGTTTGATCGATGCACAACTGGAAGCGGGTAATACAGTGCATGCAATTGTCAGCAGCGGTTCCCCCATAGGAAGAAAGTTAAAAATGCGCGACGTCAAAGTTGTTTATGGAGATATACATGATTATGCAACCGTGCAAAAAGTAACTGCCGATGTCGATATCGTTTATCATTGTGATCCCACCATTACCGACTGGACAACAGAAAAAAAATTTCAGGATACCATCATCAGTGGAACCCGGAATATTTGCAGAGCGGCTGCGGAAGCTGATGTTGAACACTTCATATTTATCAGTACCCATGATGTATTTGGTTACAGAAAAAAAAAGGTCATTGATGAAAACTCTCCGACTGAAAAATGGCAGGAGCCGTATCCTGATAAAAAAATAAAGGCAGGTGAAATTTGTAAAATGTTTCATAAAGAGCAGAAACTCCCTTTAACAACTGTTTATCCCTGTTGGGTTTATGGGGAATATGACTACTCCTTTACCACCGGTATTGCCAACGCAATTCTGAAAAAAAGGATGTTCTACTGGCGAAAAAATGCTTTAATCTGGCCAACCTATATTAGAAATCTGATCGATCTGCTTATGTACATTCCGGAAAATGAAAAATCGATTGGAAACGATTACCTCATTCATGATGGTACCCCTATTACAGTGCGGGAACTGTGCAAAAAAATTTCGACCCATTTGGAACTGCCGGTCATCAGAAAACGAACACCCTATTTATTCGCTTTACTGATGGCTAATTTATTGGAATCTGTCTGGCGGTTTTTCCAGATCAAGCATCGACCCATTTTAACAACTTATGTTGTTAAAAAATTAAGCTCTTATCGCGAATATTCCATCAAAAAAGTAAAAAATGAGCTGAAATGGCAACCCAAAATATCATCTGAGAAGGGACTGTCGAAAACAATGAACTGGATGAAAACAGTCGATAGAAGTAAACTCAAACCAAAATAAAAAACAAATCAGAAAAATGGATATACAAAAAGAACTCAAAGTGGTTGCTTCTATTGAAATAATCACCGCTATTGCACTAATACTGGCTTGGCTGATCTATTTTACCTTATATGATAGTATGGTGTTTTTCCCTTTTGACAAACTAGCCTACCAAAAGGGTTTACCCTTGTTTGATGTCCCGTTTGCCGGATTATTGATATATGCCGGTACTCAACTTTTTAAGGGAAAACCATCCGGTAAAACCATCTCTTTTATCTGTGCTGCGTACATGATTTTTTTTGGCGTTACTGACTACGGAATTAATTTTCAAGGGGAATCTTACGCTCTTTCAATCATCGATATGCTGGCAAAAGGATTTGTAAACCTATGGTGCATTATTCTGGGGATATTCATTTTTATATCCATCCGGAAAGATCCAAATAAAATCCAATACTAACGAATGAACATACAATCTCCATAACTAAAGAAACGATATTTCCGCTCAATTGCCTGATGATAGGCATTCATTATATTATCCTTTCCAGCCAGCGCTGAAACCAGCATCATTAAGGTCGACTCAGGAAGATGAAAATTGGTGATAAGCTGATTGACAACGTTAAACCGGTAGGGAGGATAAATAAATATATCTGTTTGTCGTCGCCCATCTCGAATTTCACCGTTTTTCCAGGCAGATTCAAGCGTTCGGGTCGCTGTTGTTCCCACCGATACAATTTTTCTACCCTCTTTTTTAACCTGATTTAATCTTTTCGCGACCTCTGAAGTAATCTCATACGCTTCTTCATGCATTTGATGATCTTCAATATTTTGAACACGAATCGGTTCAAAAGTCCCCAATCCGACATGAAGTGTTATTTCCAATATCTCAATATCATTTTGACGAATCTCCTCAATCACTGAATCTGAAAAGTGTAATCCAGCCGTTGGGGCAGCAATCGCACCATACTGGCTGGCAAATACCGTCTGGTAGTTTTCCAAATCCTGATCCCGAAGGTGCTCTTTCTTTCTGACCTTTTGAATATAGGGCGGCAAAGGTGCATAAGCATGTTTTTCCAGCGACTCAAACAAGGTCTCCGGATGGTCGAATTTCAACAGACACTCTCCCTTTGCATCCTTACTCAGGAATTCAGCACTGATTTGATTCTCGCATAAAGAGAGCATCTCGCCCGGTTTAATTTTTGCGGAATTTTTTACCTTACATTGCCAGATACCGACTGCCTGCTCTTTCACCAACAAAACTTCAATCACACCGCCGGTTTTCCTTTTCCCTGGCAGACGGGCAGGAATCACCTTTGAATTGTTAACAACTAAGATAGAACCTTTCTCGAGTAGAGACGGGAGATTTAAAAAATGGTTATGTTGTACTGCCCCATTTTGCTGATCCAAAATTAACATCCGTGATGTGTGCCTTGGATAAACGGGTTCACTGGCAATTAATTCTTCTGGTAGATCATAAGCATACACTTCTTTAAAGCCATTCATTTTTTTTATAGGTTTGCTTGGCATGTTTCTAGAATTATCAAGAGAATGGATAAAACAACAATGAAGAGCAAAATCTTAATCGATAAGGGAGAAGTCAATGTCTATTGATGCTAAAACCAGACTGATACTTAATAAAAAACTTGAATTTTCAACCACAAATATTCAGCAATTGGAAGACAACCCGGCGATTCTTTCCAGAGCTTTAAATCTGATTAATGTAATGAGGGAAAAGCCAGGACAGAGAGAGAAAAAAGTTTTGGCAAAAACCCGAATCAATCAGATTCGCCAAAGCCTCAACACTCCCAGCCAGGCCAAAACCCGTTTATTGCAAAAAGCCCGGGCTGAATTTTACTCTTTTGAAAAAGTAACCGGATAAATCAAAAATCTTTGGCATATCCCAGGTACTCTTGGGGTGTCAATTTTTTTAGATCCTCTTTCACCGCTTCCGGAAGTTCCAAGCCCTGAACAAACTGATTCAACACTTGCTGGTCCACAAATTTACCCCGTGTCAACGCCTTAAGTTTTTCATACGGCTCAGGAATATTGTACCTGCGCATGACAGTTTGCAATGCTTCCCCCAGCACCAACCAGGCATCATCAAGTTCCCCTTTCACCTTTTCACGATTGAGTTCCAGTTTGGATAACCCCTTTAATGTTGACTGATATGCCAGAATAGAATAACCAAACCCGACTCCGGTATTTCTTAAGACCGTACTGTCCGACAAATCCCTCTGCCATCTGGAAATAGGCAACTTCGCAGCCAGATGTCCAAAAATAGCATTTGCCAACCCCAGATTTCCTTCTGAATTTTCAAAATCTATCGGGTTCACTTTATGCGGCATGGTTGAGCTTCCCACCTGATCTTTCACCGGAATTTGCTTAAAAGCGTCAATAGAAATATAAGACCACATATCCCGATCAAAATCCAACATGATCGTATTCCAACGGACAAACTGGTGAAAAATCTCGGCCATATAGTCATGAGGCTCTATCTGTGTGGTTGCTGGATTCCAAGTCAAACCCAGCGACTCGACAAACTCCCGACTGAATTTCTGCCAGTCAACTTCAGGAAAACTGACTCGATGCGCATTGAAATTACCAACCGCACCATTGATTTTACCCAGAATTTCCTGTTTATGCATCTGCTGAAACTGTCTTTGCAGACGTTCTGCAACGTTATGTAATTCTTTCCCCATCGTCGTCGGTGTCGCTGGTTGCCCGTGAGTTCGGGCGATCATCGCGACTTCACGGTATTCATCAGCCATCCGCCGAATCGTTGACAATACTTCATCACAAATGGGGAATACGACATCTTTCAGTGTATTCAAAAGCATCAGCCCATAAGAAAGGTTGTTGATATCCTCACTGGTGCAGGCAAAATGAACCATGGATGAGAGTTGCTCTAAATTCAAAGATTCAAGCTTTCGGTTGATAAAATATTCAACCGCCTTTACATCATGATTTGTGACACTTTCTATCTCTTTAACTTCAATTGCCTCTGCGGGAGTAAACTGTTGATAAATAATCCTCAAATCTTTTTTATTTTGAGCAGATAAGTCGGCAATACAGTCAATCTCCGCTCTCTCAGCTAAAGCGATCAGCCATTCAATTTCCACCTGTAAACGATACTTTATCAAAGCATATTCACTGCAATATCCCGTTAATTTTTCAACTTTGTTTCGATACCTGCCATCTAATGGCGAAATTGCCTGAATAATATCTATATCTCCCATTTTTATTCCTGTGTAATAAGTTATTTTCCAACACTATTTATTTAAGCGCCTGAATACATTTGAATAAAATATACAAAAAAAGGGGTTTGGAAATTGAATTAATAATTCCTGATAAATGATCCCCTGTAAACACGGCCATGTAGAATTAATCAGTAATGTCCGGTTAGGTTTTTGCAGAACATTCACTGAAATGGAATCCCTGACTCTTAGCATATGAATTAAAAGAGTTTCTATGTTCGCTTCGCGAAAAAACGCCAAACTCCTTCGTACCGAACTCAAACAAGGCTTATTTTCGCTACGCTTCACTAAGAAGCTCTATTTTAATTCTTATAAGCACGATTCAGGGATCCCATTCCAGCACTTGCATAAACCTAACCGGACACTACTGAGAATTAATGTATTAATATTACCAACTCAAGAAATAACTGAAAAGCGCTAATATGCATCCTTTTTTCTTTTTTAAAAACGCTTTTTCAAAGACATGCACTGTTCTTTATATTTCATCATCATTATTGATGACAATATTTGTTGCTATTTGAAGAAAAACAGTATTTTTTATTTGCTTTTTTCATCCGATTTCGTTAAGTAACTTACAACGGTTCTGATTTAACATTCTTTTTGTTTTTCTTCTAATTGAATAATATAGGGAGACGCATGAGTACAAATTTTACAAAAGCTGAGATTGTTGCGACTGCTGCAAAAGAAACGGGGTTAACCAAAGCTGTTTGTGAAAAGGTGTTGAGTTCAATTCTGGGATCCGTTCAACAAGGATTGGTAGATGGAAAAAAAATCACTCTTGTCGGATTTGGAACCTTCTCTGTTAAAGAGCGACAGGCAAGAAAAGGTAGAAACCCTCAAACAAAAGCCGTTATTGACATACCCGCTGCCAATATCGCAAAATTTAAACCAGGGAAACTATTAAAAGAAGCAGTTAACCAGTAAAAACCACTCCCCTTCATTGATGAAGGGGGTTTTTGAATGACTCTGCAACGAAAACTCCGGCAACTCTATCAAATACTTCTTGAGCAATATGGCCCTCAAGGGTGGTGGCCACTATCATATTCCTTAACTCCCCAGACTAAATCCGTTGGTGAAAGCAGGTACCATCCTGATATATATTCTTTTCCCACAAACGACTGGCAAAAACTGGAAATTTGCCTGGGGGCGATTCTGACACAAAACACGAACTGGAAAAATGCCGTTAAAGCATTAAATTCATTAAATTTTAGTAGACTAACCACTCTGAAGAAAATTTCAAAAACCAAAAACAGTGATTTAGCGCTGGCAATTAGAAGCGCCGGTTATTATAATCAAAAAGCAAAGACTATCAGAAACCTGACAGATTTGCTGAATCATCATTCATTTGAAGAACTGGAAAAACTGCCCTTAAGGGAATCAAGGAAAATCATTTTAAATATCAAAGGTATTGGACCAGAAACAGCCGACTGTATACTTTTATATGCTTTAAAGAAAGAAACTTTTGTGATTGATGCCTACACCAAAAGAATTTTATCGTATTTAGGTATCGTGTCAGAACAGGAAGAATACAGCTCTATTAAACAACTATTTGAGTCGTCCCTTAAAAACGATCTGATTATATTTCAAGAGTACCATGCCTTACTGGTTAATCACGGAAAAACGTATTACAGTAAAAGACCCTATGGAATCGATGACCCTATCCTGAATGATGTAGCATCAGCATGATAAAAATAAAATATAAAATTAATGCCATCCTTATCTATTAAAACTGAAACAAATTAAGAGGTATTTTGAGTTTAAACATGGAGCGTTTCACTCGTCTCGGCGAGAAAATAATATATGCCGCTCATAAAATCGTATCTGATAATGGCCAGCAACGTATGGAACCTGAACATTTGCTGCTGGCTTTACTGCAAACAGATACTGGCATCGTACCCGAGGTTTTTACCCGATTGAACTCCAAATCAAAACAATTGATTGTAGATATGGAGAAGCATATACGGCAATATGATAAATCAACCTCAGCCAGTAAAGAGATTTTTCTCTCTTACAATTGTGAGCAGATTATTAAAAAATCAGAACATGAAGCAGACCTGCTGCGTGATGAGTACCTGAATCCAGAACATTTACTGTTGGGAATACTCGCACAGATCGGCACAGAAGCCTCCAGATCCTTAAAAATTATAGGCATTAACAGCCGAAGTGTTCACGTTATAATCAGTAAAGAAAGAAAAGGGGAGAGAATTACTTCCCGCGGAAAAGAAGAAGAAAAGGTTCAGTCAACTATCGATCAATACTGCCAAAATTTGGTACTGATGGCACAACAAAATCTATTCGATCCGGTTATTGGAAGAGATGAAGAAGTTCGCCGTGTTATTCAGGTGCTTTCCAGAAGAACCAAGAATAATCCAGTACTTATTGGAGACCCTGGGGTCGGTAAAACGGCAATTATCGAAGGACTCGCCCAGCGAATTTATCACAATGATGTACCGGAAACACTTAAAGACAGCAATCTTTTATCTTTGGACCTGGCAGCCATGGTTGCGGGTGCAAAATATCGGGGAGAATTCGAAGACCGTCTAAAAAAACTCCTGAAAGAGATTGAAGAATCAACAGATAATAATATTCTGTTTATCGATGAGCTTCATACACTAATGGGAGCGGGTGCGTCAGAAGGTGCACTGGATGCATCCAATATGCTTAAACCGGCGCTTGCCAGAGGTGTCTTAAGATGTGTGGGAGCAACAACAACGAAAGAGTTTAAAAAACATATTGAAAAGGATCCCGCTTTTGAAAGACGGTTTCAGCAAATCGTCATTGACGAGCCCTCAATTGAAGACTGTATAGGTATATTACGGGGTCTCAAAGGAAAATATGAAGTTCATCATGGGGTTAGGATAAAAGATTCTGCGATCATCGCATCAGCAAAGCTCTCAGAAAGATATATCACCGATCGATTTTTGCCTGATAAAGCCATCGACCTGATTGACGAAGCGGCCTCTTCCATTCGAATTGAAATTGACTCACGACCGACTTTGATTGACCAGAATGATCGCAAGATTATGCAATTGGAAATCGAACGTAAAGGGCTCTTAAGAGAAGAAGATGATTTTGATGCCAAATCACGAGTCAACGCTATTGAAAATGAGTTACTGGAGCTACGCTCAAAAAACAAACACCTAAAATCCCAATGGCATAAAGAGAGAGACGAAATTCAGATTATCAGAGCATTAAAGGAGAAAATCGAAAAAGCCCAGCAGGAAGAGGTTGAAGCACAACGTGCGGGTAACCTCGAACTGGCCGCCCAGATTAAATACGGCACCCTGGATAATCTACAGCATGAATTACAGAAAGCCAATAAAGAGGTCAGTAAGGCTGGACGTTTATTAAAAGAGGAAATTGATGAAAATGATGTCGCCCTGATTGTCTCTAAATGGACCGGGATACCGGTAACCAAGATGTTGGCAGGAGAACAGGAAAAACTGTTAAATATGGAAAAGAAGCTCAACGAGCGTCTGGTCGGACAAAAACAGGCCCTGATTGCTATCTCCAATGCCATCCGGAGAGCAAGAACTGGTATTCAGGACCCGGACCGACCTTCAGGTTCTTTTATTTTTATGGGTCCAACCGGAGTAGGAAAGACAGAATTGGCAAAAACCCTGGCATCATTCCTTTTCAACGACGAAAAAGCCATGATACGTCTGGATATGTCAGAATATCTGGAAAAACATACGGTTTCAAGACTGGTGGGCGCCCCTCCGGGTTATGTGGGATTTGAAGAAGGCGGCATTCTTACCGATGCGGTTCAACGAAAACCATATTCTGTTGTTTTATTTGATGAAATTGAAAAAGGACATCCTGAAATTTTTAATATTCTACTTCAAATAATGGATGAGGGGACTTTAACGGATACCAAAGGAATTCAGATCGACTTTAAAAATACGATTATCATTCTCACAACGAATTTAGGCAGTGAAAGTATTATTAAAATGTTTTCCGAAAATCAAGTAATCAGTCCCGCTAAATCGAGAGAGATTCTCCTTACCCGATTCCGACCCGAACTTTTGAACCGGGTAGACGAAATCATTCTGTTTTCTCCATTGGAACTTGAACATCTCGAAGATATTGTCTCCATTCAAGTCGAACATCTCGCTCAACGACTGGAAGAGAATCACAATACTAAAATGATAATTACGTCAGAAGCAAAAAAATATCTGGCTAAAAAGGGTTATGATCCGGAATTTGGCGCTAGACCGGTAAAAAGAGTTATTCAAAGGGAACTACAGGATGTGCTGGCATATAAAATCCTGGATGGAACGATTAAATTGGGCGATCTAATCGAAGTTCGGCTTAAAAATAACCGATTAACTTTTCATCGAATCAAAAGTCCTGATTTGGAGAATTAGCAAAATCAGGGAACATATTCTCGTTATGTGTCCCTGAAAAAAAGGAATAACTAAAATATTCGCTATACCATATAAATCATATCCATAAGTACTTTCAACACATCATCCAGCATACCTCGTGTTTCAACATTTCCTGCTAATCCATAAATAGGTGCCATTTCTCCTTGTTCCTGCGGATTATCTTTAGCGTATTGTACCGCATCCTTCAAATCATTGATTAACTTTTGCGCTAATCCCGGTTGCGTATGCCGCTGAGTCAAGCTGATATGAACACAAGCGGGTCTATGCAGTCCACTTAAACTCCAGTCTCTTTTGGAAAGAAAATCCTGAACACTGTATATACTCAAGGAATCTGATGCAAAGGCGACCACAAATAAGGGATCTCCTAAAACATATAATTCAGGGATTTTAGCAATTTCTTCTTTTATAAATTTGGCTGTTTCCAGTATATTTTTCGTTGCCTTAAGATAACCGTCTTCACCTAAAGAAACCATTGATGCCCAACAGGCAACTGAAAGAGCTCCAGATCTGGATCCGGCAAATGTAGGTGAGAAATAAAGTCCCCCCGGCCAGTTGGTCGCAACGTAATATTGATAATGCCTCAATTCCACTCCCCGATATAACACCACTGAAGTCCCTTTGGCCGCATACCCATACTTATGCGTATCAACAGACATTGATGTCACACCCGGCAATCTGAAATCAAACAGCGGTACATCATAACCCAGTTTTTCCGCCCAGGGTAGCAAAAACCCACCCAGACAAGCATCCGTATGAAATCCAATTCCAGCTTTTTGAGCAATCTCAGAGAGCTCCTCAATCGGATCAATAATACCATGGGGGAAATGAGGGGCCGAACCGACCAGTACAATTGTATTTTTATTAATCGCTTTTTTTGCCGCCTCAACATCCATTCGGAAATCATCCGCCATCGGTATCCGAATCATTTTGATTCCAAAATAATGCGATGCCTTATCAAATGCGACATGAGCAGAGTCTGAACAGATCATTTCGGGTTCGGTGATTCCTTTTGTCTCTTTTGCCCAATCCCGATACGCTTTCATTGCCAATAATATACTCTCGGTACCCCCCGAAGAGACCACCCCGACAATTTCATCTTCTACCTTTTCTGCACTCATCATGTTCGCCGTCATCGAAACAATTTCTGCTTCGAATTTGGTAGTACTCGGCCAAACATCAAAATGAAGCGGATTGCTTTGAGAATGGATACTATAGGCCTGATTCTGAAAGTCGATATGTTCCTGATCGAGATTGTAAACCGCACCTGAAACATATCCCTCTTTCCATCTATGCTCTTCCAATTGATTAAAATTTTTCAGAACTTTTATTATTGATTGTTTATCAAGTCCATTTTCCGGGATGTGGTTATGTACATCAATTTCTTCATTATTCCGGTATGGCTTTATGCTGGGTTCAAAATCCTTCAACGCCAGCTTTGCCATTTCATAACTTTCCTTGTCCATTGTTATCCCTTATTGAAATAGTTGATAAATACGACAATAATTAAATGCTTTATCATAAACGAACGGATCAACTGATATTGTCTGATAAAACCGTTAAATACAAGAACGGCTCAATGTTTGTTTTAGTCTAAACAGACGACTAGTGAAATTCAACTCTATTCAGCATCAATTCCCGCATTAAATAAATTGTAATAGAGCGCATTCCACTCTCTCCATTTGACTCATTGTGTTTTTTTTATCGTCGTATCAGAAAGAAAAAAGAAAATATGTTTTTGTTTTAAAATCATCCATGATTGTTGACAGTTTTTGTAATTATTTCTGTCAACTAATCAATCCTGAATACCAGAGTGTTTTTTAAATTTACATGAATAACTGGACTTATTGTAAAAAAACTGTTGCTTTTTTTCGAAAAATGTTAAAAAATTATCGCGTTTCCACATGAACTATAAATTTAACGATTATGATCAACTTGAGATCATATCGCATGTTACCCAATCAATTTGACTATTCTCTAAGCGATATGAATTTCGGATCATTTATTAAACAGTATTAGACGAACTGGCTTAATCTTGATATTTTAATTTAGTTTTAGAAGATGTTAAACGCTTCATTTATTCTAGCCCAGATAAACTGGACTCTTTTCAGTACTCGCTTGGCGGGTATAAGTACCTTTATAAGGTACTAAATAAAAAAATCATTATAGTCTTCTACAACGTTTTTCTTTTTTTCGATGGTAAGCAACGGAGATTTTATTATGAATACCAAAGACCTACGTGTTAATGGCAAGCGCCTCCAACAAACACTTGAGGATATGGCAAAAATAGGTGCTACACCCGCAGGTGGTGTTCAACGCCTGACTTTGAGCGATGAAGATAAAAAGGCCAGAGATCTGTTTGTGAAATGGATCAAAGAGCTGGATATGGAAGTCATCATTGATGAAATGGGTAATATTTTTGGAAAGAGGGCGGGTAAAAACAACGACTTACCTCCTGTCATGAGTGGTTCCCACATCGATTCACAGCCTAAAGGGGGTAGATTCGACGGAATCTTAGGCGTTATGGGGCCTTTGGAAATTGTCAGAACCCTGCATGAAAACAAGATAGAAACAGAACGACCCATAATTATTGCCGACTGGACCAATGAAGAAGGCTCACGATTTGCACCAGCAATGCTTTCATCCGGGGTATGGGCAGGTGCTCTTGAAAGAGACTGGGCCTACGACAGAACCGATATCAATGGTTTGAGATTTGAAGATGAACTCATCCGAATTGGCTACAAAGGAACCGTCCCGGCTAAAAACTGGCCCATGCATGCTTATTATGAATATCACATTGAGCAGGGTCCAATGCTGGAGAAAGATAAAAAGACGATTGGCGCACCCAAAGGCATTTTATGCCTGCACTGGTACGATATCTATCTGGATGGAGAAGCAAATCAGGTCGGCCCGACACCCATGGAAGGAAGGCACGATGCACTATGTGCTTGTGCAGAAATGATACTGAAGGTCAATGAACTGCCGGATCGAATGGGTGGAAATATGGTCGCCACTGTTGGCGAAATTCAAAACTATCCTAACTCCAGAAATATTATCCCGGACAAGGTCCATTTCACTGTGGATATACGTTCCTGGGATGATGAGCTAGGAATCAAATCATGGGAACTCGTACGTAAGGATTTTGAAGAGATTGCCGCTAAAAGAGGTTGTCCCATCCGAATTGAAGAAACCTGGAGAGTTGAACATGCTCCGTTTGATGAAAAGCTGGTACAGGGTATCCTAGATGTCTCCAAAGAATTGGGCTATTCATCACTTCATATGGTTAGTGGAGCGGGTCATGATGCGAGTTATATGAACCAATTGGCACCCGCAGCCATGATTTTTGTCCCCAGTATCGGTGGTCGTAGCCATGTTGAAGTTGAAAATACAACCTGGGAAGATTGTGAATCCGGAGCAAACGTTCTATTACATGCGATGCTGAAATCAGCAAACGAAGTGTAACCATATCTATTCAGCTGGCGCCGTGCCAAAAATCGGCTTAGAAATGGTCTGTTTTTGACCATTGCCAGCCATGTCAGATTTTTTAAATCTGGCAAATTTAATAACATCATAAAGCCATCGGAAAAGGAGGATCAACCGTGAATTCTGCTGATATGATTGACAAAATGGAAAAGGGATTCGACATGGGGCAAGCTGTGGCTGAAGCAGATCGTTGTCTTCTTTGCTATGATGCTCCCTGTTCTATTGGCTGTCCCGCCAATACAGACCCAGGAACCTTCATTCGAAAACTTCGCCTGAAAAATATCACCGGCGCCATTCGTACGATTAAACAGAACAATATATTAGGCGGTGCCTGCGGGGTTCTTTGCCCAACAGATCGACTGTGCGAAAAAGCGTGTAGTGCTGTTTTTAAATCAGAGGAATATCCAAATGGAATGGTACCACCGATCCAAATTGGAAAAATCCAGAGATTTCTGATCGAGCACTCCTGGGAAACAGGAATTAATGTCCTGGAAAAGGGTGACGTTAAAAAAGAAAAGGTCGCTGTTGTCGGTTCGGGTCCCAGCGGACTCAGTTGTGCAGCTGAATTGGCACAGGAAGGGTATCCGGTTACGGTATTCGAAGCCAAAGCGGAACCGGGCGGCGTACTACGCTACGGTATCGCACCATTCCGCTTTAGTCAGGATTTCTTACAGAAAGAGGTTGATGAAATAAAAGCGCTGGGGGTCGAATTCAAATGCAACCGTCGTATTGAAGGTGACAAGGCAGCTGAAAACTTACTGGAACAGGGTTACAAAGCAGTATACCTTGCCCCGGGCTTATGGAAAGCAGCCCAACTTAAATCAAACCCGATTAAAATAAAAGGCCTTTATTCATCGATTGATTATCTTGCTTCGATACGTGATGGACGCTTGGAAGAAACCACCAGCCATGTTGCCGGAAAAATAGTCGCAGTCATCGGTGGAGGAGCGGTTGCAATGGATTGTGTTGCCACTGCGTACAAATTGGGTGCTAAAGATGTTTATCTCATCTATCGAAGATCCTATACCCAAATGCCCGCAGAAAAACATGAACTCATTGAATCTCTGGAAATGGGTGTTCATTTCTTACTCTTAAATCAACCCATCGACTACTTGACCGATGATCAGCAGCAATTGACTCAAATTAAATGTGTCAGAACCGAATTGGGCGAACCGGATGATTCGGGAAGAAGACGTCCGCTGGAAATTGCGGGCACAGAATGGACCATGGATGTGGATATGGTTATTGAAGCTTTGGGTAACCAAAGTGAAGATGCGCTTTCTTCCATCTATCCCAATGTTGAAATTAAAAGCAAAGGTTTGATCAAGGCTAATGCAGAAACAGCAGAAACATCTGTTCCTGGCATTTTTGCCGGAGGAGATATTGTTCGAGGCCCGGCACTTGTTGTGAATGCGGTTCAAGATGGAAAAAATGCCGCTCAAACTATACAAAAATATTTGAGTAAATAGGAGGAATGATCATGCCTGACAAAAAAGTAGATTTATCCATTGACTTCTGTGGCGTAAAATTCATCAATCCATTTCTGCTTTCATCGTCACCGGTGTCCAATAGTGCCGAAATGGTTGAAAAGGCTTATGAAGCAGGATGGGGTGGGGTTGTGTTTAAAACACTGAATTCTGACCGACTACCCATTATTCATCCTTCGCCCCGAATGAATTCTTATCATTACGGCAATAAAAAACTGGTGGGCTTACAGAATGTCGAGCAGATTTCTGATCGACCGCTGAAAGACAATCTGGTTGATTTTTTGTATCTGAAAAAGAAGTACCCGGATCGTGTTTTAATATCCAGTATTATGGGATTCTCCAATGAAGAGTGGAAATATCTGGCAAAAGTGTCTGAGGACAATGGC
>Ga0307989_1000214_pt1 | contig 41901 bp, 32 predicted proteins | sample EllFjometagen185_FD_203164 | JGI IMG/M metagenome (GOLD analysis project Ga0307989, IMG submission 203164) | Marine microbial communities from Ellis Fjord, Antarctic Ocean - #185 | ecosystem: Environmental > Aquatic > Marine > Unclassified | place: Southern Ocean | collected 2014-10-08 | reverse complement strand
ATAAATCACCCCAATACATTAAATAACAATAGCACTTTCTTTTTTTGTACTTTTGCCAGCTAATTTTAATACAGGTATAGGGAAAATTCATTTCACATACCAATAAATATGAAATAATTACTTTAATGAGTACAAAATATAACGAATATTCGCAACTAAATCTCCCTCAGTTAGCTGAGGAAGTTAGAGAAAATTGGGAAAAGAATAATATTTTTGAAAAAAGTCTGGAAAACCGAAAAGGAAATGAACCTTTTGTTTTTTATGAAGGCCCTCCTTCAGCCAATGGTGTGCCTGGTATACACCATGTTATGGCCCGTACCATTAAAGATTTATTTTGTAGATACCAAACACTTAAGGGAAAATATGTTGAGCGCAAAGCTGGTTGGGACACCCATGGTTTGCCGGTTGAAATAAGTGTTGAAAAAACCTTAGGTATAACAAAAGAAGATATTGGTAATAAAATTACAGTTGAGGAATATAATAACCAGTGTCGCACAGAAGTTCTTAAATATAAGGATCTTTGGGACGATTTAACAAAGAAAATTGGTTACTGGGTCGATCTTGAAGACCCATATATTACTTTTGATAATAAATACATCGAATCGGTATGGTATTTATTAAAAATGCTTGATGAAAAAGGACTTCTTTACAAAGGATACAGCATTCAGCCTTATTCGCCAGCTGCAGGTACCGGTCTTAGCACTCACGAAATTAATCAGCCCGGTTGCTACCAGAATGTAACTGACACAACAGCAATTGCACAATTTAAGGTAATAAAAAGTGAAGCTCCGCATAAGGTTTTTACCGATGTGGAAGGTGACCTATTTATAATTGCATGGACAACAACTCCATGGACATTGCCATCCAATACAGCCCTTGCCGTTGGCGACAAAATTGACTATGTTAAGGTTGTAACATTCAATCAATACACAGGTGTTTTGATAACTGTAATACTAGCCAAAGACAGGCTTAGTTCGTATTTTAGTGAAAAAAACAAAGACCTTTCCTTTGAAGATTATAAATTAGGAGATAAAAAAATACCTTTTAAGGTTGTGGGTGAATGTAAAGGATTTGAATTAACAGGGATTAGCTACGAGCAACTTTTTCCATGGATACGTCCAATGGGCAAAGCATTTGAGGTTATACCAGGTGATTTTGTTACAACCGAAGATGGAACAGGTGTCGTTCATATTGCACCAACTTTTGGTGCCGATGATGATAGGGTTGCCAAATTAATGGGAATTGAACCTTTAGTGCTTATTGATAAAAATGGCGAACGCAAACCAATGGTTGATTTACGTGGGCGATTTTTTAATATCGATGATATTGATACAAGCTTTGTTGAAAAATATGTAGATGTTGAAAAGTATAATGAGTTTGCCGGTAGGTTTGTAAAAAATGCTTATGATGAATCCCTAGGAGCTAAAGATGTTACATTGGATATTGATCTTGCCGTAAGTCTTAAAAAAGATAATAAGGCATTTAAAGTTGAAAAACATGTGCATAGTTACCCACATTGCTGGCGTACCGACAAACCAATATTATATTATCCTTTAGATAACTGGTTTATTAAAACTACTGCTCTAAAAGAAAAGATGATAGAGTTAAATAAGACTATCAACTGGAAGCCAAAATCAACCGGCGAAGGTAGGTTTGGCAATTGGCTAGAAAATCTTGTCGACTGGAATTTATCGCGCTCAAGATATTGGGGTGTTCCACTTCCAATTTGGGTAACTGAAGATCGTCTTGAAAAAAAGACTCTAGGTTCAGCCGAAGAACTTAAAAGTGAAATTGAAAAGTCTGTTGCTGCCGGATTTATGAAAACAAATTCATTTGCCAATTTTGAACCCGGCAACATGAGTAAAGAAAATTATGAAACCTTCGATTTTCATCGCCCGTATGTTGATGAAATAATACTTGTTTCGGAGAGTGGTAAAAAAATGATGCGTGAACCCGGATTGATTGACGTTTGGTTTGATTCGGGATCAATGCCCTATGCACAATTCCATTACCCATTTGAGAATAAGGAAGTATTTGAACGCAACTTTCCTGCCGATTTTATAGCTGAAGGTGTTGATCAAACTCGTGGTTGGTTTTTCACTCTTCATGCCATAGCTACAATGTTATTTGATTCGGTAGCATATAAAAATGTAGTTTCGAACGGACTTGTGCTCGATAAAAAAGGGAATAAGATGTCGAAAAGACTGGGAAATGCTGTGGATCCTTTTACTACTCTTGATAAATATGGTGCTGATGCCACAAGGTGGTATATGATAACCAACTCACAACCATGGGACAACTTACGATTTGATATACTCGGTATTGATGAAGTACGTCGGAAATTTTTTGGCACTCTTTACAATACTTATTCCTTTTTTGCTCTTTATGCTAATATTGATGGATTTACTTTTAGTGAAGACGAAATACCGGTAAATGAAAGAACAGAACTTGACAGGTGGATACTTTCTGAGCTAAATACGCTTGTTAAAAATGTTGATGAGTCATTTACAAATTACGAGCCAACAAAAGCTGGTAGAGCTATTCAATATTTTACAAATGAACATCTTAGCAACTGGTATGTGCGCTTATCACGACGCAGATTTTGGAAAGGATCGTATGCCAAAGACAAAGTTGAAGCATACCAAACTTTATATACCGTATTGGAAACAGTTGCACAACTAATATCTCCAATTGCTCCATTTTTTAGCGATAGATTATTTGTTGATTTGAATAATGCAAGTGGAAGAAATAATGCAGAGTCAGTACACCTTACTGATTTTCCAGATGTAAATGATGAGTTAATTGATAAGGGCTTGGAAGAACGAATGGATCTTGCTCAAAAAATATCATCAATGGTATTATCGCTACGCAAAAAGAATTTCTTACGCGTAAGACAGCCACTGGCAAAAATTATGATCCCAGTATTCTCGGAACATATATTAAATCAAATAAAAGCAGTAGAAAATTTAATTCTTTCGGAAGTTAATGTTAAAGTAGTTGAATATATTACTGATGACTCAGGAGTTCTTGTAAAAAAGATTAAAGCTAATTTTAAAGCATTGGGACCAAAATACGGAAAACTGATGAAGCAATTGGCTGGTGCAATACAAAAAATTGACCAAGAAGGTATAAAGCAGCTTGAGGCTGATGGTAAATATCCAATAACAATTAATGATCAGATAATTGATATTACCCTTGAAGATGTTGAAATAAGCACCGAAGATATTCCGGGATGGAGCGTTACAAGTGATGGCAAATTAACCGTAGCACTTGATATTAATATTACTCCTAAACTTATGGAAGAAGGTATTGCCAGAGAGTTTGTAAACCGTGTTCAAAACCTAAGAAAAGATAATGGGTATGAAGTAACAGATAGAATTGTGCTATCGGTTGAAAAGAACCCAGCATCTTATAATGCGTTTATCAATTTTAATGAGTATATTTGCTCAGAAACTCTTGCAACTTTAACTATGGTTGATAGTTTGGATGAAAAAAATGCAAAAGAAGTAGAATTGATTGAAGGAGTTTCGATTATGTTAATAATTAACAGACAGTAAATAAATTTTATACATATTTGTACATGAGGGTAATACACTATTTTAGTGAGCTAATTAACTAATAATTATTGATTTTGTACTTTTTAAAAGCTGAGAACAATGAAAAATATTAATGAAAATACTAAAACTAAATATTCTGATTCAGAACTAGAAGAGTTTCAGGAAATTATTCTTGCTAAATTAAAAAAGGCACAATTAGATTTTGATTTACTTACCGAAGCCTATAGCAACACTAGCGAACATGGTACTAATGACACTTCACCAACATTTAAGGTGCTGGAAGAAGGTCAACAGGTTCTTTCAAAAGAAGAAAACAGCAGACTAGCTGCACGTCAAAAACGTTTTATGACCAATCTTGAAAACGCACTTATACGTATAGAAAATAAAACATACGGAGTTTGTCGTGTTACAGGAAAACTAATTAGTAAAGAGAGGTTGCGAGCTGTACCACATGCCACACTTAGTATTGATGCTAAAAACAAAATGGCAAAGCCAAATCCAATAAATTAGAATACGTTGAAAAAATCATTATTTATTATTCTTTTTGTTCTGATATCAGATCAAATGTTAAAGCTTTGGGTTAAGCTAAGCATGACCCTTGGTGAAGAAATCCCAGTAATTGGCAACTGGTTTAATTTATATTTTACCGAAAATAACGGAATGGCTTTTGGCTTGCAATTTGGAGGTGAGTTTGGGAAGTTGTCTTTGAGTATTTTCAGAATACTTGCAATTATCGCCATCGCAATTTATCTTATTATCATAATAAAACGAAAAAGAAGTACAGGTCTAATTCTAAGTATCTCATTAATATTTGCCGGAGCAATGGGCAATATTATAGATAGCGTTTTTTATGGTATGATATTCACACAAAGCACTTATCACACACTTGGGATGTTTGCCTCAGAAGGACAAGGATATGCTACAGTATTACATGGTAGTGTTGTAGATATGCTGTATTTTCCAATTATTGATTTTGTTGTATCAGATGGCCCTTCATGGATTCCATCATGGCTTTATGGTTCTGATGGGCATTTTGTTTTCTTCAGACCAATATTTAATATTGCTGACTCAGCCATAACTATTGGGGTTACATGGCTACTTATTTTTGAAAGAAAACATTTGACTCTGTAATTGTTATTACATTCCAAAATCTGTTCCTATCCTTATACCAAAATTGGGCATATCAGGATAAACTGATGGTGCCACACGCCACACAGCCTCAATACGGAATATTTGCAATATATTTTCAAGACCAACCCCTAATTCCAAATAGTGATTTCCTGGAACATCCATATTCCAAGGATATTCTAAAACTTCTTGGTGCTTGTTACTAAGTGATCCAAAAAAATACTTAGCTGACATAACTGTTCTTACATTTAACGCTCTAATAATTGGCAACTTATTTGTAATCAAACCATTAAAGTGATGCTCAGCCATTACACTTGCATACCTATCAAGTGCAGCAGTGGCATTATTAAGTAAATTAAACCTATATTTTGAATAACCATAAGTATCATTACCTCTAATGATTTCAAGCAAAGGAAAAGGAATTTTACCAAACACAAATCCTGTTTCAATTACATAATTAAAACGCATAAAACCAACAGCCAATTTGTGTTTTAAAGTTAAATGTAATTTGGCATACTTCCCATTTTCGCCTGCAACCGAATAAATACCTGGAGTAATAACTATATTTATTATGGGATAAAATGTACTCAGATAATACCTACGCAAGTTAATATCCATTAGCTTTTCTTTCCACGAAAAACGCAACCTTAAACGTAAAGCATTATTATAAATATAATTAACTCGTTCGCCATTATGAATAAAGGGAACATACAGTCCTTCGCGCAGTTCATCATATTCATATTCAATTTTGGTCATAAATCCTTTATTCCATTCTTTTTCGAGGTATATATTATAACGATATAACATTGCACGCCTATCGTTATGTAGGCGCTTTAATATGGCTGCAATAAAACTATCCTCACCGGTTGTAACCATATTTTCCTTAATAAGATTAATATGACTGTAAACCCCGAATAGATATAAATTTTTAACAAAACCTGCACCTATGATAGTTCTGTTTTTAGTTCTGAACTTGTATTCTCCAAATAACGAATACTTATACTCTTTATCTTTAAACCCATATCCAATTCCACCACCCAAACTATAATGCGGACTAAATGTTTCAGAAGTTCTCATTCCTAAATTTAGACTCACACCCTCTATATCATTTTGGCTAAATGTACCTAGATATGGACCTAAATCTATCTTACCAACATTAAAATAACCTGTCGTAAACATAGTGGTAAGTTTTTCGGCACCCTTAACCCACCAAATACTATTTGTTGAATCAATTATTTGAGAAGTATTCTCGAAGCTTCCAATATTTGTCATATTTCGGTAATGAGCAAAAGTAGAATCTGCGTGTTTTGTATTAATTTCTAATTTATTTGCGTACAAACTATCGGATATGGGTTGAGCAGAATCACCTAAAACAACATTTGAATAATATGTTATTTTTTCAACTTCGATCATAGCATTATCTGCTTCATTTTTAATTTTAAAATAATGAAATGTTCCACTAATAAAATTACTCTTAAAAAATAAAGTGCTGTCATTAATAAAATCAAAATCAAACCCAACCTTAAAACTGTTCAGATAATTTACATTTGCCGATTTAGGCAAAGTTGCACCAATTGAAGTAATTGCCCACAAGTCTTTTACAACAACAAAATGTCCGGTAAATGCTAAATCTTTCTTATGTCGAGCAACAAATTTAATACGGTAGTAAGTCCGTCCGTCCAAAAGGGTGCTATCCTCAAGATAATATTTATAAAATGCTAACCCATTAGTTGCCAGAGGGCTAATAAAATTATGCCCTAATAATTCAACAAAGTTTTTATAAAAGTTCATTTCAGCGCTAAGCGAATTATCGTAACCAACCATATCCATATTATCGAGACCAACTATAGCTTTCACATTTTTAAATACCTGAATGGTTTGTGATATATTCTCTTTACGATTGATGTAATTATCAGATATTTTTTCGGACAAATAAAATGGAAGTACAGGTCTGCCAAGAGAATCAATGGTTACAGGTAGTGTTTTTGTTAGTACACCCGGAAGAATCAGTTTTAAATTTTCTTTGGTAACATTGGCAAAACTAGCATTCAGCAAAGTGTACGTTTGACAATTAAATCTATTATATTTTTCGGGATTATTTTTACGCTTATTTTTAATGATGTTTCGTAATATAATATGAGCCGGATTTTCGTCGGGTGTAATTACAATCTCGTCAAGTATTTGCGAATCCTCCTTTAATCTAATTATCAGTCGATACTTTTTACCAGCTTTAACATGGGCTTTAACTTCATGAAAACCAATCATCGAAAATATTAATGTGTCGTTATGATTTCGAGCTTTTATCCTATATTTCCCATCAAGATTGGTGGAAGTACCAACCCTTGTATTTTGAAAATAAACATTAACAAAAGGTAGGGTTTCTCCTGTTTTATCATCAATAACATAACCTTCAACTACACTTGTTCCCTTATCAGTTTGTGCACTTGCCATTATGCCAACAAATAAAAAAATAATACTAACAAAAAGTATTTTAAGTATTTTCAAGGGTTCCTCTTTAACTATATGTATAATGACAAAATAAAACCATCAGAGTTGTATTAACCTAATAAGTTAGCTTAAATAGGTTTTTGAAATTTCCAAATATTCACCAACTAAAAAGATACTTTGTTTAGAAACCATCTTAATAAGATGAAATATTGTAGTTTTGCCGCCTGAAATTGACATACAACACATGACAAAAATAAAAGAAACTACAGAAGCAAGCAAGTTAACTGAGATGAATTTATTACGCAACCCCAAAGATGTTGAAATTATGGCTCCGGTTGGGTCGTATGAATCGTTAATTGCAGCAATACAAGGTGGGGCAAACTCTGTATATTTTGGAATTGGAAATCTTAACATGAGATCAAAATCGTCTAAAAACTTCACTTTAGATGATCTTGTTAAAATTTCTAATATCTGTAAAGAAAATAATATTCGTACATACATTACATTAAATACTGTTATTTACGATAGTGAACTTAGTACCATGCGTGATATTATTGATGCTGCCAAGCAAAATGACATTACGGCAATTATAGCTTCCGACCAATCGGTTATACAGTATGCTTTTTCAGTAGGCATGGAGATTCATATGTCAACTCAAACCAATATAACTAATATTGAAGCTGTTAAATATTACTCACAATTTGCCGAAGTAATGGTTACTGCCCGTGAGCTCGAAATTAATCAAGTAAAAGCAATTACCACAGCCATACGCGAACAAAATATTTGCGGACCTTCTGGCGAACTTATTCAAATTGAGGTATTTGCCCATGGAGCTTTGTGTATGGCTGTATCAGGCAAATGCTATTTAAGTCTTGACAATCTTAACTCATCGGCAAATCGTGGAGCGTGTTTGCAACAATGCCGTCGAAAATATACTGTTACCGATAAAGAAACAGGCGAACAACTGGAAATAGACAATGAATATATTATGTCGCCAAAGGATTTAAACACAGTAGCATTACTTGATCATATATTAGATGCAGGTGTTAGGGTACTTAAACTTGAAGGACGTGGTCGTTCACCCGAATATGTTAAAACAATTGCTTCAGTATATCGTGAAGCTGTTGATGCATGGTTTGCAGGCGAATACACACAAGAAAATATTGACAGATGGAATAATAAATTATCAACTGTTTACAACAGAGGTTTTTGGGATGGCTATTACATGGGAAGTAAGTTTGGGGAATGGACAGAGGATTATGGCAACCAAGCAACCCAACGAAAAATGTACATAGGAAAAGTTACCAACTATTTTAATAAAATAGGTGTTGCTGAAATTAAAATTGAAAGCCACAATTTGGTTGTTGGTGAAGAAATTAAAATTATTGGCGAAACAACAGGGGTTTATGAATCTGTGGTTGATGAGATTAGACTTGAACTCGATCCTGTTGACAAAGTAATAAAAGGTGAGCTTTGTTCAATAAAAACCACTGATATTGTTAGAAGAGGCGATAAACTTTACAAGGTTGTTAAGAATTAATGGCTTCAAATACTACAACCTTTTTATTAGATTTACATAAATTCGATTATAGGTATTCTCAACTTCAAAAATACCTTCATATGTCATAGTTAAGGATAGTTTTTTCATCATTCGCCATGTTAAATTAACATTGCCAATATTTTGTACTAGTGTTGATTCGTAGTTAACAAATGTATAATCAACGTAATGATAATTAAATCCACCATACAATTTTCCTGGTATAATATCACGTGATATAGCAATACCATACAATTTACCCGAAAGATAACTTGTTTCCATAAGAGTAACTGAAAGAGTAGCTGATACATTAATAAATGGAACACGGCTATATGATATATAACCGTATGCATTCTTTGAAGGACGAGGATCATTTTTACTACTTCTGTAACCAACTCTTGCCCCAACCGACATGTATTTTATTGGACGATAGTTTACCTGTAACCTGTATCCAATCACATTTTCATCATTAATTAATTGATCAACAAACGATTTGTAGGTTTCGTAATAAATCATATTTACTTGCGACCTATATGATAGCGATAATGATAATTGCTTTGATATTTTATATCGAAGCATTAAATATAAATTAGTAAATTTTAAGTTTGTGCTCTCAACTCCATTAATGTTTTGATATAATTCTAACTCCGCACTTCCAAAAAAACTAAGGTTTTTAACTAACGAATTATAATGTTGAAAATATGCAAACCGCCTGTCTGTGTTCCAATTATTTTTTTGCTCAACAAAGGCTATTGTACTTTGTGTGTTGCCATTTTTGCCACTATAATTATGACCTAAATATGAGCCAAATTGGAAAAGGTCGAAATTATAACTATAGTTGATATAATCAGGTCTAGAGCCAACAAAAGCGCCAACAGTAAATTGGTTAAATTTATATTCTGATTGTATTCCATCAATTGCTCCAATATTCGAAATAATTGAATTTATTCTTCTTCCAAGCCATATTTTTAATTTCTCACTTGGTTCGTATGCAATGGCAAGGTTGTAAACCTTAAGCCCATTAAATAAATCTTCTTTAATTTCATCCCAATTATCATCTCTATGAACAAAAGATATATAGGTTTCTGTCGAAAACTTTGAGTCAGCAATATTTTTAACATTCATGGAAAATGTATAACGCATCCGCTGACTATTTCCTCCATCTGTATTTGAAAAATTTGAATATGATGCTATTGACAATCTACCTGCAATCTTTTGCTTCTTTGTATTTATTATAGATGAACTACTATCCATATCAACTTTAATAACTTTATCGACAGGTTTTTGAGCAATAGTTTTTTCAACAATAATGGCATCAATTATAGGTTGTTTTTTATGAAAAGCAACCATCATATCATTAACTTTAAATTCCATTAATGAAATAGGTTTACAAACACACGAAATAGATGAAAGACTACCCACCAATAATGCGGCGACTGATTTTCCATTTTGATATATAAAAAGAGTATCCCCGACAGATATATTTTTGGTTGACTTAAATTTTACATAAACACTTTGAGAAGTAATATATGATACACTTCCTTCATCAAAACTAACTTTACTTTGTCCGGATAGATTAAACCCAAACAAAGCAAACAAACATATTAAGACTACATATTTCATCTAATAGTTTTAGGTTTAAAAGTTTTATACGAGTGCTTATCATCTCCCTGAGGATGGCAGTCGAAACATGCATTACTGTTATATACATATCCTGTAACATCATTATGCTCATCATCCATGTCGGGTTGATTATGCTCATGGCAATCAATGCAGCTAAATAATGCATAATTTGAAGATGTAGTATGACATTCTATGCATGAATTCCATTCTCCCTGATGTTCACCACTATAAATTGGGAAATACTGATTATCATGATCAAAAGTAGAGGGTTCCCAAGCATTTTCAGTATGACATATTAAACAATCGGTAGAAAACTGTGCTATTGCATGTTGTGGATCTGTGGTTTGGTTATAATCATCCAAATGGCAGCCAATACATGTGTTTGGTGTACCCGAATATTGTGTTTCATGACAGCTATTACAATCGATGGTTGTATGTGCCCCTGCCAGCACATAATAATCATTGTGTACATCAAAACTTGCTGGTTGCCAACCAGGGTTAGTTGTATGACAAGTCTCACAATCATTTGTCAGACCTATTTCAACATGATTAGGATTTGTAGCTTGGTTAAAATCGGGAGTATGACATTCAGAACAAACGGTTGGTGTTCCGGCATATCCATCGGTATGGCAGCTTGCACAATCAGTTGTTATATGAGCTCCCGTTAGCGGAAAGGCAGATGCGTCATGATTAAAAGCCCCATCTTCTGAACCCGTAGGGTGGCATTCAAAACAAGCGTTACTATTGTATAAATATCCACTGACACCATTATGTTCATCATCCATTTCTGATTGGCTATGTTCGTGGCAATCAGTACATGTAAATAATGAATAATTACTTGGCGTGGTATGGCAATCAGTGCAGCTAACCCATTCACCATTATGCTCGCCTGAGTATATTGGGAAGTAAAGGTTGTCATGTTGCCGAAAGTCTGCAGGTTTCCATCCAGGATTAGTTGTATGACATTCGGTGCAGTTAGTTGATAAATCAGCTTGTTGGTGATTTGGGTTTGTGGTTACTAAAAAATCGTCTTGATGGCATGAAAAACAATTAGGCGAAAGAGTAGAGTAATCATTACCATCTGTATGGCATTCTGTACAATTTGAAATATCATGACCTAAGGTTAAAGGAAAGAAAGCATGAGTAAAATCAGCACCTGTCCAAGCAAAGGCATTCATTTGATGGCAATCCATACATTCGGTTGAAAAATTGCTCTCAACGTGATTAGGATCTGTAGTTGCAAAGTATTCATCACGATGACAGTCAACACATTCAACACCAAGAGGTTCAAATGTTAATAGCGAAGCCGATTGATGACAATCATAACAATCAGCAGTTATATGTGCTCCAAGTAATGGAAATCTACTTTGTTGATGAATTTCATTAATATTATCAACAAGCCAAGAATTAGAATTATGACATCTGGCACAATCAAAACCAACTGTTTGTTGGTGCATATCAGTATGGCATGCAACACATTCTGTTTTTGCATCTGAAAAAACCAAAGTAGGATGACATGCATCACAATTAACATCCTGATGTAAGCCTACAAGTTCAAAGCGAGTAATATTATGATTAAATGTTATGTCTTTTCTGTTTATTTCCCAGCCCTGTGAAGTGTGGCAGTCATCACAACTTATTGTTAAACTATCGCCATGCGGAGAGTCAGACGATGTGCTAAAAAGTGTAATAAAAAAAACTACTATTAATGACAGTTCTCGCATTTATATTGGTTTAGTTTATATTGAATATATGTAGTTTGTGCTGCTTGTTTTTCTTTATGACATTCCAAACAGGCAACATCAATATGCTTCCCATCAAGTGGGAAATTGGTGTTATTATGATCAAATTTACTAGCATTCCAATTATCATTGTTATGACAAACAAAACAATTAGTAACACCTTCTTTTTCAAATTGATTATTATGCTCATCAACATGGCAATCGGTACATGCTGAAGTAAATCCAGTAAATTTTTGCATTAATTCACCGTCTGGCAAAGTAGTAAAATGACAAGCTCTGCAACTTTGGTTACTATGGGCGCCTAATAATTCATAGCCTGTCTTTGCATGGTCAAAACTTATTTCCGCCCATGTATTTTCGTTATGGCAATTTTCACAATTAGTTTCTGGGTAATACTTTTTATCAATATATAATTCATGTATATTATCATGGCAATTAACGCATTTGCTCCCAATTTCATTGAAATTCCATTTTGTTTCTTTCATATGACAAACAAAACAAGGAGTTGCCAAATGCGCTCCCTCCAACGGAAAGCTAGTTTCATTATGCCGCTCAATGGTAAACGAAGAGCCGGAAAAACCCTTGGTACTGTGGCAGTCAGAACAATCTGGTGTGTAGTTATTTTTTACAAACTGCTTTTCATGATAATCGGTATGGCAATCAGTACATTTGTTATGTGCAACAGGGTCAGTAAGTTTAGTAGTATGACATTCTTTACAATCAACAAACTGATGTTTATCTTCAAGCTTAAAGTTGGTATTGTTATGATTAAAATTGTCCATGCTTTTAATCTCCATGAACGATTGTTCAGTATGGCACTTGGTACAATTTTGCCCAAACTTATCATTATGTACATCTTTGTGACAGTTTGTACATGATTCAAATTCTACATCGGCAAACTTTTGAAAACTAACTCCGTTAACATTTGAAATTGCATGACAATCAACGCAGGTTACATCCTTATGTTTCCCTAGTAATTTAAACTTAGATTTGTCATGATTAAAGCCGTAAGCTGGTTTAAATGCATCAATATCATGACATTGGATGCAATCTGATGATAGGGTGTTTTGGTGATAATCGGTATGACATGATAAACAATCAGTACCTAAACCTAAGTAAGTATATTTTTTTTCTTTAATTTTTTCATTAGTAATAAAATCTAATTTATGACAATCTTCACACTTTTGCTCGGTATGGGCTCCCAGCAGTTCGTATCCTGTAAGATTATGATCAAATTTTTCCTTGTCAAATCTAATCATTTCAAATTTTTCACCATGATGGTCGCTGTGACATGTGATACACTCTTTACCCAAGATTTCTTTAGAAGAGTGATATCCTACTTTATTATCAATTTGATTTTTAAGAATTGTATGGCAAGCCAAACATTTATCGTTGGAAACTTTTTGACCCAAAGTATGGCATTGAGTACAATTAGATAAGCCTTCCAAATGAGAATGTGATTTTGCCAAATCACCAGGCGAAAGTTGAGCAACTCCATCTTTTATAAATAGAAAAAACACTATGACAATAGATAAAACCAAAGGTGTTAGCTTTACCAAATACATATTATTTATTATTCTACTCATAGTTTACTTGTGCTTTAATATGGCTTCACCATACTTTTTTGTAATTTTTAGTCCAATTTTTTGTAAAAATTGTGTGGGCAATTCTCCCCCGGCAAATATGTATACCAAATCATTCTTAATAGAGACTTCTTCAGTGCTGAGAGAAGACTTTATAACAACATCATCTTTATTTATTTCAATTGGACTAGTATTAAAACGAACGTCAATTTTACCTAGTTGTATTGCATCATTTATACGCTTGCTATTTTTTGGCTTAATTCGTTGGAAAACATCTTTGCGGTACGAGAGTGTTACATTGTTTTCATTGGAAAGCAGCATTGCAGATTCAACTGCAGAATCGCCGCCGCCAACAATAATAATGTTTTTGCCCTTAATTTCTTCGGGCTCTAACAGCCGGTAAGCTACCTTTTCGGAATTTTCACCGGGTATATTTAATTTACGAGGAGTGCCACGCCTGCCAATAGATAACAGTACCTTACTTGCTGTTATTTGTGTACCAGATAACGTGGTGATTTTAAAAATATCATTTTCAGGGACAATAGTCTCAACCTTTGTGTTTTCGCTAATTATAATTTCATTTTTTTTGAGTGCTTCATTCCAAATATCAAGCAGGGCCGATTTGCTGGTTTCGTTTAATTTTACTTTACCAAATAGGGGAAGATCCATTGCCGAAGTCATAACTATTTTAGATCTTGGAAAAGTAAAAACTGTTCCCCCAAGCGAATCCTGCTCCAAAGTAATAGCTTTTAGTCTGTGTTTTTTAGCAGAAAGTGAAGCTGATATCCCGGCAGGACCGGCACCAATAATTAATAAATCGTACTCAGCATTATGCTCTTTTACTAATGATTTTACTATATTATCAACAGCTTGTTTCCCTTGTTCAACAGCATTTTTAATAAGCCCCATACCACCAAGTTCGCCAGCTATAAAAATTCCGGGAATATTAGTTTCAAAATTTTGATTTACATGCGGAAGCTCAACACCACGCTTTTCAGTACCAATACAAAGGGTAATAGCTTCTGTAGGGCAAGCATGAAAACAAGCGCCATGTCCAATACAATGGGATGCGTTAATTGTTGTTGCTTTGCCATCTTTAATCCCTAGTATATCGTATTCAGGACAAGCATATATGCAAGCACCTGTTTGGATACAATCATTAATATCAATAACTGGGTGTAAAGAAACAGGCTCATGCAATCCTTCCTTTTTTGCTTTCTCAATTTTTGCAGATACAATATCTGATGCATTTTTTTTCTTACGTAAATATACAATAATCAATGCTAGCATCGATAAAAACACAACAGAATAAATTATTATTTGTTCAATTAATTGTTCCATATTAAAATATCCATCTATAACCAAGTGTGAGAGTTACAATAACATGAATTATCATTATTATCAGCATAATTATGGCGAAAGGCAAATGCGCCACGTGCCAATATCCAAATAATTTTTGCATGGTTAACAATCTACTTATTTTGCTATTTAGCGAAATCTCATTCTTTACAAGCCGCAATACTTCTTTTCTTTCTACTTTGCTTAGTTGATTAATTTTCAGGATTCCTCTAATGCTTTGCAAGCTGTTTCTATCATAAAAATATTGACTAATAAAGTTTCTCTTTTGACGAGTATTTTCTGATTTATTCATCGATTTTACAATAACTTCATAACTTTCATTATTAAGCCCGTAATTATTTTTGATATCCCCTGCAACATCATTTTTTAAGGCCCTTACTTCACCCAAACTTAATTCGCGTCCCTCAATTGTTCTTGGAATTTGTATATAAATAAATCTGCCAATAACACCACTTGTAAATACAATTATCATACTCCAAAAACTAATTGAAACCAAACCTCCAAACTTAAAAGCTGTGTGAAAAATAACTAGCAAGGTGCCTAGAGTACATAAAAAAATATGAAACTCAAGCCAGTGTTTAAGCAATCCAAAGCGAGAAAATGCTTTAACTCTTTTACGAAGCATGTATATACTAACTCCAATTAAAATTAATAATGAGCCCACAATACCTAGTCCATGCCCAAAGATACCACTAGGTTTAAGTAACTTATGATCAATGTGATAAAATCGTTCTTCTAAACTAGTGTTATAATATGAATTGCCGATGTAAATTAATGCAACTGTAACTAAAATTACAATAAATGTCATGAAAAATATGAAAATAGTGTGCGAAGTTTTTGACATTGAGAATGTTTACATTAGACATTAACGCAAATATATGTTATATATTGAATATCAGAGATATTTGGAGTGAATAGTTTTAAAAAAAATGTAATTTTGACCTTTTATCATGAGTGGTTAAATTCAAGCTTTCCGGAAAACGACCAATCTTTCCAAAGCTGCCATGTGCCACGTCTTGACGAACCTATTGTAATTAGTACAATGCCTCCTTGGTTAGATGGCAGAACACCATTTGGGCAACATCAGTTTGCAGGAGCAAATATATTTATGCTAAATATTCTTAAAGATAATGCTGATGAGATCGGTGTTACTGCAAACGATATTCAGTTTGACTCAACAATTGCACGTAACTACCGTATGTTACAAAATAAATCGTTATCTTCATATATTGAGGTTGTTAACAGAACTATAGATTCTGTATTTATCAACTTAGATTTGGTAAATATGGCTGGACATAAGTTTCCAGCAGGATACCCAAGCCGAAGAGTATTTGTAGGGTTTATAGTAATATCTGGAGTAGATACTATTTTTCATAGTGGTGAATTTGACAGTGATGGCAATCTACTTAATGAAGATACCAGTTATGAGCCACACTATAACATGATAAATAATGAAGAGCAAGTCCAAATTTACGAACTTGTGATGGGTGATATTAATTATGAAGTTACAACTGTGTTAGAAAGAGCTAATTTTCCTCTTAAAGATAACATCCTAACTCTACAACCTCTTATATATAGCTTCTGTTTCCTTTTCAAATCCTGATTTACCAAGTAGGGCAAACATGTTTTTCTTATATGCTTCAACACCCGGTTGGTCAAAAGGATTAACTCCAAGAAGATACCCACTTATGGCACAACCCATCTCATAAAAATATATAAGCTGACCCAAAGAATCTTCAGAAATATTTGGAATTATAATCCGTAAATTTGGAACTCCACCATCAACATGCGCTAAGGTTGTACCAGTTTCGGCCTTGTGGTTAACCTCATGTAGCGATTTACCAGCTATGTAATTAAGTCCATCAAGATTTTTGTTATCCATAGGCACTTTTAATTTGCTATTTGGTTTTTCAACAGATATTACAGTTTCAAAAATATTGCGTAATCCATCTTGAATATACTGCCCCATTGAATGCAAATCAGTAGTAAAACCTACTCCTGCCGGGAAAATTCCTTTATTTTCCTTACCTTCACTTTCTCCATACAGTTGTTTCCACCACTCGGTAATATAATACAGTTTTGGCTCATAGTTTACGGTTATTTCTATGGTTTTGCCGGCATTATACAAAGCGTTTCTAACAGCAGCATACGTGGAAACAGGGTTGTTTCCAATATTTGGTGATGATTCAATATGTTTTTTCATTTTTATTGCACCATCAAGCAGTTTCCTAATATTAAATCCTGCAATAGCAATTGGGAGTAAGCCAACCGGGGTAAGCACTGAATATCTTCCGCCAACATCATCGGGTACAATAAACGACTCATAACCTTCTTCTTCAGCCAATTGCTTTAATGCACCTCGTTCTTTATCAGTAATTGCAATAATCCTTGTTTTTGCCTCTTCTTTGCCATATTTCTCTTCAAGGTGATTTTTAAGAATCCTAAACGAAACAGCAGGTTCAGTTGTTGTTCCTGATTTTGAGATAATAGTAAGTGAATAATCATTATTGTCAAGTACATTTAGTAGTTCAACCATATAATCTTCACTAATATTTTGTCCGGCATAAACAATTACAGGGTTTCCTTTTTTCCTATCTAAATGTGAAAATGAATTTCCCAAAGCTTCAATAACAGCCCTTGCCCCAAGGTACGAACCACCAATACCAACCACCACAAAAATATCTGATTTACCCCTGATTTTTGTGGCTAACTTTTCAATTCTATTTATTAGCTCATCATCCATTTCAGATGGCAGATCAATCCATCCTAAAAAATCGTTTCCCAACCCCGATTTAGATTTTAACGAACTATAATGATTGCTAATTTGTTCCTGAAAATCTAATATCTCTTGCTGTTTTATAAAGCCAAGTGTATTGCTGTAGTCAATCTTTAAATCTATCATTGTATTTTTATTTATTGTATATATGATGTGAAAGTATAATATTTTTCAATTGTATCAGCATTTGGGTTTATCTTTATTTTTCAATCCACAAAAATCAAACTACCACAATCAAATAACTCCCCATCATACAATTCAATTATGTTATAATTCATATTTCGTAAAAAATCTCTAACTTTTTCACCATCATTAAATTTACTTAAACTACCAACAATAAATATATTATCATGATAAACTCCGCAAGCCCCTCCAAAAAAGCCATAGTTATAATCGGGTAATATTATTCCCGCTGGATTAACAAAAAGGACATTTAATTTTTTTAATACCAGAGTATTATAAATTCCTTTATCTGAAGTTATGAAACTATCATTTTTTAAAGGAAGCAAATTACATCTGGTATATGCTTGATTAACATGAATGCTCTGTTTATCAGAGTTATATTTTAAAATTGCGTTGTCGGTAATTTTCAAATTATGGATAATATATTTATCCGTAACAACTGCATTATAACTAGCAGTTTCAGGATAATTATTTCCCACAAGACATTGCCCTTCGGTAAATATAACCTTATTGTCAGTTAACGATTTCTTAAAACTTGAAGGAGTATTAGGAGCAATTATTATCTTATCAGAAAAATTACACAAAAACACATCCGGATGATTTGAAATTGTAGAATATGTAATTCCTTTGGTTTCAAATGGAATAAAAATACCATGGTTTTTTAGCTTACTAATTGCATTTGGGGGAATATTTATGCTTGATATTATTTTCATTTCAATAGTTTAAAATATTAACCAAAGCGTTGAAAAATTATTGGCAATGGGAGTAAAGGCAGTAGGTTTTGTAGCTGATATTTCAGTTAATGATGACCGTCGTCGTTTATTTAAAGAAATTGATAGTTTAATAAATGGATTTTAATTATTTTTTTCTGTCAATTGTAAACTCAATAATCTTCTCAAGGGCTAATCTTGAACTGCTCTCGGGATATTCTTTTAGCAAAGTTAGTGATTTGCTTTTATACTCTTCCATAATTTGCATAGCATAGTTAATTCCTCCTGAAGCTTTAACTTCATTCATAATCCAGTTAACCTTTTCTTTGTTTGTATTATGCCTTTTTATTATGTTAATAATTTTCCGTTTTTTTAATAAGGACGATTGATTAAGGAGGTGTATTAAAGGAAGAGTCATTTTCTTTTCTTTGATATCTATGCCGGTTGGTTTGCCGGTAACATTGCTTTTTTCGTAATCAAGAAGATCGTCTTTAATTTGAAAAGCCATGCCGGCATATTCACCAATGTTCCACATTTTTTTTATATCCTTTTTACTTTGGCATGCCGAGGAAGCACCAGCAGCAAAACAAGATGCCAATAGAGATGCTGTTTTTTTCCGGATTACTTCATAGTAAACAGACTCATCAATATCTAATTTTCGGGCTTTTTCAATCTGTAATAACTCACCTTCGCTCATTTCTTTTACAGCTTCCGAAACAATTTCCAGCACATTATAATCTTTTGATTGTAAGGCAGTTAGCATTCCTCGTGATAGTAAGTAATCACCTACGAGCACAGCTATTTTATTTTTCCAAAGAGCATTTATTGAAAACCTCCCCCTTCGTCTATCCGATTCATCAACAACATCATCATGAACAAGAGTAGCTGTATGAAGTAATTCAATAAGTGTGGCGGCACGATAAGTTGATTCATTTATCCCATCAAATAGTGCTGCACTATAAAGCACTATTAATGGTCGTATTTGTTTTCCTTTTGATTTAAGAATGTAATTCATTATTACATCCAAAAGAGGAACAGACGATTTTACCGAGTTGCGAAAAATCTTTTGAAATTCTTTTAATTCACCTGAAATAGGTTTCCTTAATACTTTTAATAATGTCATGTTAGTTAGTCAATCTATTCAATTTAAACAACCAGAAATTAGAAGATTCAAAATTAAATCTATTTTTGCAGAAAACTTAAAACATGACAGGATTTTTATTCGACCAACTAATTTTTGGTCCCGTATACAGCCGTCGATTAGGCATTTCGTTGGGCATAAATTTATTGCCTGTAAATAATAAATATTGCAATTTTAATTGTGTTTATTGCGAATGTGGATGGACAGAAAAAGACAATGGAATTAAAGTAGTACTTCCCAAGCGCGATAATTTTAAAGTTAAACTTGAAGATAAATTAAAAGAATTACAAGGAACAGTTAACGAACCAGATGCAATTACTTTTGCCGGAAATGGTGAACCAACAATTCACCCAAATTTTGCAGGAATAATTGATGATACAATAGAAGCACGAAATAAATATGCACCCGAAGCTGCGATAAGCATACTATCAAACGCAAGTATGCTTCATAAGCCCACTGTAAAAGAAGCTCTTAAAAAAGTAGATAAGAATATTCAAAAACTTGATTCGGCTATTGAAAGTACATTTAAAATTATTAATCAAGCTTCTGGTGGATTAACTTTAAATAAAATAATTGACGGGTTAGTGTCATTTGATGGAAAACTAATTATACAAACGCTTTTTTTAAGAGGTGAATATAATGGTAAAATAATTGACAACACTACTGATGAAGAAATTGATGCGTGGTTAAAAGTATTAGAAAAGGTAAATCCTGAATATGTAATGCTTTACCCCATTGATAGAGGAACTCCTGCCAAGGGGCTTGAAAAAATATCCGAAAAAGAATTAAATACAATTGCCAAAAAAGTTAATGAACTAGGTATAGAAACAAAGGTTTATAATTGAGTTTTTAACTTGAAAGATATAGATGTAATGCTAACAATTGGCTATATGTCTACCTTGGTTTCCCATTCTTATACCAATTGTAACACCATATTACTGATATAAAATGCAAAAATTACAAAATTGTTGTATCTTTGTGGTCAGACCTCTTACCAATACAGAAAACTATGGAAAAGCAAAAGAAATTTATTAAACCGGCTCAATTTACAGAAAATGAGATAATTAAGGCAATTATAGAGGGTGAATGGGCTCCAGGACAAAACCTTCCACCTGAACGAGAGCTTGCAGAAACACTGGGTGTTACACGACCAACTCTGCGTGAAGTTCTTCAGCGATTGTCGAGAGATGGATGGTTAATAATTAAACATGGTAGGCCAACAGTTGTTGTTGATTATAAAAATAATGGTGGCTTGGGCATTCTAAAATCATTGGCAAATTATGATGGGTTTGTATCAAAATCATTAATACGGAATTGGCTAGAATTCAGAGTCTTGATTCTTCCTGATTTAGCTCAAAAAGCAGCCTTGTCCAATTCGGATGTAATTATTAGCAAGTTGAACAATGCGCCGGATATTAATGTTGAAAGTGAGGAGTTTGCAATTTTTGATTGGGAACTACAATTGCTACAGATTAAACATAGCAGAAATAGCTTAGCTCAAATGCTCTACAACGATTTAACTGAAATTTATCTAAAAGAATGTGCAGTTTACTTTATTGATAAACAAATAAAAAAGAGGTCATTGAATTATTACAGTAAACTAAAAGATGCAATTATTAATGGTGAAAATGATATTAAAGAAATTGTTAAGCAAACCATGCAGGATAGCCTTGAAATATGGGAAAGACTAAATCAATAAGAATTTTTTTAAAATACGAATCATGAAACGGTTTATAGAAAGTTATCAAGGGAAAGAATTCGATTTAATTGTAATTGGTGGCGGGATTACTGGTGCCACAGTAGCATACGAAGCAGCTTCGCGCGGATTGTCTGTAGCATTAATCGAAAAGTCAGATTTTGGAAGTGCTACTTCTGCTGCTACCTCAAAATTAATCCACGGCGGCTTGCGTTATCTTTCAACATATGAATTCGGCTTAGTTCGTGAGTCGTTAAAGGAAAGGCGAGTACTAACAAATATTGCTCCTAATTTTATTCATCCGGCTTCATTTCTATTTGCTACTTATAAAAATAATAAAGTGTCAAATTTAATGATGAAAATAGGCATGCTATTGTACGAGCTGTTCTCTTTTGACAAGAACTGGCTTTGGGATAGGAGCAAAAAAATGCCTCATCATAAAAGTGTTTCACCGGAAGATATTTCTAAGCTATTTCCAAATGCATTAACAGATGGCTTATTGGGCGGACAAATATATTACGATTGTACTAGTCACTCACCTGAGCGTTTCACTCTTGCATTTATAAAATCAGCAGTAAAATATGGTGCTTCGGTTGCAAATTACACCAAAGTAGATGACTTTATTATTGAAGAGACAGCTAAAATGAAAACCATCAAAGGTGTAAAAGTAATTGATGAGTTATCGGGTAAGAAAAACAATATTAATGGAAAGTTGATTATAAATTGCGCTGGTCCATGGGCCGATATATTACTTGATAAAGTAAAGAAAAACTTAGGTAGTCAGGAGTTAAGACGTTCAGAAGGGATTCACATTGTTACCAAGAAATTTGCGAATAAGCGTATATTTTCTGGATCAACTGTAACTGGCAAGCATTTTTTCATGCTTCCTTATCGTAATCACACTCTTGTTGGCACTACCGACAAGGAATATGTTGGTAAACCTGATGATTATAAAGTAACAAAAAAAGCAATTGAAGAACTACTGGTTGATGTAAATCAGTCGTTTGGCAATACCGAAAAAATCAACTATAAGGACATTGTTTATGCTTACGGCGGATTACGACCATTGGTTGAAGACCAAACGGAGGATGTTTATCATTCATCACGCAAATACGAAATTACGGGTGAAAAGAAAAACGGAATTAAAGGGTTAATTACTGTTGAAGGTGGTAAATTTACAACCAGTCGTATGCTTGCAGAAAAAGCAATAGATAAAACTTTAAAAATTCTTAAATTACCAAAGAAAAAGTCAATATCGAAAGATAATTATTTATTTGCTTGCGAAATTGATAATTCCCTGGACTTCATTGCAGAAAAACAAAAGCAATATCCTAATTTTCTGCCTGAGCAAATTGAATACTTATCAAAATGTTATGGGACTGAAATTGATGAATTATTCTCAATTATAAAAGAAGATGAATCCCATAAAAATGTACTAAATAGCGATGGAGAGAATCTTGCTCAGGTAATTTTTGCAATTAGAAATGAAATGGCAGTATCTTTATCGGATATTATGATTCGCCGAACAGGAATAGGTCAATTGGGGCATCCCGGAAAGGGAACTCTAAACAAAGTGGCTAAACTTGCAGCAAAAGAATTAAATTGGGATGATGAAAAATTATCTGACGAAATAGATAAAATGGAAATGATACTTAGTATACCTGCATAAAAAAACTTGCATAAAACTGCAAATATGGCAATCAAAAATAATATTCAGCCACAATGGATTGAAGAAGCACCAAAGAAAGAATCTTTTCGTTCAATTTTTAAATATGGTGCTCCTGATGGTTTTAAGCATCCAAATAAGCGACTTATTCAGGAATTAATAGAAAACTTTAAACTTTCTGAAAAAGATTTTATTGAAAAAGAATCCACAGGAAATGAAATTGTAGATATTAAGGTTGAAGGGAAATTAACTGTACAACAGATTGATAAATTTATTGAGATTTGCGGTCCTGAAAATGTATCTTCCAAAGAATATGACCGCTTAAAATACTCAACTGGATTTGCTGTTGAGGAAACCATGAAGTTACGCCGGAAAAAAGTTGGGCAAATAACTGATCTTGTCGTCCATCCCAGAAATAAAGCCGAGATTTCGGAAATTGTAAGATTCTGTAATCAACAAAAAATACCAAACTATGTTTATGGTGGAGGCTCATCGGTTAATTTTGGATTTTACCCTGAAAAGGGAGGTGTAACTTTGGTGCTATCAACACACCTGAATAAAATTGTCAGTTTCAACGAACTTAATCAAACAGTAAGAGTTGAAGCAGGAATGATGGGACCTGCCTTTGAAGAGGCTTTGAATAATGCACCAAAACTATACAATACAATACATAAATTTACTTGCGGACACTTTCCACAGTCATTTGAGTATTCTTCTGTTGGCGGCTGGTTTTTAACACTTGGTTCCGGGCAGCAATCATCTTATTATGGAGATGCCGGCGATTTGGTTCTGGGGGTTGAAATGATAAGTCCTTCCGGAGATATTATTACTAAAAATTATCCGGCAACGGCAAGCGGGCCAAAAGTGTTGGATATGATAAAAGGTAGTGAGGGTATTTTTGGAATTGTGGTTGAGCTTACCTGGAAAATTTATAGGTATATGCCTAAAAACAGGCAACGATTTAGTTTTATCTTTCCAAATTGGGAGGCAGCCGTTAATGCAAGTAGAGAAATATCACAAGCTGAGTTTGGGATGCCTGCCGTATTTCGTATTTCCGATCCAGAAGAAACACATATTGGTTTAAAACTTTACGGCATTGAAGATACTATTTTCGATAAGTTAATGAAAATTAGAGGTTTTAAACCTATGCAGAGATGTTTGTTTCTGGGTACTGCAGATGGTGAAAAGCAGTTTGCAAAAAACATCAAATCCAAAGTAAAAAAGATCTGCAAAAAACATGGAGCCATGAATCTGACCTCATTTCCTGTTAAAAAATGGGAGCCGGGCAGATACAAGGATCCATATTTACGCGAAGACCTAATGGACTACGGAATTTTAATGGATACTCTGGAAACAGGTCTTAATTGGGATAACCTGCATGAGGTTCATCAACAATGCAGGGCATTTGCAAAAAACAGACCCAATACTATTTGCATGACACACGCATCACATTTTTATCCACAAGGTACCAACTTGTATTTCATTTTTATCATTAAAGAAAATGATATACAAGCTTATGTTGATTTTCAGGAAGGTTTGATCGATACAATTCAAAAAAGCGGAGGTTCCCTTTCACATCATCATGGCATTGGTAGGATGATTTCAAAATGGATGCCTGAACATTTAGGTGAAAACCAAATGAATGTATTGAGGGCACTAAAGCAGCATTTCGACCCCAACAATATTATGAACCCTGGAAAACAATTATTGGGTAATTAGATAAAACGCTAAGAAAATAAACCACTATGGACTTAAAATACAAAAAATGATTCTTTCAATCGACTGTGGCACACAAAGCATTAGGGCAATTTTATTTTCCTTAAAAGGAGAAATTATTGACAAGGAACAAATTTTTTATGATGCTTATGTAAGCCCAAAGCCTGGTTGGACAGAACAGAAGCCGGAGGTTTACTGGGATTGCCTACGCGAGGCCACTAACTCCCTTCAAAAGCGCAGAGCTGAAGAATTTAAAAAAATAAAGGGGGTTGGAGTAACTGCTTTAAGGAGTACAATGGTAAATCTTGATAAAGAGGGAAATACACTTCGCCCTTCAATACTTTGGCTCGACCAACGAATGGCAGATAATGTTTATAAGCCAAACTTTTTAATGAAACCTGTTTTCAGTATTTTAGGTGTTAGTCACACCTTAAAAAAAATGGAGCAAAAAGGGCATTGCAATTGGATAAGGCAAAACCAGCCCGAATTATGGAAGAAAACATATAAGTACATTCAGGTTTCTGCATATCTTAATTACAAATTAAGTGGAGAATTTAAAGATTCCATTGCCTCACAGGTCGGACATATTCCGTTTAACTATAAAAAACTAAGGTGGTCAAAGTCGACAGATTTATTTGATTTAAGTCAAAAAATCTATCCTATAGAAAAGGAAAAATTATCAGAACTAATAAAACCAGGTCAAACAATTGGAGTAATTAGCAAAGAAGCTTCGGAGCAAACATCTATCCCGGAAGGCACTACCATAATTGCCTGTGGTTCTGACAAAGCTTGCGAAATTTTAGGTATGGGTGTTACAAATACTAGTATGGCAAGCCTTAGTTTTGGTACAATGGCAACAGTACAAACAACTACAAAAAAATACATTGAACCCATCAAATTTTTTCCATCCTATACATCTGTAGTTCCGGGATGTTGGAATCCTGAGATTGCAGTTTTTCGTGGGTTTTGGATGATTAACTGGTTTAAAAACGAGTTTGCTGCCAAGGAGGTTCAACAGGCAGCTAGTATGAATGTAGCGGTAGAAGAAGTTTTAAATAATCTGCTTCATAAGTCTCCTCCTGGGGCAATGGGTTTGGTTGTTCAACCTTATTGGTCACCAGGACTGGGAGAAAAATATGCAAAAGGGGCAATGATTGGTTTTGGTGAAGTGCATAAAAAAGAACATATTTATCGCGCAGTAATAGAAGGGCTTGCCTTTAGTTTGTTGGACGGAATGCATAGTCTGGAAAAACGCGTCAAAATAAAATTTGAAAAAGTAGCACTGTCTGGTGGTGCATCGCAAAGTGATGAAATTTGTCAGATAATGGCAGATGTTTTTAATATGCCATTGGTAAGAGGAAGAACACACGAGACATCAGCATTGGGCGCTGCTATAATAACAGCTTACGGGATAGGTGAGTACAGCTCGATGGATGCGGCAACAGAAAACATGGTAGTGTATGCCAATACTTTTGTGCCAAATCCTGAAAACACCAGTATGTATAAAACTATGTACGAAGATGTATATTTGAAAATGTATAGCAAGTTAGAGCCTCTTTATAAGCGAATTAAGGAAATTACAAATTACCCTGAGGAATAACTTGTCTTTGGCAGATAAACCGGATTAACACTAATCCCTAAACTCCTTTGGCTTTTTCAAAACAAAAGCACGACTTATATTAAACCCAAAATGAATCGTGGAAATCCTTGGCTGCTTGTTTTGATATTACATAATAATACTCCAAATTAAGGCTAATTATGTTTGAAAGTTTAAATCGCCCTCCTGCACCCAATGCCCATATGTCGTTTTCATCCTCTTTTGTTTCAACCAAATTACGGTGAATAAATGTTGGTGATAGTTGTAACATAATTAATAAATAATAATTGTAAATTTGAGATTTCAAATTAATCCTCGAAAATGAAAAAGATAATATTCATAGCCTTAAGTATATTCACATTATTACCTATAGTTAGCTTTTCGTGTACAAACCTACTTGTAACAAAAGGAGCATCAACCGACAGTGCAACATATTTAGTTTACTTAAACGATGGCGAGTGGCTTTACCACCTAAAGCAAACCGATGCAGCAGATCATAATATTAAAGATTCACTCACATACACCAGCATGAGTGGCGAAAAATTTAAAATTCATCAGGTTCCGCATACTTATGCTATTATTGGTTTTCAAATGAATGAACACCAACTTGCCATTGGCGAAACAACTTTTTTAGGTAGAGAAAACCTTTGGGATAAGGACTCCCCATTAAAATACTGGGAATTAATGAAACTTGCTCTTCTTAGGGCAAAAACAGCACGCGAAGCAATAGAAGTAATAACTTCATTGGTGGAAACTTATGGATATGGAAGTGAAGGTGAATCGTTCTCAATTGCTGATCCAAATGAAGCTTGGATATTAGAAATGATAGGAACTGGAGGAGATGGAGGAGCTGCTTGGGTTGCCTTGAAGGTCCCTGATGGTATGATTGCAGCACATGCCAATCATGCTCGTATTGGCGAATTTCCTCTTGATGATCCTGGAAATTGTATTTACTCTGATAATGTGATTTCATTTGCTATTCAAAAAGGGTATTATAATCCGAAATCGGGCAAACCATTTGAATTTAATAATACCTACGACCCTCCCTCACACGAACATTTAAAATATACCGAATCCCGTGTTTGGAGTATCTACAACAGGGCAGCCCCTTCTTTAAAATTATCATCCGATTATAATCGTGGAAAACAAAATGTAGATAGATATCCTATTTTTATAACTCCAGATGATAAGCTAAGTTTACAAGATGTATTTTCGTTGGTACGTGATCACTACGAGGGAACGGAATTAGATATGACCAAGGGTCCACAAGCCGGCCCCTTTGGTAACCCAAACCGCGTTCGTCCGCTAAGCTGGGAAGTTGAATCAACAAAATATTCATGGGAAAGAGCTATTTCAACATACAATACTGCATTTTCATTTGTTGCCCAATTACGCAACTACTTACCTGATGAAATTGGTGGTATCGCATGGTTTGGTGTTGATGACACCTACACAACATGCTATTTTCCAATATATTGTAGCAACACTAGTATTTCCAAACCATTTGCAACAGGTGATATAAACAGTTACTCACGCGAATCGGCATGGTGGGCTTTTAATTTTGCTGCCAATTATGCTAACACCAGATACAGTGATATTGTGGTGGATATTAAGGTCGAGCAAAAATTAATTGAAGACTTGTTGGTGCAACAGCAAGATTCAATAGAAAATATTGCCCTTTCTATTTCATCACAAGAAAGAATAGAGTTACTATCACAATATTCTGATTCAATGGGAGAGTTGGTTCATACCAGATGGGTTGCACTTGGTGACAGGTTAGTTACAAAATATAATGATGGTTACATTAAGAATGACAAAAATCAGGTAAAAACCAAAGGCTATCCAAAAGAGTGGCTAGAGTTTATTATTGAACAGGATGGAGAAAAGTACAGGTTAAACCATTAACCTTTTAAAGTTTTTTGTAATACCAACTACAACTCCAAATTATAATTGGTATAATTGATTATATGGCTGATTATCAAAAATGTAAAAGCTGTTTGTTTTATTTAAACAGATAACCTAATTATCAATAATTATTCAATCTCCAATAAAAAAAACTAAACAAGTCGTTTTTTCATATAATTTTTATATCTTGTGCGTGCATAACAATATTAGATTTATGATACTATTTAATCCAAAAAAACATGAGCGTTATTACCCCGACGAAGAGTCAAGAGAAATAATGCAAAAAACAATTGCTTTCTTTGAAAACAAAGGCTTACATAGCCTTAAAAAAGACGACCAGGAACGAATTTGGTATCGCGAATTCTTAGATTTCATGGCAAAGGAAGAAATCTTATACAAGTTGTTAACCCCCTCAAAATATAGCGATGGTAAAACTCGTTGGGACATGTGGCGAATTCAACAATTCAATGAAATTATTGGTTTTTACGGACTTCCATATTGGTACACATGGCAAGTAACAATTTTGGGATTAGGTCCAATTTGGATGTCGGAGAATGAAGAAGCAAAGGCAAAAGCTGCTAGTCTACTGAAAACTGGTTCTATTTTTGCATTTGGATTATCAGAAAGAGATCATGGAGCTGATGTTTATTCAACCAGTATGACACTCAGCCCACAAGCTGATGGCACCTACCTTGCAAACGGCTCTAAATATTATATAGGAAATGCCAACGAGGCTGATATGGTTTCTACTTTCGGTAAAATTAAAGGTACAGATGAGTACGTTTTTTTTATTGCAAATTATAAACACAATAGTTACAATCTAGTTAAAAATACAGTTAACAGTCAGAATTACGTAGGTGAATATATACTCGAAGATTATCCCATAACTGATGCAGATATATTAGCACGTGGTCCGCAGGCTTGGGACAATGCATTAAATACAGTAAATGTTGGAAAATACAATTTAGGATGGGCATCTATTGGCATGGCTACCCACGCATTCTACGAAGCATTAAATCATGCTTCAAAAAGAAATCTTTACGGAATGTTTGTTACTGATTTTCCTCATGTAAAACGTATGTTTATTGATTCGTATGCCAGGTTAGTTGCCATGAAACTCTATGCAGGTCGTACTGCCGATTATATGCGTTCAGCATCTCTTGACGACAGACGTTATTTATTATTCGATCCAATAATGAAGATGAAAGTAACTACCCAAGGCGAAGAAGTTATTAATTTGTTGTGGGATATAATTGCAGCTAAAGGTTTTGAGAAAGACACCTTTTTTGAAATGGCGGCTCGCGATATTCGTGCCCTGCCTAAACTTGAGGGTACTGTGCATGTAAATATTGCATTGATTATTAAATTTTTGCAAAATTACTTATTTAATCCTGCTGAATATCCTGAAATACCTCAACGAAGTGATGCCGCTGATGATGAATTTCTTTTCCGACAAGGGCCAACACGTGGATTAGCAAAAATCCAATTTCATGATTACAACAATGCTTTTAGTTTGTATAATTTGCCAAATTTAAAAATCTTCAAAGAGCAAATTGTTACCTTTAAAGAAATGTTAATAAAGGCTTCTGCAAGTAAAGAGCAAATGAAGGATATAGATGTGATGCTAACAATTGGTGAAATGTTTACCCTAGTACCTTATGCTCAATTATTGCTGGAAAATGCCAAAATTTACAAACTAGATGAGATCATACTTGACCAAATATTTGATTTTATTGTACGTGATTTCTCTAAATTTGCCCTCGAATTGCACAATAAGCCAAGCAGTACCGAAAAGCAAATGGAATATTGCCGTAAATTAATGCGCAAGCCAAATGTTGATAACGAAAGATATAATGCCGTTTGGACAAAATATGTATATGCACTTAATGGCGAATATGAAATGAACTATTAACTAGCTCTCCTTAACCGTATATAAAGTCTGGGTTGGGAAAGCAAAATCTAGTTTATTTGCATTAAACTGTTTCAATATTTCCATATTTACTTCTGTCATTGTAGCAAAAATATCAGAACCTTTTTTGATGTAATAGATATATCTGATATTTAATGAAAAATCACCAAAAGCTGTAAAGGCAGTTACGGTACGCGTTTCATCAAGTGCAATATTTTGCTTACTAATATCCTGAAGAATATCCATAGCTAATTGCATATTTCCGGTTGTGGTATCGTAAGTAAGCCCAAGGTCGAGTGTAATTTTTCGTGCAGATTCAGTGGAAATATTTATAATCGAATCGTTGGCAATTGATCCATTTGGCAATGTAACCATTCTACCGTCAAGTGTTTGTATGCGTGTACTTCTTATGCCAATTTCTTTAACAATACCATCATAACCTTGTACAATAATTCGCTCATTAATAGAAAAAGGTTTGTCGGTAAACAAAACAACACCACCAAAAAGATGAGAAACCGAATCTTGGGCAGCAAGAGCAAAAGCAAAGCTGCCAATTCCTAAACCAGCAATTAGTGCAGTTACATCATAACCAGCATTGTCCAAACCAATAATAAAGGCAAGTACCCAAATTAAAACTGAAATAGTTTTTTGTGCTATGGGTAATAATTGGTCATCAAGATCTGTTCCCGATTTTTCAACAATGGGAACAAGATATTCATCAACCAAAGCATTAAGTAATCTTACAATAAGCCATGCAATATTAAATGTTATAACAAAGTAAAAAGCATGTCCTTTAACCCCATCCATCCAATCCATTAAATCCAAAAAGCTTAAACTATACCAAACTCCAGTAATAATGATGGCAAATATTACAGGCTCTTCCAATTTATCAATAACAATATCATCGAGTTTACTTTTTGTTCGCTTGGTAAACTGTTTAACTATTTTAGTTACCAAATAATAAACAATCTTTGATAGTAATATTGAGGCAATAAAAATAACAAAGGCTAATGCCCACTCACTAACCGTATTTCCGTAAAAGGCTTTTTCAAAAAAATTTACCATTTTTCTATTCTTTAGTTTGCACTGCAAAATTATTAAATAATTTATTATCTTTACATCTTACTAAAAAATCAAAAAAAATGAATTCAAATTCTTATTCAATTAATTGGTGGGTACTGGCTTTTAACGGAATAATTGCCCTGTTATTTGGTTTAATGGCAATTTTTGCTCCCACAGATACCCTTAAAATTATTGTCACATATTTCGGAATTGTTATGCTAATTGTTGGCGTAGCCATGCTGTTTGGAGTTTATTCGAGTATGAAAAACGGGTTAAATTACGGTACCGATTTAATTAGCTCATTAATTACCATTGCCCTTGGAGTTGTACTAACATTTTTTACAGCAAAATCACTCGAAATTTTTGTAATTGTAGTAGGAGTTTGGGCGATTATGTTGGGTATTGGGCAATTAGTAATTATGTCGGGCTTAGAAAATAAAAAAGATAAGAATTTTTTACTTTTTAGCGGTATATTTACTTTGGTATTTGGTGCCTTACTATTTTTTAACCCTTTCGCAATGGCTTCTGTTTTTCTAATAACCATAGGAATAATGTCTGTTATTATTGGACTATTATTAATTTCTTTTGCTTTTAAGCTAAAGAATATTAACTAAAAACTACTGCGCACAGTGCTTCAACAAACAAATGAGGCCAATAAATACATATGATTAAGTATTTTGAAACTTAATATCTAATATTCTAAGTTGTAGATTAGTATTCCCAAGCCATGTATTTTCATCAATGTGATAACAAATGTCAAATGGATCACCTTGTTTCACCTTATCCAGTAGATGCCCCATGTTAAATGCAATTGCCGGGATTGGATTTCCAGTTCTATTTGGGTGTACTACAGAAAATTTTAAATGTTTGGCTTCTTTTTTACCAACAAGTTTTGCATAACCTGTGTCGATAACACTTTTTGTTAAAAATACTGGCGACATATTTTCAGGACCAAAAGGAGCAAATTGTTTTAATATTTTGTAAAACTTAAAATTTATATCACTAATAAAAAGTTCGGTATCAATTTCAATTTCAGGAATAAGCATATCGTCGGTAATATTATCGTCGGCATATTTATGAAATTCTGAAATAAATTGATTTAAATTTTCAGGTTTTAGAGCAAGCCCAGCAGCATATTTATGTCCACCAAAGCTTTCTAGAAGATGGTTGGATGAGTCGATGGCATTGTATACATCAAAGTTTTTTATTGACCTTGCCGAACCTGTATATAATCCATCAGCTTTTGTAAGGACGATGGTTGGACGATAATAATTATCTATTAATCGTGATGCAACAATTCCAACAACCCCTTTGTGCCAATCTTCACTATAAACAACAGTTGCTTTTTTATTTTTTATATTAGCATCATCTTTAAGATGTTGTAAAGCTTCCTGAGTAATATTTGAGTCAAGTTTACGTCTTGTTTTGTTTAATTCATCTATTTCTTTCCCTAATTTAGTAGCATATTCAAGGTTGCTGCTAATCAATAATTTTACCGAATTTATTGCACTGTCAATTCTTCCGGCAGCATTAATACGCGGGCCAAGCGTAAAAACCAAATCGCTAACAGTAATAAGTTTTTTAAAATAATGCTCCTTTCCTAAACTTGTCTTTTTTTCAATTCCGGCAGCCTTTAGTAAACATTTTACCCCAATACGTGGCTTTTTATTAAGATTACGAAGCCCAAAATATGAAAACACTCTGTTTTCACCTACCATGGGAACAACATCGGCGGCAATACTTATGGCTACAAGGTCGAGGCACGAATACAATTTATCAACAGGAGTATTGGATATAATTGAAAGTGCTTGAATTAATTTAAATCCTACACCTGCACCCGATAATTCTTTAAACGGATAATTACAATCATGTTGTTTTGGGTCAAGAACTGCTACTGCATCAGGAATTATGTTACCCGGAATGTGATGATCGCCAATAATAATATCTAGACCTTTACCCTTTGCATATTCAACCTTTTCAACGGCTTTTATTCCACAATCGAGAGCAATTAAAAGTTTGTATCCGTTTGCAACAGCATAATCTATACCAATGTATGAAATGCCGTAACCTTCGGCATATCTATCAGGAATATAAAAATCAACTTTTTTATGATAATTTTTCAGAAATGAGTATACAATACTTACAGCTGTTGTACCATCCACATCATAATCACCATAAACCATGATTTTTTCACCATGATTTTTGGCGTAATTTACACGATTAACTGCCTTATCCATATCCTTCATTAGGAATGGGTCAATTAAATCAGATAGTTGGGGACGAAAAAATGACCGGGCCTCTTCAAAAGTGCTAACACCACGATGAATTAGTAACTCCGTCAATGTACCATTAATGTTAAGCTGTTTTGATAGCTGCTCAACAACCTCTACATCAGGCTTTTTTTTAAGCACCCATCGCTTTTTCATATTGTAATATTTTGAGTGTAAAGATAGCCAAATACTTACTGAAATTACCTTAGTCCTTTTATAGCTATGAGCTATTTTTCATGGTTGAAATATGGCAACCCTTAACTAAAACAATATCAGCATCTTTGAAATATGCAGTTCTGGCTTTTCTTTTTTTCTCAATATTAATATTGGAACGCAGTATTTATTCTGAAAGAACTCCCATTTATATTCAAACAATAATTACAACTTACTCGCCAACACTCCAGTTTTCTTATATCTATTCACATTACCGTCAATATCATAAATAGTAATATAAAACACATAAATACCAACCGGGGCTTTTGAGCTATCATCTTGAATACCATCCCACGAAACACTACCTTCACTACCTAAATATTCATTATTTACAAGTTTTTTTATTGGATATCCACCTGCGTTAAATACGGTTACTGTCATAACATAACCGGGTGTATCAAACTTATATTTGATATTAATAATATCTTCATAGCCGTCATTATCAGGTGAAAATATTTTGGGTTCAATTACTATTTCATCAACTGTGCTGATATTTGAAACATACTGTGAATTTTTATATCCGGGTGTTCCAAAACCAACACTCTCGGCTGCCGAATGCCAGTTATTTGTTTGGCTGGTTGAAACATCAGGATTAACAAGCTCCAATGCTACGCCATCATAATAAATCAATAATGGAAATTGCATATCTTCATTGTAGCTAAACGAATCTATTACAATGCCCTCAAAAGTAGTAAGCATCACTCTGCCCTCATCATTATTATAAGCCGGAAAAGGATCAACTTTTACAAAAACATTGGGGTTGATGGTATTGTACTGACTTTTAACCACATCGGGTGATATGCTTAACAAAATATAATCTTCAGGCATCAGTAAATACTGATAATCAACTATGCTATAACTAGTTGTGTCGGGTGGATTAGGTGGGCTCTCCTTGATGGAGCCTATTTTTAGAGTTGATAAATCAATGATTTTATCTGACCGATTATAAAGTTCTACATAATCAACGCCATCAGTCCATGGGTTAAACAATATTTCGTTTATCACGATATCATTAAATGAAACAGCATCGGGCAAACCAAAATACACCAAAGTGTCTGAATTAAGGGTTAATTGCATACAGTTAGACAAACTTTTGCTTAACAGAAGCTCATAGGTAAATCCAACAGTAAAAGAGTTTGCAAAATTAAGTTCAACTTTATTGGGTTCGTCTTCAAAAGTAAAAATATATTCGGGGTTACCTATGCTACCATCAACAAAATACGAATTGATATTATTTAAAGATGCATCATCCATGTTTTGGTTAAAATATAGCAGCAAAGAGTTATGGTTTGCGACTTCTATTCTTGATAAAGATGGTATTAATAGTATATTATTTGCTACCGAATTAATAGTTCCGGGAGTGCCGCCTTTGCCATTGGTTGAAGCAGTCCAGTTTTCACTTCCTGAGCAAACATTTTCTCCATTTTTCTGTTCCAGCGACCATCCACCTTCTTCCTTTTCAGGGTTATTATACCAACCATCGGTATAAGATACTTTTGATATTATTGTTTCATCGCTACTTTTAAGAACCACGGTTTGCCCTGAATTTGTTAATGTAAAAGTGCTAAATCCATAAAACTGGCCATACTCACTTAATTCTTCCTGTGCTGTTTCTTTGGCAACAATTAGGTAGCCTTTGGCAGGCAAAATAACCGAGCCAAATATTTTGTTTGTTGTCCCGATGGTTAATGACCAACCATCCAAATCAATATTAGTTTCAGTTTGATTATACAACTCCAAATATTCAAAATCGGGAAGAGCAACGGGCGGAGATGGGTCGGCCATAATTTCGTTTATAACAATATCAAATGGTTGAGTTCGATAGTAATTAAATTCCATCTGCTGGGGGATCATAATATTTTCAGCAAGATCTTTAACTCCCAAAACCGACATCAGATAATTTTTCCCAAGCTCAAATTTTGTATTAAACTTTAGTTGTATTACCGAAGCATCAACCTCATCACGAAATGCTACAATTGGGTTACCTATTTCATTATCAACCAAATAATTGCCAATAATTCCAACACTTCCCTCATTTAGCAATTCGCTAAATTGCAAGGTTGCTGTGCTGTCGGTACTAGCGGCAATGCTAAGCAGTACCGGAGGTTCATTGTCAATTATAAAAGGTCCGGCATAAATATCATCAAAATACATTTTTGAGCTATAGCTGGATGTGTATTTACATAGATATCCGATACGAGATGTTTGAGTATAGGTGTTGTCTATGCCCTCGGCTTCAAAAACAAAATCTTCTCCACCTGATTGGTCTACAAAAAGTTTCCAAACGCCATCACCATCTCGCGTTACCTTAACTCTAATTTCAAATGATGAGGAAATTATTCCTTCACTACCCCGGCAAACCGAAGTAAGTATATTACCATCTTGTCTAAACAATTCAACTGCATCATCACTACCTGCTTCGCCAAATTGCAAATAATATCCATTTAGCGATCCTGATAAATCATGCATATCACTAACAAGATAATAGCGAGCATAATTATTTGCAGATGGGCTAAATGACAGCTTTATCCAACAGCGCCACTCAGTATTTACTAACATAGCATTTGCTGTGCCAAGATATGCTTCATTTTCTTCCGTATCGTTTAACTGAAGTTGGAATGAAGTATTTATTTTAAACAACAGTTGATTACCTGTCCATTCTGGGTTTTCAGTAAAATTACCATCTTCAAAATCATCAGAAGTTTGTGAAAATGATGCGCTAGAAATGAGTATTGTGAATAATATAAATATGTACTTCATTTTTGTACTTTTGCATGCTGTTGAATTGGGGTCTTGATTTAGAGTGTAAATATAGTAAAAAAAGTTATAAGTTAAGTATTAAAAGTTTAGGAAGATTAGCGTCTGTTTTGTTTTTAAAAGAATTATTCTTCTATTTTCTTGTATCTTGGTGACTAAATAAAAAAACATGAAATTAGCAATAATAGGTGCCACAGGCTTAGTTGGCAGAGAAATGTTAAGAGTGCTAGAAGAGAAAAAAATTTCTATTTCAGAATTTTATCCAGTAGCATCAGAAAAATCAGTTGGCAAAAAGGTGATTTTTTCTGAAAAAAAATATGATATCATTTCAATTGAAGAAGCTGTTAGCAAAAAGCCTGACATAGCAATTTTTTCAGCAGGATCAGATACATCATTGAAATGGGCTCCTAAATTTGCAGAAGCTGGTACTAAAATAATTGATAATTCATCGGCATGGCGTATGGATGATAATATTCCGCTTATTGTACCTGAAATAAACGGAAACACTTTAAAATCTGAGAACAATATTATTGCAAATCCAAATTGTTCCACCATACAACTGGTTATGGCATTGTCGCCATTGCATAATAAATATAGTATAAAAAGGCTGGTAATATCAACCTATCAGGCAGTTTCGGGTAGTGGAATTAAAGCTGTTAATCAATTGCTGGATGAACGGGAAGGAAGGGAACCCACAATGGCTTATCCTCATAAAATTGACCTTAATGTAATACCTCATGCAGGTGATTTTAATGAGGATGGCTATACCACCGAGGAAGTTAAGCTTGTGAACGAAACCAATAAAATTCTTAATTCTGATATAAAAATAACAGCAACTGCGGTTAGAGTTCCTGTTATTTTGGGACACTCAGAAGCCGTAAATATTGAGTTTGAAAATGATTTTGTTATCGAAGAGGTTAAACGCCTTTTGGGAAATATGCCTGGGGTGGTTGTTTTTGATTTTCCAGAAGCAAATATGTATCCTATGCCAATTTTTGTAGAGGGAAAGGATGAGGTAATGGTTGGACGTATTCGCAGAGATAATTCGCAAGCAAATAGTTTAAATTTATGGATTGTTTCGGATAATATCCGTAAAGGAGCTGCCACAAATGCTGTTCAAATAGCGCAATATTTAATGAAGAGTTAGGTTGAGGTTAAGGCTGAGGTTAAGGTTAAGGTTGATGTTAAGGTTAAGGTTGAGGTTGAGGCTGAGAATAGACCCTTCTCAACCTCAAACTCCGTCTCAATCTCAATTATAAAAAACAAATAAGTGAAAATATATAATTGCATAAAAGATTTTAATTCTGATAAAAACACCATTGTTACAATTGGTGCTTTTGATGGTGTTCATTTGGGCCATCAGGCTATTTTTAAGCAGATGCAAGATGAAGCTAAAAAAATAGATGGAGAAACTGTTGTAATTACTTTTTCCCCACATCCACGAATTGTACTTGGTATTGATAATGCAAATCTGAAATTTGTTAAGACAGAAAAGAACAAGTTGCAATGCATCGAAAGAGCTGGCATTGACCATCTGATAATTGTTCAGTTTACAAGAGAATTTGCAAGTCTGCCACCACAAAAATTTATCAAGGATTACATTGTTGATTTTATTCATCCTAAAGTGTTCATCATCGGTTATGATAGTCAATTTGGAAATAATCGCGAGGGAAGCTTAAGTGTTCTTAAATCCTTATGTAAACAATATGGGTTTATAGTTAAGAAAGTTGATGCTGTTGTAGTTGATAACACCACGGTTAGTTCTACAGAGATTAGAAACATGCTAACCAGAGGTGATATTGCAGAGGCAAATAGTTTCTTAGGGCACGAATATTCCATAACAGGCAAAGTTGTTAGAGGGCAGTCCATAGGTCACAACATTGGTTTCCCAACAGCAAATATTGAAGTTGCTGACGAATATAAGCTGATAGCTGCTGTTGGCGTATATGCGTGTAGGGTTCATTGTCTTGAAAAAAACTATAAAGGCATGAGTAATATTGGTTTCCGACCCACCATTGATAATGGCGACCTAACAATTGAAGTAAATATATTTGATTTCAACAAAGTTATATATGGGAAAGAAATTACCATTTCGTTTGTAAAACGTATGCGTGATGAACATAAGTTTGAAAATATTGAAGCTCTTAAAGCACAATTGGCTTTGGATAAAATAAAAGCACTTAGTATTCTTTAAATGACTGAAAGTAAGAACGATTACACACAATGTAATTTTAATAGAAAAAACTAATAAATAAATTAAAAAAAATGAAAAAGTAAGTAACACTATTAACGCTAGTATTATCCATATTTTTAATGGGAAATGTTAATGCACAATTTGGCATCGGCAACAGCATTAAGAACAAGTACAAGAATAAATACAAAAATGAAGCTAAGAAGTAGGGCGAAGAGCAAGCTGATAAAGGAATAGAAGCTGGTGAAAATGCGGCACTAGAACAAGCCGAAAAAGGTGAAAATGCAGGAATGGAGCAGGCTGAAAAAGGACTTGAAAAAGCTCAGCCCAGACTAGAAGAAGCCGATGAAGCCATGGATAAAGGTGCCGAAGCTACAATTTTTGGTCTAGAGAAATATGAAGAGTTTCAAGATGATTATAAGTCGAGACGTGATAATGCAAACCCTGATGATTACAGAAAATATCCATTTGAAACTGCCATAGTTGAATATAAATTAGAAGGAAAAGTTGAAGGCGAAAAAAGCTACTATGTTTATGGTGCAGGTTACAAAATGGCCGAATATATTATTGAAGACATGGACTATCCTGAGTTTAAAGCTTTTGTTAAAAAAGAAGACCCAACAATGACGGATAGCGAAATTCAACAAGCATATTTATATTTGAAGCAGAAATCGAAGATGCGAAAATAAACCACTATGGACTGAAAGTACCATAGTTTTGCATTTGATTTATGAAATAAAAAAAGGTTAGAAGTTAGAAGTCGGAAGACAGAAGTTTGAAACAAGTCTCTTCCGACTTCTAACTTCATGCTTCGGACTTTTTGTATATTTTTAAAAGTAGTAGTCTCATATTTCGGGTTAATTATTTTCCTATTTTTATAGTCTCTTAAAAAATCCAAATGGACTATAAAGATTATTATTCTATTCTTGGTGTTACAAAGTCGGCAACAAAAGCTGAAGTAAAAAAAGCTTATCGAAATCTTGCCAAAAAATACCACCCCGATAAAACCAAAGGGGATAAGCCTCTTGAAGAAAAATTTAAAGAAGTTTCTGAAGCTTATGAAGTACTAAGTCATGATGAAAATCGTAAAAAATATGACCAACTAGGCTCAAACTGGAAAAATCAGCAACAAGCTGGCAATACAGGAGGGTTTGATTATTCGCAGTATTATTCAAAACCGGAGGCACAAGGCAAACAAGGTGGTCATCAATCGTTTGATGGTGACCCTGATATGTTTTCGGAGTTTTTTAATAATGTTTTTGGTGAGGAATATTCTGGTGCAGGTGGCAGAAGACAAACTGCAAGAAAAGGCCAGGATTATATTGCTGAAATGGATATTACCCTCCAGGAGGCATACCATGGTAGCACTCGTATTATAAACGTAAATAATAAAAAGCTACGAATAAAAACAAAACCTGGTACTCGCACCAAGCAAAAAATAAAACTTGCCGGTAAAGGCAGCCCTGGAATGGGTGGTGGCCCTGCAGGAGATTTAATAATCATTATTAGCATACAACCCGACCCCAAATTCAAATGCAAGGGTAATAATTTATATACAAATCTTCCCATTGACTTATTAACTGCTGTTCTTGGTGGAAAAGTTGAAATACCAACTCTCAACGGCAGTGTGCATATGAAAATCCCGAAAGGAACTCAAGGTGGCAAAACATTAAGGTTAAAAGGTAAGGGAATGCCTCTTTATGGTAGTACATCGCAACATGGCGACTTGTATGTTAAAACAAATATTACAATACCAACCAACTTAAGTAGCGAAGAAGAAAAACTATTTATAAAACTTAAAAACTTAAACCATGAACGCTCTAGTTAAAACAAATGATATATATAATGTTCAATTTTTGGCGGAGTTTGTAAAGGCAATAATTGACGCAAGATTAAAGCATTATGCTTCTGATTTATATCCTGCATTAGAAACAGTTGACGAAAATAAATTTAACAACTCTCTGGTTAGAGCACAACAAGTTTGCACCACTTTAAATTTACCTATCCACGAACATTTTAAGAAGGTTTATCGCACTTCGGGCAACCATATTTATTGCGATTATCGCCTTTCACACACAGCTTATTTACTTGTTAGCATAAATGGTGATGTTGGCAGTAAAAAAGTTGCTCAAATTCAGATGGATTTGGTGAATAGACTATTGGGGTAAAATTTTTAAATATGCAAACTAAACCTCTTAGCCCTATAAATACACAGAATGGACTACGAATGAGATTCATTCTAAGAATTACCAAATATGGCTAAAGGTCAGAAATAGAATTTGAAAATGAGCAAACAGGTAATAGCTTTAGTTGCACAATTAGTCCATCTCCATTTGCTAATCAAAAAAGCAGGGCCATAATATAGCCCTGCTCTCACAATAATAACTAAACTAAATTATTTAATCATAAATTTTGATTCTGTTCGTGTACCATTTTCATATATAGCACTAACAATATAAAGCCCTGCTGTATAATTACTTACATTAATTACTGTGTTTACTGAAGAATGCATAAGCTGTCCAGTTACAGAGTAAATAGACACTTCTAATAGTTTGTCAGAAGAAACTATATTAATAATATCAGTAGCCGGGTTAGGGTAAATAGAAATTGACTCTAAACTATTTTCCATAATAGATGTAGGAAATCCAAAGAACATATCATCCCAATAGTAAGTTTGTTCACCTGCTTGTATTCCAGTAACTCCAAAATTGAAAAATATTGAAGCTTTGTTGTAGGAATATCCATAGTTAATGGCAGCTGTACCAGCAGCTTCATTGCTAAAATCAAAAGCCAAAGTTTCCCATGCCATAGCAACAGTTGTTGTAGCTTCGGTTTCAACGCTTATGGTTGGATCACCAGCATCTTCAACTTTTAGACGAATTTGCACACCTGCTTCTGGCGACCAAACTGCGACGGTCATAATTGTAGAACCTTCAACAAAAGGTATTGGGTTTGCAAAACCCACAGATCCACCAACGGTAGTTCCTGCCCATGTTTCGGCTGCCTCAGTTTTAATTGATTGAGCTACTTTATTGTCGGGATTAGTAGGATCAACAATAATTTCAGATAGGTTTCCACCAAAATCAGTTAAGCCATAATTTATATTATCATTATTAAATGTAACAGGTAGCA
>Ga0307989_1000211_pt1 | contig 42033 bp, 31 predicted proteins | sample EllFjometagen185_FD_203164 | JGI IMG/M metagenome (GOLD analysis project Ga0307989, IMG submission 203164) | Marine microbial communities from Ellis Fjord, Antarctic Ocean - #185 | ecosystem: Environmental > Aquatic > Marine > Unclassified | place: Southern Ocean | collected 2014-10-08 | reverse complement strand
AAGGTTATTAGACACTTACAACTTTGAACTGGGAACTGGGAACTTTGAACAGGTGGATTATTCAACATAAGCAGAGTTAATTAAAAATACCAATTTTCAGTACAAAACTTTTGAAACACGGTACTAGATTTGCCTTAATTTTTAACACTTCATTTCGGAAAATAATATTTAGTGTGTATCTAGATAATCTGTATAAATATTATAATAGTCTGTGCACAGATTAAATGCAATAGTTATTATTACTAAAATAAAAACAGTAATATAGGTGTATTTAATACTGGATCCCCGCTTTCGCGAGGCTGGCAAGGAGAATGATTTTCAGGCAATTGCCCCGGTTATGGTCGTCCTGCCTATTGTACTTTTATGGCTTTATTGTTAGTCTTCCAAAAGGTCATGGGTTCTCTCATAAAATTAGAACAGTACCATACTTGAAGGAGAGTGTGGTGGAGATGATTAATGCATTACCTATCTAAAATGATTGATTTGCAAAGACTTTTTGAATAATGTTTAACAGGAATATATGTCAGACAATGTTAATTTGTATCCCCCTAAATATTTGAAGAAATACACCCCTATCAGTCGCATGTTTAAAAAACTGCTCAATCAAGTGTTCAGGCGAAAATGAATTCGATTAAAGTCAAAGATCTGATGACCCGGTCCTTTCTTGCCGTGGGTCCGGAAGACACATTGCGGGAGGTGGTGAAAATCATGCGAAAGACGCGTATTGATGACCTGCCCTATTTAAACAAGTCGGGTAGTTTAAAAGGCGTCGTAACCAAAGCCAGCCTGTTCGATGCGATTGCCGCTGGAAAATCCTTAGCAACTCCTGCTGAAAAACTGATAAAAACCAATGTCATGACTGTCTCTCCGGATATGCTATATGACGAGTTAGCCGATGATATCAGAACAGCGACCACCGGATCTGCGATCGTAGTGGATGAGCAACAACAGGTAGTTGGGATACTGACCAAAGCCTCGTGGATTACGGCCATGTTAGACAAAGAGGCCGTGCTGAGTACACAGTTAAACGCTATCATGAAGACAATGCACAACGGTCTCATTACTATCAACTCTGACCGGCGAATCAACAGTATCAACCAGGCAGCGATCAACATATTGAACCTGGACCCAGTTCATGCAATCGATCAGCCTATTGGAGAGGTTTTATCCGGTCTGGAACTGAATAAAGTCCTGGTCATCGGGCAGCCGCGTATTGGGGTTGAATACTGGCGGGAGGAGCTGAGTCTGATTTGCAATATCACCCCTATTATCAGTGATAACAAAATAACCGGGGCTGTCATCGTTTTTCAAGATTTGACCGAGCTGATCAAAACGGTATCGCAGTTGGAAAGCGTCACTAGCCTTTACGGAACCTTGAAATCCGTGATGGATATTGCCTATGATGGTATTGTTGTGACAGATGATAAACGGTGCATCTCCATGGTCAACCAATCCGCAGCCCGCTTTTTTCGAAAGCGGGAAGAACAATTGCTGGGAAAATCCGTTGACCGTATCCTGCAGGATGCACCTGTTGAACAGGTGATTAAAACCGGTGCGCCGGAGTTAAATCGCCTTCAGGTAATTGAGGGAACGCCATACGTTATATCGATCCAGCCCATTCTACGCAAAGGAATCGTCATCGGGGTAGTGATCAAAATCCTTTTTCAACACTTGGGGGAGGTTAAGGAGCTGGCGGAAAAACTGGAAAATGCAGACCAGCAACTGGCGTACTATCGGGATCGATCTATTCAGGAGGACAAACAGTCCAACGGGTTTGATGATATCATTACTGCAGATCCTGTTTTTACGAAAATCAAGGAAGAGAGCCTGATGATTGCAAGGGGGTCATCGAATGTCCTGATTACTGGAGAAAGTGGTACTGGTAAGGAGCTGATCGCCCAGGCTATACATACTGCCAGCTCTCGATCGGACGGTCCGCTGGTGAAAATTAACTGCGCTGCCATCCCTGAAAATCTACTGGAATCAGAATTTTTCGGATATGTTCCCGGCGCTTTCAGTGGTGCATCCAAGGGTGGTCGGACAGGGAAACTTCTCTCTGCAGAAGGGGGAACCTTGTTTCTGGACGAAATCGGAGACATGTCGATCAGTCTGCAGGGAAAATTGCTTCGTGTTCTTCAGGACAAACGATTCGAGCCGGTGGGTTCCAATAAGACCATTAAGGTCAACACCCGGATTGTTACTGCCACCAACCAGAATCTGGAAAAACTGGTGGAACAAGGGCGTTTTCGCTCGGACCTGTATTACCGCCTCAATGTCATCAACTTCCAACTACCGCCACTCAGGGAACGCCGTCATGATATCAACCTGCTGGTATACACCTTTCTGGAAAAATATCGAAAAATTTTCGGTAGTGATGTAACGGATGTTACTGAAGAGGTACGGTTGCTTTTCCAACAACACAATTGGCCTGGCAATGTAAGGGAGTTAGAAAATGTGATCGAACGGGCTATCAATTTTGCTGCTGGAAATGATATTACTGTGGATGATCTGCCCCTTTACCTGCGGGAAAAATCTCCTGAGCCTGAAGTGGTTGCCCGATCAGTCGGTCCAGACAAACGACTGAAGTTGAGTCGGGAAAAGACTGAACGTAGCGAAATACTTTCTGCCCTGGAACAGGCAGGTGGTAACAAAACCAAAGCAGCCCGTGTACTTGGTATTAGTCGCTCCTGGCTGTATGAAAAATTACGGCAGATGGACCTTTAGTAGGATGTCCTTTATTGTGGACATATGTATTCAATAAAGGACATATATTCCATAATAAAGGACACTCTGCTCTATCCCTCTTTTTTGTATAGATCCCTTCATGCTAGTCATCCTTATCTGTTTTTTCACTCTGGCATATCACTTGCGTTAGTAATGATGATCTGTTTTGTAATGGACACCAAAGTATCGAACCGATATTTAAAAAATAATAGGAGAGAGCATGATTTTAGCGTCACAGGAAAACATTCAGAAATTTACTAAAGCAGGGATCTATTCCGACAAGACCCTGCCTGACTATTTAAAACAACATGTTGCTGCTAGCCCGGACCAGGAGTGCTTTGTTGATCCACCCAATCGAATGGATCTCAACGGGTATGAGCCGGAACGGGTGACCTATGCTGAGTTTGATCGGGCGGCGGATGCAACTGCAGAAGCTCTGCTGAATCTGGGTATCGGCAAAGACGATATTGTGATGGTACAGCTACCCAATACATGGGAACTAGCCATGCTTTATTTTGCCATCTGCCGAACAGGTGCTATTATAACTCCTTCTCCAGTATTGTGGCGTAGTTCTGAGCTGAAACATATTGCGAACCTGACCAAGGCCAAAGCGATAATTACCCTTAAAGAGTTCAATAAGTTCAATCACTATGATATGGCCAAGGAGCTGCAACAGACCTGTCCGGATATTCAGCATGTACTCACCCTGACAGAAATTCGTGAGATGATGAAAGGGCCGATTACAGGGAAGCTGGACGATGTCAAGGTGGATGCGAACGATATTTTTTCGATTTGTTGGACTTCAGGGACGGAAGCAGCGCCAAAGGGCTGTCCTCTGAGCCATAACAATTGGGCAGGTATGGCGTCACTGCAAGGGGCGGCTGGATTCAAGGCAGGCGATACCTTCCTGACGGCAGGACCACTGGTCAACATGGCTTCTGTGGGTACGGTATTTATTCCCTGGATCGTCTATGGGGGTAAAGTAGTACTGCACCATCCTTTTGACCCCGGTGTTTTTATTCAGCAGATCATGGCGGAAAAGGTCAATTACACACTATTGGTTCCCGCTGTTGCCAACGCTATTGCCAAGCATCCTTTGGTGGATAAGTTTGATCTAAGCTCGTTGCGTTGTATCACCGTAGGATCTGCCCAGCCCTCCCTTATTGCCATGCAGGAATTTAAAAACCGCTGGGATGTTGAAACAGGTAACACATGGGGGCAGAACGAAGGAACGGGTATTGTGTCCGGCTTGGAAGATACCCCGGAAATGAACATGCGGGTGGATCATTTTCCTCAGTTTGGAAAGCCGGGTGTCAATTGGAAGAGTAAGGCCAGCGGATTTGTGGAAGTTAAGATTATCAATCCCGATGAAACGGAACTTACCGATGTGGGAGATGTTGGCGAGCTGGTATATAAGGGGCCAGGGGTCATTGCTGGATATTTTAAGAATCCGGAAGCAACGAACAGGAGCTTTACTTCGGACGGTTTCTTTAAAACCGGTGATCAATTCCAAATCCGGGAAAACGGGTATATTTCATTTTATGAGAGAAGTAAGGATATCGTGATTCGGGGCGGATATAATATCAGTTCCCAGGAAATCGAAAACTACCTGATGTCCCACCCCAAGATCCAGGAAGTAGCAGTGGTCAGCATGCCAGACAAGATACTGGGTGAAAAAATGTGCGTCTATGTGGTGCCCATGCCTGAAGAGCAATTAGTGCTGGAGGATCTGACCTCCCATATGGCGGAACTGGGGATTGCCAAATATAAGTTTCCGGAGCGACTGGAGATTGTGGATGTTATACCGCGGAATCCGGTGGGCAAGATATTGAAGAGTGAGCTACGCGATGATATCCGGAAAAAGATTACTTCCTGATCCAAGCGGACTTCTCATGTGCATCCTCAAAATCCTATTTCTTGCTGGTGCGCATGCCCAACTTGTACATCCGGGAATAAAGAGTCGAGCGTTTCATCCCCAATATCGTAGCTGCTCCGTTGGGACCTTTGATACAGCCGTTGGTTGTATTCAGTACTTTTTGGATGTACCGCCTTTGCATCTCATCCATTTCGGGTAGATCATCAAACAGCTCTTCATCTTTTACTTTCGAAGCGCTGGGGAGATCGATGGCCGGGGTTGAACCGTGGGATAAGATGACTGATCGCTCAATCACATTTTTTAACTCGCGTACATTGCCAGGCCATGAATATATTGACATGCCAGTTTCATCGGCCGCATTAAACTTCATCTCAGAAAATCCATACTGACTGCAGTATTTTTTTAGGAAATGAGTGGCTATTAAAATTATATCCTGACCTCTTTCCCTGAGGGGTGGCAGAATACAAGAGATGACATTTAAGCGGTAAAACAGGTCTTGTCGAAAGCGCCCGGCAAGCACCTCCTTTTCTAAATTCCGATGGGTAGCTGCAATCAATCTGAAATTAGAATTAAGTGTTTGGATTCCACCTACACGACTAAATTTGCGGGTCTCAAGCGCTCGTAACAGTTTCGCTTGAGCGTTGAGAGGCAACTCCCCGATTTCATCAATAAACAGTGTTCCTTTATGGGCCAACTCTATCCATCCACGTTTTAGTTGGTTGGCCCCTGTAAAGGCACCTTTCTCATGTCCAAATAGCTCACTTTCTGCCAGATTTTCAGGAATTGTGGTGGCGTCTACCACAATCAAAGGTCCTTCGGCACATCTGCTCATGACATGGATACGATTGACTAAAAGTTCCTTTCCTGTGCCTGTTTCCCCGGTTACTAAAACCGTTGCTTCAGAAAGAGCCGCTTTTTGAGCTTCATCTAGCATTTTTTCCATCTTTCGATCCTGGGTAATGATGGGCTCCTGCTCGGGTTCAATGAATTTTCCGGACTTATAAAGACGGAGTCGACTCAATTCCCCTTTCATTTTAACCAGTTTCAGATGCGACTGAACAAACCTTGTCAGGTGATGACTAATTGATTTAATCAGGTGCGCGGGGATATCATCGAACAGATCCTCAACAAACGAATTTTCGAAATAGACGGCACCACGAACCTCACCTCTGACATAAGCGGGTAAGACCAAAATTGCCCTGGGTAGATTCTGACCTGGGGTTAAATGCTCAATGATCAACTGCTTTTCACGAAATGAGCGATTGATTAGATCAAAACAAGGTTTGAAAGGGTCCGATTCAGTCTCCTGTCGGGTTAGATTGCACCCAGATGTAAAAGATAGGCTTGGTGTTTTTCTGGTACTTTGCCAAAATATGGCTCCCCTTTCAGCCCCTAATAGCTGGAGAAGTCCGACCAGCATTGTATAAACCAGGTTGAATTCATCTTCTGGCTCGTCCAATTGGTGGATAAGACTAAAGTAACGCTGAATAAATGATTGAAATCTTTCTGCGGATTTGACCTCACGGTTCTCAATTTCTAATAACGATAGAATATCTGGTGGTAAAACATCATGTCCCAGTCGCATGGTATCGATTTTCTGTGAAACCTGCTGTGCAATTGATTTTGCTTTCTCCATTTTGCCTTGAAGGCGGTAGTAGCGAGCAAAAGCTATCATCGTGTGATTTAGTTCATACTCAAATCCGGCGCGTTCAAGGCGTAACTGACTGGTTTCAAGGTCCTCTCTGACCCGATCAGTGACCTCCCCATTTCGTAACCAATTTTCAGCCCGGATTCTTAAGAATATAGCCTTAAAAAGAATCGGGTCCTGTGAACTTTTTAAGTAGTTTTTTAGCCGTTCTTCAAATTGCCATCCATCTGCTACCGGAGTGAACCCAAGGTGGTGAAATTCCGCCAGTATCCCCAAGAAAAAGGGACCTGCCCACATTGGAGCGGTGGTGGCTTCTTTTTCGTTTTCGAACGCCATTTTCAAGTATTCATGGGCCTCACTTTCTCGCTTCTCTCCAAATAGTTGAATCGCCTGTCCCGTCCGGGAAATAAAAAGGGCATAGGCATTGTTTGATTCTAAGGAAGCTTTTTCAGCCGCTTTAAGATGTAATCGCGCTGCAGGACGTTTGCGTATTACTGCTAGCAGCATTGCTAAAACGGCTTGGGTGATCAGGGCGATTCCAGACCATCCCTTACTTTCTGCCAGCGACCAATAGTTCTTTAATAACCCTAGTGATCTGGCAACCTGTCCGGTTAAAAACAGGCACAATCCTAATTGCCAGAGTATCACCGGATAAAACAGTAGTTGGTCCTCATGCTGAATATAATTCTGTTCGGCTCTTTCAAAATGGATGATTGCTTGATCGAAACTCCCATGCATGGTGTGGTAAAAACCTAAAAACTCGGCTGCTGCGTTAAAAATATCATTATCGCCCAGCTTATCTACTATCATTTTCCCTGTTGATAAATATTGTAATGCTTTTTCTTCATTGCCAAAATAGGCTTCTAATCTCCCCAAGTGAAAATTTCCTAGTGCTTGAAACCGTTCGTCACCACCTGATTCAGCCACTGCGACTGCGGATTGGAGGTAAGTTAATAGGGGCTGCATTCCTCGACCTACTGCAAAGGATAGGTTTGAGAATTCCAGGACTGATTTTATGAACAACGCCTCACTCCCTTTTCGGCCTTGTGCAATATGACTACTTAAACGTTCGACGGTTCGTCTCAGGTATAAGTATGCTTGGTCATGGTCGCCGCCGGATAGTACATCGTGCGCCAGCTCTCTCTCCTTCTCAGAGGCATCAATATTTTTTCCGGTATCAATCAATAGTTTAATGATTACCCGTTTATCTAACTGCTCTTCAAGACCACGAGTCTGGATGATCTCCAACAATGTTGATATTCGTTCCGGTGTACTTATCAGCTGCAGGTCGTATAAGAGCCAATCGGGTAGTTTTGAGGTCAGGCCGATTTGTTGATTGACACTAATTTTAATCCAACCCAATGTTTCACAACGGCTGATAAGTGTTTCCATAAGTTGGGAACTCAATGGCGTTAAAATTCTGGCAACCGATAATGGGATTGGATTTCCACACACGGCAAGATTGGCCAAATATTGCCACTGTTCTGCTTTTAATTCAGATGTTTGAAACGTCATGGCAATCAACTCTGCTTATGTTGAATAATCCATCTGTTCAAAGTTCCCAGTTCCCGGTTCAAAGTTGTAAGTGTCTAATAACCTTGAACTGGGAACTTTGAACAGTAAGCCAAGATAGTGATAAATGGATTAATTATGGGACACTACATTTTGCTAAAAATATGGAAAAAACTTTTGAACCACGGTACTAGCAAATAAGGAAAGATTTTTATTGCAGGGGGTGTCTAAATATCGACCCTGCTTGGTTGAATTCCAGATTTTTAACCCGCTATGTATTACTGGGTTATCAGCCAGGATTGTTTTTTGTCAAGATGAAATGCCGATATATCGACCCTATAAGGATACGATATATCGGCACCCTCGAATATCAGTAGTTGCCGAAGAACCAAAAGAATCTATAAAAACAGTGATAAACCAATAAATTCATCGGAGGGAATGGTCGTTGCAGAACAGATATTCAATATGGATTCGATCGGCTATCCCGATAGTAAAAGGTGTGGATAATTTGTCAGTTTAGTCTCCATTATCAGACAGGTATTGTATTCAATTAACCGGTTTTATTGTCCTTTTTTAACCCGATCACGATAACAATTATCACAAAAACAGTTACAGGGAGTAAATATGTCAGTTTTTGAGTCTCAGATCAATTCTCAGTCCAAGGAGTTTATAGCGAATGCCGAGCGGATGATCGCCGGAGTTGATGAGGTCCGTGGGATTGAACAGAGTGTAATAGAACGCGCAGAGGCCAAAGCTCCTCGCTATTTGAAAAGAGGGTTTATCAGTCCGCGTGAACGACTGAACCTGTTGCTTGATCCCGGTGCTCCTTTTTTGGAGATCGCTACGCTTGCAAGTTACAAGCAGGGTAATGATGAAGATGGTTCAGCCGCTGGTGGAACCTGCATTGCTGGGATCGGTTATATTGAAGGCACCCGGTGTTCTATCTATGTGGATGACTTTTTAACCAAGGGAGGAAGTCTCTCTAGAATTGGGGGTGAAAAAAGGCTAAAGTTGCAGACGATTGCGCTGCGCCAAAAAATGCCATTAGTGGTATTGGCACAAAGTGCCGGAGGTGATCTCAGGGAAGTTGGGGATATGTTCGGATATTCTGGTGTCTTTTTTGCGAATCAGGCACGTCTGTCTGCCGCAGGAATACCACAGGTTACGGTCGTCCATGGCAGTGCGACAGCCGGTGGCGCATATCAGCCGGGTATGTCGGATTATGTGGTGATGATTCGCAAGCAATCTACAGTGTATTTAGCGGGACCACCGCTTTTAAAAGCGGCTACCGGAGAGATTGCCACTGATGAAGAGATCGGTGGTGCCGAACTGCACAGCTCAATATCAGGGGTTGCCGATTATCTGGCCGAAAATGATGCAGATGGGATACGGATCGCTCGGGAGATCCTTGCCAAGCTTCACTGGAACAAGAGCCTTCCGTATACGCCAGAGAAAAGCTATCCAGATCCTCTCTACCCAAAAGAGGATCTAGCCGGTATTGTCCCGGTAGATCCCAAGACCCCTTATGATGTCAGAGAGATCATTGCCCGTCTCGCTGATGGTTCTGATTTCCTGGATTTTAAGCCAGAATATGACAATGGAACCATTTGCGGATACATCGATGTACAGGGACAGCCTTGTGGTGTGATTGGAAACAACAGTCCGATTACGGCCAACGGAGCAATTAAGGCTGGCCAATTTATCCAACTTTGCGATCAATCCGAAACACCGCTCTTGTTTTTACATAACACCACCGGTTTTTTGGTGGGAACTGAAATGGAACGGGCCGGCATAATCAAACACGGTGCTAAGATGATTCAAGCGGTGACTAACTCTCGGATTCCAAAAATATCAATTATTGTTGGGGGCTCCTATGGAGCTGGCAACTATGCAATGTGTGGAAAAGGGATGGATCCCGACTTTATATTTGCCTGGCCGCATAGTGTGGTCTCTGTAATGGGTCCCGCCCAGGCTGGTAGTGTTCTGCGACAAGTTGCGGAAACGCGGATGAAAAAAGCCGGCGTGGAAGATGATGCCTTCCTGGATCAGCTGGAAACCGAGACCCGCACAAACATGGAAGCACGTTCTCATGCCCTGGCCAACACTGCGCGCTTATGGGACGACGGCCTGATCGATCCCCGCGACACCCGAAATGTGCTGGCTTTTGTGTTAGAAGTCTGCCAAGAGGCTAAAGTCCGTAAGGTTAATCCAAATACATTCGGCATTGGACGTTTATAATGAACTTGTTGGAACTTTATCATCTGGAAGCAGATTATTGAATTCCGGTAAAGACAGTCAATTAATACTGAGAAAAGGAACATTACAATGATTGAAAAAATACTCATTGCTAACAGAGGTGAAATTGCTGTTCGCATTATGAAAACGGCCAAGGCTCGTGGTTACCGAACAGTAGCTGTCTACAGCCATGCAGACGCCGATGCCTTACATGTACAACTGGCTGATGAAGCGGTATGTATCGGTGAAGCTGCTGTGGGAAAATCATATCTGGTTGCTGATAAAATTCTGGATGCAGCCGGTCGCACGGGTGCGGATGCAATTCATCCGGGTTACGGATTTTTATCAGAAAATGCTGATTTTGCCAGGGCTTGTGAAGCCGCCGGGATTACTTTTATCGGTCCAAACGCAGAGTCAATCGAACTCATGGGGAGTAAACGACTCTCAAAAATTGCCATGCTGGAAGCAGGTGTACCCTGTATCCCCGGATATCAGGGAGAGGACCAGGCAAACTCTGTTCTGCAGACTGAAGCGCGTAATATTGGTTTACCGGTCATGATTAAGGCTTCTGCCGGTGGTGGTGGGCGGGGAATGCGATTGGTGCATGAATCCTCTGAGCTGCTTGAAAATCTGGAGACTGCTCGTTCTGAGGCCCAAGGGGCCTTCGGTAGTGGGGAACTGATTCTGGAAAAAGCAGTCATCGAACCAAGGCATATTGAAATCCAAGTCTTCGCAGACACGCTCGGCAATGTCGTTTATCTGGGTGAACGCGATTGCTCTATCCAACGTCGTCACCAAAAAGTCGTTGAGGAAGCTCCATCACCATTTGTGGATGCGGAGTTGCGGCAAAAAATGGGAGAGACAGCAGTCAATGCGGCAAAGGCATGTAACTATCGGGGCGCCGGGACAGTTGAATTTTTGGTCGCTAAAGATAAGCAGTACTACTTTCTTGAAATGAACACCCGTTTGCAGGTTGAGCACCCGGTGACTGAGTTGATCACTGGACTGGATCTGGTGGATTGGCAAATATTGGTGGCTGAAGGCCGACCGTTGCCATTGACTCAGGATCAGATTCAGCTCAATGGACACGCGATTGAAGTTCGAGTATATGCTGAGGATGTCCGAAATAATTTTTTACCCCAGACCGGAAAGATTCTGACTTGGGATATACCGGAGCGAGACGGAATTAGGGTCGATACCGGGATCCAAACCGGTCAGATTGTGAGTCCCCATTACGATCCCATGTTAGCCAAGATTATTGCCTACGGTGATGATCGAAATGATGCCAGACGTCTATTGGCATCTGCTTTACAAGATACAACTTTGTTGGGATTAAACAACAACATTAAATTTTTGGAAAGGATTCTGAGGCATCCGGTTTTTGTTGACGGTGAAGCGACCACCGCTTTTATCGAACAGCACTTTAGCGATGACCTTAGCATGTCTCTAGATGATCAGCCTTCCAAGTCCTTGGCTTTGGCAGCGATGGTTCTTTATTCATTGAATGCGAGTCTTACAACAGATACCAGCTGGCACAAATCGGCTGGATACGGTTACCTGTACCCGCTTAAATCGGGGGAGACAATACATAAAGTTCAACTTCAAACAGACGGAATACAATTTGCAATTAGTACCGGAGAGGATAAGCAGGTACTTGAATTTATCTCGTTGGCGTTGAATACACTAACATACATTGAAGAAGGCATCCGCCGAACCATTGGTTTTGCGGTTGAAGGCGACAAGATTTACCTGAATACCGAAAGAGGTCATTTTGTATTCGAAGATCAGACGCAGCAACCTGCAGAGGCTGCAGAAGGGGCTGGGGCCGGAAGTATTAAGGCAATTATGGATGGCGCAATCATTAATATCCGTGCCGAGGTTGGTGATACGGTGGAAGCGGGTCAGACAGTCATCGTTTTGGAAGCGATGAAAATGGAGCATCCATTAAAGGCTTCCAGAAGCGGAGTAATCGGTTCGGTGTTAACAACTGTCGGTGATCAAGTAAAAACAAATCAGCTATTGGTAAAACTGGTCGAACCCTCGTCCGATCAAAACGATTCAGCGGCATAAACTATCGGCTAAAGGAAAAATCAACTATGAAAAATAACTTCTATTTCAATAAAGATCACGAATCGGTCCGAAAATCGTCAGCTTTATGTTTAAGTTGTTGGTGAAACTGGAGTTGCCCCTATATTTGTTTGTAAGTTTTTTTCAGATTTAATCAGTATTGCTATCTTGGTGAACATTGAAAAACAAAAACTGTTTTTACCCAGATGGCAACCAAACCATTATAATACCGAGGGAAAATATGAGTATAATTGATACTAAAACGGCGGATAAGCTTATTGTTGCGAACATTAGTGGATTTTTCGGCGACCGGTTTTCTGCTGCGAAAGAGATGGTTGAAGGAGGCCCGGTAGATGTTTTAACCGGTGACTATCTGGCTGAACTCACCATGGCCATATTATTTAAACAGACATTTAAAGACCCCAATCGAGGATATGCTTACACCTTTTTGAAGCAGATGGAACAGGTAATGGGGAACTGCTTAGATAAAAATATTAAAGTGGTCTCTAACGCGGGTGGATTGAACCCTAAATCATTGGCCACAGAACTTCAGAAAGTAGCTGAAACTTTAGGACTACATCCCAAAATTGCCTATATCGATGGTGATAATCTCATGCCTCGTCTGGTTGAATTGCAAGAACAGGGTGAAGAATTCATCCATATGGATACGGGTGTGCCTTTAAATCAGGCAAAAGCGCAACCCATGACCGCCAATGCTTATCTGGGTGGCTGGGGTGTGGCTAAGGCGCTGGAAGAGGGTGCGGATATCGTTGTGGGTGGCCGACTGGCGGATGCCGCTGTGGTCATGGGACCGGCTGCCTGGCGTTTCGGTTGGAAACGAGATGATTGGGACGCGTTGGCAGGTGCCGCTGTTGCGGGTCATATTATTGAATGTAGTGGTCAGGCGTGTGGTGGAAACTACTCTTTTATTGAGGAAGTCCCCTCTTATCATAATATCGGTTTTCCGATTGCTGAAATGTTTGCGGATGGTTCGTCTGTCATTACCAAACATCCGGGCACCGGCGGGCTCGTTTCAGTGGGTACGGTAACAGCCCAACTGCTGTATGAGACTCGGCAACCCACCTATCTCACCCCTGATGTTGCCGCCAGATTTGATACGATTCAGATTTCTCAACAGGCACAAGACCGGGTTGAGATAAAAGGAATTCGTGGAGAGCCAACACCAGTAACTACCAAAGTGTGTATCAACAATTTGGGCGGACACATGAATTCCATGACACTGCTGCTGGCAGGTCTGGATAACGAGAAAAAAGCCAAGATCGTGGAAGATACGATATTCACATCCCTTGGTGGCAAAGAGCAGTTTGAGGAGACCGATTTTCAGCTGATCCGCTCTGATAAGGATAATCCACCCTGTAACGAAGAGGCATTTGCTTACATGAAAATTTCGGTGGTGGATTCAGATCCCAAAAAAGTTGCCAGCATAGCCAAAACCTTTGTTGAGTCAGGGCTCTGTACAGTTCCAGGGCTTGCGATGACCACTCCTCCAGGTAAAGGCCGGCCGATCATTCGTCATTGGCCAACTCTGATACCCCAGGAGAAAGTTACCCAGCGAATGGTCATTGGAGAGAAGGAATTTTTGATTGATGCAACTCAAGCGGATCAAGGTGTCACTATTCCGGACCCAGAGAAGATTGTCTTCCCTGAAGTCCCTGGAGGAAAAACGGAAAAGGTTCCTTTGGGCCGAATCTTTGCTGCTCGTTCCGGAGACAAAGGCGGAAATGCAAATTTGGGAATCTGGGGCAAAAGTTCAGAGTCCTATGCCTTTTTAAGTAGTTTTTTAACGACGGAGAAACTGAAAGAAATAATGCCAGATATGGCGGATTTCGAAATTGAACGGTATGAGCTGCCAAACCTTCTGGCGTTGAATTTTTATATCAAAGGGCTGTTGGGAGATGGTGTTTCGGCATCAGTGCGGATGGACCCTCAAGCAAAAGCGCTGGGTGAGTATCTACGGGCAAAACATGTTGATATCCCGACGAGTTTGCTTCAATAAGTCTGGAATTGGGCTTGTTAGTCCTGAACCCTGTGACACGGGGAATTAATTCTCCGTGTTCTAAGGTAAGGTATCAGCAAGAATTCCAATGCATGGTTCGGCAGCAGATATATTTAAAGGTAGAATCCGGGTTGGACCGAGCTAGAGAACCGGGTGTATCCTGCTAAGGCGCTTAAAAGATTATGGAAAGAAGATCTCCTGATTTATTTACTTGTCGCTGAAGTAATTTTCTGCTTGGCTTCAAGAATGGCCATTCCCATGTCAGACACCTTGTCAAAGGGTTCTACTCTATCCTCTCTCAAACGAAGCGAGATAGATTCACTGGGGCAAACACTAGCGCACAATCCGCAACCTAAGCAGAGTTGCCTGTCAATAAAGATATCCTCTTCCAAAGTTATTGCGTTGACGGGACATCGATCTATACACTCTTCACATAGAGTGCATTCCTGAGGATCGACTAAAGCTTCATACAGTGCATTCATATATTTGTGTTTATCATGGCCTAGGGTCGTAATGCCCTTCATCGAAGCACAGCAGCACGGGCAGCAGTTGCAAATATTAGATAGATGCTTAGAGTTGGAACCGGCATGGACCAGACCCGCTTTATCGGCATCATTCAGAATTTGAATGGCTTCATCGGCATCAATTTCACGACCGATTCCATTTTCAATATAGTATTCCGCAGCAACCCCGAAACTGAGGCAGGTTTCCATGGGATAGTCGCACCCCTCTTCAATCAATGCGGTTTCTTTTCGGCAAATACAATCAGCAACCGAGATTTTCCTGGCAGCTCTTACTTTTGTTTCAAGGGTATGATGGGGCAATAACACCTGTCCGGGTTCGATGTTTTCTTCAATCGGTATCACCTTAAATCCAGGAACATTGCTAATACCCAACTCATCAAGAAAAGCGGTGTCATAATACTCTCTGAATAACTTGGCCAGCTCTTCATCAACAATATTGACTGAGTATTCATACAGCCCAATCATAAAAGGAGCCGTATTATAAAGTGTTTCTCCATTCCGCTGCCCTCTGAATACCAATCCTTTTTTGGACATTGATTTCAGTTTTTTCGACAGGTCACTGTTGGATTGGCCACTTCTGGCAGCGATTTGTTCAACCGTTTCCGGAAATGGAGTTAATAAAACAGCAATTTGAGCTTCCTCATGAGTAAATAGTCGTTTTAAAATTCTTATTTCAACTCCTGAATCCGTTTCAGGATAACCAATGGGAAATTGGTCCAGATATTCTCTGAGTTTTACATACGCAGTATCAGACATATTTCAGTTATATTTGATTATTTGAAGTAACTTTAAAAAAAATGAATTTAGGTGTAAGAGATTTTCGAGCGCCTGCTGCATTCCTATATGGTTCTTAAGGCATTGTCAATTCTAACTCATTGATTCTTTCATTCATTTTAAAACTTGAATTGGTTTTTTGTCTCATTTTAATTTGTATGCTGTCCCCTGATTTACCTGACCTGATTTATAAAGAAAACAATGAGTATTGCGGATTACAATCTGTGAGATGACGTATTGCCCGTTTTTTAATTCATCCCTCGACGAATTCCTTCCTTTCTGATATTCATCCTGTCATCAATATTTCAAATGCAAACCTACTATAATTAAATCCATTTGGAGGAGGAAATGAATAAACTGATAAAAAAAATACTGATTGTCATAGGTTTTGTTGTGTTAGCACTTTTTGGCTATGGGATTTATTATCTTGATGATGCGATGCCCATAGGGTCTGGACATACTGCTAAATATTTATGTTCAAAGGTTTTTCTGGCCGACCAGGACCCGGACACGGTTTTTAAGGTTGAGTTGGAACCCTTCAATGTTTTGTTTTCAATAATTGATTATCACGTTAATCGTAAGCAGAAAACAGTCACATCCTCAGGATTTGGCTTTTGGAGTCCAGCTACTGCTATTTATAGGGAGGGATTCGGCTGTACCTTAACGACAGAGGTCACTAATGCAGAACTATTTGAGCAGGTTAAGGGTGCCATTCCCCAGTTAAAACCTAATGTAGAATCTGTATGGCCAGCGGGTGAAAAAGTTGATCTGGATTTGATTCCCAGTGAAGTGAACCGCGAGAAGCTGAGTCAGGTGCTGGATGAAGCGTTCAAAGAACCTGGTCAGGACAGCAGACGGAACACACATGCTATTGTTGTTGTGTACAAGGGCCGGATTATTGCTGAAAAATACGCCCCTAACATCTCCGGAAGTACCCCACTGCTGGGCTGGTCCATGACCAAGAGTTGGATCAATGCTCTTGTTGGTGTTCTTGTGAAAGATGGAAAATTAGACATCATGCAGCCGGCTCCGATAAAGGCTTGGAAAGGTAAAGCCGATCCACGGAGAAAAATTACATTGGATCAACTATTGAGGATGTCCAGCGGTTTGGAATTTGAAGAGGTCTATGGCCCCGGATCTGACGCAGTTTACATGTTTTATGAAAGCAATAGTATGGCTGACTATGCAGCCGCCAAGTCGTTGCGAACAGAGCCGGATGGAGAATGGTACTATTCAAGCGGTACAACCAATATAATTGCAAGAATTGTTCGAGACACCGTCGGTGGATCATTGATCAATGTTAACAAATTGGCTCGGCAGCAGTTGTTCGACAAGCTCGGTATGTTTTCTGCCCTTATCGAACCGGATCCATCAGGTTCTTTCGTCGGATCAAGTTACGGGTTTGCTACCGCAAGGGATTGGGCACGCTTTGGTGTTCTGCTTCAAAACGATGGGGTCTGGGAAGGGGATAGAATTTTGCCTGAAGGCTGGGTAAAATACTCCACAACGTCCACTCCTTTGGCACCGCAAGGGAAATATGGCGCTCAATATTGGTTAAACGCGGGGGAAAAGAAGGATCCGAATAATAAACTATTTCCCTCACTTCCCAACGACCTGTATTATCAGGGCGGTTATAATGGTCAAATCGTAGCAGTAATTCCCTCCAGAGATATTGTTTTTGTAAGACTGGGCGTTACACTGGATGGTTCGTGGAGCCCCGATGCCGTTATTAAACAAGTGCTGGATTGCATAGATAGCTAGGTGAATTTGATCTCGGATTCCGTTCCGTAAACGGGGATACTCATCATAGTACAAACAGAGCCAGTATCCCTGGGTTCTTAAGAAGAATATCTGAAAAAAGCCAGAGTCCTATTTAAAGAGATGGAATTGAAATGGGATTTGGAGCAGATGGAGAAGGTGAAAGCAACAATCAATTAGATATTGTACTTGGTTATTGCCACCTTATTGGCTTTTTATACCAGTATGAAAGGCACAAAGTACGACATTATGGAGGAGTATAGAAAGGAAATAAGTATGATAGTAAGCATGCTTTAAAGAATTAAAGCCGGTAAAAACATTGGTCGTATATATGGGAAAACCATATGAAAATAACAACATGGCTACACCATTCAACTTGTTTTTACTATTTTGTGGGAGTATGGTTTTGTAAATAGAGTTGAGGAAATTCAAAACAAGAAAAAATTCAGATAAATCATGGATAAACAACAACTAAAAATTGCTTGACTATACCCAGTGGCGTAATTTTGAGCTTGTTATAAAAAAAGCAAAAACAGCTTGTGAAATATCAGGATTTAAAATACCTGATCATTTTGCTGATGTCAGCAAAACGATAGATATGCCCAAAGGGGCCACAAAAGAGATAAGCGATATCATGCTTACAAGATATGCCTGTTACCTTATCGCTCAAAATGGTGACAGTAGAAAAGAGAGCATTGCTTTTGCACAAACTTACTTTGCTATCCAAACCAGAAAAGCCGAACTTATCGAACAAAAGCTATTGGAGTATGAAAGAGTTTGAGCAAGGCAAAAATTGGTTAAAACAGAAAAAGAACTCTCTCAGGTAATTTATGAACAAACCGGCGGTAATGAAAACTTTGCATTAATAAGAAGCAAGGGCGATCAAGCCCTGTTTAACCATACAACCGCGCAGATGAAAATAAAGTGGAATATCAAAAATAAACCGCTTGCTGATTATATGCCGACGATTCATTTAAAGGCAAAAGATTTTGCCACGGAAATCACGATATTCAATGCCAAGCAACATCAGATGAATACCGAAAACCATATTTCAAATGAGCATATCACCAATAACAAAACAGTATGAGATACCCTTATCTCTCGTGGCATTACTCCTGAGAATTTACCACCTGAAGAAGATGTGAAAAAAGTGGAACGAAAACTGAATTCAGATAATAAAAAGAGTTTGAAAAACAATCAGGGCTTTCAGGAATAAACGAATATGAAGCTTAGACAGATAAAATTAAATGACAATTTCAGAAGCCTAAAAAGTGGATTTGAGCTTTACTTTTCATCTGACAGTTCAAATGGTGAGTTTAATCCGTACTGTGTTGTCGGTAGAAATGGCAGTGGTAAATCCAATATCTTAGAACTGTTAGGAGCAGCTTTATACAGTGATTTGAATACTATTAGTAAGGAGTTATCCAAAGAAATAAAATCTATCTATGATAATCTTTATTCCCAAAATAAAATTGGTTTAAAAGAGATTTCTTCACTGACCCTATATTTTAGGCTTCAGCGGCCTCACTGCGGGAAGCAATCAAGTTGTATAACCAGGCAAATATAGCTCCACCAATTAATCCATCAACAAACGCCCAGGCAAGTCCAATAAAACTTCCAGCAGCACTGATACTATAGCCGATATATATTTTTCCAATCAATGTTGTCTCTCCAGTGGCACCATTAACGGCTATCATCCACCAAGTCAGACAGAAAAGGCCGAATCCCCAAATCAGTCCACTGGTGAGTGCAAGAGCGTTGACGTTGAGTTTCATTTGATCCTCCTTTCAGTGGTCCCATCTTCGCTTTCAATTGACACCTTATCCAATCCTACTTTTTCTTCTCCGTAACGAAGACCAATGGACGCAACTCCCATCGCCTGTCCGCTTAAGGAATCCACCATGCTTGAAGGTATCACCATCAAGGCCCCCTTCTCCTTAATCGCTTCATACGTCATGTTCATGGTTCGCAAATGTAGAGATATACTTCCGTCTTCATAGATCTCGGCAGCTTTTTTCATTTGTTTAGCCACTTCCAGCTCGCTTTGAGAAAGGATAATTCTTGCCTCCTTTTCGCGATCCGCTTGGGCCTTTCTGCTCATTGAGTCTTCCAGAGCAGAAGGGATTTTGACATCCCGGAGTTCAACCGATTGAACCGTAATTCCCCACTCAGTGGTTTTGTTGTCAATCATCCTTAATAATTCCTGGTCTAGGGATTCACGGTCCGAAATCATTTTAACCAGTTCCGACCGACCAATGACGTCACGTAGTGTGGTTTGTGCCACCCAATTGATGGTTTTCTTATAGTGTTCCACTTCCAAAATGGCGCGCTTGGCATCGGTTACGACCCAGAACAATACCGCATCAACATCCACCGGAACGGTGTCTTTGGTTAATGTTTTCTCTGCTGAAAAAGAGGTGGTGCGGATTCGCATGTCTACCATGGAAGAAATCATGTCAATTCCAGGTATTACCCAAACAATTCCCGGATTCAATACTCTCTGAAATTTGCCCAAACGAAGCAAAACCCCTTTTTCCCACTCAAGCACAATCCGTGGAGAAAGCGTTAGTATAACTCCCAGGAGAAATACAGCACCGGCAATTTGCCAGAAATGAAATAAATACAATACGGCTGTCAATCCAATGACTATAAATCCTATCATTCCGGATACAATATTAAAGCTGCCTGTAATCATGGTGCCTCCTTCCATCGAGTTTTAATGAATTGTGCGAGTTCCATAGGAGAGATACCCGCCTGTTTGCTAAGCTCAATTATTTCGGCAGCCTTTTTTTCCAGGTTCTGAATTTCTTCCTTTGACATAGGCTCCCGGGCCTCCTGAGCGACAAAAGTCCCTACTCCCCGCTGCAACCTGAGCTGCCCTTCTGCCTGAAGGTCACGATAAACTCGTGCGACAGTATTGGCATTTATTCCCAGTTTGACAGCTAGTCCTCGTGTTGTTGGCATTAAGTCGCCAACCTTGAGAACTCCTTCATGAATCAAAATCTTAATCTGCTCGGCAAGTTGGATATAAACCGGAATGCCGCTCTCGGTTTCAATTGAGATTTGTAAGTCCATGAGCTAATATTGCATTATTAGGGTTTTTGGTTGCTTTGTGGCATTAACGTAAGATAGTTATATATTGAACTAGTTCGCTATGTCAATATATAACTATGTATTATTTTAGTTTTTTTCAGCTGTCCCTCCTAAAAACTTTATTACAGCAAAAATTTCAACAATTTAAAGAATACAAAATTTCCTTGTCACGCAATAATGGGACCATCCAATAATTTGATAATGCGAGATTATTGTCATACCAAACGAGCTTTTCGGTTTGTCCTGATACGCTGCCTAATGTTTTTTGTATTTTGTTTCCGGGTACTAAAATGGGAAAAAGAGTCTTCTCGTGATTCGTCGGTTCTACCTGAAATACCGGATGAGATTGTGTATGTAACCATTGAGGATAATGCATGGCAAAAGTCACGTTAAACCAAATTCACTTTAGGTGCCACTTAGTTAGACGTTGGACTCGGCAAACATCAATAGAAGATATCCCTTTTTGACCTGTTTAAAGTGTCTTTAAGAGTACTTTTAATTGACTTCTTCTTCATATCGTAATACTCTATTTGCAGTTGTTAAACAATAAATGGAGATATTCATGCCAAATCAAATTTTCGCTGAAACGACAGCAAGTGTATCTGAGTTAAAAAAGAATCCAATGGGTACCGTTGCAAGTGGTGATGGATTTCCTGTTGCTATTCTTAATCGAAATGAAACTGCTTTTTACTGTATTCCTGCTGAAGCTTATGAGGTTTTAATCGATAAGTTAGAGGATCTAGAATTAATTAAATTGGTCAATGAACGAGAACACGAAGAAAGAATAAAGGTTGATATCAATGATTTATAATCTTGAATTCGTCAAATCTGCGTTGAAGGAGTGGGAGAAGCTAGATGAAAATATCAAAAAAATACTAAAAAAAAAATTACAGGATCGTTTACAAAATCCGGTAATTGAATTGGCTAGGCTGCATGGAATGAAAGACTGTTATAAAATTAAGCTAAGACAAACTGGTTATCGTTTAGTTTACAAAGTAATTGAAAAGGATATCATTGTACTTGTTGTTGCAGTTGGAAAACGGGAGAAAAATTATGTGTATAAATTAGTTTCTAAAAGAATTTGACTAAGAATATAAACAAAAATATAAATCTTCGTATTTCGTGGTTTACGTTCGTGTTTTTGAAAAAAAATAATTGCAAAACTTAGAAAAAAGTCCAACAAATGTGTTCAGTGGAATTTTTCGCATTCTCAAGATTAAAATTCGTGAAATTTGCCCTAAAATGACCGATAAGTATCACAATTTGGTATAATCACGCAAAGGGAGTATTTTTAAAATAAACTGTATTATCAATATATTAGATGGTCCCATTGTCGCTTGACATGGACATATGTACTCCACCAATGCCTCAATAACCGTTTTTCCGCTTTAACATTTTATGAATCATGCTTAAACCAACTGATTCCCATGCGATGCAGCACATCCCCTTTAAAAATCTGATAAGAAAGAACACCGGCAATGTGTATTAACACAATCAGAAGCAGCGCTATGGCAACGACGCCATGAGCCGCAACTGGTGGTAGATTGTTCGCAATCATATCAGAAGAAATATCGGCAAATGACAGCCCAATGCCGCTGGCAAACAAGATCCAAATTCCACTGCCAACAAGTGCCAGTAATCCGAGATACAAAAAGAGATGTGCGGCCTTAAATGCCATCAATCGAAGAGAAAACATCTCAGATGGCGGTTCAGGTGTAACGTCCACAAAGTACCAGATAATTCTTATGATCACCAGTGCCGTCAGAATCAATCCCACTCCGATATGTATCCGCAAATAGCCGGCTTTTGCGATTTCATCAGTGATTTTTTCTAAAGAGATACCTGTATAAAATAGACCAATAACAAATAATGTATTGATCCAGTGGAGTATTTGTGTAAACCGGCCATAACCGGATTTTGTACTTTTTAGTGTCATTTGTGTTCTCCTGATATTTAAACAATCCACAAAAATGATTAGTATGCGTTTTTAGTTTGTTTTTACCGGCACCGCTGACGACCTCCAGCGCATTCTGAAAAGGCTAAGCAGCATAAAAAGAACCAGGATGCCGTAACATATACCAATGACTAAAAATATAAAACGAGTGGATGTATTCCCCAGTATTTGGCCGACAGCATCCAAAATGATGGGGGATAAAAACTGTCCCAGATAAGCCAGGCTTGACACCACTGCCATTGTCTGCACTCCCATGCCTTCACCACCAGCTTTTGTGGCACCCACAAACAAGACAGGCATGGTCCAACCTAATCCCAGGCCGATAATAGCAGTGCTCAGCAATAACAAGGGAAGACTGTTTGCATGACTCAAGATAAGATATCCTGTTGACATAAACCCGACAAGCAATACAGGGAATAAATTTTTTGTGATCCTTTGAGCATGTGCGAATGTTATACCGCCAACAAAACCGCCTGCTGTACTCAATGAAATAACCAAACCGGCTGAAGAGGCATCTCCAAGCTGGTTTTCTTTAAGGAAAATTGCCACGTTCACCGGAATTGAATAAAAGGTGAGCATGAACAAAAACATGGCACCTGCCCAAGCGTAAACAGTGATGGGGAGTTTTTGTGCATCTGTTTTTCCCCTATTCTGATTATCCTGTTCCGGTAAATATGCCAGTACCAAAAACAGGGCTACAAAACCAAGAGAGTATACTCCAAATGAAAAACGCCAGCTATAAACAGCCAGAGCCCCTGACGCCAATGTAGTGATGATCCCTCCCAGGTTTGACGATGCTGTTGAATACCCCATCGTTTTGACACGTTCTTCACCTTCGAAAAAGTCTGTAATCAATCCTGTGGAAAGCGGCATGATCAGACCGACACCAATCCCTAAGAGTGCTCTGGATAAGAGAAGCATCTCTATACTGTTTGCAAAGCCGCCGCCAATTCCGCTGGCCAGGTAGATTAAAAGACCCAGACAAAGAACCTTGCGTTTTGAAAAACGGGCAGTCAAACGTCCCGAAACAAGCGAGAAGATCACCATAAAAACAGCCGGCAACGTCAGGATTAATTTGATTGTGGTGAGGCTTTCTTCCGGAAAGAATTCGGCAATCTTTCCCAGGGCTGGAGCAACTGCCGCTCCTGCCATAATGGTAACCATTGAAATTGATAATATTGCTGGTTTGAGCATTTTATTCATAGTCTTTTTTATCGATGGCTGTTGAAGCGTTTTCAACGAGCCGGGTTAGTAGATCAAATGTAAGATTTCTTTCTTCGCTGCTGAATCCTTGAGTCAGCGCTTCTGTCCAGCCAGACAAAATCTTGGAAAGAATGGGATAAAACTCCCGTGCCTTGTTAGTCAGGTAGACCCGATTGACCCGAGCGTCATCTTCTGAGCGTATACGCTCAACATAGCCTCGGCTTTCAAGGGTTTTTAGCGCTCTGGCTGCGGTTGCCTTGTCGCACCGGAAAAATGATGCCAATTCATCCTGATTTCTCCCCTCCATGTGGAAAAGTTCTGCCAGAAAGGAATATTGACCGCTGCCCACTTCGTACGGCTCCAGCTTTTTACCAATATAGCTTTGACTGGACCGATACAGGATTGAGACGAGCTGCCCGATGGAACCTTCGTTCTTTCTGATGATTAGCTCTTTATTAAGCTTCTTCATGATTATCTCCTTGGCAAATAGTTGCACGCACAACTAAAATGTACTGAATAAAGGTTGTGTACGCAACTATTATTTTCCAAAAATATACTTCTCTTAAATTATCAGGTAATTCAGGAACACTCGCTTACCTCTTGTCTCTATATTTGTTTTTGGGCAGAAAACTGCGACTTAGCCGGAACAGTATTCACATCGTCCCGGCTTCAGAAAGAGGGGTTTAAAATGAGTATTTCACTTCAAGCTGATAGTCAGCAAAAATATTATCCATCAAATCCATATACATTGGACTGGCCAGAACCTCCAGACCATTGGCAACCTTGTACTTGAAGGTGGCCTTGACAATGGATTGTACTGGCTCGCCTTTTTCATCCCAGTAGCCGGCTGACATGAGTACCAAGTTCAACGCGTCACCTGTCAGAAAATTGGCATTGAGATGACCTGAAACAAAACTGGTGGTCTCTCGCATTTGACCCAGTAGAAAATTTGTCAGCTGGTTCATTCCTTCATTAGAAAAATTATCAATTACATGCTGTCCTGTGTACAGATTTATACTATTACCAAACACGGTAAACTCACCGCCGACAACATATTTACTCCAGCTGTTCTTCACATAAGGGTCTTTGCCGGCTGAATCTTCAGTCTGATAAATTACATAAGACAGTTTGGCCAGCCAGTTGCCGAAATTATACTGCAGATCGATACCAGGGCTTTGTATCATGTTATAGGTTTTTCCGGTAATCAATGATGCCGTGTATGGGCTTCCGGTAAGTGGATTAGTTGCTTGAATTGCATCTATGAAATACAAATCTGCTTCCCGATCCGGGCCGTTCACATAACTGAAAGCATAATCCAGCTTCCCGATTGAGCTGGTAAAACGGGTTGCCCATTTTCCATTATCCAGCTTTAATGCATTTTTCTGTTCAGCTCCCGGATAAAAAAAGTCTTTAAACTGGGGGTCAACATTGACATTAGCGACGGGAATAAACATCACCTCCAGTGCGCTATCGAAGATACTTTGAGTCAGTAGAATTCCGTTACTGGCCATTTTGCTGTCTTCATATTCAGTACTTTTATATGCGTTATCCTTAGCATTCACCCGATCTGTGGGGACTTCCATGCCCTCAATGAAACTCCAGGTCACCATCTGAGGTCCGATTTTCCAGGTTCTACTACCATTGAATATCTCAATAAAGCTTTCCACCATTCTTAATTCACTTTGACTTCTGGCATCAGCGGAGGAATCATGCAACCCAGCGGCACTGTTCATATTGATATTGATTGCGGTAAACAAGCGGGCGCTGTCTCCCAAAAAGCCTTCAACCTTCAATTGCATCCGGGTCCCGATATTATTATACCCCTCTACCTGCTGATCCTGTGGAATGGTATAACCGGATGCCCCCAAAACCCCAAATTGCCGGGTCCACATCAGATCAGAATATTTCTCCTGATTCCAGTAGGCAAGGGTTTTGAGATAACCGCCAAAACTGACCGTGATATTAGATTCCTGTTCCGGAGCCTCATCTTCATCAGCTGAAAGCGCCTCATCTATGAAAACGGCCTCTATAGTCCCTGCTTCATCTTCAAGGCTGTCCAGGTCGTCCAGATCATCAGCCATCAATGTCTGAAGCGAAACAGCAAACAGAAACAGGGTTAACATTAAAAATAATTTTTTCATTTTTGATTCTATGTTTATAATCAGGGTCCTTGATTGTTTTAAATAAGTTTTAGGTTCGAAGAAAACGGGATCACCTATTAGAAATTACCACCAGCGGCGGGTAAGGTATTTCGTTTTAAAAATATCGGGCCGGACGGATTTGGCAGCCGCTCCCGTGCGGATATTGGACATCTTCATGATCGTTTTGGTGCCCTTAATAACGTTTTTTACTTCGGAACCTGTCACGGTGTACACCGATTTTTTGTCTTTGTTCTTGAGAGTTTTGAAAGAGCGTAATCGGGTTGTCTTAAAGAGCTGACCATCCAGATTATATTGTTCCGACTTAAACACCAAACCGGATCTGACATGGATCCAGATTATCGCTTTGCTGAGACCATAATCTTTTTGCATCTGTTTCTTTTTGAACATTGTCTCTATTTTTTCTACTGGAATTTTCTTGCCTTTGAAACTGGTGGTATCGGACCCCAGCCAAGTGTATTCGCTATCGTCTATATTTTTGGGAGCCATATCACCATTGGACATATCGGACCCCATGAATGAGGAGCTTTTATCAGAACCGATCACACGCTTGGGTTTTCGTAATCCTTTCAGGTAAATCCATTGATCATCATCGTCATTCGCGACTTCGACCGTCAGACTGCCGTTTCCCTTATCGTCGGCCGGAGCATAAAAAGAAGACAAGGCATGGATCAGGCGTTTGGTTTCATCCTGGTAATCGCTGTAATACTGAGCACCTCTTACTTTTTTGCTAAAAATGACTTTCCCCTGGGAGTTATAAATATAGAGATTGATCTGATTCAGAACTTTCTCCATCACCGGCAGGCGATCAATCCGTTCCATGATTTCGCGACCTTTTTCCTGGGGTGTTTCTGCCAGACTTGTGGAAAACGGTAGTAGGAAGATCATCAGGGCAAGGATAAAAAAAATATAAGATTTTTGAATGGGTTTCATTTATTTCTCCATTGAATCGGTAGTAATTAATATTAAAAAATTTGTTCAAACCCTAGCCCTGATAAACAGGATAAGTACCTTATAAGTCATTTTCTGCTGAGCCCTTTCAGGATAAGGTACTAAAAAACACAGAAAATAGCTTATAAGGTACCAAAATGCTTAAGGGGATTTTAAGTTGAATTTTTAGGCTGGGCGGACACTCTGGTCCGCCTTTATATTTTTCACGTTGTTTGACTAATTTGCGAATTTAGATCGGAAACACCGACGCCATTCTGTTTTTTGATAAAATTGGGTTTAATAACATAAATCAGGGCTGGAAGAATGATCAAGGCGCCCAGGGTGCTGAAAACCATAGTTCCGATCATCAAAACTCCCATAGAGATTACGGGAATAAAATCGGAGAAGACGAGAACAAAAAAGCCAAGTGCCACCGATATCGCGTTGATGAAGATCGCTTTCCCGCTGGTGCGAATCGTGTTCACATATGCTTGTTCCAGCGTGTCGCCCTGCTTCAATTGCGTTTTAAACTGTTCCAGGAAGTGAATGGTGTAATCCACCCCGATTCCGATGGCGATTGACGCTATAATTACGGTCCCTTGAGTAATCGGCCATCCCAGCGCATACATCATTCCGAAATTGAGGATCACTGTGAATCCCAGTGGGATCAATGAGAAAAGACCTCCCATGGCGGAACGGAAGATGAAAAAGGTGATCAACCAAACAAGGATAAATGATCCCGCTATGCTTTTTAACTGAGAATCCATTAACAAACCGGTTATTTCCCTGAGTTGCGGAGCCAGTCCCCCGATCAATACCCGTTCAATATATGGGTCATCTTCCGGAAACAGTTCCAGTGTTTTTGCATACACCTGTTCCACATAATCTTCGATGATTTTGCTTTTACCGGAGCGAATCATCATCTTCATCTGGAATTCTTTATAATCTGCCGTTACCATTGAATCGAACATATCCCGATTGGAACTGAGAGCCTGATTGATGGCAACTCCGATAATACTGCGGTCTGTTAGGGTAATATCCTTGAATCCGTCTTTGGTTGTGTCCGGTAAACGGTCGAAGGCCGGATTGTCATCGTGATAAAAGGTCTTATAAACTTTACGGACCAGGTCGACAGGGGAAGTTACCAAGCCGGTTGGCTTTAGCTCCATACCGCCTTTGATGACAACCGGATGCTCCATTGCTTTCAGGAATGCATACAGTGTTTCCAGTTTGTGTAACACTGCCGGTTGTTTGATATCGACGGCAAAAAAGTCCTGCAGAATGTTGAATGACCGCTGCATTTTCAGACCGGTGATATCCGACTTCTGTTGGCGCAGTAGCACTATCAATTGCGCTGTTTTTTCCTGATCGGTCTCTGTCACGCCCAGTCTGCGTGTCAGTTCGTTAATTCCTTCGACCTGTTCCGATTCAAGCCCTTCAAATCCGGAAAGCATGGTATTTTCAATTGATTCTTCTTCCAGGTCCCCAAGATCGCTCAAGGCATCATCGGAATCTTCCTCCGCCAGACTTCCAAGATCTGCTGAAGCCTCTTCGCCGGTTTCCCCGGACGCTTCCAGATCGTTTGAAAATTCTGATGTGTTTTGATCGGAGACAGCATAATCCTCATTCAATAGATCGTTGATTAAAGTTAGGCTGCTTCGGATTGCTGGTAAATCTGGTTTTGATTGATCGACCAATTTCTTCAATTTTTCACCAATGGTCGCAAATTGACTGACCTTTAGTTCAGGATTTTGTTTAACAAAAGTGTTCCATTCCTTTACAAAGGATTTGCCTCGTTTTTTCAGTTCAGAGGACGCGGCTTCACTATCCAGATTGACTTCGTCCCGGAATCGGAAAATCAAGTTAACCATGTTGGTTCCAGTCAGAGACTTGTTGATGAATTGATCCGCCTGGAACAGGGGATTGGTCTTCTTGAAATTGATGATCGGATCGCCTTCAAAGTAGTTTTTCATTGTGCCGGTAATGCCGAGAGCAGTAATCACGGCAAACACTGTCAATACAGCTTTGGAATGTCGAATGATGAAAAGGGGCCAGGTCGGTCCCCCTTTTCCGATAGAGAGGTTGGCGGGATCTGTAGCAGAGTCGGCTTTTTTCCGTTTGATTCCGCTTTTGGTCAGCATCAGGATGGCTGGCGTTAAGGTAAAAGAGAGTATCAGCGCAATGGCGACACCGCTTGCGGCAAAAATACCGAAGTGTCTGAGATTGGGCAGGGACGAGAAAACCAGTGAACCAAATCCGGCCATTGTCGTTAGAGCGGCCATTCCGACAGCGGTCCCGACCTGTTTGAAGGTACCGGCGATAACGGCGGGTCGCTCATCAGCGGAACGGATATCCGAGAAATAACGATTAAGCAGATGAATCCCGTATGCTGTCCCCACTGCTAGCAGCACAATCGGTAGCATCGTTGTGCTGATCGAGAGTGGTGTGCCTGTAAACGCCATCAACCCCAGTGTCCATATCACTGAAAAGACGACTGTGATCAGCGGAATAATTAAACCGGCAGCGTTTCGGAAAGAGAAAATCAGTACTAGAAAAATAACCCCGACGGCCAGAGGCAGCATGCGTTGTAAATCAGCTCTCATCATGTGAGAAATGAGAGCGACCGTTATCGGTTGTCCGGCGATGTGGAAAGTAACGTCAGGCAACGGTGACTTTTTCACTAGCTCGCTGATCAATTGGTAATTGACTTTAAGATTGTAGATGTCCAGGACGTCATAAAATTTGAATTCCAAATTTTCTCTGCTCAAGGGATCTATTACGTCCAGGGTGAAATCGTAAATGTCAGTCATGAACTGATCCCATCCCCGGATGCCGGGATCAAGAAAAAAATCGCGATCCTCGGTATAGAGCATAAAGGTTTCAAGCATCTTAGCCGTTACTTCTCCTTCAAGTATTTCTTTCAACTTGGGATTGTCGTCAAAGATAGGTTCAAATTGATCAGTTAGAAATTTATTCAGTTTCCTGGCAACAGTTACTGAATGGTTTTGAATAAAGGCATCATTGTAAGTAATCTCATCATAGGTTTTGCCGTAAACCTTAAAAGGAAAAGTCGAATCGTTTCCCTGGAACCGGTTTTTCAGCTTTTCCGGGCTAAGAGCTGTCCCCAGTTCCAAAATCGCAAACCGTTTTTTATAATCCCATTTTCGGACCATTGGGACTTGGATATTAGCAGCATGTTCATCCTCGGATACTATGGCTCCCTTGAAAATCCGGTCACCCATTATTCGTTTGCGTATAGCCGGAATAATCTTCTCCAGGTCACTGTCCGATTTCGGCAGGCGTTCCTCCAACCCGTCTGGAGAATCGATTTTATAATCCTGTTTCAGCTTTTTGATGACGCTCCCGGCCATAACCGAACCGGTTTCCTGATCCAGGATGGTGTCCTCCAGGTTAGCAATACTGTTAATGTCCTCAGTATCGATCCCAATCGGCAATGTGACGGTCTCTGTTTTTCCCGTCAGTTTGCTTTCGAAGGTCTTGGTTGCTTTCAGCTTTTTCAGTCCCTGCACAATCTTTTCGATGTTCCGCAAAACGTCTGGTTCCAGAATACTGCCGGAGGGATATTCGATCCCGATCATGACGGTTTCCTGGTAATTAAAATTTTTCTGGGAATAGTCGTTAGCTTTTACCGCCTTCAGGTCGCCGGGCAGAAATTTGGTGACGTCTCCCTCAAAATAAAGATTTGTCTTGATCTGGAAAATGGCGGCGCTGGTGATGATTAATACAGTCAGCACGATCAACCAGGGAAATTTTATGCAGAAATCTCTAATTTTGTTTAACATCTGTTGTTCTCCATTACGGGTAGTGCAATTAAAAGGAAAAAAGGTATTTATAGTGAAGATGCGATCTTTCGGTAAGTTTCGATGCCGGTCGCGAACCGGTGTCGAGGAATATTAACTTCATTGGTTCTAATTTGGGTTCACTTGTTTTTATCTGCGTTCCCAAATTGAATGGTTTACCAAACCGAACGGTCGAAACGTCTCGATGATTACTTGTCCCAGTTGTGATTTTTCCGCCTGTTCTCCGGGTGAATTTTTGCCAAGATGAATGGTCCAATCGCTTTCTATGCCCTTGTTCTGGTAAAGGTTGATACTGACACTGTTTTTTGATGGTCCATTCTGAGCGGCTTTGATATCCCGGATAATATCCAATACCCTGGGTGTGTTTTCTTGCTTTGAAAGACGGATGGTTATAATCTCGATCCAATTCATCGAACCTCCTATTAAATGAATCTCATTACCGGCGAATAGTTGGGGCTATTATCATTGCTTTTTACTTTTTATCAGAACTCGGCTGAATGTTGAAATATCCTGACCAAAACCATGTTCAGTGACTTCAGAAATAGATCAGTTAATAATGATAATTTGCCAAAAGTATGCCTTATCTGAATTAGTTAAAAATTACAGTTGATAAGGTAAAAGTTTGACCTTGTTATGCCAAATAAGGTAGAAATAAAATTTGATATACGGTAGATATCGATAAAAACTATTAAATCCGGTAGAAGAATATAATTATTTTACCCTAGTTGTAAAAATGAGCAGTGGATATCGAGTGCGTTTTCCACTTAGGAGAGAAATGGATATCAGCGATATGGACTTTTTTCATCAGGCTTCCATGAGAATATGCGGCAGTCTGGATATAGAAAAAGTGATCAGCGACTGTTATGAGTACCTGAAGAGCTTCATACCCATTAGCGGGATTTTTTTGAATGTCTATGATCAAGAGAGTAACATAATCAGAAATATTACCATGGTGTCCGAGTCAAAAGGAGTTCGAACTGTTATCCCTGTCACTATTCCTGAAACAGCAAAACAGATGATTGATGCATCAACGGATAATACCTATATCGAAAACCGAGCTGAGAATCATCCCATCGGTCGTTTTTTTAAATCGTATATTGGGAGCGATGCGTATTCTTGTCTGATCCTTCGCCTGATGGACGATGAGGAAACTCTGGGTGTGGTGTGCCTGTTTGCCGATGGGCATGGCAACTATACCCCGGAACATGGTCGGTTGTTACGACTTCTTCACGATCCCTTGTGCTTGGCTTTGTCCAATACCTTAAAACATCAGGAGATTATAAAACTAAAGGAGGTACTGGCTGACGACAATCAATATCTGAAGCAGGAAATTCACCAAATGCGCGGAGATGAAATCATCGGCGCCAATTTCGGTTTGCGGGATGTGATGGAGATGGTTCGTCAGGTGGCGTCGTTGTCCAGCCAGGTGTTGATACTTGGGGAGACCGGTGTTGGGAAGGAGGTGATTGCCAATGCGATCCATTATTCTTCTCCTCGGTGTAACGAACCGTTCATCAAAGTGAATTGTGGGGCGATTCCGGAAAACCTGATTGATAGTGAACTTTTCGGACATGAAAAGGGTGCGTTTACCGGGGCGATTGCTCAGAAACGGGGCCGGTTTGAACGGGCCCATCGGGGGACGATTTTTCTGGACGAAATAGGGGAACTGCCGCCCCAGGTTCAGGTCCGGTTGCTACGTGTGATTCAAACTCGAGAGATCGAACGAGTGGGCGGAGAGAAACCCATTCCTGTGGATATCCGCATTATTACTGCTACGCATCGGAATTTGGAAGAGATGATTCGGGAGGGTCGTTTTCGGGAAGATCTCTGGTTCAGACTTAATGTATTTCCCATTGTCATTCCACCTTTGCGGCAACGGCTATTGGATATTCCGGCACTGGCCAATCATTTCATTGAACGTAAAGCGCGGGAGTTGAATTTGGTTTCTTATCCGATCAAGGCACCAGGGGCGATTGAACAATTGCAGGCCTATCATTGGCCGGGGAATGTCCGGGAGCTGGAAAACCTGATCGAGCGGGCATTAATCAAGAGTCGAACCGCGCAATCTCATACGCCCATAAGCTTCGATGAACTTCTCCCCTCAATCGATAAACAGACTGAAGAGAAGAAAAAGAGTACTCCCCTTTTACCGGATTCAAGCGCTTTGCCTCTTAATCTGGATGAAGCCAACTGTCAGGTCATTCGGACAGTCCTTGATATGACAGGTGGCAGGGTTCAAGGAGATAGGGGAGCAGCGGCGATCCTGGGGATCAATCCCAATACCCTGCGGAATCGGATGAGGAAGCTTGATATCTCTTATGGGCGCAATAAGAGTATGTCTCGTGGGCGTCTGGTCTAAATATTATTATCTTCCTCAACCTTTGATTTAAAGTTGTTTCCAGTGAAAATTTGACGATATTTTCATCCTTGTATCATATTTCAAATAATACTACCCGGTAGCTGTAGCTTAAGTTTTAAGGCTGCAAAACCAGGTAGTAGTAAAAGAACAACGAACTAGAATTCGCCAAATGAAAGGTTCGGCATGACAACAGCGGCATCACTACAGGCGTTAATTGAATTCATTTTCCCGAGTGTGATGGGGAGTAGCGCCTTGATGTAGTATTCTGCAGTTGTCAGAATCCCTTCATAAAATGCGATCTCCTTACCTTTTTCTGCTTTTGTTCTTCTCTCTTTAGCATCTAAGCTTCCAACCAGCTTTTCAATTTTTGGAACAGCAATAGTTGCCCGCCAAAGATGCATCCAGGCCATGATTATATCACCAACCACTTCAAGAAAGGGGTGAGCGAAAGAAAAGGCGGATAAGACATTCTCGGACATGGCTGTCTTTCCCATTATCATAGCTGTCTCACTAAGCTGATTTACCCCTTCTTCCAGTTTCAAAGCGAGCTCTTCAAGCATCGGTATCGATTTACCTTGGGCAATGGTTTTTTGAATTTCCCCAATAAAATCCATGAAGACTTTACCCTCTTTCATCGCCAGTTTTCGGCCGATTAGATCTGCGCCTTGGATACCATTGGTTCCTTCGTAGATCTGAGTGATTTTTGTATCCCGCATTAATTGTTCCACTGGAAACTCTTGGGTATAACCATAACCACCGTAACATTGAACGGCTGTTGAAGTAATATCCATTCCTCTATCGGTACAATAGGCTTTGATAACAGGTGTCAAGAGCTCTATCATTCCTTGATAAAACTCTTTTTTCTCAGCGTCCTCTGTAATCTCGGCCATATCGAAACACTTACTCACATAGTAAATAAAACTGCGCATACCATCGACATGTGCTTTCATATTTATCAGCATTCGCCGCACATCGGGATGATTGATAATCGGTACGGAAGGCGCATTTTTATCAAACATACTCAGTAGACTCTTTCCCTGAACCCGTTCCCGTGTATAATTCAAAGCACTGAGATAGGCGGCGCTTCCTTGAGCAAACCCCTGTGTGCCTGTCCCCATCCGGGCACCATTCATCATCTTGAACATGGCGCTCATTCCTTTGTTTTCTGCTCCCAGCAAAGTTCCCCGGCAGGTCCCTTTTCCACCTAAAGTCACACTGCAGGTGGCGCTTCCTTTTAATCCCATCTTGTGTTCAATACCTGTAACAACCACATCATTTTTATCTCCCAGACTGCCATCATCGTTCACCCAGATTTTAGGAACGGCAAATAGTGAGATACCCTTGGTTCCTGCTGGTGCGCCTTCAATTCTTGCCAGTACCGGGTGTATTATATTTTCGGTCAGATCTTGCTCTACACCGGTGACAAAAATTTTGTTACCCGTAATAGAATAGGTCCCATCACCGTTTGGCTTGGCACTGGTTGTCAGAGCGCCGACATCTGATCCGGCATCTGGCTCAGTTAGAAGCATGGAGCCGCCCCATTCGCCGGTATACATCTTTTTAAGATAAAGTTCTTTCTGCTTAGCTGTTCCAAAAGCTTCAAATAGCTCCCCTGCTCCCAGGGCAAGTCCCGGGTAAATCATGAATGAAATATTGGCACCTGTAAACATTTCGCCAACCGCAGTTGAGAGCATTCTGGGCATACCCTGTCCACCAACTTCAGGATCTTCGGTCATGGCAATCCACTCCCCTTCTCTCATCAAATTCCAAACCCGATGATAACACTTGGGGACTTTCACCTCTCCATTGTCAAATGTGCAGCCCTCCTCGTCTCCCTCACGATTTGTCGGCAGTATTTCCTTAATTGCCAAATTACGGGCTTCATTAACAATCATGTTTATGGTTTTCTTGTTATTGAAATCCTGAAATTTCTCGCTGTTTGTCACTTCGGAAATATCAAGCTGCTCATGTAAGACAAATTCAATATCTCGCTTATCAGATATGTGCTGTGTCACCCTATATACCCCATTGATTTAGATAGCCCTTTTATTCTTCATAAGGCTATATTTTGGTTTGATAAAAGGTAACCGTTCACAGGTTCAGTGTTCATTGTTCAAAGTTGTTTTTATACATTTTTCACTCAAGAAAAACTTGGAAAAACTATTGTGTGAGAGTTCAAATCTTTTGAAGATGTTTGAACAAAAATTGCCCAGATAAACTGGATAAGTACCTTATGAGTTGTTTTCTGCCAAAAAAAAACGCAGAAAACAACTTGTAAGGTACTAAAAACGATTATTCGAGTGACAGTTAACATATCAATGAATTAGATATGCATTGGAACTTTGAACTTCTGAACTTTGAACCCGTGAACGGTTACGATAAAAGAACTAGATTATAATGCCAGTGATTTGGCAATAATTTTTTTCATGATCTCGGTTGTTCCGGCAAATATTGTATTAATCCTGGCATCACGGAAAAGCCTGACCAGCGAATTACTTTCCAATCCACCATCGTGACCGAAAAAATCCAGGCAGCGATCTGCCAGATCATTCACCATCTCAGAGCTTTCATATTTAATCATCATCGTTTCTGTGGTAACCTCTTTGCCCTCATTATGTTGCAGGGTCAGGTTATCAACCATTAAACGGTTCATCCTGACTCGGGTCGCCATTTCAACCAATGAAAATTGAACAGCCTGACCTTTGGACAGTGGTTTTCCGCCGGTTTTAGTCTTTTTACAATGCTCAATTGTTGTTTCCAGGATCAACTCTGCCATCGCAGTACTACCAATGGCACTGACCAGTCTTTCCTGCTGCAGTTTCTGCATGAGCATAATAAAACCGTTTCCTTTTTGACCCAGAATATTACTTTTGGGTATTCGGCAATCCGTAAAGAAAAGCTCAGCGGTGTCCTGACTGTGCATACCCATCTTTTCCAGATGTTTGCCCCGTTCAAAACCCGGTGTTCCGTCTTCGACAATATAAAGCGAAAGTGCGGCATAATTATCTTCAATAGCGGGATCCTTGGCGGCCACAATCACCAGATCACAGTTAATACCGTTCGATATGAAGGTTTTTGTCCCGTTGATCACAATCTCATCACCGCTTTCCACCGCGGTAGTTTGTAAGGATGAAAGATCACTGCCAACATCAGGCTCGGTCATTGCCACAGCAGTTATAATTTCACCAGAAGCGCATCCGGGGAGATATTTTTTCTTCTGTTCTTCGGATCCAAATGATTGAATATAAGGAACAACAACATCACTATGTAAGACGGTCATTAGACCCGATTGCCGGGTTCTAACCATCTCTTCGATAGTGATAGCCGAAGATATAAAGTCTAAACCGGGGCCACCGTATTCTTTTTGAACGGATGTGCAAAGAAATCCAGCTGCTCCGACTTTACGCCAGGCACTTTTTGGCACGATATGATCGGCCTCCCATTTATCGGCGTTTGGGATAACCTCATTTTTAATATATTCCTGAAAACTTTTACGAAATTGATTTTGCTCTTCTGTGTAATTGATAAGTCCCATAATTTCTCCCTTGGTTTCGGTTTCTGTAACCGTTCACAGGTTCAATGTTCATTGTTCAAAGTTGTTTTTATGCAGTTTTTAGATTTTTCACTCAAGAAAAACTGGGAAAAACGTTTGTGTAAAAGTTCAAATCTTTTGAAGATGTTTAAACGCAAATTGCCTGGATAAACTGGATAAGTACCTTAACTAATAATTTCCTGCTGAAAAACGCAGAAAACAACTTGTAAGGTACTAAAAATGATTATTCTAATAACAGCAAATATATCAATGTATTATATATAAGAGAACTTTGAACTTCTGAACTTTGAACCCGTGAACAGTTACCGGTTTCTTTAGCGAATTTTGCCAATGACAGTATCAGCGATAATATCTTTCTGTGTTTCCCTTGCTCCAAAATGAAGTTCCATCACTTTAGCATCGCGATAAAAGCGTTCAACTTCATATTCTGTCATGTAACCGTAACCGCCGAATAGCTGTATAGTCTCGGCTCCAACTTCCATTGCTGTCCGACAAGCTGCCATCTTAGCCATGGAAGCCAGTCGGTCATCCAATTGTCCTTTGTCTCTGCTCCATGCAGCTTTATATGTTAGTAGGCTGGCCATTTCGATTTTAAGTGCCATATCAGCAATTTTATGTCGACTAATCTGGAACTCTGCCAGCTTTCTACCGAACTGAACCCGACCTTTGGTATAATCCAAAACCCGATCCATTGAACCTAATGCATTACCAAGGGCTTGTGCTGCTGTGATGATTTTGTCTTCGGCAAGAAATGTTTCCACCTGGGAGATCCCTTTCCCTTCTTTGCCAATCAGGTTGCTAGCCGGTACACGAACATCTTTAAAATCCAGGTCACTGATAGCCGTCAATCTACGGCCTAATGCGGGTCCTTTGTCCGTTGAAGTTATTCCGGGAGAAGTAGCTTCCACCAAAATTAAGCTGCAGCTATTCTGTGAAGTTTCATCTGCTGCACCTGTCCGGCAAAGAACAATGTAAAACCCCGCTTGTCCACCGTTAATCACATGTTTTTTTGTACCGTTAATTACCCATTCATCACCCTGTCGGGTAGCTGTGGTTGCGATATCTATGAGATCAAATCCGTATGCAGTCTCAGAAAAAGCGCCCGCTGAAAGAATTTCGCCTTCTGCCACTCGAGGTAAAAACTGCTTTTTCTGCTCGGTGTCTCCGAAACTCAACAAGCATTCAGAGGCAAAACTGGCTAATGTCAGTGCTCCCCCAATACTGGAATCTTTACGGCAGAACTCCTCTGCAATTAGAACATTTTCCAACATTCCCATCTCGCCACCGGAAAATGCCTCTGGAAAATGAATCCCAATAAATCCAAGATCAGCCGCCTTTTCCCAGATGTCCTTTGGGAAAGTACTTGCTTTATCGAATTCATAGGCTATCTCTTTATCGAACTCTCCTTTGGCAAAATCTTTTGCCGCTTTCCGAATCTCTTTTTGCGGTTTCGTAAACTCAAACATAACTTTGCTCCTTAATTTTTTAGCATGTTATATCCACTCCCAATACATAGAAAGAATGGTTACTATAGATAGTTGATGCGTATATTACATTTTAAATTTGCAACAGTATTATCCCGGGTAATAATTTTCTGTACAGTATCCGAAACATTACCTTAATTCAAAATGAGTAAAGTAAAGACTGGGGTGTGTGTTGAATGGAATAAAATCATGATCAGTTTGTACTTCTCTGCGAATATAATTTTAATCGGTTATGAGCCAGGATCAAATTTAACATCATAGGATTCCTCAATTTGTTTCCATCGAATGATGGAATTATAAAGCGCAACAAAATTCTCTGTCAAGGACAAATGATCGTATTCGTTCAGTTTTAGGTCTGGTAAGTGTTCAATATAATATAAAAGGGCTTTAAACTACTATCGTAATTTAAAGCCATCTCTGTTGCGGATTCAAATGAAGAGTGGATGAAGTTAATGGTAAGAAATGTTACAATGGCAGATTATAGCTTTCTATCGAATTACAAATTTGTGATTCACTATTATTAAGAACGGAATCAAAAAGCCAAAGAAAATTGGTAACCGTTCACGGGTTCAAAGTTCAAAAGTTCAAAGTTTCCATGCATATCCAATTCATTGATATGTTAAATGTCACTCTAATAATCGTTTTTAGTACCTTACAAGTTGTTTTCTGCGTTTTTCAGCAGGAAATTATTAGTTAAGGTTAGCTGGGCTTGGCAGAGAACAGCTCATAAGGTACTTATCCAATTTATCTGGGCAATTTTTGTTTAAACATCTTCAAAAGAATTGAACTCTCACACAATAGTTTTTCCAAGTTTTTTTTAATGAAAAGTCTAAAAAATGTATAAAAACAACTTTGAACAATGAACACTGAACCTGTGAACGGTTACGAAAATTGTTTATTACTACCATCGTATGGTCGTAAGTTTAAGTCGAATAGGTAAAATTGATTGTCGGTCGTTATTCCTCCGGCAGTTCTTCATGTCCATCTGTGTACTTTGCGAATCGACCCCTGGTTGGCGGGTGTACCTGACCGCTGTCTGGCCATGGCCATCCTCCAAATTGGGTGGTTTGATAATCACGATAAGCCTGTTCTAACTCTTGGCTGGTGTTCATTACAAAAGGACCCTGTTGAGCTACGGGTTCTCCGATGGGTTGTCCCTGTAATAATAAGATATAACTGTCTTCCGTGCCATTGATTATGGGAACCGCAATATCTGATTTCAGATCAACTGAGGTCATCGGTATTAAATCACTGGCTGATATGGTTATGGATGATCCTTGATAAAAATAGAGTGAACGATTCAGCCCTCTTTCTTCAGCGGGTAAAGTCCAGCTAGCGCCTGCTTCCATTTTGATCACCCAGACAGCTACCTTATTATTATGATTGCTGGCCCAGGAATCGGGTGGCGGAGATAAGGCTGAAATATTATCTATCGCTCCGGCAATAATCTCAATGTCGATTGTTTTACCTGCCTTGTCTTTTAGATGGACCTTTGGGGTTTTATCTTTCCAAAACATTGTAAAATGGGGTTCCACCATTTTGTTAGATGCGGGTAAATTTAGCCAAATTTGAAACAGTTCTGCTGGATTTTCCTGATCCTGATTTAATAGAGGAAACATCTCTGAATGTTGTACCCCTTTTCCTGCCGTCATCCATTGGGTATCACCGCTTCCATAACGGCCCGCTGCTCCCATGGAATCCGCATGGTCGATTGTTCCCTTCCTGACGACAGTGATGGTTTCAAATCCCCGATGGGGATGTGCCGGAAAACCAGGCACTTTGTCACCGTGATACATGCGCCAACCATCTTTAATGGTAAAGTCCTGACCCATAGTTCTTCCTTTGAGTGAAGATTTTGGGCCGAAATCAGCATTCCCCGGCGGATAGAAATCTTCATGATGAACGCAAAACAGGAATGGATCTGATGTTGGCCACATGAAGTCAAGTTTATTAATTTTAATGATCGCGTTATCAGTCATTTTATTTCTCTGGCTTAGTTAAAAAAATACAATCTATCTCCTGATTATTTACTAGTGACATCCCATTCTTTTCTCCCATTGTCATCCTCGCGAAAGCGGGGATCCAGTGTACAAATATAAATTTTTGTTAATACCCTGGATTCCCGCTTTCGTGGGAAAGACAATAGGCTATCCGAATGAAGGCTGTTTATTGTACCTAATCATAATCTATTCTGATCAATTTATGACTTTACAAGAACTGCTTTTCGGTATTGAAAGAACAGATCTTTTGTTTGGGGGAAGCGGATCCAAAATATGATGGCAGACAGACAGCCCAAAACAATTGCTGGACCCACCGCGTTGAGTTCCCCCGCTTTGAGATGAGTTCCAACACCACCTACCATCAAACCAATTAATCCCAATGCGGATAATCCGGATATTTTGGGTATCCAAAGGCCCAAGGCTAAGCCAATTTCTGAAAATCCAACCACATACAGAAAAAACAATGGAATCCCCCATTTCTGGAAATTCATAACCATCTCTGCAGTCCCCGCGATTTTTGAACCGCCCGCCATTAGAAATGTAGCTGTTAATAAAGCGGAAATTGCCCACGTACTGTATTTCTTCAATCCATTTAACTCACTCATTTTTATCTCCTGTTTTGATGTAAAGAATGATTTCTTACTTGTTGACTTCAATATTACATTGCCTTTAATATAATAACAATATAGCAGAATTACAATTAACTGTTCTTATATTAGAACAATACTCAAGGGTTTTTATGGATCTAAATCAGATGTTAATTTTTGCGAAGGTTGCTGAATTTCAAAGCTTTACGAAGGCAGGTAGAGAGATGGGAATCGAAAAGTCGAATGTGAGTCTGAAGGTTTCTAAATTGGAAAACCGGTTAGGGGTTCGATTATTGAATCGAACGACTCGTTCGGTCACCCTGACTGAGGCTGGCGAAGGCTACTACCAATTTTGTTTGGATATCCTGGAGAGAGCTGAAGAAGCTGATGCCTACGCTGAATCCCTAAACTCAGATCCTCAGGGAACCTTGCGGATAACGGCAGCGGCTGACATCGGTCGTATGATCGTAAAAAGCCTGATAAAACCTTTTCTTGAACAGTATCAGCAGATCAAAGTTGATTTGTTTCTAACAAACCGAAAGGTGGACCTGATCCGGGAACGGTTTGACGTTGCGATAAGAGCTGTTGCGTTGCAACAAGAGGACTCCAGTTATATTGCTAAAAAGATTACCGGGTCCGATAATCGTTTGTATGCATCGCCCGATTTTATCAAACAACAGGGAATGCCAGGCTCAGTTGATGATCTTGAGCAATATAGTATGATCGGGTTTGCTTCAGAAGAGGGATTTGGAAACAAGGTAGGCCTGAAAGTCAAAATTGGAAAAAGGACGGTTCAGTTGGCACCTAAATATCGATTGAAGGTCAATGATATGACAGCCTATCTAGAATCGGCTTTACTGGGAATGGGTATCGCTTTTCTCCCCTCAAAATTTATTCAACAACATATTGATAACAAGTCGCTACTGCTGGTATTGCCCGAGCTGGAATTGCCTGAAGTTGGAATCTACGCCCTCTACCCGACACGTCATCTAAAATCAGTTAAGCTAAAGGTGTTTCTGGAGTTTCTAAAAACATGGAACCCCTTGATTTAGTTTAGCTCAAGTCAAAAGGTAAAAGGGACTTTTGACCGAAATTTAAAATTCCTTCTTTGCCTGATTGTGATGGTATTCCGCAAGGTAAAGATAATCACTTACTGTTTACGGCTCATAATTTTAATTCTGAAAAGAAAGAAAGTAAAATCACTTCACAAGCAAACATTTTCTTTTGACACTTTAGTTCAGGTTTTACTTATTTGTTATCCAAACGTATTGTTTCCTAATTAATCTTAACTTTGTTTAGCCAATAATTGGTATTTTTTGTTGACGCACGCTCGATTAACAAAAATATTAGGCTCCTTTGCCTTTGATTTAACGGTGATTATAGTTTTTTAACCACTCATCCTTTTTTAAAACCCAGATTTATGATAATGTTAAATAATAAACGGTATTTCATGTTCATCACCCTAAATCACAAAATGGAGCAGAACAGTGAATTTATTACAAAGTATTCATGAGCTTCCAAGAGTCGAAAAAATTAAAATAATGGAATATTTATGGGTAGAGTTATCGGGTGAAGAAAAAGAGTATGATTCTCCACGCTGGCATCAAAAAGCTTTAGCGGATACTGAAAAAAAAATGAATGAAGGCAAAGAAGAAATAATTGATTGGAACAAAGCTAAACAGATGCTTAGAGATAATTTTAAGTGAAAATCCAATTACTTACTTCTGCATATAATGATTTGATAAAAGGCAGGCA
>Ga0307989_1000209_pt1 | contig 42233 bp, 37 predicted proteins | sample EllFjometagen185_FD_203164 | JGI IMG/M metagenome (GOLD analysis project Ga0307989, IMG submission 203164) | Marine microbial communities from Ellis Fjord, Antarctic Ocean - #185 | ecosystem: Environmental > Aquatic > Marine > Unclassified | place: Southern Ocean | collected 2014-10-08 | reverse complement strand
TTCTGAAACAAAAAGACTAAATTTTCAAAGGGATTAGTGCGTCTAAAAAATACAATGACGGCTTTTCAATTTTTAGTGCCATTATTATCCTGTTAATTCAGTTGATTAAAAATGGTTTCATACAAACCACCTCGTTTTTCTTATAGAATCTGATTGAAACGGTTGAGTCTGCTTAATAGCAGAAACATGAATTCCTACCATCTTAATTTCTAAAAGACAGACTCCAGGTTCTATATTATCTTTTTTCCAGCTTTTTCAAAGAGAAGATCCATCACTTTACGCATCATCATATCATCCTTCATATTACGAATAAAGCCTGATGCCTGGGCATCCAATATAAATTGCCTAATATCTGTTTCTGCAATTTCAGCATGGCGAGTGATCTCTCTTTCAACTTCTTGAGGTTCCAGTTTTAACCGTTCTTTTTTTGCAATTGCCAGCAGAATCAATTGTCTTTTGGTAGCTGATTCTGCTTCCGGAAGGAATTGTTTTCGTTTCTCATCCATCTGTTTGGATATTTCAGCCATTGTCATACCTTGCTGCTGCATTGATACCGTGTAACGATCAACCATATCCTCAAGGTTACGAGCAACGTACGTCGGAGAGAGCGGCATATTGGTTTTTTGAACTAAACTGTCCATTAATCGACTTATAGCGTCTTGTTTATGAAGATAGGTTAGACGTTGAAAGTGTCGTTGGTGTACAGTAGCCCTCATTTCGGCAACAGAGCCTGTTTTGGTTGCTTCCTTTGCCAACTCCTCATCAATTTCTGGCAATATTTTGCGATGTAAGGTTCTCAGTGTAATTGAGGTTTTTACAGATTTCCCAGCTAAAATTGGATTGGGAAAATCAGATGGATAAGTAACGGTGCCGGTTTTTGATTCTCCCGGCTTCAGTGTTTTAATAATATTCTCAAAATCTTCATTGGTTTGTCTGGTTCCCAATTCTAATTTATGACAGGTTCCACTCATACCTTTTAATTTCTTAAATTCTCCCTGGGATTCGAAATCGAACATTGCGACATCTCCATCCGCAGCCAAACGATCATCATTAATTTCTTCCAGTGTACTTAATTGCTCTCTCAACGAGTCAATAATGCGATCGATATCTTTTTCAGTTACAACAACTTTTTTAATTTCTACTTCTTGAGCTTCTAAATCAGGGATCTCTAGGTCCGGAATTACCTCTGCCACGAAGCAGAAGCGGAAGTCTTTGCCTTTTTCCAGGGGTGCTTCAGATTGGATTTGGAGCCGGTTAATAGGATTAATCTTATACAAATCCTGGACCTCCTGCACCTTGACCATGAAAATCTGTTGAGCAGCTTGAGAGAGTATCTCTTTTTTATGTTCTTTAAAAATAAGATTGCTGGAAGCTATATCCTTCCGAAAACCATTTTTATTAAATACTTGACGTTTTTGGGAAACAGTAGTTTCAATAGCGATATCTACCTCCTGCTCCGATACCAGAACAGTGATCTGCTTTTCAACTAATGATAAATCTTCAATTTCGTATTTCATCTGACTCCTGTATGCATAATCCGCAAGATAGGTGGTTAGTTAAGTTTGGATTCGCCCCATTATCGAGAATGGATATATTTCTCTGCCGATAGCGCTGCAATTGTACCATCGGCCATGGCTGTTGTGATTTGTCGATAGGATTTCTGGTTTACATCACCCGCTGAAAAGACACCTTTCAGATTCGTTTCCATATCTGCATTTGCAATAACATATCCGGTATTATCTAGGTTAACCGAAGCATCAAAAATACTCGTATTCGGTTTTTGACCGATAAAAACAAAAATCCCATCAATATCTACTATATTGGTTTCTCCAGTCATTGTGTTTTCCAAAACGACACCTTTCAGTTTACCGTCTTCAATCAATTCCTTAATTTTTGTCGAAGTATAGGCTGCCACCTTTTTATTTCCAGTAAGTTTGTCCTGGGTTGTTTGAGATGCGAAAAAGCAATCCATCATTTCAATAATAGTAATCTGTTCAACTCCAAGCGACAAGAGATAAAGAGCTTCATCAAAACCACTGTTACCTCCCCCCACAATAAGTACTTTTTTTCCTTTATAGGCCGTTCCATCACAAACAGAACAGTAATGGATCTGTTCACACTCTGTTTCCATCCCTAATGGTACGGGAACACGACCCGTTGCTAAAATGGAAGCTCGGCTTGTGTAGATTGCTTCTGTTGTTTCCACCCTTTTTTGATCGCCCAAGATATCCATGCTGACGATCTCTGCCACCTGTTCAACTTCAACACCCAGTTGTTCTACCTGCTCTAATGTCTTTTCCATCAACTCCATACCGTTAATGGACATATATGAAGGAAAGTTTTCTACAACATGTGTAGAATTAACCAACCCCCCACAAACCTCCTGCTCAATGATTACTGTGGATAGGTTTGCTCTTGAGGTGTAAATCGCTGCTGTCATTCCTGCGATCCCCCCTCCGACGATAATTACATCAAATTTTTTCTGTATTTTCACAAAACTCTCCCTTCTAATGGTTATTGTGCAGCTGGGGTTTAATACTCCCTTCGAAGCTGCAAGTTTCGCTTCTCACTTGCCATGCGTAGGCTACTTTAAATAAGTACCCTCAAACTGTTTTATGACTTATACACTATACTGATAAGATGTCAGCTATCTGACATTCATCAGGTCTGCTTTTTTGTACAACTTCTCGGTCTTTAATGATTAACGCAGGAAAGGACTCGTTAAATATCAAAATCAGTCATTGGCTGGGGATTTTCTTTACAATCAATGGGCATAATTGCTAATTCCGGTAGATAAATGGCAAACATCTTAGTGACCTTCATTAAAGCATTGAATTATGAGTCCACTCCGAAAAGTCATTTTTTCGATCTCGGGAAAAACTCGGACTCAAATATCGTACGAGGATTCAAAAAATCAACCTAACGAATAGTAAAGAGACCCCTCGAAAAAGCCAAATTTTGATGATTTCGGACTTTTCGGAGCGGACTCAATTATTGATAATTTTTTTTTAGTAAAAAAGCATGTCATATTAACACATATGTTTATCCTGATAGATAACATATGTCAATCAGAAAGTATTCTCAAATGAAGCAACCTCATGAGATTATTCTTTCATTGTTTAAAAATAATAAATATGGGTCAAAATTATCCTTCCGAGATCAACAGGATTGGAATGATGATTTTATATATGGTTCAAATGTTCACAACTTGTATCAAGATTTCATGTGATTGCGGTACCGGTGACATATTGCTGCTTGACAAGATCGAAATAGTTTAATAGAAAAACATGTCATCAATTGGTCTCTCTTGTAAAAGGTCTAACTCTTTATAAAGGCATCCTGTGAACACAATGGTTTCTGGTCTTGGAGCTCGTATTTTAGTTCGTGTTTTACTAAAACACGGTCAAGTAACCAGTGAAATTGAAAAAGGAACGGGGATTGTTCTTTCGGACCTAGATAATATAGAGAACCGAATATCGATGAACACATTGAAAAATCTTGCAGAAATGGCATACAGGGTAACAAAAGATCCCTCACTGGGACTCCGTCTGGCAAGTGATTATGTCGAAAATCCACACCACCTTCTCAACTATCTGATGTTAAGTTGCAGTACCCTGCTGGAAGGGTTTCAATTCCTTTCACATTATGCCAGAATTAAATCCGATTTGAGTCGTGTTGAGCTGAGGGAAGAAGGCAAAAACATCGCTATTGTTTATAAAAATATGTCTGGTTATCAAGCGACCTGGATTATCGAACTCCATATGACCGCAAATCTTATATTCTGCCAATCCTTCGGAAGAGAAAATATCATTCCGGTCGAATTACGTTTGAACTACTCAGCACCCGATTATTACCAGAAATATCAGAAGATATTTCAAGCCCCAATTTTGTTTAATATGAATGAATCGGCTTTAGTGGTTTCAAAAGACGACTTGCTAACACCCGTTACAACGGCTAATCCGCCTTTAAAGTTAATACTTAAGAATCAAGCGGATGAGTTGTTGAGTAAAATTGCTCACAGTGGAAGTTTACGGGAGAAAGTGGAGCAACATATCAAAACTCACCTCTCTTCAGGAACAGTGGATGCGCAATCAACTGCTGTAGCTATGTCTATGAACCGTTCCACGATGAGACGTCAGTTGAAAAAAGAGGGGACGTCATTCTCCGATCTATTAAATTTGCAACGAAAAAATCTATCATTGGAGAATCTTAGAAAAGGTGTCAACATCAATGAGATATCTGATCTCCTTGGGTTTTCTGACAGCAGCTCTTTCCAACATGCTTTTAAACGCTGGTTTGGCAAAAGCCCTCGAACTTATTATAAATCAGTACTTGATAAAATGGCAGATGAAAAACCCAATTAACCATAAAACGGGGTTCTGATTTTTTTTTGCCTAATATTCAGATATCCTTCGCTAAATCCTCGCCCGACCCGATTTTGTTGCTTATCGCAAAAAAAAATGCCCCGAATAATCACAAATTTGCCCGCTCTTCACATTTACTCAAAGTATATTAATTAGTATTCTCTCTTCATAATTGCAGATAAAATCATTCCCGGCCCTTATCAATTAGAGATCACATAAGCTTTCCAGGCCTTTAATTGCGGAGATAAAGAGGGACACCAAAAATTTTAAAAAAACATAAAATGCTTTTGATTACTGTACTTGACCATGACCTTGAGCGGATGAATGCCTGCGAAATAGCAGCCAAACTTGCGTTAAAAGAGTTGGGAATTGAAGGAAATGTAAGCAAAGTTTCTGAACCTCCCTATCTATCCCGGCTGAATATTTGGGAACGTATACCGGTACTCGAAATTGACGGCAAGATTTGGAGTAAAAAGGGGAAAGCAGCTTTTACCAAGGATGAAGTTGTCAGACTATTGACGATGCTTTTTTCAAGCGAAAATATTTCAGATTGAAACAAAAAACGGTCAAAAACCTAGTGTATTAGACGCAATGATTAACAAGAAACGCTTTTAGGGCGGAATTCTTTGAATGAATCTAAGTGGGAGAAAATATGGATATAAAAAACACAATTGTTATTATGGCAGACACCTTACAATTCAACTACTTGGGTTGTTATGGAAATGATTGGATTAAGACGCCGAATATTGATCGATTAGCTGAAGAAGGGGTCTTGTTCGAAAATGCCTATACAGAGGGGCTACCAACGGTTCCCTGCCGCAGAGCGATGCATACCGGACGTTATACGCTACATGCTAAAGGCTGGTCGGCTCTTGACCCGGAAGACACTACAATCGCTGATTTAACCTGGGGTAAAGGGATTGACACAGCACTGGTATTTGATTGCCCCATGTACAGGCTACCAAAGTTTGGTTATACACGTGGGTTTGACAAAGTCTGGTTTTTACACGGACATGAAGGCGATCATTACTATTATAGTAACGACCCTTTAATCCATTATAAAGTTGAAGATTTCCATGAAGACCGTGTTCTTAAGACAGCCAATGAAACCATTGGAGAAGATGTCCTGGCCCCACTGCTACACGAAACGGCCTGCTACCTGCAGAACAGACAGTATTGGAAAACCGACGAGGATCAGAATGTAGCCAAGGTCATGAAAATGGCAGTTAAATATCTGGAGAATGCTGACCGCAATAAACCTTTCTTCCTATGGGTTGACAGCTTTGACCCTCATGAGCCCTGGGACTCCCCCTCTGTTTACGACAAGGAAATGGATTGTCCTTATGATCCGGATTATGAAGGAAAAGACCAGTTTATGCCACTAATGGTCCCCGTGGATGGTGTATATACGGAAGAGGAAATGCACCATATCCGTATGTTGTATGCTGAAAATGTCACCATGGTTGATACCTGGGTAGGTCATCTGCTGGATTATGTTAAAAAATCAGGGCTGGAGAAAAATACCCTGATCATTTTTGTCTCCGACCATGGTGCCCCAATGGGTAATGGAGAACATGGGCACGGAATCATGCGGAAATGTCGGCCCTGGCCTTATGAAGAGCTGGCACATATTCCATTTATTATCAAAGGACCTGGTATTCCTCATGGTAAGCGTGAGAAGTCATTTATTCAATCTGTCGATGTAGCGCCAACTGTTACCGATTGGATGGGCTTGGGTGTTCACCATGAAATGCAAGGGAAAAGCTTATTGCCCTTGGCAAAAGGAGAAGTGGATAAGGTCAGGGATTTTGCCATTGCCGGTTATCATAAATACTCATGGTCTATCATCACTCACGAGTGGTCATTTATTCACTGGGTTAAAGAGGATGAGAAGAAACTATCTGAATTTATGTTCAGCATGTATGGAAAGGGAATATTGAAATCCGCCAAACACCTGGCAGCACAGGCTGATCATAAGGAAAACTATCTGCCGAAGAAAAAAAAGAAAAAGAGTAAAGAACAATTAATGCATGAAGCCGCTGCCACCCTGGATGGTGAAGATCAATGGACCTGTACCCCGGGAGCTGTGGCTCAGGTTCCAGAAAAAGATGAACTGTATGATCGTAAAACAGATCCTTTTCAGTTGACAAACATTGCGTCCGATCATCCTGAAAAAGCAGCAGAGCTGTTTCAAGAACTTAGGGAATTCATGTCAGAACTTCAAACGACTTAATCTATCTTTAAGTATTAATCCCCCCTTTAACCATGGAGTAGAGGGGGAGTAAAACTGAATAGAGTTTCCAAATAAATCAATACCAGCTGCCGTCAGCAGGTTGAAATTATCAGGGTAAAATTTATGATTATCGAGATAAAAGACAGTGATTTTAAAGAAAAAATAATAGGCCAATACGGGCTCATCCTGTTTTATAAAAAAATATGCCCCCATTGCAAGGCCTTAAAGAAGGTCCTGGAAAAATTTTTAGCAGCTGTACCTGATGTTTCTGTAATGCAAATCGACAGCGAGGAAAATCCAGCCACCATGGCGGAGATGGACATATCGCGAATTCCAACTCTACTGGTCGTTAAAGATGGTGAAGTTGTTGATAGAAAGGTTGGTTTGTTGAATGTGCGCGATTTAATCACATTTTATCAAGACGCTTAATGTTTGTGAAAAAATAGTGGTTCAAATTTTCTTAATCTTTTTTCCATCTTATCAAAATAAGGTCTCCTTTTGTGATTTTTTAAAAAATACGATAAGGTGGCGAAAACCCAACATCAATAGTCAAAGGAGTAGATATGTTAGCAAATTCGTTTATGCCTCTGCTGGTAGGTCTCGGTTGGTTATCTTTAATGCTGTTAGTGGGTGTAGTGTTACGCGCAAAGATCAGATTTTTCCAGAAGTATCTCTTTCCTGCCAGCCTTATTGGTGGAATCATCGGTTTTGTTGTCATCAATGCGGGTTGGTGTACATCGGATTACAACATCTTCACATTGATTGCTTTCCATCTTTTTGGATTAGGATTCATATCCATTGGGTTGACTGGCTCAGATAGTAAAGGCAGTACACCCAAATCCATCTTCAGAGGTAGTCTCTGGCTCGCTCTAATCTATATTTTTTCATTAAGCTTTCAATCGATGATAGGGGCTTCCATTCTGGGTGGTTTTAACCAGTTTATGGAACCACTCTACCAGGGAATTGGTTCCTTAGTTGGCGCCGGGTTTGCACAAGGTCCGGGTCAAACAGTTGCTGTAGCTGCGGTTTGGGAAGGTTCTTACAAAATTCCCCACGCTGTATCCATTGGATTATCTTTTGCCGCATTTGGCTTTTTTGTTGCGGCACTTGTCGGTGTACCGCTAGCGAATTGGGGCGTACGTAAAGGATTAACCGCCCATGCACCGAAAGATCTTCCTCATGAGTTCCAGGTAGGACTTTTTAAATCAGGTCAGGGAAGTCAGATTGGGAAACAAACCACTCATTCTGCCAATGTTGATACCTTTGCCTTTCAACTGGCACTGGTTTTTGCGATCTATTTTTTAACTTATCTTGAGTGCAATATCATGCTGACGATTTTCCCCAAAGTACTGCATGCAATGACTCATGGATTCGCTTTCTTCTACGGTATGGTCAATGCGATGATTATTCGTGCGATCATGCGTAAATTGAACATTGATCATCTAATTGACAATAACGTTCAACGACGGGTTACCGGCTCAACTGTTGACTTTATGATTGTTGCTACCATGATGGCTGTACAGCTGACTGTTGTCTGGGCATTTATTATTCCGATTTTGACTATTGTCGTAACCGTATCTGCGGTCACGCTCTTATATGTACTCTATTTCAGTCGACGATCAGGATTTGAAAAATACGGTTTCGAGAGAGCCCTGGCGATCTTTGGCAATGTGACCGGAACTGTTGCCAGCGGGCTGCTTTTATTGCGAATAGTTGACCCTGACTTTGAATCCCCGGTTGCCACCGAAATGGGTATCAGTGGTATGTTGGCCCTTATTTTTGGCCTTCATATCGCTTTTGTTGCATATCCGCAACCCGCTATCGGCATGCAAAAGTGGTATATTGTTCTTGCAGCTACAGCGGTTGTGATGCTGGTACTTTTAAAAGTCTTCGGATTTTGGAAGAAAAAGGCCTGGTAGGCGTCATTCGATTCTAAGATGAGCCACCGTAAGTCTGTGTTTTAAGAATGAGCAACAAATAAATCATTACAAAATAGGAAAATAACAAAATGCATGGAATAGAATTGATCCGGGCAGCGATTAAACTGGAAGAAACCGAACGCACACCGTGGGTCCCTTTTGTAGGTTGCCATGGCGGGTTCCTGCTTGGTGTCAATGCACAGGATTACCTGCAATCCGAAGAACTAATGATCAAAGGGGCCGAGGCGGCCATCCAGAAATATAAGCCTGATGGTATTCCCGTCTGTTTTGACCTGCAGGTTGAAGCCGAAATTATGGGATGTGATCTATTGTGGGGAACTGACAACCCGCCTGCAGTCAGTACCCATCCATTGCAAAATGGAAAAACAATTTCAGATCTACACATTCCGCAGAAAACGGAGGGTCGCCTGCCGTTGATCATTTCGGCCACCAAGGTTCTCAGGGAGAAATACCCGGAGATTGCACTATATGGGTTGATTACCGGACCATTTACTTTGGCTCTGCACCTCTTTGGCACAGATATCTTCATGAAAATGTATAAAGATGAATCCTATGTTAAAGAGCTTTTTGATTTTTGTTGTCAGGTTTCCCTGGCCATGTCTGATTACTATATTGAAGCCGGCTGTGATGTAATCGGCGTCGTTGATCCCATGACCAGCCAGATCGGACCGGATCACTTCAGACAGTTTGTTTTATCACCGTCGAAACGACTGTTTAGTCACATTAAAGAGAACAATGCCCTCAGTTCATTTTTTGTTTGTGGTCACGCCCAGCAAAATATTGAAGTCATGTGTGAATGCGGTCCAGATAATGTATCCGTTGATGAAAACATTCCTCTGGATTATGTCAGGGATACCTGTCTGGCTAGAGGGATTAGTTTTGGCGGAAATCTACAATTGACGGTGACTCTGCTGTTAGGGGATGAAAATGATGCCATGCGTAACGCCCAAGAGTGCCTGGAAATCGGCAAAAATAAAGGATTTATTCTCGCACCGGGATGTGACCTCCCTTATTCGACCCCCCCACAAAACCTTGAAGCGATTTCCACTTTTCTCCATAGTCCCTACCAGCAAGAGATTATCAAAACACTGCAAGGGCATGAGAAATCGCAGGACATACTGGATATGTCCGACTACGGAAAATCGGAAAAGGTTATCATCGACATTATTACTCTCGATTCAGAATCTTGTGCCCCTTGCCAATATATGGTCGAATCTGTTCGAAAAATCGCACCACAATTCAGTGATGTCGTCGAATGGAAAGAGCATAAAATTAAGCATAAAGAGTCATTGCAATTTATGACTTCACTAATGGTTAAAAATATTCCAACGATCTGCATTGATGGTAAAATTACATTTGTATCGAGAATTCCGCCCGGAGATGAGTTAATTGCAGCCATTCAAAAAAGGATTTTGGAAAAGCTCAGCCACAAAATTCGGACAAAAAAAGGGTCTGTAATCATCTTGGGAAAAGATGAAGAGGAGTGTAATCAACTTAGACCCTCTGTTGACCAAGCCTTACATGAGTTGGGTGCTAATATTTTAGTCAGTACCGTAACCGATCAAGCTGAAATTCTATCTTTCGGTATTACATCAACACCGGCGCTTGTAACGGCCAAATACAAGGTCAAATCAGAAGGAGTCTCACCAACTGTTTCAGTCATCAAAGAATGGATCAAGGAGCTTCAATGAGATCCATCCCCTTTTATTTAGTGACTGGTTTTTTGGGTAGCGGCAAGACAACGTTGCTAAAAAGGCTTCTGGATCTCTATGCAGACCAAAAACGCATTGCTGTAATTCAAAATGAATTTGCTGCAGGTAATGTTGATGGAACTGAATTAAAACAGACAGGGAAATCTTTCGAAATATTGGAGATTAACCGCGGATCTGTTTTTTGTGTCTGTCTTTTGTCTGATTTCAGAAAGTCACTAACGGAGTTGATGGACTCGTACAAACCGGATCTGATAATTCTTGAGGCTACCGGCCTGGCAGATCCGATTGCGATTGGGCAACTGTTGCAGGCACAAGAATTACGAAACAGACTCTACCTCGAACATGTTTGGTGTATTGCAGACGCAACTTCTTTTATTCAGATGGAAGCCAATGTTACGCGTATGGCGCATCAAGTTCGAGTGGCAGATACAGTCATTCTCAATAAGACCGATCTGGCAGAACCAGAAACCATTGATGCTGTTGCAGCGCGTATAACAAATATAAATCCCCATGCAGATATTGTAAATACCAGTTATTGTGAGCATCCGCTGCCAAAAGAGCTGAAAAACATCAAGAGATCGAAAATTGCCAAAGGGAATCTGAAGGAGGTGCTGGAATTGCGGTCGGAAGATCGACCCGATATTAGTTCAGCTGTTGTCCGTACGACCCGTGGCATTTCCAGGGAAAATCTGACACGCTTTATTGCCACCTTTGAAAGTCAAACCTTTCGATTAAAGGGGTTTGTCAATCTCACTGATAAAAGCATGGTTTCTATCCAGTCATGTTTTGGTGTAACTAAGGTAAAATCGGTCTCACCGTTTGCAAGTCCAACTGAATTGATTGCGATGGGGTCGGGATTAAATCCTGATAACTTCAAGAGTTGTTTCAACCGATATATCGAATAAATCTATTATTTATCATAATTGAATTTTTTCACCTGGATTATGCACATTAATATAATTCATAACGCTTACACGATTTGAGTTACATATAAACAGAGGTACTTATTATGACATCCATGAGTCCTGTTGAAAGAGTATTACGCACAATGGAAGGAAAGCCTGTTGACCGCGTTCCATGTTTCAGTGCCCAATTAGAGGCTAGACAAGCCAATGAGATACTTGGAAAGCCATCATCGGCTGAAACTGGTAAATTTGAAGCACCTTGGATTAATTCAATAGAAAGGAAAGGGCACCCTGTTGTTGAACCTGACTTTCTCCGATTAGCTCTGGCGGAAACACTGAACCATAGAAATCAGGCTCAAGTCGAGTTGGGATTTGACGGTATGTGGGCCTACTATGATGATACCTGGCAAATGCCAGATGCAGGTACACTGGCTTTGACATCAGGAGCATTATGTTCATCCATTCCAGACGGACACGGCAACATGACCTACATGTACCGAGAGGCGGGTATAAAATCACCAGAGGATTTTGAAGCATGGCCATACTGGCCCGATCCGGATGATGTTGCGCATCGAGCGTATGAATACTATAAAATGTTCATGAAAAAGAACGGAGAGAGAGCCTGCATATTCGGCTATGGTTTTTTCGGTGGTCTTTTTGAGTCTATGAACTGGACTTTTGGGATTGAAAAAACACCGCTCTGGATAAAGAGGAACCCTGCTTATGTCAAACGGTTTCTCGATCTGCTGGAAGAAATTTCTATCAAGACACACACTGCAATTCTTGAAGCAGGTGCGCACGGTATATTCCAAACCGATGACTTTGCATTTAAAACCGGCCCTTTCATGAGGCCTGCTATGATTGAAGAGCTCTTTGGAGAGCGTTACCGCCGTATTATAAAAAATGTTCATGATCGTGGTGGTAAATATATCCTACACTCCTGTGGAGATAACACCTTGTTATTCGATCAATTTATCGACTGGGGTGCAGATGGTTGTCATGCTTATGAAAATACTTCCAATGTTGATATCTTCAAGGAAAAAGAGATTCATGGTGATCAGGTTACTATCGTGGGTGGTATTGGGATTGATTATTTATTATCAGAACGATCCAAGGATGAGGAAATTGTTGAAAAGGTCAAGGAATTGATATCAAAATTGGGCCCAGGTGGAAGATTCCTTCTCAGCCCTGTCCATAGTGAAGATTCTGTACCTTCCGCCAAACTGAAAGTTATGATTGATGCTGTCAAAGAATATGGAGCTTATCCCATTAAATAACCTCAGGGACGTGGCAAACGTTTCTTAAATAATAGCAAGTATAGTCACTTTTTTAGAATTAGATTTGGAGGGAAGTAAAAATGAGCAAGACACTATTTACAGCAATGTCAGAACAGCTATTGGCATTCAATGAAGAGGATTTGTTAAAGGTGATAGAAAAAGCCCTCTCACAAGGTATCACACCAGCAGATATTATCGAGAGTGGTCTCTCACCCGCACTTGAGACCATCGGTGAAAAATTTGAAGCAGGGGAGTTTTTCCTACCGGAGCTGATTTTTAGCGGTCAGATTATGAAGAACGTTTTAGAAAAAATAAGACCTCATATGATCTCTGAAGATAATAAATCTTCAGGTCGAGTGATCATGGGTACTGTTGAAGGAGATATTCATCATATTGGAAAAAATATCTTTATTTCTGTGCTGGAAGGGGATGGGTATGAAGTATACGATCTGGGTGAAGATACACCGCCTGCTACATTCCTGGAAAAAGCCAAAGAATTGAATCCAGATATAATCGGCATGTCTTCATTGATTTCTACCGGTGTATCAAAAATGGCAGAAACAATTTCATTACTGAAAGACAATGGTATCAAAGCTGATATTATTGTCGGCGGTGCTGCGGTGACAGAAAAAAATGCTACACTTGTGGGTGCAGATGGTTATGCTTTTGATGCCTGGCAGGGACTTCGAATTGTACGACAAATGTCAGCCAAATAGGGAGAAATAATAATGGTACGTGATTATAAAGCTTGTCATGATAGAGTAGCGACTACAATCTTAGGGGGTATTCCAGACAGGGTTCCGCTTTATTTCCTAACGTCAGAGGATGTCTCGGCCAGAATAGCCGGACTGACGATCAGAGAAATGATGGCCACCCCGGAAATTCTGGCTGAAAAATCGATCCTGGTGAATGACTATTTAGGTGGTGATGGGATGTCGCTCGCTGCGAATCCTTACTGCGGGCCTTTCGAAGGTTTGGCTTTTGCTAATGCCAATGGTAAACCAGAGGCCTTCGTTTGGAAAGACTATACCACCCCTTTTATTAAAGAAGGGGTTATCTGCAAAACCGAAGCGGATATTGAAAACCTGGTGATTCCTGATCACACAACTGTGGAACCCTGGCCTACTATCTTCAAGGCGATGTCCATACTACATGCAAAAACGGGTATGGGGGCATCAAACGCCGCACCCAGCCTAACATGGTCCAGCGTGCAGATGTTGAGAGGCACCCAAGCATACCTGGATGTTATTCAGAATCCTGATCTTTTGCTGAAGCTATGTGAAAAGATTTATGAATCCCAGTGGGACTATTATCAGGCATTCTGTAAACTGGTTCAGACACCTTCATACGTTTTTGAAGCGGCTTATGCTTTTAATCAACATATGTTGAGTTTCGATGACGCCTGGAAGTTTGAAGGGCAGTTTATTGCTCGATTTGCCAAAGCATCCGGACTTCCTATGTTTATTCACAATTGTGGTTTTAAACCTTACCACATTGAGATGATCGAAAAACTTCAGGAGGAAGGTGTTCATATTCTCGGTGTAAACGCGAGCCATCCATTGGATCTTGACTGGTGGGTCAAATTCAGAGAAAAATTCCCGGATATCACCATCATGGGGGGACTTCATGTTAATGCGGAAATGGAAAGTGGAACCGAAAAAGATGTCGAAAACCGTGTGAAAGAAGTCATTCAGAAACTGGGGGGAGATGGAAGACTTATTATCACCCCAACCTGTTGTATGCCGTGGCGGATTCCGCTCAGCAATATTAAAGCGGTTCGGGATGCAGTTGAAAAATACGGGACATATCCGATTAACATAACTTAACAGGTAGGAATGCGAATTATTATTATTACCGGTTTCCTGGGTTCCGGTAAAACGACCTTATTGCTGCAAATGATGCGATACCTGACCACTCGTCAGAAAAAATTTGCTGTGATTATCAATGAAGTGGGGGATGTCGGAATTGACAATCAAATGCTGAAACAGGTGGGAACCAATATCTGGGAAGTTCTAGGCGGTTGCATCTGCTGTTCTTCGGTAGCGGGATTCGAAAGAGCATTGGATGAAGCCGTCAATGGATACAATCCGGATTATATTCTTGTTGAACCTAGCGGAATAGCAAATCCAGGTGATATTAATGCCTTTTTTTCCCGGCGAACAAATCAAGATATGGATTCGTTAAAGCAAATTGCTCTGGTAGACAGTGACCGGATAGACCTTCTGAAAAAAGCTGTTTATCCATTGCTTGAGTCTGGAATAGAAGTTTCGAAGACCGTTTTAATCACTAAAACTGATGCAGCACCGGCAGACAGGGTCGAAGAGGCGGAAAACCTCGTGAAAGAGATCAATCCGGCAGCTGATTTGATCAAGGTATCACTGAAAACCGAATTGACGAGTTCAATACTGGCAGAGCTATTATGAAAGCGAATCCTTTTGAAACATTTGCAGCCGAGTTTGAAATCCGACCTTTTAATCAGGATTTCAAAACCACTATCACCGATTTTTTTAATGCTGTTGTCAAATCCATTTTGAGCTATCAACCTGAATTTGTCGGCCACCTAAAAGGATTTTGCAAAGGTCAGGGAAGTGATTATTTTCAGATCAGTTTCGTCTCGATTCAAACAGGTGTTCAAGTCAATGGACATTGGAATCACAACCCTGACTCTGCCAGGCTGACGCTAAATTTAATTGTACTGGGAATAGAACAATCCCGGATTCAAGAAATACTGAATGAGATTGTGTTACGAGATAATTTTAAAAGGACCTTTTCGTACAGTAAGCTCGTCATGCTATGAAACGGTTAGGGAAAAACAGTTCTCCGGTAATAGAATTGTCAAAAACGCAAATAGATTTGAAGCGTTTAAATTACGTTACTAATAAATTATCATATCCTAACCCTTATAAGGTACTAAATCCAACCATTGGAGGCGCAAATGAAAGAGTGTCTGATTGATATACAAAATGCAGTTGTAAATATGAATGATGAAACCATTCTAGATCTTGTAAAAATATGTCTGGACGAAGGTCTAACAGCGATTGAAATCATTGAAAACGGTCTGAGTAAAGGACTTGAAGTCGTTGGCGAAAAATTTGATGCGGGTGAGTATTTTCTGGCAGAGCTGATAATGTCAGGCGAAGTTGTCACTGTTGCGACTGATTTCTTACAGACAAAAATGGCTCCCGGGGAGACGGGGAAAAAAGGTAAGGTGCTCATCGCAACAGTTAAGGGCGATATTCATGAGATTGGAAAAAATATTCTGGGTATGATTCTCAAAGCTTCCGGTTACGAAGTTGTAGATTTGGGTGCAAACGTATCCGCAGAGACGATCCTAGAAACGCTGAAAGAACAGGACATACGGCTCGTTGGGCTTTCAGTATTACTAACGACCATGGTCGGCAGTATAAAAAGCGTGGTTGATGCATTGACTGCTGCCGGAATGAGGGAAAAGACCAAAATTGCCATTGGTGGAGCTTGCTGTTCTACACGTCTTGCTGAAGAGATGAAAGTGGATGCCTTCGGTGAGTCTGCTGTTGAAGCTGTCAGTATCTTTGATGGCTTTCGAACAGAGCTGGCAGCATCTTAATAGAAATGCAACTTAACTTGTTTCATAAGAAAGGCCATGACTAAAAAAACACACATACTTGCTATTGATAACGGAACTCAAAGCATTCGCGCCCTCCTGTTTGACCTAAAGGGCAACCTTGAGACAAAAGTGCAAATCAAGGTGGAACCTTATTTTTCTGAACATCCGGGCTGGGCCGAACAACATGTAGCCGTTCTCTGGGCTAACCTCTGTAAAGCCTGCCAAACATTGTGGGAACAAACCAGTGTTTCCAAGGATTCTATCGCCGGAGTTGCTGTCACCACACAACGCGCATGCGTAATAAACCTGGACAAACAGGGAATGCCATTGCGTCCAATGATCAGTTGGCTTGATCAACGCCGGGTAGACTCTATCGAGCCTATTGGCGGTGAAATGGGTGAGTTTTTCAAGCTCATTGGCGCAGATGAAGCCATTCGAGGTGTTCAGGTCGAATCAGAAGCCAATTGGATTGCCACCCATCAACCCGATATCTGGGAAAAAACAGAGAAATATTTGCTTTTGTCAGGTTATTATACCTATAAATTAACCGGTGAGTTCACAGATTCTGTAGGTGCTCAAGTCGGGTTTATTCCTTTTGACTATAAAAAACTGGACTGGTGCGAGAGTACAGAGTGGCAATGGCAAATCGCTCCGATAAAAAGAGAAATGCTACCCGATCTGATGCCTCCAGGAGATATACTAGGGACCATCACAGCCGAAGCCGCTGCTGAAACGGGGATTCCGGAAGGATTACCACTGATTGCAGCGGGAACCGATAAGGGGTGTGAAATTTTGGGCGCCGGTTGCATGGAAAAGGACGTCGCCTGTCTCAGCTATGGCACCACTGCTACAATCAATATTATCAGTACTGATTATCTGGAGTCCAGTCCAATGGTGCCACCATGGCCTGCTCCTGTGCCAGATGCCTACAATATAGAAGAGATGATCTATCGCGGTTACTGGATGGTCGATTGGTTCAAAAAACAATTTGCCTTCCGTGAACAGCAAATTGCAGACCAACAAGGTATTGAGCCGGAAAAGCTTTTCGATGACCTGGTCAATGAAGTACCTCCCGGATCCATGGGGTTAATGCTTCAACCATACTGGACGCCCGGACGAAATAACCCTGAAGCCAAAGGGGCGATTATTGGATTTGGAGATGTCCATAACCGTAGTCACATCTACCGCGCAATGCTGGAGGGTCTGGCCTATGGACTGCGCGAAGGGTTGGAGCGGATTGAAAAATCAAGCCAGACTTCCATTAAGAAATTGATTGTTGCTGGTGGCGGCTCCCAGAGTGATGCGGCCATGCAGTTGACTGCAGACATTTTCGGCCTCACAACCACCAGACCTCATGTTTATGAAACGTCAGGGTTGGGTGCTGCAATTGATGCGGCTGTCGGATTGGGGCTCTATCCTGATTTCACAGAGGCTATCAGAGAGATGACACATACAGAAAAGGTTTTTCAACCCAATCCTGAAAACCGTGAGATCTATGACAATCTCTACAGTAGAGTTTATCTAAAAATGTACGCGCAACTGCAACCCCTGTATCAGGAAATACAAAATATTACAGGATACCCTGAAAAAATTTAGCCTGCTTTGTGTTTTAAAAATGAATTATATTATTTTATTATGCTCTTCACAAAATTAAAGAAAAAATGGAAACAACTTCTACAGCTTTGAACTTGTCGAATCGGCAGAAAAGTTTTGCTGATCTGTCAGCAGAGACATTTGATGTATTGATCATTGGCGCGGGCATCACTGGGTGCGGAATCGCTAGAGACGCAGCCATGCGGGGACTGAGCACAGTATTGGTGGACGCCGCAGACATCGCATCAGGTACATCCAGTCGCTCCTCTAAGTTGATTCATGGCGGATTGCGATACCTGGCCCAGGGACAGGTGAATGTCGTCAGGGAGGCTGCTAACGAGCGCCGGACTTTGCGTTATCTTGCCCCCCATCTGTCACAAACCACTCAGATGGTCATTCCCGCACGCTCTAAAAAAATGATTGCCGGATTACGGGCAGCTATGTGGACCTATGAAAAATTAGGTAAGGTTGGTAAAGATGAGCGACATAAAATCTGGGATTTGGCAAGCTTGGAGACAAAGGAACCCTCAGTCAGGTTGAAAAAATACATGGGAGCCATTGTCTACCCGGAATATCTCACCGATGATACAAGATTGACACTGGCTAATGCGAGAAGTGCAGCAAGCCATGGCGCCTTGGTGGTCACCTATGCTAAAGTTAAGCAGCTCACTTTTGAAAACCAGGTCGTCACCGGAGCCCATGTAACCAGTACTTTACCTGGTGACCCGCGCGATGTGACAGTTCAAGCCCGAGTTGTTGTGAACGCTGCCGGGCCGTGGGTAGATATTGTCCGGGAAATGGAGGATAAAAACGCCGAAAAAAAACTGCAATTGACAAAAGGAATCCATTTGGTTTTTCACCAGAGCCGGTTACCTGTTCAGCGAACCGTTGTCTGGAACACCCCAGATGGGAGAAGTCTGTTTGCTGTTCGACGGGGGGAATATGTCTATATTGGTACAACAGATACCTTTTACGCGGAACCGGAATATCGTCCGGAAATCACCCAGGATGATATCCACTACTTGATTGATTCGGCAAATCATATTTTTGATATAGAGCTCCTCACAACCAATGATGTGGTGTCCCTTTGGAGTGGTTTGCGCCCTCTTTTGGGAGCTGAAGGAAAATCACCGTCAGAGATATCACGCCGTGATGAAGTGATGAACGGTTCTGGTGGCGTTACAGCAATCGCTGGCGGAAAACTAACAAGTTATCGGTCCATGGCATCCCGGTTGGTAGATCTTTGTGAAAAGAAACTGGACCGCAAGCCGACCCCATCCCCCACTGAGAGCCAGCCATTACCGGGTGGAGACTTCAAGGTGCCTCTTACGGAATTAATCTCACAACTAGAGACGCAAGGGCTTTCCCCAGTCGAAGCAGAACGTGCTGCCAGGCTTTATGGTAGCGAAGCATCCGAACTGTTTTCCAACGGCAACGGCCCGGCAGTTGAAGCCGCTTTTGCTGTCACCCATGAAGGCGCCTTGACCCTCGAAGATTATTGGGTCCGGCGAAGTTCTCGCGCCTGTTTCGACCATAATGGGGGCATGGATGCTCTGGAACCCGCAGCTGACATCATGGCGGAGCTGCTAGGTTGGACAGATACTGAACGTAACCGGCAGATTGCAGCCTGCCGTCAACAGCGAGATGAAGATATGCAGTTATTGGTTTAAATAGCCCTACTTTTTTTCAACGATTAAAACCAGCCAGAATGTGAATACTATGAACAAACCTATTATTGAACTGCTTAGTCAGGCAATCGGCACTGAGAAAATTAGCACGAAGGAGCATGTGTTGCAGGAACGCAGACATGACTATTCTTTTATCAGCCAGCTTGATGATTATCAGGGGCGCGGAGCTCCGGTTGCAGCTTGTGTGGCAATGCCAGCCAATACGGCGGATGTCGTCAAAATTGTAAATACCTGCCGTGAAAACAGTATCCCCTTGATTCCATTTGGCTTGGGATCAGGTGTTGTGTCCGGTGTTATTGCTCACCCGGATGCTGTTATTCTTGACATGAGCAGTATGAAACGAATTCGAAAAATTGATACTCATAATCTACTGGCGACATTTGAAGCAGGCGTCAGAGGGTCGGACGCAGAAGCTTCTTTGGTTAAAAAAGGATTAATGCTGGGACATTACCCCCAATCAATTGAGGTCAGCTCTGTCGGCGGTTGGGTGGCAACTCGTGCCAGCGGTCAGTTTTCAAGTGCTTACGGCAGCGTCGAAAATATAGTGGTGTCCTTGGAAGTGGTGCTGCCCAATGGAGAAGTTCTGGAAACACGAACGACACCCAGAGCTGCGGCAGGCCCAAATCTCAACGAGATTTTTCTTGGCAGTGAGGGAACACTGGGGATTATCACAGCTGTTACATTTTCTGTCCGTTGGCAACTGCAAAAAAGAGAGTATACTGCATTTTATGCTTCCAACATGGAAAAAGGGTTTGAACTTCAACGAAACATTATTCAGCATGGCTGGGAACCCCCTGTAATGAGGCAGTATGATGCCACTGAGGTTAAACGCCTCTTTCCAGATCAGTTCCGTGAAAAAGAGAGCCTGCTGATCATGGTTCACGAAGGACCTGCCGGTAAAGTTGCCGCAGAAATCAAGGAGTGCCAGGAGATTGCTAAAGATTTAGAATGTGATCCAGCTCCAGTTGAAGCTGTTGATAAATGGTTTGTAGATCGAAACCATGTTTCCACTTTCGAAAAATACATTAAGCAGGGTGTTGTGGTCGATACGATTGAAATAGCCGCCGTTTGGGATCGAATCTTTGGAATTTATGAGTCTGTCCTGACTTCACTGAATGAAGTCGAGAACATAGTTGTTGCTTCAGCTCACAGCTCTCACTGTTATCGTTCTGGATTGAATCTCTATTTTACGTTTGCAGCTCTGCCTGCGGATGCATCACAAATGGCAGATGTTTATCGAGACTGTTGGCGACGCGTCATTGAAACCACAAACAAGGGTGGCGGCGGCATTTCCCACCATCATGGTATCGGACGGATCAGACGTGAATGGATGTCCGCTGAGATTGGCGACACCGGTGTAAAACTGCTTAAATCACTAAAAAATACATTGGATCCTCAGGGATTAATGAATCCGGGTGTATTGATTAAATAAGGGTTGAGCCATCACCCATTCCCGAGAGTTATTGGATTAGCGCAGGTAACATAAATTATTATAAGGAGAAACTATGGGTTACTGGTTTGAAGACCCCGGTATCAAAGGGCTGCTTCCTCTTGCAACCGCGGAAGGAATCAGGGGACTTTCAGGAAATTTTAATACACCCATGATACTCATGGGACCGAATGTGTTTCCAACAGGTTCTACCTTAGGATCGACAGCTGCAACTCGATTGGCAAATCGTTGCCCAAAAAAACGCGTTTTTATCCTCACCGATGAATTCGCCAAAAAATTTGCAGATAAAGTTGAAAAGTATCTTGCCGCCGATGGATTTACATCCGAAATTTGGGCAAAAGTAGAACCTGAAGCACCTGTTAATAATGTCATACAGTGCGCTGAAGCCGTGACAAAATTTGGTCCAGATTTGATCATGTCTGTGGGCGGTGGATCTGTAATTGACGCAGGCAAAGGTGCATGGGTTATGTACGAGAGACCCGACTTAATCGACCTGATGAACTATAATCCGCTGGCACCGTTAAATCTACGCCAAAAAGCATTATTTGCCGCGGTACCCACAACCGCTGGTACAGGATCAGAATGCACCGGTACAGCGGTCCTCCATGACAGTGAATTTGATAGAAAGATCCCCATTAGCAGTGGTGAACTGGTTCCTGACTTTGCCATTTTAAATCCCGATTTTACAACGTCCATGCCACCAAAATTGACCGCCGGAACCGGTTTAGACGTACTGGCTCATGCTATGGATGCAATAATGGCAACAGGGTCAACAAAAATGACAGATGGGATGGGATTGGGCGCGATAGAATACGTCTTTCAATTTCTGCCCAGAGCTTATAAAAACGGACGAGACCGTGAGTCAAGACTGCGGATGATGATGGCAGCCAGTATGGCAGGCATATCTTTTGGTCATGCCGGTGTCGCTTTAACCCACAGTTTTGGTCATACACTAGGCTCCATTTTCAATATTCATCATGGACTGGCGGTCGGTATTTTCATTCCCTACTGTCTTCAGTTTTACAGCCGTACCACCGATCGTCATTGCAAAATTGCCAAGACGCTTGAGATCCAAGGCCAAACACCGGATGAAAGTCTTGCGAATGTTATCGGTAAAGTTAGAGATCTTTTCAGAGAATTGGATATTCCTTTGAATCTAAAAGACCTGGGAGTTTCAGAAGAGGTCATGCTTAAAGAAATGGAACGGATGGTTCATTATACACTCGAAGACATTGATACGATCTTCAGTCCGCGACCCATAACGGCGAAACAGTGTGAAAAAATTTGGAAATATGCCTATCATGGCAAGGATATTGACTTTTAACGGAGATAAGTAATGAATGGATATCATGGCCGAATATTGGAAGTGGACCTGAATACAAAAACCACCACCAATCTGTCGATTTCCGAAGCGTTTTACAAAAAATTCATCGGTGGGGCAACTTTAGCGGCTGCTTTGATATATGATCGCCTTGATCCAGACATGGATCCGCTCAGTCCTGAAAGTCCTCTGGTTTTTGCCGTTGGGCCATTTACAGGCTCTTATGTGCCCATGGTGAGCCGATATGCAGTCTGCGGTATTTCACCTCAGACGGGTTATTGGGGAGAAGCCACTAGTGGAGGTTCTTTCCCTTTCCGCCTCAAAGATACAGGTTACGACGGGATACTGATCACTGGAAAAGCAGAACAGCCACTCTATCTGTTGGTGAACGACGGCAAGATCGAATTTAAAGATGCTGGCCATATATGGGGGAAAGACAGTTATGAAACTCAAGAACTGATAAAAAATGAACTGGAGGAAAAATCCTTGAGCGTTGCTTGCATTGGAGAAGCCGGCGAGAAACAGATTCTCTATGCAGGTATTATGAACGATGAAGGACGTACAGCGGGCCGGACAGGCATGGGCGCATTGATGGGGTCCAAAAATCTGAAAGCGGTTGTCGTCGGTGGAAAACAGAAAGTGAGTAATGCCGATAAAACAAAACTCAGAGAACTTGCCAAAACAGCTGTGGCAGATATTAAGGGAGGATTGACATCTCTGGCTTTCCGGGAATACGGAACGCTTTTTTATTCAGATATGGGAATGACGCTGGGCGATACACCGGCCAAGTATTTTTCAAAAAATGTATTTGAAGCAAACAAAGTGACTGGCGCTGCGCTACGTCGAGATTATGCCGTAACCAACTACGCATGTAAAGGCTGCCCGATCGGTTGTGGTCGAGAAATAAACGGATTCTCTAAGAATCCGCAAAAGGTTGATGGACCCGAATACGAAACAACAATTGGATTTGGTCCGCTTTGCATGAATCATGATTGGGATAGCATCATTCGGGCAAATCATCTCTGTAATCTCCACGGAATCGATACAATTTCCGCCAGTGTTTCCATTGCTTATGCCTTTTACCTCTACGAAAAGGGAGTTTTGACAAAAGAGCAAATTGGGATGGATCTGAAATGGGGCGATGGAGAGGCAATAGTTAGACTTGTTGAAATGATCGTCAAACAGGAAGGAATCGGCAAGCTACTTTCCAAAGGTACACTTCGAATGGCCAGGGAGTTGAGGCGCGAAGAAGGTGAAGCAGCACAAGTAAAGGGACTTGAAATGCCAATGCATGAGGGACGGGCCTTTCAGGGACTCGCCGTATCATACGCAACCAGTCCAAGAGGTGCCTGCCATTTGAAAGGGGACTATTACAATGTCGAACTGGGGGCAATGGTTCCAGAGTTGGGGATTTTGCCAGGCGATCGTATGTCTCCTGAAAATAAAGGGGTTTATGCGGCAAAATATCAGAGTTTGAAGGACCTTTATGATGCATTGACAATGTGTAAATTCTCACCCATCTCTGTTACTCAAATCTGTGAGATGATCAATGCCATTACGGGTTGGGATTATGACCCAGCACAGCTTTTAGAGGCTGGTGATCGTTCGATGAGCATTAAGCGGGCAATCAGCAATAAGTTTGGTGTGACTCAGAAACACGACTGCTTGCCAGATGTTTGCATGACACCTCAAGAGGAAGGCGCTTCAGCAGGTGTGGAAATCGGGATGGATTTAATGTTAAGCGATTACTATAACTATCGGGGCTGGGATTTAAACACGGGGAAACCAACCCGGGAGAAATTGATAGAACTGGGTCTCGATAATGTTGCCGCTGATTTATATGAATAACAGGCAAAATTACCACTTGCTGTAAAAAAGGGAGATACTTTATGGGACGACGGGATTCATCCAAAGTCATGACTACAACAGAAGCAGTTCAACAGTTTGTTCATGATGGCGATACGCTGATTATTGGCAACTATACCGAATCCTCACCACTGGCCTTAATTTTTGAAGTAATGCGTCAGAAGAAAAAGCGGATGACGCTATACAGCCAGTCCGGCAACATGGATGCTGAGCTATTGGTTGGTGGCAACTGTATTGATCGGATGTTTTCGGCCTTTATCCACAAGTGGGGTGGTAGATCTGGAGGCAGTATGGTTGCCCGTTACCAACAGTCCGGTAAACTTGAGGTCGAGGACTATACCAATTTCACCTATAGCGCAATGCTGGCAGCAGGGGCCTCTGGATTTTCCTGTTTGCCTGTTCTGCCAGCTATTATGGATACAGATGTTTTTAAAAAACGCAGTTTTATGGGGGATAAAAAATTCGGTGTAATTACCTGTCCCTTTACCGGAAAAGAAACGCCAATGGTACCCGCAGCTAATCCGGACATCTGCCTGGTGCATGTCCAACGAGCTGATAAATTTGGAAATGCCCAACATTGGGGCGGGCTGGGATCAACGGTCCATGCCTGCCTGGCCAGTAAAAAAATCATTGTAAGCTGTGAAGAGATTGTGGATCATGAGGTCATCCGATCCAGCCCGCATCATACCATTATTCCTGACTTCAGAGTTAATGCAGTAGTGGAAGAACCATGGGGGGCTCACCCAATGGATCTACCAGGATACTATAGTTCAGACCTGAATATGCTAGGGACATTCAGCTATTATAATGCAATGGACACCGGTCTGGCGAACTGGACAAAAGAGTGGGTTTATGATCTACCTGACCGAACCTCCTACCTACAACACTACATCGAAACATATGGAAACCAGATGCTGGAAAGGTACAGGGCGAAGCCATACTACTCAGCTCCCACCAATTATGGTATCGCCAATCGGTCCTTATGGGATGGAGAAGGAAAAAGTACTGGTCTGAATATTGATTTCGAAACCCTGGAAAAATTAATCATCGAACGAGGAGATCTGGTCAATGGCTAAACCGTACACAAAACAGGAATTGATGATCATCACTGTTGCCCGCCAGATTAACGACGGGGACAACTGTCTGTTAGGGATCGGGTTACCGACTATTGCCGGAGCCATTGCCAAACACACCAAAGCACCGGGTGCGCGACTGATGATGGAGTCCGGGATTGTTGATTTTGATCCTCTCGTACCTCCTATGCATGTAGCAGATGCCTGTTGTACCGAAGGATACGCATATGCGATTGATCTATTTGGAATGTTCACTTCGATTACCCATTGTGGTTTCCTTGACAAAGCTGTTTTGGGAGTGGCCCAGATCGATCGATTTGGAAATCTGAATTCCTCTTATAAGCAAACAGTTGATGGAGAACCGGAACGTTTAACGGGTGCCGGGGGAGCTCCTGAGTTTATTTCGTATGCAAAAGAGACAATTCTAACCTTGAAAGGGGGTGAGTTTGTGGAGAAGCTTCCTTATCTTAGCTCACCTGGCTATTTCGGTGGCAACGAAGAACGCGAGAAAACTGGACGTTACCCGAAAGGGTCAGGTCCAAGTATTCTAATTTCGCCAGACGCCATGTTTAAATTTGATAAAGATACAAAAGAGTTGTACCTGTTCGCCCTGGCTCCAGGGGTGTCGTTAGATCGTGTGAAGTCCCGCATTCCCTGGGACCTGAAAGTGGCTGAGAAGTTAGAATCGTTCCCGGTACCAACTGATGAAGAGTTAACATTTCTTAGGCGGTTTTCGCCACGAAGTTGTTTTTCCTCAGTCGTTGCAGGGGAACTATCTGTTAATGCGGCAATAAAAAGAATTGCCGACAGGGAGGCCTTTTTAGGTAAGTGTAGGGAGGCAAATTCAGCTCTTGGTGGTTAATATGTGAATCTATTTCTTGGTCGAGGATTTTGTTCAAAGCAGTCGGTTTTTTCGTAAGATTCTTTCATTCAGTTGTTAAAACTCAAAAGAATAAGGAGAAAATATTATGGCTACATTATTGATACCAATTTCACCCGATGAATTAAGCGCAGAGTGGTTAAACCAGGCTCTAAAATCAACAGGAGTGATCAAACAGTCAAATATCAGTTCATTTACGACTGAACCTGTTGGCAATGGCAAAGGATTCCATGGAACCCTTGTCAGGGTTTTTTTGACATATGATATTCAAGAGGAGGGGGCGCCAAAAACACTGATTTCCAAGCATGTTGCGACAGCTCCTGAAAACCACATGATTGCATTGGCATTACGATTTTATGAGCGGGAAGTCAATTTCTACCGACATGCAGCTGAAAAATCGCTGTTGCGATCTCCGATTCCTTATTATAGTGACATTGATGAGGCCTGTGAGAAGTTTGTGATCTTGATGGAAGATTTTGGAGAGTCCTCTGTAGACCAGTTGAAAGGAACAACTACTGAGATTTGTTATGCGGTTATCAATGAATTGGCTAGGTTCCATGCTCAATTTGCTACCATTGTGCAAAACACCAAAATGGAATGGTTACCGGACGCTGCTGAAGAAGATTATGTAGCCCTGACTTCCGCGATTTATGGTGGAAGTCTGGACGCGGCCCTGGAAAACTTTGGAGACCATTTCTCTCCAGCTATGCGTGAACTGGCGGTTAACATGGCTGATAAAATCCCTCAATTGATGCAGGATCGAGTCGCTGAGGGGGTTACCATGATTCATGGGGATTACAAGCTTGACAATCTGTTTATGGGTAAGCTTCCTCAACGGGAGGGGTTTCCCGAATCTGGGCTTGCGGTAATTGACTGGCAGATGTGCACTAAGGCAGAGTGTGTTGCCGATGTTGCATATCACATGTGCAGTCTGGATATTGAAACCCGACGTGAAATTGAAACCAAAGCCCTGAGAGATTATCATGAAACACTTACATCTTCCGGTGTCGAGGGATATCCTTTTGATACATTTATGATACAATATCGAAGTGCGCTTCTCTTTTCGCTTGTTTATGCGGTGGGTCTTGCCGGAACATCTGATAAAGGTAATGAACGCGGCATGGAACTTTGCCGTGCACTGCTGGATCGAACTTTGGCTGCCATTGATGATAATAACTGTAGTGAAGTAATGCCTCTTCCCAGGTAGACAGTTTTAGCTGGACTGTCATGTACAGTCTGGCCAATGCGACTTCATTTTCCATAAAAATTATATTTTAATTAGTGCCTGAACGAAAACACTGTAAAATTCAGCTATTATTCATTTAGCTAACTTAGATCCATAGTGAAGATTCAAGCTCTCAGTAATCAGCTGTCAGTTTTTAGTACCTTATAAGTTATTTTCTGCTTTTTTTTTGGCAGAAAATACTTTTAAGGTACTTATCCTGTTTATAAGGGTTAAGGGACTAAAAACATATTTTTTTTTACTGAAGGCTGATAGCTGACAACTGATGGCTTCTTGACTTTCATACTGAATGTTATTTTTAAAACCAGATTATGATTAAAAACAGAGGCTTTTGTTCAGGCACTAATCACCGGATATTAAATGATTCAGGTAACCTTAGAATTTTTTTCATTTATAAAATTTGAATCTGGAGTGGATTCTGTTCAGCTTGAACTGAAGGACAACGCTACAATCGAAGACTTAATCGGCAAATTGGCAGATGACTTTGGTGAGGACCTAATGAAATATATTAGAAATCCAGATACGAATCGGCGTCATGCACTCTTCATGATTAAGGGCCGAATAAGCCAACCAGATGATATTTTAAATGATGAAGACGAAATAAAAGTAATGCCTGCAGTCGCTGGTGGATAATCTTTTCCCCTATCGATCTGACGGAACAAGTTGCTTTTTAAAACTAAATTTCTTCAAAACAATATGATTCAAACCGTTATCAAAGAAATTGCTTTCGAGCCAAATCTTGACCAATTACTTGTAGAATTACGAATTAAAGACAAAAAGAAAATGGCTAAAGAGTTTCTTAAGTTTATTGAAGAAGCCAAAAACATTGCAAGACCTAAAGCAATTTTTAACCAAATGATAATTCAGCAAAAAGGTGAAGACGGGGTGTTAATTGGTAGTGAAAATTTTAAAAGCCGCATCTTAAGTATAAACCTGGAAAATACCGATACCGTTTTTCCTTTTGTAGCAACTTGTGGCAGTGAGATGGATGACTGGTCCAAAGGCATGACAAATATTCTACACAGTTTTTGGGCCGAATCGATCAAAGAAACAGCATTAACTTCAGCCATAATTGAAGTTCAAAATCGTCTTAAAAGCCACTATAAAGCCAATCACATTTCAATAATGACACCGGGATCGTTGGAGGACTGGCCGCTAACAGAACAAAAAAAGCTATTTTGTCTACTGGGAAAATCGATTGAAACCATTGGTGTTGTATTAACTGACAATAATTATATGCTGCCGGTGAAAACCATTTCTTGTCTTGCGTTTCCATCGGATGAGGCCTTTTTCAGCTGTCAACTTTGCCCCAGGGAGGATTGCCCAAAAAGACGGGCACCCTTCGAATCAAATTTGATGGAAGAAAAATATTCTCAAGATAAGTGTGATATAGCAAAAACGATAAATTAACTTCAAAAGAGTGGCCATGTCAATTACTATTGATTTTCAACCTATCGGTAAAAAAGTTAACATTCAAATAGGACAGACGCTTCTGCAAGCCGCTCAAACTGCGGGCATTGGTCTGACAGCTACCTGTGGCGGGCAGAAATCCTGCGGGGCTTGTCTGGTTAGACTGATTGGGCATAGCGATGCAAATGAACTCAGTGATAATGAAATCGAGCTGATTCCCAAACCCAAACGCGACGCCGGATTTCGACTGGCCTGTCAAACTATCGTCAAAGAATCAACCGTTGTTGAAGTTCCACCTGAATCCTTAACTACACTTCAACGAACTCAGATCGAAGGGGATGAAGAAAACATCGGATTTGATCCTCAAATTCAATATGTTGATATCGAACTATCGAAAGCGGTGCAAAAAGATTTAAAAAGCGACTGGGAAAAAGTTCAGCTGCAATTAAGAGAAAGAGATGTTTCTAATCCCCAGGTTTCATCTCTAATTATACTAAAACATCTACCCCTAATTCTGCGGGAAAACAATTGGTCAGTCCGTGTTGCCTTAAGCAACGATATAGTAGTGGGATTATTTCCGCCCAATACTCCCCTGTTAGGAATGGCGGTAGATGTTGGAACGACAAAAATAGCCGGATATTTAGTGGATTTATGCACAGGAAAAACCCTGTCACGACATGGTACAATGAATCCACAGATGAGCTATGGTGAAGATCTAATGGCTCGAATTACTTATATGGTGAATGAAAACCAGGGTGAAAATTTACAGCATGTAATTGTCGATGCAATTAACGAAATGGCTATAAAACTATGCCAGACGGTGGAAAATAATCCTTCCCCATCTCAGATAGTCGAAACAGTACTCGTGGGTAACACAGCCATGCATCATATCCTCTTGGGGTTGCCGGTAAAACAATTGGGAGTCGCTCCGTTTCTTTCAGCGGTTTCCACCCCACTGGATATATTATCCAGTGAAATCGGCCTGAAGGTATCTGAGGGCTCCATGGTTCACCTGTTGCCTAATATTGCTGGATTTGTGGGAGCTGACCATGTCTCGATGCTCCTGGCGGCGGGGATACAAAAAACCTTGGATACGACGCTCTTCATCGATATAGGTACAAACACAGAAATCACTCTTTTTGCCAATGGTCAGGCTTTGTCCTGCTCATGTGCATCAGGACCCGCTTTTGAAGGCGCACATATCAAGGATGGGATGCGGGCCGCAGATGGGGCAATTGAGAAAATTAGAATTGATCCGACAGGTATCCATTATCAGACGATCAACGGGGGGAATCCAATCGGTATCTGTGGTTCAGGGATATTGGATGCTGTTGCTCAAATGCTACAATCAGGAGTAATTAATCGGCTGGGGAGTTTAAATGCAGACCATACATTGGTAAGTAAAGGAGAAAAAGGTCTGGAAATGATAGTAGTAAAAGCCAGTCAAACAAAACATCAACACGATATTGTTATCAACCGAAAAGACATCAGTGAGATTCAGCTGGCCAAGGGAGCAATCAGGGCTGGGATTGAATTATTGTTAAAAGAAGCGTTGATACACTGGCGAAATGTTAAAAAAGTTATCATTGCCGGGGCTTTTGGGACATTTATTGATATTAAAAGTGCTGAAACTATTGGCCTATTTCCTCCATTAGCTGGTGTAGAAGTCAAACAGGTGGGAAATGCTGCTGGCATAGGGGCAAAAATAGCTTTACTTTCCAGACTAAAAAGGAAAGAAGCTGCTCAAATCGCAGATTTTATCGAATATGTTGAACTGTCAACCCATAAAGGGTTCACAAATGAATTCACTAAAGCAATGTATTTTAGTACCTTATAAATAATTTGTTAAGGAATTTATCCTGAAAGGGCTTGGCAGAAAATACTTTTAAGGTACATATACCCGTCAAGCGAGTACTGAAAAGAGTCTTGTTTATTAGGGCTAAACAATGGTTTTTTAAACTGAAAATCCAAAACTTGTTTCATCCAGAAAAATGGTTATTGAATCCGTTTTGATCACAGAAGTAAGTCTTTACAGATCTGAAAAAATACACTGAATTTTATCTCTTTATTTGTTTTTAATTTTGAAATAAAATCCTTGAATCCTGAATGTTGGTTCTTTTTGTATACACATCACTGCTATTTGGAGACCGTCTATGAGTCGTGGGAAAATTGTTGATACGATTAAAAAAGGAAAGATATTAGTATCAGATGGCGCCTGGGGAACCTTTCTATACCAGAAAGGATTGACATCTGGAGAGTGCCCGGATCATTGGTCGATTACTCATCCGGAAGCCGTTTTTGATATTGCCCGGAGCTATTTTGACGCTGGTTCCGATATGGTGGAAACCAATAGTTTTGGTGCATCATCATTAACACTCAGTCAGTACGATTTGGCAGATCAAACAGCAGAAATAAACGAAGCCGCCGCAGCTCTTTCTAGAAAAGCTGCGGGTGAGAACAGATGGGTCATCGGTTCAATTGGTCCTTCTGGAAAAATGGTCATTACCAAGGAAGTAACTGAAGAAGATCTTTATAATGCGTTTAAAGAGCAGGCAATCGCACTGGAAAAAGGGGGAGTAGATGCTATTTGTATTGAAACCATGTTTGCTCTGGATGAGGCAATACAGGCAATAAAAGCGGCAAAAGAAAATACAAAATGTGAAATTATTTCAACATTTACTTTTGAACTGACGAAAAAAGGAGAATATCGAACCATGATGGGGGTTAACCCTGAAATGTATGCACTCGCTGTTGTTGATGCCGGTGCTGATATAATTGGCACCAATTGTGGAAACGGCATGGAACGTATGGTGGATATTGTTAAAGAGATCCGAGCCATCTGCCCTGACACACCCATTCTGGTTCATGCCAATGCAGGCTTACCGACTAATGTTGATGGCAAAGACATCTTTCCGGAATCACCTGAAGAGATGGCCAATTTAGTTCCAGCTCTCATTGAAGCGGGCGCAAACATTATTGGAGGATGTTGCGGAACCACACCGGATCATATCAAGGCAATAAAACAGGTGGTTACTGATTTTTCGAGAGTGTAGATAACGAACAATATTGCCATTGTTATTTTTCCAAAGTAATAGCTATTCTACATTTTTCGCCCGTCTGGTCAAAAAAGTAAAATAGCTCCAATCAAGCTGTTTATGGTATATTAGCAAGAAATACTACTAATAATCCGATCCGTTTTACCAATTGAGTTCTTCTGTAAGCTCTGTTAATCTCGTTTGGTCTAAATATTATTATCTTCCTCAACCTTTGATTTAAAGTCGTTTCCAGTGAAAATTTGACGATATTCTCATCCGTGTATCATATTTTAAATTTAAAGACTTAAAATTTAAAAAAATCTAACAGTGGATACGAGAATGGAAGTTATGGAAGCACTGGCTCCCGCTTTTCGTTTTCAAAATTTTCTCTTTTTTCCTGATTTGAAGGCGCTTTTCCTTGTAGACGTAGAGTTTTTATCTGATTTGCCTTGGCAGCAGTCATACCCCTGGTCTGACGACCCACTTTCTCCTCAATTCGTTTTTTCTCTCTTCATTGCCATATTCCCCCCATAGACTAGGTCACTGTCCTTCCAAGGCAAGGCTAGTATTAGATTTACTCCCCCTGCTATTCCCCTCATACTCGATAAAAACAGAGTGACATAGCGGGAAACAGTCGCTTCAGAAACATCGCTAAAACCCAACATCAAGAGTTCTGAATAGATTCTCGGAGCTCCCCAATGGTTTTCTCCTGCCATTCTGAAAATAAGATCTCGGATTTCCCTCTTTATTCTCTTCCTGCCTGGTTTCTTTTTGGATGATATCTTGGTCCAATGCTTTTTGAAACGTTTTCTCTGCCAGTGAATTACAGTCTCCGGTTTTACGATAATCAGATGATCTCGCCATTTTTCCCATATTTGTCTTAAAGCTACCCAGAATAATCTGTCAATATTAGTTAGTTTGGCTGATATTTTCTTGATTTGATAAGTCGTTAGTTGCTGCCTGAGTGAAATATTTTCTAAAATTAAGTCCTTTTTGGATTTGAATAGAGTCTGGAGGATTCTGAGGAAGATTGTAAGAACTTTGATCAGGATTAGATATATTTTTGAAACGCTCCGTAGGTTATTTTTATCTTTGAAGCGTGAAATATATCCGGATTTGATGGAATAACCAACCGGCTATTGGGGTGAATAACTAATTGTAATTATGGGATGATGTATTTATTAGGAGGGACAGGTGTCACAACCCTACCAATTTTTATTTGGAGGAATATGAAGATTGTTACAGAGAAGTTTGAAACGTTGTTTGAAGACTATCCACTCTATTCACAAGAAAATGAAAAAGATCCATTGGTAATTTGCAAGCTGTTTGATCCTTGCGGGAGCGCATCATGGTTTCTATTAGAGTATGATCCAGTTGAGAAGATTGCATTCTCCTTTGTTCAAGGCTTAATTGAGGATGAATTCGGCTATGTATCTTTAACCGAAATGGAATCCATCAAAGGTCCATTGGGAATTGGGATTGAGCTGGATGAGTATTTTGTGCAGAAGAGATTGAGTGAGGTTAGGGTAAAGGATTTTTTAATTTGAAAATTTGAATAAAAACTGGTCATACTTGGGAGGATTGCTAATTTTTTAATTTCAAGCAACTACTGAAAGGCAACGGACAGGAAATCGGCATGAAATTTCATGCAAAGACCTTCCGTCATCTAATTAACGCCGGTTTTTCTTTTTTGACTATACGGGGATGATATTATTTTCGACTCGCTTTACAGCTGTTTGATCAACCAGCAGTAAAAACACCCAATCCGCCACCAGCGCCGGTTTATCCTGCCCGTCAACTTCGACTTCCACCCTGATGGTAAATCGGTATTCACCTGGATTCTGCTCAATAAATTCGTGGGACGTAAAATGGCCACGAATTCGCGAATCAACCGGTACCGGAGTGATCATTCTCAGCTTTTCGAATCCGTAGTTTAAAGCATTGGCGTATTCATTCCGATCGATCAACTGCGTGTCCCGTAACATGGCTGACAGCAAAGAAACTGTTAAAAACCCATAAGCAATTGTGGTTTTGTATGGGCTGTGTTCCCTCGCCCAGCTCGGATCGTCATGAAATGGCGCTGGATCTAGTGTCAAGGCACCGAAGTTGGAGATCATCTCCTGGTCAATAGTAAACCATTTTGAGATGCTCAATTTCTGACCGATCTGTTGCTTAAACTTTTCCGGATTAAATTCTTTTGTAGGTTCAATCATTTCTTTTTCTCAATTTATAAGATTATTAGTCGAATCAACTCCAGATAGCAATATTGTTGACATCCGACCTCGACATATCAATTTTGTTGGTTGGAAATTCACAATTAGGGAAGCCGATAGCGATGGCTGTCTGAATACTTTTTCGTGTTATTATTGCCACTATCAGTTACTTTTTTCCGAATGTAATATTATTGGGTTACATGTTTAATAGAAAACGGTGCCCAGCGATCAAACCAGGGACAGGCCTCTTCCAGCTCGTAAGCCAGTTCATAAAGGGTCTTTTCATCACCGGGTCTAGCTGAAAAATGACTGCCAATGGGCAAACCCGTCTGTTCAGACCAGAAAAGGGGCACAGACATGGCAGGCGATCCTACTGCATTTGCCATCGGTGTGTAACTCATATATTGCTCCATTAGCTCCCGAGTATCCTCATATAACTGGTCCGGATTTAAATAGCCAATTTTAGGGGGTCCGGAGGGCGTCACCGGTGTTAACCATACATCGAACTTCTCATGAAATTTAATTGTCTCAGAGGTCAGCTTTTCCATATACGCTTTACCATTGTGATAATCACTCTCTGTGAAAATTTCCGCATAACGCAAAGCGGATACAGTGGAAGGTGTCAACAGACCCGATTTTTCCGCCGGTTTTCCAGTCAATGATTCAAAGGGTTTGAGCATACCCTTGAACTTAAATAAAAATAGCCCTGTATAGGCTCTGAAAAAAGCCTCACCCTGAATTGGATTAGCAACTTCTATGATCTGGTGACCGAGCTCTTCACAGAGGGCAGCCGTTTTTTTAATGGCGGTCTTTATATCCGGTGCAGGCTCACTCCCAAAACAGTTTCGGGTCGTTACCGCAATCCGCAACCGCTGTTTGGACGGGCCCTCGACTTTGCCAATCTGCGAATAGACAGCATTCTCCGTTCGGTCTTCAGTGGCAGCAAGCATTGCGGCACTGTCCCTGACACTCCGGCTGATAGAATGATGGGTCCGCATCATCTGATGAACACCATCCGTTTCACCACACAGCATACGATAACGACTGGGTTTCATGCCGAACACACCGCACCATGAAGCGGGGATACGATTGGAACCGCCACCATCTGTTCCATGGACCAGGGGAAGGTATCCCGCTGCCACAGCAGCGGCAGAACCGCCACTGGATCCACCGGGTGTTCTATCCACATCCCAGGGATTTCGTGTCGGGCCAAAGGCCTGATTATCCGTTATCAGTGAAGCGGCGAACTCAGGCAGATTGGTCATTCCGACCAGGTTTAAGCCAGCTGTTTCAAGGGCGTTGACATAATCAGATGATGTCTGGCAGACATTGGTTAATTTGAATACGGATCCATCCGTACGGCGTACCCCGGCACAATCAATAAAGTCTTTCAGCATAGTAGGCACACCAGCAAACACACTATCGGTCGGGATATTATCGGCACGGTCGAGAGCTCGCTCAATGGTGAGGGTAGTCATGGCATTGATCGTCTCATCCAGCGCCTCTATGCGGCGGGCCGTCATTTCAACCAATTCACGAGCAGTCACTTCCCCTTTTCGAACCAGATCCGCCAGACCCAATGCATCATAATTAAGTAGTTCGTCCGTCATGTTAGTCCTCCTATTTTCCTTGAGACGCCATGCGATCATAGCAGTTGTCAATCAAACTTTCTTTGTCAGCGGACAGTTCTCCCTTGATCACTTTGCCCACTGATGTCAACTTAAAGCTCTTTTGATATTCAATGTAACGGGGTATCTTGAATTCAGCAATTTTTCCTTTACAGAATTCAATGATCTGACCTGGGGGAATGGTTTGCGACGTTTCATTTTCAAGCGGAACGATATAGGCTTTAACCTCTTCAAACCTGTTTTCATCTGGTACCGCAATGACAGCCGCGTTGGCTATTTTTGGGTGGCTTTTGAGTAGATTCTCTACTTCAATAGCCGATACGTTTTCACCACTCCGCTTAATCATTTCCTTTTTCCGACCGACGATATAAAAGTAGCCATTCTCATCCACCTGGAACAGATCGCCGGTATGCAGCCAGCCGCCAACCAAAGTCTCAGCTGTGGCTTCCGGTTTCTTATAATAACCCTTCATCATACCGGGGCCTTTAAGCAACAGTTCCCCTATTTCTCCCTGAGGTACGTCTTTTCCAATTTCATCCACGATCCGTGCCTCCCGAAGCTCATCCAATTTACCCACACTTCCAGACCCGGTCATGTGACTGTCCTCAAAGGGAATGGATGTTGCTGGGCCTGACTCCGTCATGCCATATCCAGCACGCAATGGGACATTGAATCGTTCTTCAAAAGCCCGTTGCAATTGGGCGGGAAATTGCCCGACCATCATAATTTTGAGCTGATGCTGTTTGTCCAGGGGGGATTCAGGTTGTTTGAAGGTCCAGGCTGCCATGGTGGCAAAGGCAACGGTGATCTTATATTCACGAACCCAGTTCATAAAGCCGGAAGCACTGTATTTCTTCCCAACTACCATCGTTCCACCAGCCGAGATACACATGAGCAATTCCCACTGAGCATCAATATAATAAAAAGGCGCAACACCCAAAAATACGTCAGATTCAGTCATGGTCATGTGTTTAGCAGCAGACATACCAAAAATCAACCAATATTCATGGGTCAGCAAGCAGCCTTTAGGAAACCCTGTGGTGCCGGACGTATACTGAATGTTCATGATATCACCCACCGCTACTGTGGGCAGGGTAAAATCGTCGGAGGCTTTTTCAACTAATTTCGATAACGGTTCACCTTGCTCAGTTGGCTGCTCCCCTGAAGTGAATATTATATTGATAGCAGGCGTTTTCTCTGCGATCTCATGAAAAACCGGTAGATAATCTATATGAATCACCAGAGCACAGGCGTCGGAATTGTTCAGAACATATTCCATGTCTTGCGCCTGGTAGGAAGTGTTCAACGGAACCGTCACGGCTCCCAGCTTTGCCAATGCCAGCCAAGTAAAAGGATAGTCGGGACAATTGGGTAGCATAACCGCCACGTGATCCCCCTGACGTATTCCTTTTTCCCGCAACGTATTGGCATAGCGATTGATCTGCCGGTTAAGCTCTTTATAAGTTAGAGAGAGGCTTTCTTCAATAAAATGAATCGCTATTTTATCCCCAAATCTTGCTGTGGATTTCTCCAAAAGCTGACCAATGTTTTGCTTCATTCCGGGAATTGACATTTTTTCTCCTAATCTGGGTTTTATTGTTGACTATCCAATCATATCATAATCTTCGCTGTATCCTTTCTATCACCTTACCAGAAACATGGATACAGATGGTACTAGTGATATAAAAATCAAAACGACCAACATCAAAGCAATAAATGGCAAGACCCCCTTGGCTATCAACGAGAATTTTTCTTTGAAAGCAGTCATCGCCACAATAATATTAAATCCCACAGGAGGGGTCAGAAATCCAATTTCCAGATTCAACACCATGATAATCCCCAGGTGCACCGGATCAATCCCATATGCTACTGCTGCCGGGAGCAGGACAGGTGCCAGAATCAATATGGCAGAGATAATGTCCATGAAACAGCCGACGATCAAGAGCAAGATGTTCAACGCTAGGATAAACATGATGCGGTTGTCCACAATCGAAGTCATCCAGTTGGCCACCATATCCGGGACCTGCTGAGTTGCCAGCAGAATATTCAAACTCATCGCCACTGCCACCAGGGGGAAAAGAGTCCCAAACAACTTGGTGGTATCAACAGCAATAGTGTATAGCTCCTTCAGGGTCACTTCTTTATGGATAAAGAGCTCAATGAGGATTGAATAAAAAAGTGCTACCGCTGCTGCTTCAGTCGGGGTAAAAAACCCGGAGTAGATGCCACCCAATAAAATAACAGGCATCATCATAGCCCAGATCCCCCTTTTCAGAGCTGCTTTTATCCGGCTTTTATCCCAAGGGGTGCGAGGCAGATCACGATTCACAATCAGAGAATAACCGCTCAGGACTAAAGTCAGTAAAATCCCCGGAATAATCCCGGCGATAAACAGCTCCACGACCGATGTTTCGGTGACAATGCCATAGAGAATCATTGGAATAGATGGCGGTATCACAATCCCTAATGTACCACCCGAGGTGACTGCGCCCAGAGCAAACTTCTTTGAGTAACCCTCTTTAACCAGTGCCGGATACATGATAGAACCAACGGCCAGCAGGGTTACCGGGGAAGAACCAGAGATAGCCGCAAATACAGCACATGATAAAATTGTTGTCACCGCCAGACCGCCAGGGAGCGGTGACGTAAATGACTTGATCACTTCGATCAGGCGTTCGGCGATGGCCCCCCTAGTCATAACACTTCCACACAGAATGAACAGCGGTAATGCTAAAAAGACCTCTTTATCTGCGGCAATATACATATCTTCGATAATGTACTCCAGTACACCATCGCCAAAAACGAGATGGATATAGGCCGCGACAACTAGAAGAATGGCTACCAGATTCTGACGAAGCACTAAAAGCAGAATAATTATGGCTACCAGCAATAACATGCTCATTTCTCCTCCTTGCTTTCAGGGCTCAAGGCAGGAAAAATGACGAAGAGTAAATATCGCAATGCGGTTGAAAACAGTGCATATGGCACGATAATCTGGATGGGCCAGAGTGGCCAATCCAACACTGGAGCAGTGTCACCCATTTCAAAACCGGTATGCCAGAATAAAACAGCATAATATCCAGCCACGGTAAAAATGAAACTGGTTATCAGATTGGACGCTCGGTTGATGCCTGGATTCCAGGCAGTTGGCAGCCAGTTGTCCGCCACACGCGGTCGCATATGCATCCCCCCCGCTGCGGCCAGACAGACGCCTAAAAAACCCGCAATGATAGACGTGTATACAGCGAACCGCTGTGTTCCTAACACAGCGGTGCTCAGTATCTCCCTTAAAACCACATCTGAAAATACAGCAATGGCCAGCAGGGCATAGGCAAAAGCCGCCACAAAAGCCTCGATCTGGTATAATCGTTTCAAAAAGACTCCCGCACCATTCATATCCTACCTCCCGCAGGCTGTTTTCCCTTTCTGGATCACTTCCCAGACACGGGCTGAGTTCCTACCTACCATATCAACAATTTTCGACTGGTTGGGGACCACTGCATCCAACCATAGTTGTTTTTGCTCTGGAGTCAGCACATGTACAGGCCCACCGGCTTTTTTGTATTTCTGCACCATCAAATCCTCAAGACCGCGAATTTGATTCCTGAATCCAGCAATAGGTTCTAGTGATGCCATAAATTGTCGTTGCTGGGTTTTGCTGAAACGATTCCATAGCTTTAAACCCATCAAATAAAAACCCGGCTGCCTTGTGTGTTGGGTGAGCGTTAAATAAGGCGCCAGCTTTGGAAGGCCCATAAACACATAAAAAGTCGGGCTCAAGTCACCACCCTTAACCAATCCAGTCTGCAATGCCGCAGGAAATTCAGACATCGGCAACGGAATAGGGTTGGCACCGACTGATTGCCACATCAGGACTGAAAACTTGGACTGGTTGATTCTAAGCTTGACCCCTTTGGCATCTGCAGGTGTGATAATAGGCTTTTTTGCAAAAACACTATAACTCCCGGTGTCGGTGTATCCAATCAGCTTCAAACCCTTCTTTGCGAACATTTCATCAAAGAGCGGTGTCAGATGACTATCCAGGACACAATCGTTCTGCTTATAACTTTCAAACAGAAAAGGTGTTCCCACCAACGCCAGTTCTGGTACCATGGAAGCCGCACCTGCCAGTGTAAATCCGCCCATATCAATCCGACCCCGGGCAACCTGCTTGATCACGTCCAGTTCAGCGCCAAGTCTTGAACCCAGAAACAGTGTAATCTTAATAGTTCCCTTGGTTCCCTTCTCCACTGCTTTTGCCAGCCTGATAGCGTGTTGTCCCCATGGATCCTTGGCAGTTGCCATACTTGCCTGTTTTAAGTTGAAGTTTTTTGCAAAAACCTCACCGGACACCAATAAAAGAAGTGTCAAACTGATTAAAATACTCAATGTTTTTTTCATTGTTAACTCCTAAAAAGATTCATGGACAAAATCCCTTGCGGGGGAGTGCGATTCCGGTATTTTATCGGAATCAAAATAAATCTATTGCTGCCTAAACAAGTGGGCGGCGTTATCATAAAGCCATTTCTGCATCACACTCTCTTTCAATGGAAGTGCCTTCATCTCATTGATAATCGTTGAGAGAGGCAACCCCATATCTCCAACTCCTGACCCAAACAACATCTGGTCCTGGAGTAGCGTATTAGCAAACTGCATCAGCATTCCCCAACCGGAGTCGGGAGTCGCGAGGTGTTTCGGGCGATGAAATGACGTATCAATAAATACGTTCTGATGCCTGCGGGCAACGCCGACCATCTCATTCACCCACGGCCAGCCACCCAGGCTGGCGACAATTAGCAGATCGGGAAAGGACATCGCCACGTTGTCAACAAACTTTGGATGCCCGATATCCATGGGCATCGACTTGTTGTAATTCATGGCCGTGTAGATAAACACCGGCACTTTCAATTCCAGGGCTTTGGCATATATGGGGTAAAATTTTGGATCATCGGCATGCAGGCGGTCATGGTAAGGAGAGGCATAAACCGCTGAAAATCCCATCTCCTTAACCGCAACCTCGGTTTGATGAGCGGGGTTGTCCCCATGTGCATTGATCAAAGCCATTCCTTTCAACCGCTCTGGATACCTGGACACAAAATCTGCCGTTTTGACATTGTCATCCGAAAAAATCATGCCCCATTTAACACTGTTTTCATCCAGCTGCTTCAAAAACGCCTTCGGGGTTGTTGAGAGTGGTTTTGCCAATGCTACCAGTTTTTTGGTCATCTCCTTTTCAGACAGACCGGTCATCTGCTGCTTAAGTTCTTCCAGCGACATCCCCATGCTTTCGGCCCATTTTCCACCGTAAATGTGTTGATAATTAGCGAGACCGTTTTTCTTTGGATCGACGAAGAGAATTTTCAATCTTTCTGCAACAGCCTCTACGCTGAGGGGTAATGGTAGGCGCAGATCAATAATTTGTTTCGTCCCTTGATCTGATTCAGCAATATAATCACTGCCAATCAAGTCATCAGATTTCATTTCCTCAGACAGGTGAGCACGAAGACTTAAGCTGTCAGATTTTGAATCCCCTTCGGGTAACCTAAGCAGTTCTTTCAGCATCTTTTTGAAGATCTGATAAGTCTGCCTGATTTTTTCAGGTGCCGTATCCCCAAAGGTCATTCGGCAAAACCCTACACCTTCCAACATGGATATAAAAACAAAGGCGATCTGCTCAGAGTCTATGATTTTGATTCGATCTGCTTTTCCTGCGTCTTCCAGGTATCTGATTATGGTCTTCAGGAACTCCAGGTACATGTTCTGGATAGCCACTTTTACACTTGGTTTTCGGAATCCCAATGCATAACAGGACCAGAAAACACTACCCCTTGTTAAAGCCGGGATTTCACGATCAAAGTAGATATCAATCAGTGCATCTAGAAGGTGCTCTGGAGGTGCATCATACTGTGCGATGGTTCTTTTGAAGCTCTCCATGGTTTTCTCCAGGATATAGTCCACCAGCGCCAGAGTCAGCTCCTCTTTATTCTTGAAGTAGTGGATCAGGATTCCGGAATTGACCCCCATCTCTTTGGCAATTTGGGTTATAGTCGCACCCACAAATCCTTCCCGGGCAACAACACGGTATGCATGCCCCAATATTTCCGGTTTTCTTCTGTCTGAAATGTCCTTACGTCCCATGATTAATTCCGGTTTTATTGATCAGTTGATAATATATAAATATTGACTTCTCACTACTTATCTCTCTCCACTACAGTATCAAAATTACTCGTAAATACCTTTATAATAATATTTTACAGTTTATTTATTGAGGGAAAAAAGAAGTTCAATATTTATTTGTTAAGTAAACGCTAATTTTAAAAAATAGGTTTGTCAAGTATTTATTTGCATATGATAATTTAAAATTCTATAGGAGGCTTACTTAGTGCCTGAACGAAAACCCTGTAAGATTCAGCTATTATTCATTTAGCTCAATTAGATCCATATTGAAGATTCAAGCTTTCAGTAATCAGTGATCAGCTGTCAGTTTTTAAGTGACTGAAAAAATATCTTTTTTTTCTGAAGACTGATAGCTGGCAGCTGACGGCTTCTTGACTTTCATACTGAATGTTATTTTTAAAACCAGACTATAATTGAAAACAGGGGCTTTTCGTTCAGGCACTACTTAGCCTGATAGAACATTTTTCAGCTGATAGTATATAGCAGAACATGGTTGGTTTTCGATTTTGAAGCTCTTTCCAGATAGATCACACTGAGTTTTTCCGAAAAACAATCTTTTAAGAATTTAAAAGCAGATGGAAAACAAAGAGCTATTTTGGATCCGTTCAATCATTATTTTTGATTGTTCAAATCAAAAAA
>Ga0307989_1000208_pt1 | contig 42323 bp, 38 predicted proteins | sample EllFjometagen185_FD_203164 | JGI IMG/M metagenome (GOLD analysis project Ga0307989, IMG submission 203164) | Marine microbial communities from Ellis Fjord, Antarctic Ocean - #185 | ecosystem: Environmental > Aquatic > Marine > Unclassified | place: Southern Ocean | collected 2014-10-08 | reverse complement strand
CGGTCCAGCTGATTTTAATATTTATGTTCAAAGAACTGATACAGGATCAATTGCTACAGTTCCAGTTGATGGAACTGTAACTTCAGTTTTTGATCCTCTTGGAACTCAAGGTATTACATTTACAGTTGCAGAAGATGGAACTCATAGATTTAATCCATTTGCTGCAGTGACTTCAAATGCTGATGAAGCAGTTTTAAGGTTAGTTGATTCTGATGGAACAGTTCTTTCAGCAGGAGATGATTTTGAAACAGATCACGGAAGAGTTTCAGTTGTTGAAACCGAAAGTGGCTCATTAGAATTAGAATTTGCAGGTGATCCAGACTTTCACGGTTCAGATAGTTTTGATGTTCGTATTCAAAGAACTGATACTAGTGATATTGTAATAGTTCCAGCCAGTGTGACTGTGAGTTCAGTTTTAGAGCTAGGAGAAGTTATAGTAAGTGAAAATACAATAATAACAAGTGATACTACAATTGTACATACTTTTGGAAAAGGTAATTCAACAACACCAATAGTAATAGATGCATCAAATGTAGCAAATGCGACAGTAGTATTAGATCCAAATTCAACATATATTAGAATTGTTACACCAGAAGAACTAGGATCTACATTAGTTATACAAGGATCAGCTTCAAGTGTTGGAACAGTTGTAATTAATCCTCCTGAAGAATCACAACAATCAGAAGATTCAAGCACACAAACTGTAGTAGTTCTTGATTTAGATTTATCTACAACAAATGGTGTAATGCCTGTTTTAGATTTAAGAGAATTAATGGATGCATATGGTATAACTAAACCAAGTGATTTAGAATTGTTTATAATAAATCTATATAGACAGAGAAGTTTAAGAGGATCAACAGAAACTTCAACAATATTGGATTTTGATGATTTAAGACTTGAGATTAATGGAATAGGTCCAGAAGAATTTTTAAAACAAGCAGAAACTCAATGTATTTTTTCTAGTGAACAATTAGTAATTCGAAGTGAAGATTTTGAACAGGAACAAGACTCAGAAAAACAAAGTATTGTTTCTCTAAAACAAGATGATTTTGATATTCTAGGATCAGAAGAACAAGAGGAATTAGCAATATTCTATCCATTTAAAACTATTCAAATCACAACAAGTGAAGCTGAAATACAAGTTACTTTAGATATAGATCAAATGGAAGAACTAGCACAATTCAAGTTTCCAGCAGTAGTAAACAGTCAACCACTTTTAGAATTTGATGATGAAGCAAATTCTTGGACTTTAACTGGAAATCCAGAAGATATTGAAGAAGTTTTGCAGGATACAATAATAATTTCACAACAAGATCAAACCAATATTATAATAAACCTAAACGCAGATGACTTTCACCCAAGTCACGAAAGGATTACAACACAGATTATTTATGCAATACCAGAAATATCTGAATTTAGAGAAGAACCAAGTCAAGGAAGTAGTCAAGATTCAAGTTTGGGTCAAGATAGCTCGGGAAGTGCAAGTTCATATATAAATAATTCAGACTCAAGTCAGAATGATTCTGCTATTGGAGATTCTGAACAAAAAGATTTATCTGAAAACGGCACTTCACAAGATCAAGGAAATTCAAGTTCTTCAGGAAACGTCACAGATTCAGATTCTTTTGCACCTATATATTATCCTGATAGTCAAACACCTCTTCAAAAAGCATTATTGGCTGGAGCTGTTGGTTCAATAATAATTTTTGGAACTTTAATTGCTTGTGGTGTAGCAAAATATTTCCGCAAAACAAAGAAAAGACAAAGAAGAGTTTCTCCTGAGGGTTTCAAAGGATTAAAAGATATTGAAAAAGGAGATATTGATATCTTAGAAACCGAAGACAACGAAGGACATGAACATAAACAAGATGATTCTATACCATCTCCTTCAGAAGCTTCAATAGAAATTTCAGCAGGAGTTACAGATATAGATTCAGATGCAGTCAAACTCAAACAACAACCAAGAAGTAGAGAATTGTTAGAAGAATTACCAGAACAAGTGATAGACGGAATACGAGATGAAATGAGAACAATCTCAGGAATAATTGATGAATTAGATTTTGACGACAGTGAAAAAACATTAGAAGATCAATTTGAAATATTATCAAAAGATTCAGCTTCTTCAGAAGCTCAAGAATTTATGACAACAATGAGAAGTAATGGAGTTTCTAATGAACGACTAGCAACAATAGCTAAAGAAATACACGAAGAATTCTTAAGAGAACAAAAAACAGGTTTTGAACTTCCTAGACAAGAATTCCGAGAAGACCAATCCCCTGAAACGAATATTGGATTACTACCACCTCCGCCACCGCCATCATCTCGTCTTGATGAAAGTGAAAGTAAAAGTGACCATGAATTAGAATTAGAAGGATGGTTATAGAGAACTAAGTAATTCTTGTTTATTTAATTTATAATCACTTTCAACCCAGACTTTTTTAAGCTTACTTAAAGCTTCACCTAATTCCCTTCCTTCTTTCCCAAGTTTTAATAAATCATTTCCATTAACAGGAAATTCTGGAATTTTGTATTCTTCTATAAACTTTATTAAATCATTTATTTTTTGAACTTCTATTTTGTTTATTTTTTTAGAATACAAAAAGTTAATAAGTAAAAGTTGAATTACTTTGTCTTTATTGTTTACATAAAAAAGTTTTTCTTTGATCTGATCTATATTATCTATTTGAAGTTTTTCTGTTAATAAAAATAGAATAGAATAATACTCTTTATTGGAAAGTTTCCAGTTTATTTTTAAATATTCCAAAATTTTTAAGCTATCTTTTTTTTGTTCCAGTAAAAGACTTAAGATAAAACAAGTATCCAAATCATACTTTATAAGATCTTTAATAGACGCAAAAGTTTCCAATATTTCTAAATCAAATTCTGTATTTACTACTTGTTGCAAAATATCATTATCTTGCATTATTTTTAAAGTTTTCAAGGAATAAACCACCTTGAGAATTTTAAACATTTCAACTTTAATTCTTTCAGCTGAAAGTTTGTTTAAATTTTTTCTAAGCTTTGCACAAGCTTTTAAACTATCTTTATCTAGAGTAAATCCATAATAACAATAAAAGCGAAAGAACCTGAGAATTCTTAAATAATCTTCTTTTATTCTTTGTTCTGGATTTTGAATAAATTTTATAATTCCTTTTTTTATGTCGTCTAATCCATTAAAATAATCATATATATTTCCTTCAAAATCTAAGTATAATGCATTTATTGTAAAATCACGTCTTTCTGCATCTTCCGAATATTTATTAGTGTAAGTAACTTCTGCATGCCTGCCATCTGTTTCTATATCTTTTCTTAAAGAAGTAATTTCAAAAGGTATTTTATTTATAATAGCTGTTATTGTACCAAATTTAATTCCTGTGGGTATTGCTGTAATTTTAGCTTTTATAAGCATATTCATAACCTGTTTTGGCTCATAAACACAAGCTATATCAAAATCAGTTAATGGTTTTTTCATTAAAAAATTTCTAACACAACCACCAACTAAACGAATTTCGTCTCCTTTTTTTAAAAAGACTTTAGCTAAAATTTTTAATTCTGGTGTGAAGGGGAAGTTCTTAATATTCATATTTTTTTCGCAGGGATTATTTTACCATTTTCATATTTTGCTGGAATATATTTATTTCCAACATCTTTATAACTTATAAAAGCAAAGTATAGCAGACTTAAAATTAAAAACAAAAAACTTAGAAAAATAGACAGAAAAAACTTTCTATCATTTAAAAGACTAGGTTTTGTTTGATTAATAATTTTAATTTCTTTTTTTGTCTGTTCATGAGAAAATTTTTTTCTAAGTTTTCTCCATAAAACAATTTCACGAATTAACAACATCCATAAAAGATAAGTTGTTATTGGAATAAACGCTGGCCAAAATTTTATTAAAAGTTTTAACATATTTTTTTAATTTGTTAAAAAAATGTTTTTTAAACTAGATTTAAAAAACGAAGCCTTCTTAGGAAGGCGGTCATCACGAGAATTGCAAAGCAATTCGTGGTGATCTAATAATCGTAATAAGGTCATCACGAGAATTGCAAAGCAATTCGTGGTGATCTAGATTGCCGCGTCGCTGCGCTCCTCGCAATGACAACAGTGGGTCATCACGAGAATTGCAAAGCAATTCGTGGTGATCTAGATTGCCGCGTCGCTGCGCTCCTCGCAATGACAACAGTGGGTCATCACGAGAATTGCAAAGCAATTCGTGGTGATCTAGATTGCCGCGTCGCTGCGCTCCTCGCAATGACATAAAATTAAACAATCTTTTTCAAAAATGATTTCCTATATAATTCACTTATACCAAATTTTTTAATTTTTTCAACATGGTTTTTTGTAGGGTAACCTTTATTTTTTTCCCAATCATATTCCGGATACTGTTTTGCAAGCTCTAACATCTGTCTATCTCTTGTAACTTTTGCTATAATTGAGGCAGCAGCAATTGATAAGCTCTTGGAATCACCTTTAATTACAAATTCTGCTTTTGTATCTATTTCTGGAATAAAATTACCATCAACTAAAACTAAATTTGGTTGAATAATTCTTTTTAGTTCCAAATAGGCTCTTTGCATTGCAAGCTTAGTTGCATTTAGAATATTTACTTCGTCAATCTCTCGAGGGCTTGCTTGTCCACTTCCATAAAAAAACAAATTTTCTTTAGACAATTGCATTAATTCCTCAAAAATCTTTTCTCGTTTTTTCTCAGAAAGTTTTTTGGAATCATTTAAATCTTTCGGATATTTTTCCCTATCAAGAACAACACAAGAAGCAACAACATTTCCACACAAAGGTCCACGGCCAGCTTCGTCTATTCCAGCAATTATGCCTGAATAAGATTCTTCAATTGCGAAATTAGGTAAATTTAATATCAAGACGTAATTCTCCTCTTTGTCTTTTTTTAATTACCAATGGATGATTGATCCATTTTTCTAAACCATATATTTCTTTTTTATCTAAAGATTCTAGAACTTCAATACAATTTTTTCCAAATTCAACTCTATTTATAATTTTACCATTAAAATTAGCTAGATCTCGTAATCTCATTATGACTTTATTGCTTATATTTTTAGGAAGATCTTTTAAATTAAAATATTCTAAATAAATACCTTCTTCTTTTATCTCAGGAATTCCTTGTTTAATAGAACAAAGATAGGTTCGAACTTTTATATTGTTATCATTTTTTTTATAGGTTCCTATATGATCAACTATTTCAATATTAACATCTATCTCTTCTTTTATCTCTCTAATTAAAGCCTGTTCAAATGTTTCACCTGATTCTACTTGACCTCCTGGTAAATTCCATAAAGGCATATCATCACGTAAAACTAATAATACTTGATTATCCTGATTTAAAATAATTCCAAAGACTCCATTTAACATTATGAAGTTACTCGTCTAATCTGCGCTCCGCATTTTCTTAACTTTTCTTCAAGTCCTTCGAAGCCCCTGTCTAAGTGATAAACACGATGAACAGTTGTTTCTCCTTTTGCAGCTAAGCCAGCTAAAATTAAAGCAGAAGAAGCCCTTAAATCACTTGCCATAACATTTGCCCCGGATATTCTTTGTCCACCTTTTACAAAAGCATTGCCTTGATTATCTATTTCTATTTTTGCGCCCATTCTTTGAAGTTCTACTGCATGTAAAAATCTATTTTCAAAAATATTTTCAGTAATTTTTGCAGTGCCTTTTACAAACATCATAAACGCCATAAATTGAGCTTGTAAATCAGTTGGAAATCCTGGATGTGGCGCGGTTTCAATATCTACACTTTTTAAATTTCCTTTTGTAGCATCAATTGTTACACTGTCTTTTTTGGTTTTTATATTTACACCTGCTTTTTTTAATTTATCTAAAAAGATTTTTATTATTTCAGGATCTATTTTATTTAATGTTATTTTTCCTTTTGTAATTGCAGCAGCAATAGCATAAGTTCCAGCTTCTATTTGGTCACTAATAATAGTATGTTCTGCTTTATGTAATTTAGTAACTCCTTCAATTACAATCGTATCAGTTCCTGCACCCTTTATTTTTGCACCCATCGAATTTAAGAAATCACAAACATCTTTCACGTGAGGTTCTTTTGCAACATTTTTTATTGTTGTAGTTCCTTTTGCTAACACAGCAGCATTAACCATTTGTATTGTTGCACCAACAGAAGTAATAATAACGCCATGTTGTTCTCTAACTTTTAAATCTAAAGTTGCACCTTGTAATCCATTTGGTGCTTCTGCATAAATATAACCTTCTTTAATTTCTATTTTTACACCCATTTTTTCTAAGGATTTTAAATGAAGATCAATTGGTCTAGCACCTATAGCACATCCTCCAGGAAAAGAAACTTTTGCTTTATTCATTCTAGCTAATAACGGAGCCAAAACATAAATAGAAGCTCTCATTTGCTTAACAATATCATAAGGAGCTTCGACATTTGTTACTTTTGGAGTGTGTATTTTAAGAGTATGCGCACTTTGATTTCTATGAATTATAACACCATGTTGTAATAATAATTTACAAGTAGTATCTATATCTTTTAAATTAGGAACATTTTTTAAAACAATCTCTTCATCACATAACATGCTAGCTATCATAATTGGTAAAGCTGCATTCTTAGCTCCATTAATATCTATACTTCCTCTCAAAACTTTTCCTCCAACCACGCTAACTCTATCTAAATGTATACCTTTTCTTTTCATTTCTTCTTTTTTATGTTCAGTATAACCTCTTAGAACAGAATTTATTTTAGCTTGATATCCCATGCCTTCAGATTTAAAGAAATTTAAAATGTCTCTATCTAATCTTATTGATATTGTATCTTTTGGTTCTGGTTCTACGACGTTAATGTTTTCCCATTTTACATTTTCTGTTGTCATGATTTCTTAAAAAATTATTTATATATACATCTGTATATACTCAATCTTTTTTATTTTTTGTCAAGAGCGATCTTTACTTTTTGTTAAAATTTTTTATTATATGAGAATATTTAAAAAAATTAATAAAGAATATGTCCTTAAAATGTGGAATTGTTGGTCTACCAAATGTAGGTAAGTCAACTTTATTTAACGCACTAACTCAAACAGCTGCTGCAGAAGCTGCTAATTATCCTTTTTGTACTATAGAACCAAATATAGGTGTAGTTTGTGTCCCGGATCAACGTCTAGACAAACTTGCTAAAATTGCAAAATCAGCAAAAATAATTCCTACAGCAATGGAATTTGTTGATATTGCAGGTCTTGTTCGCGGAGCTAGCAAAGGAGAAGGATTAGGAAATAAATTTTTATCTCATATCAGAGAAGTAGATTGCATAGTAAATGTTGTAAGATGCTTTGAAGATTCAGATGTGACCCATGTTGAAAATTCAATTGATCCTGTTCGTGATATTGAATTAATTGAAACTGAACTTATTTTAGCTGACTTAGAAAGCTTAGAAAAACGTTTACCTAATTTAGAAAAAAAAGCTAAGTCAGGCGATAAAGAATTAAAAGCAGAAGCCGAATTAATAAAAAGAATTTTAAAGATTTTAGAAAATGGCGAACCAGCTCACTCAATTGAAATTCACAAAGATGAATTAAAAAGATTTAAAATGCTTCAGCTACTAACCTCTAAACCTCAGTTTTTTGTTTGTAATGTTGCTGAAGAAGATATTCATAATGGAAATTCATTTACAAAACAAGTAGAAGAACATGCAAAAAAATTCAATGCAAAAGTTGTTTATATTTCAGCCAAAATAGAAGCTGAAATTGCAGTTCTTGAAACCCAAGAAGAGAAGCTAGAGTTTCTTGAAACATTAGGTTTAACAGAAACTGGTTTAGATAAGATTATTAAAACTGGTTATAGTTTATTAAATTTACTTACATTCTTCACAGCTGGTCCAATGGAAACTAGAGCCTGGACAGTTAAAAAAGGAAGTTATGCTCCGCAGGCTGCTGGTGTAATTCACACTGATTTTGAAAAAGGATTTATAAAAGCTGAAACAATTGCTTATGAGGATTATATAAAATTTAATGGTGAAGAAGGTTGTAAGAATAATGGAAAACTTAAAATAGAAGGTAAAGAGTATGTTGTTCAAGATGGCAACATATTTCACTTCCGCTTCAATTTAAATTAACTTTTACCGTGAGTTTTGTTGTCGCTTTCTCGATTTTTTAGCGTCTCGTACTCAGCTATACGCTGAACACTAAAAAATCTCGAGTCTCCTAAAAACTCTTTGTAAAAGTTAATTTAAACCTTGGTGACTGTGACTTTTTTTGTTTTAGAAATTTTTTATGTAAGGTAAGTTATTTTAGTATAAATATTTTATTGTTTTGATAATGATGCTCCCTTAAAAATTTTAGGTTGCCGCGTCGTGCATAGCACTCCTTGCAATGACTGATTAAGAAAATGTAAATTTTAAAAAATAACATTTTCTAAATCCCTAAAAAACCTTTGTAAGAATTAATTTAAACCGTGATCATAATTAAATTTCTGCATCGCCTTGAGTTTTTATTCTTTCTACAAATTCAAATTTATCACCATTGTATTTAATATGAACTATTTCACAATTTTGTAAGTATTTGTGATCATCACTTCCAGAGGCAATTATAAGTTGTTTAATAATAAATCCATGAGAAGAGATTCCAATGTTATTAAAAGAATATTTTTCAACAATTTCTTTCAAAGCATTTAACCCTCTAGTTCTAACTTCTATTTTACTTTCAGCATTTGGAAATCTTAGATTGTCATATTTAGGATCAGCACTTGTCCAATTCTTTTCAATTTTTTCATATAAATTACTTAATTCTGATCTATGTTTTCCTGCTGCATCTCCAAAATCAATTTCATGTAAATTTTGGTGGACTATAATTTTTAAATCTAATTTTTTTGCCACAACTTCTGCAGTCTCATAAGCTCTTTTTAAGTGGCTGGAAAAAATAATTTCTATATTTTTACTTTGGAGATGTTGCGGAATGTTTTTTGCTTGTTCAATTCCTTCTTGGGATAATTCAATGTCTTTTAAACCTTGTACTTTTTCAAGCTTGTTCCACTCGGTTTCTCCATGTCTAAATAAATATATGTGTTTTGTCATTTCTTCTTGTTTTGATTATTTTGTTAATTAAATATAATTTATAAAACTCAAGTTACTCTTTTATATTAATGTTGTAATTCTTTATTTTTATATGATGAAACTTGTTCCATATTTTCCGTCAACATTTCCAATCTCTCTTCTTGTCTCCTCATTTGTCCCCCTTTATCCCCAGGATCTCTTGCTCTTCCTTTTCGTCTTCCCTGACCTTGATTTTTGGAAATTACTAAAACTCTTTTTTTACTTTTTTCTTTTATTTTGTTTGTTTGTTTGTTAAAATTCGTTTTAAATTTTGCAAGCATCACGCCACCACCTACCACACTACCTATTGCTACTCCCATTATATTCAATCCGCCTGTTTCATTAACATTCGCCAAGAGATTAGTTAAACAAAATAAAAAAAGAATAATGCTTGCAAATGTAGCTTTGTATACAAAAGATCTTCTTACTTTTCTTAGCTCAGCATCATGATTTTGTTCTAATGGCTCAGCAGCAGGCCCCGTTCTTCTTCTTTCTTTTTTTGCCATTTTATTATTTTAAAAAATTAAATAGTTTTTAATTATTTTTTGTAATTAAATCCAATTTATAGATAAAATTCAAGTTTTTGTTCCCTATATTAATATTATAGTTGAATATTGAAATATAAAAGTTAATATACTATGCATAATAGGTTTTTAATATAGTTATGTTTAGGAGACAAAAAATGTTTAAATTAAAACCAATACATCCAGGTGAAATATTGAAAGAGGAGTTTTTAATTCCAATGAATATTGGTGCTTATAAAATAGCAAAAGATATTGCTGTGCCTCTAAATCGTATTACAGCAATAATAAAAGAGACAAGAAATATTTCCCCAAAAACCGCTCTTTTGCTTTCGAAGTATTTTGGATTATCAGATAATTATTGGACTAATTTACAAACTTTTTATGATTTAGAATTAGCAAAAGATGAAATAGGTGATAAATTATTAAAAATTGTTCCATTCAAAAATTTTGCAACAGCTTAGCTTTCATTTTAAATTTAACGTTTAAATTAATTTTTTACAAAGGTTTTTTAGGGATTTAGAAAACGTTATTCTTTAGAATTTACATTTTCTTAATCAGTCATTGCAAGGAGTGCTATGCACGACGCGGCAACCTAAAATTTTAGAAGTCATCACAATTTAAATTAATTCTTGCAAAGAATTTTTAGGAGACTTTCGATTTTTTTGAAGTTGAACGTATCCTTCTACGTGACTTCAAAAAAATCGAAAAAGCGACACCAAAATTCGAAGCAAGAATTAATTTAAATTTATTGGTATCTCAAAGCCTCAATGGGATCAAGTCTTGTTGCTTTTAATGCGGGAAAAAATCCTGAAGCAATTCCAACCATAATTGCAACACCAATTGAAATAAATATAGTTAGTACACTTATCGGAACTGGTTTGTTAACAATTGCTCCACCTATTTGAGACAATCCAATTCCTAAAACCATTCCTATTAAACTTCCAATAAAAGATATAAGTATAGCTTCAAGTAGAAATTGTAACATTATACTTTTGTTAGGCGCACCAACTGCTTTTCGAATTCCAATTTCCCTAGTTCTCTCGGTAACTGAAACAAGCATCATATTCATAATTCCAATACTACCAACAACTAAAGAAATAGAAGCAATCACGGCAAGCAGAACAGACAACATAAAACCAACGCTACTTATCTTATTTGCAATTTCTGTAATATTTGTAATTGAAAAATCTTTTTCTTTATCATCTCTAATTTTATGTCTTTCTCTCAGAAGTTTGGTTATTCTTTTTTCAACAAAAACCATATTTTCTCTTTCATCTACAGTTAATAGAATAACACGAATTTGATTTGGAAAACGATTTCTCATTATCCTTGTTTTTACAACTTTTAAAGGAGCAATAATAATATCATCTTGATCTTCTCCAGTTATTCCACTTCCTCTTTCTTTTAAAACGCCAATAACCGTAAAGGGAGTATTTCGAATTCTTATATCTTGTCCTATTGGATTCTCATCTTCTTCAAATAATTCTTTTCTAACAGTGTGGCCAATTAAAATATAAGGAATACCAGTTTCAATATCTCTTTGGACAAATTCAGTTCCTTCAATAATTTCCCAGTCGCCAAGATTTATATAATCCAAATTACTTCCAACAATTGTGGTATTCCAATTTTTAGAACCATTTACAACTTGAACATTAGAAGCAACGGCAGGTGCAACTTCCGTAACATTTCTCAATTGTTTAATCGCCTCGGCATCTCCGATTGTAAGAGTAGATATTATTCCATGCCTTCTCACTCCACCTTTTGTACTAGCACCAGGAGTTACTATCATCATATTTCCACCAAGAGTTTCGAGTTTAGAATTAATTTCATTTTGAACGGCCTGCCCCACTGCAACAATCAAAACAACTGCACAAACACCAATAACAATTCCAAGGATTGTTAAACTAGATCTTAGTTTGTTTGATTTAATTGAAATCCACGCTTCTTTTAACATTGGAAGAATCATAAAAATCCTCCTTGTTTTGCTTTTTCTAAAGTTCCATCAAATTCTTTAACACCATCTTTTATACAGACAAGTCTTTTGGAATAAGTAGCAATATTATGTTCATGAGTAATTAAAATAATTGTAATGCCTTTATTCTCATTCAAATCTTTTAAAACATTCATTACTTCTTCACCAGTTTTAGAATCAAGATTTCCAGTTGGCTCGTCTGCTAAAATAATATTTGGATTGTTAATTAATGCTCTTGCTATTGCTACTCTTTGCTGCATTCCCCCAGAAAGTTGGTTGGGATAATAATTTTCATAACCAGCTAAACCAAGTTCTTTTAATAATTGTTTTGCCTTATCATTTCTTTCTTTTGTAGATTTGAAACAATAAATTAATGGCATAGAAATATTAGCAGAAACTGTTCTTTTATGTAAGAGATTAAATCCCTGGAAAACAAAACCTATTTCTTTTCTACGAATTTGTGCAAGCTGATTACTTTCTAATTCAGAGATGTTTTTATCATTTAAAAAATAATTACCAGATGTTGGTTTATCAAGACAACCGAGGATATTCATAAGAGTAGATTTACCAGAACCAGACGGCCCCATAATTGAAACAAACTCACCTTTTTGTATTTCTAAATTAATTTCTCTGAGAACTTTTTGTGTAATTCCTTTGCTAGGATAATAATTTTTAGAAATGTTTTCAATTTTGATTAAACTCACTATTTCTTTCTTTTATTTTTTCTTCTTTCTTTATCAAAATATTCTGTAATGATAACATCACCTTTTTTTATTTTATCACTTATAATTTCTGTATAATTAATATTTGACAAACCTTTTGTAATAATAATTTGTTCAATTTTTTCTCCCTTTAAAGTATAAACCATATTTTGCTTTTTGTTTTTTACTTCAATTGGTTTGAGCTTCATTATTTTCAGTAATTTTTCATCTGGTCTAAATCTCAAAGCCATATTTGATATTTTTAAAACATTTTCGACACTATCTACAACGACAGAAACAAAAGCTGTCATTCCGGGAAGTAATAAATTTTCTTTGTTATCAATTTCAATTATAACATTATAAGTGACAACATTTTGTTCAGTAATTGGATTTAGCCTTATTTGTTTTATAATACCTTTAAAGTCTTTTCTAGGATAAGCATCAACTGTAAAATCAACTTGCTGTCCTTTTTTAATAACTCCTATATCAGCCTCGGAAACACTTGTTTCAATTTGCATTTTCTTTAAATCTTCAGCAATTTGAAATAAAGTTGGAGCTTGCAAACTCGAAGCAACTGTTTGTCCTACGTCAATATCTCTTGAAATTACAACACCTGAAACTGGTGATTTAATAATTGCATATTCAAAGTTTGTTTGACTAATTTCATATTGAGATTTAGCAATGTCATGTTCTTCTTTTGCAGTTTTATATTCTTTTTCAGCTTGGTCTAATTCTACTTTGGCAATATATTTATTTTTATATAAAGTTTTTGTTCTATCTTTATTTAATTTTACATAATCTAAATTTGCTTTTGTTTTGTTTAAATTAGATAAACTACCATCAACTTCTTTTTGTAAAATCGAAGTGTCTAATTCGGCCAGAATTTGATCTTTTGTAACAATGTCGTTAAAATCTACATGGATTTTTTTAATTGTTCCTGAAACTTGAGTTCCGACGCTAATAACATTAACAGGATTAATTGTTCCCGTTGCAGTTACTGTTTTTGCGATATCCCCTTTTACAAACATTTCTGTATCAAAGTCTAAAACAGAAAATTTATTGCTTTTGGAAAAGAAAAATTTATATCCAAAAAATCCAATTCCTAAAATTACTATTAACCAAATTACTTTCTTTTTCATTGTTTGTTTTACTTATTATTTAAATCTGTTGAACCAATCGCCCTTATTAAATCAGCTCGAGTGACAAACCAATTATGTTGTGATTCTATAAATTCAGTTTTTGCATCTGCTAATTTTGATTGAGCATCCAACAAATCAATCATAGAAGCTTTTCCATTTTTGTACATTCCAAGTGTAACCTTTTCAGTTTCTTTTGCACTCTTTAAAAGTTTTTTACTTGTATTATATGTTTCCCCGGATGTTTTGAAATTTTGATAAGATTCCCAAACATCATATTTTATATTTTGCTCTAAATCATTTATTTCAGATTTTACAAAATCTAATTGCCTTTTTGACTTTGCAATTTCATTACTTGTACTAAACCCTCCAAACAGCGGCATACTAAGTTGTAATCCAACACTTGAACTATCATAATTGCTATTTGTTTTTGTTAAATCATCAACATAACCTTGAGAAGCTGTAAAAGAAAGAGAAGGATATCTTTCTCGTTTAGCGTTTTTAATTTTCTCTAAATAAGCTTTTTGTGATTGTTTCTTTGATAAAAGTTCAGGTCTTTTTTGTAAAGCCTCTTCCATCAGACCTTCTATTTTTTTATCGAATTGTTTTGTAATTTTCAAATTTGGTTCAGCTAAATTTAATTTATAACTTGGACCTAGATTTAATAAATAATTTAATTTTGCTCTTTTAAGTTTCACATCATTATCAGCCTTAAGTTTATCTAACTGACTTTGAGAGTAAGCTGTTTCCGCTTGAAGTTTATCTTTTAATGGAGCAAGTCCAATTTTGTATTTTAATTTTGCAGCTTTGAAACTTTGTAAACTCAAAGCTTCTGATTCTTTTGTTGCTTTATAGTTCGCTATTGATGAAAACAAACCATAATAAGCGTCAACAACAGTATATACTAAATTTTGAAGTGTATAATTTTTATCATATCCCACAGCATTCAACTGATATTTGTATTGTTTAACCAAAGCTTCTCTTTCACCAAAATCATATAATAAATAAGAAACTGACACTGAAGAATTTTGATATTCTGAATAAGATTTATCAGTAGTATCTTTTTTATAATCTTTTTCAGTAGCACCATAAGTAGTAGTCGCAGTTACTTCTGGATAATAACCTGCCTTTTGTTTTTTATAATCATGCTCTGCAATTTTAACATTTAACCAAGCTTGTTTTGTCTGAGGATTATTTGTTAAAGATAAATCTATAACATCAAATAAAGTCAATTTCTTTTCTGCATTAGCAAAACTAGGAAAACAAAAGATTAAAAATAAGAATGTTAGAAATACTTTTTTCATATTAAAAATAATTGATTGTGCTAATATTGATAATAGTATTTGTTTTTTATTCAGCAAGACATGTTTATATAATGTTATTGAATTTTCTAATGAGAAAAATATACTTTTAAAAAAAATAAAATAAAAATATATGAACAATCATAAAATTGAAAAAAGAGCTGGAATTTTTGCAATAATTGTAGCTAGTATTTTGATTATAGCAAAGCTTACTGTGTGGGTAAAAACAGGTTCAATGAGTATTTTATCTTCTTTGGTTGATTCCTCTTTGGATTTAATAACATCTAGTATAAATTTTGCAGCGATTTATTATGCTGCACGACCAGCTGATGAAAATCATAAATTCGGGCATAATTCAATAGAAGACATAGCGGGGCTATTACAAGCAGGATTTATTTGTGGCTCAGGAGTTTTTATCATTTTAGAAGTATTTAACAGTTACATACACAAAGAAGTTCTTCAATACGATAGTCTTTGTATAGCTCTTATGATATTTGCAATTGGAATTAATTTTATTTTAACAAGCTATCAAAAACATGCTATTAGGAAAACTAATTCCGCTATTTTAAAAGCTGACAGACTTCATTACACTACAGATTTATTAATGAACTCAGTTCTTCTTGTATCCTTTTTAGTTATACATTTTTATCATTTATATTATATTGATTTAATTGGAGCTTTGATTATTGCGGCTTATATTACAAAATCTGCTTATGGAATAGGAAAAGATTCTTTTAATAATTTAATGGATAAAGAAATTCCAATTGCAGAAAGAAATAAAATTAAAAAAATTATAGAACAGGAAAAACAACTTCTTAGTTATCATGATTTAAAAACAAGAAAACGTGGGAATAAAATCTTTCTACAATTTCATGCTGAATTAAATAAAAAATTAACTCTAGAAAAAACACGTACAGTAATAGAAGGTGTTGAAAATCAACTTACTAAAAGTTTTCAAAATATAGAAATCATCATAAAGCAAGATCCTAAGTAACTTAAAAAATATAATAACTTTTTATTTGTTATTGCGGAAAGTGTTTTGTAACCCTCCTGCATAGAGAGTATAGGTGTACGTGGCAATCTAATTCTTTGAGCTTGTAATTATAAAACCACCAAATCAAACATAAACAGCAAAACTGGCTTTCAAAATAGAGTTTAATACAAAAATCTGTATTAACTTGCCGTTTGATTAGGGTTTTTCTCTTTTGAGTTAGTTTTCTCACTACTTTAATTTTGAATTCTTTCCAAAAATCCTTAACAACAATTCCAGCTCATAAATCTCTTTTGCTTTTTGTTCTAAAATTTCTTTAGTTAAGTATTTTTGATAATATTTCATTTCAGCCTCTTCATCAAATCTACCTTTGCCAATAATTCCGCTTATTGCAGATTTAACTCTCGTTTTCTGTTCTTTTAGACCACAGTTTAAATCAGGTAATTTTTTACCCAAAATCTTGATTAACATTCCATCAAATGCCACAGGATTTGAAGCAATTAAAATAGGATTTCTGTTATCCGTATTGCAAGTCTCTTGTAAATCTATGTCTTTAACTGTTTCGTCAAGTTTACATCCCCATGCTTGTTCTAGATTTTCCCTAATTTCTTCTGATAATTTATCATCTTCATCAAACCAAGCAATTGATATGTCATAGTTATTTTTCATTTTTATAGATTGTAACAAAATTGTGTCACTGCTGCCACCTCTTATATCACTGACTGTAATATTAATTTTATTTTTCTTTGGTTTATAAATATCGCGAAGAAAATTATAAAAAACATTTTCTCTATTGCCTTCAGGAGAAATATACTTGGTAGTTTTCTGTTTTCTTTTCTTTTTTACCATCTCTAAAACCACTTTAATTCAGGAACAGCACCATAGGCACCGGTCATATATTTATTAAAATAGTTTTCATCATTTCTAATTTTTTCCATATCATCTAAACACCAAACCTCTGTTTCTAGGTTGCCATCTTTTTCAACTAAGAAAATTTGTGTTTTAGTTCTATCCTGCAAAAACCATGCTTGATGAGTTGAGAAAATCAATTGAGCATTATGTTTATTTTTCTTTTTATCTGCAAAAAGGGATATTAATTTTTTAACTACATAGGGATGAATACTCGTTTCTATTTCATCAATTATTGCAATACCGCCTATTTCCAATATATTCAATAGATCTGAAAGTAAATAAATGGAATTTTGAGTACCTTCTGATTCTTCTACTATTGGAAGGTCGAAACTCTTCTGACCTTTCGTGTGTTTGCAGTGTAATATTTTTATACTACGATTTTCAGTTACTAAGCCTATTTTATAATCTCTAAACAACAGATCAGAAATACCAAGATCAAAGTCCTTTATTAGTTCAGAAACTTTTTTAAATATATTTTCACTTTCTGATAATTGTTTTGAATATTTAAAAGAAGCCTCGAGTGGATCAAACCACTTTCTACCTTGTTTAAAGATATTTGAAAACTTATTACTAAAAATATTTTTAAAATTTTCTAATTTTAAAGGAGTTAAATAACCAGCTCCTTTTAAAAAAGAAAATGTAGAGATATTATTTTTTTCTTCAAGTCGCAAAAAATCAGAATTGTTTAGTTTAATTTTTTTGTTTCCAAAAATAAGTTTTTCAATTTTTTTATCACTATCTCTTGTTATTTCAAAAATACGAGAATAGCCCCTTTCTATTTTTTGACTTAAATTTTCTTTAACAACATAGTTCTTATTTAGTTCTATAATATATCGATAAAAATTATTTTCATGTACAAAGTCTAATTCAAATTTAGAATTCTTGTTTGAATATAATTTATGACTTTCAATAGGAATTGTTTTATCTGATCTTTGATGTTCGTATGATTTATCAATAAACCAAAAAAGAAAAGTTACAGCTCGTAAGAGATTGGTTTTGCCTGAACCATTATGTCCCAACAAACAAGATATATTATTTAAATATTTATTTTGTATTTTCGTCGAAGAATCATCAAGTTTATCTTTTTCATTTATTTCAAAAGAAATTTCTTGAGCAGTATTTATACTATAAAAATTTTCAACTTTAAATCTTTGTAACATAATGAATTTTTCTTTATTTTTTACTAACTGATTAGATTATAGGGTACCAATTCTAATTTTCAACGATTTTTCGTTAAAAATATCGCTAAGCACAAAAATAAACAAGAATAGCTAAAGGTTATTTTATATTTTTAACTTTCCGCCCCCTATCTTTTTAAAAAAAACAGTGTATACTAAATGTTACCTCATCAAAATAGATTGTTTTAAAATACAGTTTTACTTTAAATTTTGTTGTAATTTCAATTTTTGCGGTGCTACGTATATAAAATATGCATCCGCTCCTCAAAATCAAAATTACTTAAAAATTTCTTATAAACTTTTTTTAAAAAAATCTATTAATATATATAATCCGTTCAAGAATAATTTTAAGATTCTTTTTTAGCGCGTAGGGTTATTAATGTTGAGTAGAAACTTAAACATCTTAATCGAAGTCGCAGTTCGTATAGTCAAGTCACTATAATATTTTGTTATTTAGTTTTTATTCAAGAATGAGAATAAACCAAACCTAATTTGGGTTTGGAATTAAATAATAAAATAATAAATAAAATGACAAACGTAAAAACATTCGAAGATCTTGGTCTTTCTCAGAAAACTTTAGATGCAATTAATAAAAAAGGTTTTGAAGAGCCAAGCGCAATTCAAGCTTTAACTATTCCTGTAATGCTAAAGGATAAGTCTAATATAATTGCTCAAGCTCAAACAGGAACAGGTAAAACTGCTGCTTTTGGATTACCTCTTATAGAATTGATTAATCCTGACCATAAAGAAGTTCAGGCATTGATTCTTGTTCCAACAAGAGAATTAGCAATTCAAGTTTCAGAAGAAATCAACTCATTGAAAGGAAATAAAAATCTTATAATAGTTCCAATATATGGTGGACAATCCATGGATCAACAATTACGTAGATTAAAACAAGGTGTACATATTGTTGTTGGAACTCCTGGTAGAGTAATTGATCACTTAAATAGAAAAACATTAAAACTTAAAGAAATTGAACATTTAATTTTTGATGAAGCTGATGAAATGCTTAATATGGGTTTCATTGAAGATATGGAAGAAATAATGAAGCATACAAATGAAAATAAAAGAACTTTGTTATTTTCAGCGACCATGCCAAAAAAGATTCAAGATCTTTCTAAAAAATATATGGATGGTTATGAATTTCTTAAAGTTGAAAAAGAACAACTCACAACAAATTTAACAGAACAAATATATTTCGAAGTTAAAGCTCATGATAAGTTCGAAGCTTTGTGTAGAATTATTGATATTGAAGATGATTTTTATGGAATCATTTTCTGTAGAACAAAAAATGATGTTGATACTATTTTAACTCATTTTATAGACAGAGGTTACAGTGCTGAAGCTATTCATGGAGATGTTTCTCAGGGACAAAGAGAGAAAACTTTAGCAAAATTTAGAAAGCAAAAAATTAATATTCTTGTGGCAACTGATGTTGCAGCTCGTGGAATTGATGTAAATGATTTAACTCATGTAATAAATTTCTCAATACCTCGTGATCCTGAAGCTTATATACACAGAATAGGAAGGACCGGAAGAGCTGGAAAAGAAGGTACTGCTATTACATTTATTACTCCAAGTGAGTACAGGCAATTAATGTTTATTCAAAGAATTGCAAAGACTGACATTAAAAAATCAAAAATTCCACAAGTCGATGAAATTTTAAAAGCTAAAAAGAAAAAAATTCACGATGATCTTTCAGAAACTCTTAAAGGTGAAATTGACAGTAATTATTATAGTTGGGCTAAAAATTTATTAGAAGGTTCTCAAAATCCAACTGAAATTTTAGCAGGAGTTTTAAAATATTGTTTTGAAGAAGATCTTAATGTTGATAATTATGCTGAAATAAGAGAAGGCTATGGTGATAGAGGAAGAGATGACAGAGGAAGAAATGATAGAGGAAGGAATTCTAGACAACTCGATCAAGAAGGTAAGGCAAGATTGTTTATTGCTCTTGGTAAAAAAGACAGAATGAATCCTAGAAAACTTGTTGAATTTATTACAGAGAAAGTCTCATTACAAGGAAGAGATATTAATGATGTTCAAGTTCTTGATAGTTTTTCTTTTGTAACTGTTCCTTTTGAAAAAGCAGAAAAAATCATTAATAGCTTTAAAGAAAAAAGCGGAAGACCAATAATTAGTCACGCGAAGAATAAATAAGTTAAGATTCCTTTTGACATTTCTAATGAGTTATTTTATACTCTTTTTAGCATAAGTCCTTTATAGGCCGTTTTAGATGTTCCTATCCATCGGTTAGCAATAGTCTAAGCACTTTAGCCTATAGGGCAGCTGCCTTTATAAAATTTCATCAAATATTATATTTTTACTAAAAATATTAAACCAATCTTTATTTTGATGTTCATATTTTTGAAATATTCCCCAACAAAATAAATCAACTATTTGCAAACCATAATTTTCAATAGAGCTTAAGTGATAGATATTTAAAGGAACTTTAAAAGATATTTTTTCTTTTAATTGTTTACGTATAGATAAATTAAATTTTTTAATTTCAGGTTTAGATTTAGATTTATCTATAATTAAATTAATTCTGTCTTGTATTTTTTTATCAAAAAATATTTGATCTAAAACTTTGCAAGCAACATAGTTATAAATTTCAGCTTTTTCTTTTGTCGTTTGTTTGCAAAACTTTCTTTTATTAAGCGTTATTGAGTAAATACTAAATTTTATGTTCTGAATTTTATTAAAAAAATATTTTTTGATTTGTAAAATTGTATTTGTTCCCCTTGCTTCTTCCACTATTCTTTTTCTTTTTCCTTTTTTATTTAGTTTTCTACGTAAAGTAATTTTAACAGCATTTATTAATTGTCGATCAGAATCATTAGAATCTACAGCAAGAATAGTGATTGTAAAAAATTTTGATGGTTTTTTATTAATAAAATCAAATCCAAGATCACCGCTTTCATCTAAATATAGATATAACATATTTAAGATTATTTATATATATTATGATATAAAAAATATAATAACAATTATAATTTAATTTGAAATAGATTTTTTAAAAAAAAGCGGAAGACCAATAATTAGTCACGCGAAGAATAAATAAGTTAGGATTGTTTTTTAATTCTGTTTTGTTATATTCATATCTAATGTGGAGAGGTGGCCGAGTGGTTTAAGGCGCACGCTTGGAAAGCGTGTATGCAGCAATGTATCGCGGGTTCAAATCCTGTCCTCTCCGCCATTAAAAAATAAAGTGTTTTCTATAAACTCTACATCTTTTTAAAAGCTTTGCTAAGCAACATTATTCCTTTTTCAATTTTATCGGGAGGAACGTTAGAAAAATTTACTCGCAATGTATTTTTTTGTATTTTTTCTACAAAAAATGATTCTCCTGGAACAAATGCTACACCTTCTTTAATAGCAAGATAATATAAATCAACAGCATTCATTTTTTCTGGTAAGGTAATCCACAAAAACATTCCACCATCAGGATTTGTGAAAGAAACATCTTTTGGCAAATATTTTTTTATAGCACTTATCATTGCCGTTTTTTGTAAACTGTAACATTTCTGAATTTTTTTAATATGTGCATCAATATCATTATCTTGAAGATATTGAAGAACAATTCTTTGAGTAAAATAACTAGAGTGCAAATCTGATGCTTGTTTAGCAATATAAATTTTTTCCAAAATTTCTTTTGGAGCGTGAACCCAACCAAGTCGATAACCTGGTGCAACAATTTTAGAAAAAGATCCTAGTAGAACAGTATTTTGATATAATTGTTTAAAAGATGTTAATTTACTTTTATTGAAGCTAATTTCTCCGTAAGGATCATCTTCTATAATAACAATATTTGAAGAATCTAAAATTTTAGCAATTTCTTTTCTCTTTTTTTCAGAGTAAGTAATTCCTGTTGGATTTTGAAAATTTGGAATCGAATAAAGAAGCTTAATTTTGTTCGATGAAATAATATTATGTAATTTACTAGTATCTGGACCATCTTTTTTTAGATCAAGAGAAAAAAACTTTGGTTCATAAAGTGATAATGACATAATGGCAGCTAAATACGATGGATTCTCAATTAATACCCCATCAGATTTATTTAAAAATACTTTGGCTAAAAGATCAATTCCCTGTTGTGATCCGTTAGTTATTAAAATTTCTTCAGCACTGATTTTTAAACCTTTTTTTTTCCAATATCGTTGTGCAATAAATTCTCGAAGTAATTTACATCCTTCTGTTGAACCATATTGCAAAATTTCAGTTCCATATTTTGTTAGAACCTTATCTGTTGCTTTCTTGAATGCTTGTATTGGAAAAAATTGTGGATTTGGTAAACCTCCTGCAAAAGAAATGATATTTTTGTCTGTGGCTACATCTAATAATTCACGAAGAAAAGTTCTTGGTACTTTATTAATACGGTGTGAAAAAATTGTTTGAGTCATTAGTTTTTTTAAATTATTACAAATTTTAAGCAATTTTTACAAAAAAATAGAATTTATTCTTTATAAGTGACTTGAAGAAAAACTTTTAAAGCGACGAAGATATTTGAAATAAAAATTAGCTTAAAAAAACCCGAGTAAAAAATTACTCGGGTTTTTCTTTATAAAAAATAAATTTTTAAAACTTATTTCTTCTTTTTAACAACTTTCTTTTTAGCTGCTGGTTTCTTTTTAGCAACTACTTTTTTCTTAACAACTTTCTTAACTGCTTTCTTAACTGCTTTTTTTGCTGCTGGTTTCTTTTTAGCAACTACTTTTTTCTTAGCAGCTGGTTTCTTTTTAGCAACTACTTTTTTCTTAGCAGCTGGTTTCTTTTTAGCAACTACTTTTTTCTTAGCAGCTGGTTTCTTTTTAGCAACTACTTTTTTCTTAGCTACTGGTTTCTTTTTAGCCACTGGCTTCTTTTTAGCAACTGGCTTCTTTTTAGCTACTACTTTTTTCTTAACTACCATTAGAGACTCCGTTAATTTTTTAAATAAAAGTAAAATAAAAATTTTACTATTTCTATTTTTTAACATTATTTTTTATAACACAAATAAAAAATGAAAAAAATTAAATTTTTTTTTCTTATTTTCTTTTTACTTTTTTCAAAACTCATTTAGATAACATAAAAAAATAAAAATAAAACTCTTTTTATCCCTTATCAGATATAAGTGCATTAAAAACATAAAAAATTATTTTAAAAAACTTTCTGCGTTATTTTAAAAAAATATTTTTTTTAAAGTTTATGATTTTTTTACACAAAAAAGAAAAATATTTATATAAAATATTTAATTTAATTTTTTTAGAAGAAAAAAAATATCACAATAATAAAAAGCATGTTATTTTATCTAGAGAAAAATAGGGGTTTAATCTTTACATTTTCTAATAAGTTGTTATACTATGTCAGAATTCTATAAAAAGTTTTCTCTTTAAAAATTTTATTTAAAAAATATGCAATTAAAAAATATTGCCATTATAGCTCACGTTGATCACGGAAAAACAACTCTTGTTGACAACATGCTTAAACAAAGTGGCACGTTCAGAGACAATCAACAAGTTGTTGAAAGAGTAATGGATTCTAATGATCTCGAAAGAGAAAGAGGAATTACAATTCTTGCAAAATGCACTTCTATTGATTGGAAAAATTATCGTATAAATATAGTTGATACTCCAGGACATGCTGATTTTGGTGGAGAAGTAGAACGTATCTTAAGTATGGTTGATGGTGTGGTTTTATTAGTTGATGCTGCAGAAGGCCCAATGCCACAAACAAAATTTGTTTTAACTAAAGCTTTAGGTTTAGGTTTAAAACCAATTGTTATTGTTAATAAAGTCGATAGATCAGACTCAAGAGCTCACGAAGTTCATGATGAAATTTTTGATTTATTTGATAAACTTGACGCAACAATGGAACAATTAGATTTTCCAACTTTATTTGCTGTTGGAAGAGATGGTTGGGCAATTGAAAATCTAGAAAATGATGAAAGAAAAGATTTAGCACCTTTATTTGAATTGATTGTTAAACACGTTCCAAATCCAGATTGTAAACCACAAGATCCCTTTGCAATGTTAGTTACTCTAATTGAAAGTGATCCTTATGTTGGAAGAGTTTTAACAGGAAAAATTTATTCTGGTAAAGTAAAAAACAATGCAGTGTTTAAAGCTTTGACTCAGGACGGAAAATTAATAGAACAAACTAAAATTACAAAAATAACAGCTTTTAGAGGAATTGGTAGAATTTCATTAGAAGAAGCAGAAGCGGGAGATATTGTTTCAATCGCAGGTTTCTCAAAAGCAACTGTTGCAGATACTTTATGTGGTTTAGAAGTTGAAAAAGGATTTCATGCTCACCCAATTGATCCACCGACATTAACAATGACTTTTTCTATAAATAATTCTCCATTAGCTGGTTTAGATGGCGATAAACTAACTTCTCGAGTTTTAGGAGCAAGATTATTCAAAGAAGCAGAAAGTAATGTCGCACTGAAAGTAGCGGAAACAAAATCAAAAGATTCTTTTGAAGTTTCTGGAAGAGGTGAATTACAATTAGGTGTTTTAATTGAAACTTTAAGAAGAGAGGGTTTTGAACTTTCTGTTTCTCGTCCAAAAGTTTTATTTAAAGAAGAAAATGGGAAAAAACTAGAACCATTTGAAGAAGTTATAATTGATGTTGATGATGAATACTCAGGAAATGTTGTAGAAAAACTAAGTAAGAGAAAAGCTGAAATGCAAGACCTAAGACCATCAGGTGGCGGGAAAACTCGTATTACTTTTTTTGCTCCATCAAGAGGTTTAATTGGTTACTTATCAGAGTTTAGAACTGACACTCGTGGTACAGGAGTTATGAATAGATTATTTCATAGTTATGAACCATACAAAGGTAATATAGAAAGACATAGAAATGGTGTTTTAATTTCAACAGAAAAAGGTAAATCAATTCCTTTTGCTCTTTGGAATATAGAATCAAGAGGTGTTTTATTTATTAACGCAGGAGTTGAAATGTACTCTGGTATGATAATTGGTGAACATGCAAAAGAAAATGATTTAGAAGTTAATCCTGCGAAAGGAAAAGTTTTAAATAATATTAGAACTCACCAAAAAGATGAAAGTGTTAGAATTGCGCCTCCGAGAAAAATGAGTTTGGAAGAAGCAATTTCTTATATTCAAGATGATGAGCTTGTTGAAGTAACTCCTAAAAATATTAGATTCAGAAAAAAACTTCTTGATGTGAACGATAGAAAAGTTGCAGCAAGAAACAAAAGAAATGCTGATGCTTAATGACTATTTGGATTATATAATTTAATAAACTCAGTAACATTAGGGAAAAGTTTTTCTTTTAAAGCCTCTTCTTTGTTGAAAAATCTTGCTTCTACACATTCATCAGAGGGTGTAAAGTTTAGATTTTTTACAACTACTTCATAAACAATATTAGCAATCCAATGTTTTCCTTTTGAGTGTTGTACCGTAATAAAGTATGAAGGATTTTTATTTATGCTTATAACATCAATTCCCATTTCTTCTTTTATTTCTCTAATCAGACATTCTTGAGATGTTTCATTAAAATCTAATCCACCACCAGGTAATTCCCAAGCTCCATTGTCTTCTAAAGTAAGTAAAAATCTTTTTTTCTCATCAAGAATCAAAGCTTTAACACTTATTCTGTAAAAACTATTTGGAATATTTAAATTATTGTTTTTCATTAATCCTTCTCCTTAAAATTCAAAAGCTAAACCGCCGCCATATGCTTTATAGTTTACCGAACCATTAATAACAGTAGCAGAAGTTCCACCTTTAGAAGTCACACCGTTTTCTATTTCTTTTAAACCAATTACTTCTATTTCTTCATAATAAGAATATAGTTTAACATACTTTAAAAATGAATCTTTAATTTTATAACCATGTTCTGCTTTTAATCTAAAACCAGAACCATTGTAATTATCTTGATTGTTACGTAGCTCCCAATGTAAATCTGGATCTCTTCCATACCAAATTTGTTTTCCTTTATAACGTAATGGAATTAATAATTCGGTTTGTAAAACATTTTTTGTATTTTCTGTTTTAAATTCAAATCTAGGACCTATTGTTAATCCAGAAAATTGAGAATTAGTTTCATTACCTGGGCCTTGCATAGAATATGAATTATAAGTCAACACTCCATCCTTAGTTATAGTTTCAACTTCTTTATGAAATAATCCCGCTGTAGCAAATAAAGAAAAAGATCCTGGATTAACAAGCCTATAACCAAACTTTAATTTATAGTCATTCACCCTACCCTCAACTCCATGCCAAGAATAATACCCTGCTCCATTATTTATATCATCATCAGTTGATTGGCCAGCCTTTACTTCACTGTAAGTATATTCAAACATTGTAAACGTTTTATCAGAAAAATTATATTTAAGATCCAAACCAAAATCTATGGTTTCAGTGTTCCACTCTAATATAGAATGAGTAACTGGTGTATCAAAACCTACGTTTTGATCTGAAGCTCCAATTCTTAATGTTGTTTCTAGTTTCCTGAAATTAGTTTCTTTTGCATTTGCCGAAAAGCATAAAATAAAAAACAAGAACAGCGTATAATAAATTTTTTTCATTTTAGTATTTTTGCTAATTATTTGATAGTGTATTATTATTGATTTTACTAATGAAATCAATAGGCCTCAGGGGGTTTTGATAATAATTTTTTTAAAGAATTTAAAAAAGAAAATATTGATTTGATTTATAGAATGAGTTAGTGATTATTTGGATTATATAATGTAATAAACTTAATTATATTAGGGAAAAGCTTTTCTTTTAAAACTTTTTCTTTAGTAAAAAATCTCATTATTACATGTTCATTGGAATGCGTGAAATTTAGATTTTGTAATAGTTAACAAATCTTTAATAACTTTTCTATTAATTCCTCTTTAGAATTAAAGAAAGTTAAAAGATTTAATTCTTTTTCTCTTATTGTTCCCCTTTTAAGAAATGATTCAAAATTCAAAACATTGTTATAAAATTTTTGAGGATAAATTAAAATTGGAACTTTTGGAACTGTATCAGTATACATTAATGTTAAATATTCAAATAATTCATCCATTGTTCCGAATCCACCTTCAAAAACAATTATTGCTTTTGCATATTCCAACATCATTATTTTTCTAACGTAAAAAGTTTCAAATTTATAAGAAATTTCTTTATTGCAAAATTGCATATGATCTTCTTCTTTTTCATTAGGTAAATCTAATGCTAAAGCACTTGCTTGTGCTCCAAGATTAAAAGGTTCTTCTAGCCACGCTGTCATAACAGAAGGACCGCCGCCGGTTATAAAACTAGTTTGTTTATTGTTGTTCAGAATGTATTTTGCACATATTTTTGAAATTTCTTTGATTTCTTTGATATGATCGTCATCGTAAGCAATTCTTGAGCTACCAATCGCGACAAAACCTTTGTGTAAATTATTTTTTTGTAATTTTTGTTTTGCTTTTTGATAATCAGGGTATACTTTTGAAGTATCCATATTTACTGAATTTTTAGTGTTATATGTTATAAAATATAGTATTAATTATTAAAAGAATCAATAAAGATTTATTAAGATTTACACTTTGAAAATGCAAGAAAATTTAACAGATAAAGAGCTTAAAGAGTTAATAAATGGGAATCAATTTTTATTAGAAGGAGATTCTTCTGATAAAGATGATGCCACAACTTCATTAATGCGAAAAAAATTAAGAGATTTAAGTAATTGTGCTTGTCAAAAAAGAAGACCTACACCACTACACAAGGCAGTTGAGCGTAAAGATGAAGCAGCAGTAAGATGTTTGGGTGAGCTTTACCCATATGCTTTGTTTATAAAAGATGGACAAGATAGATTTCCTATTGATATTGCGAAAAGAAATGATTCTTCTGAAAAACTAAGATCTTATCTGGAAAAGAAACAGAGAGATTATGGAAAAAATGCTTTCATACTTATGCTTAAAGGGTCTCAGGTAATGGGAATTTCCGTTTTTGAATGGTTTCAAGTGGAGCGTCAGTGTGCAAGAGATCGTAGAATAGCTAATGCTGGTCGAAAATTATTCAAAAAAGCAATTGAAGATGGTTTAGTTTTGAATGAAACTTATGCAGAGAGAATAGGGAAGGGTTCAAAAATAACAAGAGAAGCAAGGTCACCGAGCTAGTTGAAGCGTCTCGTCTTTTTTCTATTATTTCCGCAGAGACAGAATCCATAGTAATTAATTTCATTGTAATGTTTGTCTTATTTTTTAAACTTAGATCAAACAATTATATTATTCATGTAGAATGCAAAAAACTTTCTTTTTAAAAAACTATAATTTTAATCCTAAGACTTCAGAGTTGAGTCTAGCTTATTCTCAAGATAATAAACATAATTTTGAAGAAAAATTTATATTTCATGGTGCAAAGAGGAAGTTTACAAAAAATGAATTAAAGGTTTTGGATAAAGCTTTTTTCTATTTACATACGGCTTGTGGAATAAGTTATTACAAATCCTTTGTTTCTCCAAACATAAAAATTGAAAATAATTTTCTTACAAAATCAGAAGCTAAATTTTTCAATGAATTTTATTTAAAAGGTTTAGGCGAGTTTGCTTTTACAAATAAATTAAAACTCAGTAAAGTCATTAAATTTCCACACAAAAATCAAACAAAAGAAAGGCTTCCAAATATAAAACTTAAAAGAAGAAGTCTAGTTCCTCTTGGCGGTGGAAAAGATTCCGTAACAGCAGCAGAAATTCTTAAAAACAACAAAGAAGAAATATGTTTAATTTCTGGATTAAGTTCTCTAAAAAATATTCCACCTGCAATAAAAACAACAGCACAAACTTCTAAATTACCATATATATTTTTTGAAAGAAAAATTTGCCAAGAGTTTTTAAAAATCGATAAAGATCCAAACATAAAAACATACAATGGTCACGTTCCAATTACAGGAATTTGGGCATTCACTTTGTTAGCCTGTTCAGTGCTTTACGACTATGACTCAGCAATATTAGCAAACGAACAGTCAGCTAATTTCGGAAATATAAAGTGGGATGGAATGTTTGTAAATCATCAATACAGTAAGTCATTTGAATTTGAAAAAGTGTTTCATGATTTTGTACAAAAAAATGTTTTAAAAAATTTCAATTATTTTTCATTTTTACGTCCTTTGTCAGAAATTCAAATTGTAAAATTATTTTCAAAATTTAAAAAATATCATTCTGTTTTTACAAGTTGCAATAAAGCTTTTAAAATCAATGAGAAAAAAAGAATAGACTATTGGTGTTGTGAATGTGACAAATGTAGATTTGTATTTTTAATTGCTGCCCCATTTTTTAGTAAAGAAAAACTCATTCAAATTTTTGGAAAAAATTTATTAGATGATAAAACACAATTAGATGGCTATAAAGAACTACTGGGTCTAAAAGGACACAAGCCTTTTGAATGTGTTGGTGAAATTGAAGAAAGTATTTTAGGTCTATTAATGTTGCAAAATACTGAATTTGAAAATGATCGAGTAGTTAAAAAACTTTTACCATTATTGCAAAAATACAATCTAGAGAAACTTTCTAAAAAATATATAAGCTTTTCAAAAGAACATCTATTGAACAAAAAATATTTAAATTATCTTGAATCAGCCACAAAAGAAAAAATTGCTATTTGGGGTTTTGGCGTAGAAGGACAATCAGCTTATAAATATTTTTCCAAACAAGAGCTCACAATTTTAAATAATGATAAAATAAAAGATGCAAAAAATTATAAAGCAAATTTTGTAATAGGTGAAGAGAATGTAAAAAAAGAATTAGAAAATTTTGATACTATAATCAAATCTTCAGGCATAAGTATTTATAAACCTGAGGTTATAAAAGCTGTAAAACATGGAGTAAAATTTGCAAGTGTTGTTAGTGTATTTTTTGAAGAATGGAAAAAGCATTATCAAAAACATAAAAAACCAATCACAATAGCTATAACTGGAACAAAAGGTAAGAGTACAACTGCTGCATTGTTAAATCACATTCTTAAAAACTTAGGATATAAAACTGAAATGGGTGGTAATATTGGAATCGCAACAACAGACTTAATTCCAAAACTTTCAAAATTAGATTTTGTTATTATAGAACTTTCCAGTTATCAAACTTCTATTTTAGATGTCGCTCCAGAAATTACAGTGTTGTTAAACTTATATCCTGAACATTTGCAGTGGCATTTGACTCATGAAAATTACTATAAAGATAAAGCTAATTTGTTAAATATCGGAAAAGATAATATAAAAATTGTGAATGCTAAAGATGTGAAAACTAAAAAATATGTTAAAGCAAAAAATTTAACTAAATATAATTCTAAAGAAACTATAAATTATAAATCTGGAAGTTTTTATGATGATTCTAAAAAAATCTTTGATTTAAAATTTGAAGATACAAATTTAAGAGGGGAGCATAATTTTAGTAATATTTCAGTTGTTTTAACAATCTTAAAAAAATTAAAAATTAAATTAGATAGTAAAGTTAAAAACGCGATTAAGACTTTTAGGCCTTTACCTCACAGGTTGGAAATAATTAAAACAACAAAAAATATAACCTATGTTAATGATAGTATCTCGACAATTCCTGAAGCAACGATAAATGCAATTAAGTCATTCCCAAAACAAGATATTTATTTAATTTTAGGTGGTTTTGACAGAGAACAAAAATTTGATGAATTAGCAAAATTTATTGTAAAAAATAAACAAGTTAAAAAAATTGTTGTTTTGGGTCAAACTCAGAAAAGAATTATTCAAGAATTTAAAAAGGCTAAATACAATGAAAAAGATACTTTTGAAGTTAAGGATTTAAAAGAGGCTGTTGCAGAATTCAAGAAAGTTTGTAAAAAAGGAGTTGTGTTATTATCACCTGCTGCTCCAAGTTACGATCAATACAAAAACTTTATTGAAAGAGGGGAGGCTTTTAGAAAATTAGTAAATTAATATACTGGCCGGATCCAAGATTTAAACAAAAATCTAAAGAGGTCTTTGAAATAAATGATGAAGTAAAACAAGTTATTCAAGATATGTTTGAGGCAATTTATACAGAAACTGGAATAGGTTTAGCCGCGGTGCAAATTGGAAAGTTATTAAGAATAGCTGTGGTTGATCTTATGAACAAACCGACGGAAACAAAAAATATAGAAGATAGAAAAAATCCAATGGTTTTAATAAATCCCGTTATTCTTGAAACATCTAAAGAACAAACAGAAGTAGAAGAAGGAAATTTATCAATTCCCAATGAAAAAGTTTTTGTTAGACGTCCAGAAAAAATTAGAGTAGAATATTTAGATATAGACGGAAAAAAACAACAACTAAAAGCAAGTGGTTTATTAGCTAGATGTATACAGCATGAAATGGAGCAGATGGATGGAACAGTTATTTTAGATTACAAAACTATTTGTAAAAAATAAAAATTAGATTAACATATTTTAAGTAAATTGTATTAATAAAATAGTATTATGGAAACAGTAAAAAAATTGTTAAAACAAAAATCAAAATACTTAGAAGTTGTCATGCATCCTGATGAAAGGTTGTCTCAAAAGTCAAAAGAAGTTACTGAAATAACCGACGAATTAAAAGAATTTATTATAAACAAAATGTTTCCTACTATGTATAAGAATAATGGTGGTGGTTTTGCTGCAGTGCAAGTAGGAGTACATTTAAAATTCTTTATTATTGACGCTAGTGATAAAAAAATAGATGAGAATATAAAATTCAATACAAAAGAAGAGAAGCGTAAAGCTAGAAGTAACAAAAGAGTTTTTATAAACCCAGTAATTACAAAAAAATCTAAACAACAATCTTGGTTAAATGAAGGATGTTTATCGTTTGGCAAAGAAAGAACTTGTATTGTTAGGGCAGATAAAATCAAAGTAGAATTTACAAATTTAAATGGCAAAAAAGAAACAATAGGAACTTCTGGTTATTTATCTCAATGTATTCAACATGAATTAGACCATTTAAATGGAATTACTTTATTAAACTATAAAGACAAATGGAATGAAACAGATTTAATCAATAACAAATTAATAAAAGCAGTATAAAATGACAGTAAATAAAAAATTTCAATACAAAGCATTAGATCAAGGAAGCGGGGATATTATTAGAGGTAAAATTCCCGCTCCAAATGCAAACGCTTTAGAACAAATATTAAGAGAATCTGGTTTAACCCTTATCTCTTCTAAAGAAGTTAAATCGTCTAAACTACTCTCTTCATTTCTAGAAACAATTACTCCAAAAGATTTAATTACATTTTTTGTACATATGGAGCAATTAGAAAAAGCTGGTGTTCCTTTATTAGATTCTCTTGGAGACTTAAAAGACTATTCAACTAACCAAAAAATAAGAGATGTTGTACAAGACGTTTATGAATCTGTAAAAAATGGTAAAATGTTATCAGAAGCAATGCAAAAACATCATAAAGTATTTGATAAAGTGATGATTAGTTTGATAGCAATGGGTGAAAAAACAGGTAATATAGAACTGGCATTTAAAAATATTTATGAAAATATTAAATGGTCTGTGGAAATTAAACATAAAACTGTTAAAGCTGTTCGTTATCCTTTATTTAGTTTAACTGTTATGATTTTAGTAGCTGCTATATTATTAAAAGTAGTGGTACCAAAAGTAACCGGATTTATTGTAGAACAGGGAATAGAAATACCCAGCTATACAGTTGCATTAATGGCCACATCTAAATTCATGGAAAATTACTTTGGGGCCATAATCCTAACACCAATAATACTTTATATTATTATCAAAGTTGGCGGTGCTTCAAATAATAAATTTGCAAGAAAAGTGGATTTTATCAAATTACACATGCCACTTTTAGGATCTATTATAGGAAAAATAGAATTATCAAGATTTACAAAAATTTTTGGTGTTACTTTTAAAAGTGGAATACCTATTTTGGAATGTTTAGATATTGCAAAAGAAGTTGTAAACAATAGATCGATTAAATTCGAAATAGATAGAATTAGACAACAAGTATCAGATGGAAGTACGGTTTCTTCTGCAATGGGTTTTTCCGGATATTTTCCTCCTTTGGTTATTAGAATGTTTAAAGTTGGTGAGGAAAGTGGAAACATGACAAATGCTTTAAGTAATGTTCAATACTTTTATGATAGTGAAATTAATGATGCAATAGATAAAATTATTGGATCAATACAACCAATAATTATTTTTGTTATGGGTGGATTAATGGCCTGGGTTGTAGCTGCCGTGTTTGGACCTATCTATGGAAACTTTTCCAACCTCGGGGTTTAAATTAATTCTTACTTTGAAAATTTTTGTCGCTTTAGTGATTTTTGAAAGACTCACTTAGTAAAAATAAGCTCGCTTAAAAATTTTCCAGTCTTCCAAAAACTCTTTGTAAGAATTAATTTAAAACTTTTATTTTACAAGGTCGCTGAGCTTGTTGAAACGTTGTTGTTAAAAGTTTATGTAATAAGAATACTCTCACTTAAAAAACTTAGATCCCCGGGTCAAGCCCGAGGATGACCTATTAAGAAAATGTAAATTCTAAAGAATAACATTTTCTAAATATCTTAATCTTTTTAGCAAAAACACAATTTAAACTTTTGTTACTTTAAGTTTTATCGTCTTTTTTAAAAACTCACTTACTCAAAAATACGATTGATTTCTAAAACCACTAATCTCCTTGATCCTCGGGACAAGCCCGAGAATAACCATATAAGAAAATGTAATTAATTAAAATTAAACATTTTCTAATATGACACGCGCCCTAAGGGACGCTTAATTCTTTTAATTTTATTAAAACTTATCCAAATATTCTTGAAATTTATGTGAAACGTCGGCAAGTTTGTTGACTTCGTCTTGAGTTATACCACTCATAATAAGTGAGCTTCTGTTTGCTATTTTTCTAACTTCAGAAGTGTTTTTCTTTAAAATACTTTTGTTTTTTGATAAAAATCTTTTTAGACCTTTTATTGTATATCCAGCTTCATATAAAAGAAATTTTATATTTTTTATAACTAATACATCTTTATCAAAGTAGTATCTTCTTCCACCTTTACCAACAGAAGGTCGTATATGTTGAGGAAATTGAGTCTCCCAAAATCTAATTACATGATCTGGTAAAAACAATTCTTTTGCTGCTAGGCCTATTGATCTTTTTTTCTCTATCTTTGTCATTTATTATTTCTTTCATATTGTTTTAAAAAGAAACGAACAATAACTCCTATAATGGCTGCCATTGGAAGAGCCAGAATAATTCCTGCAAAACCCATTAACGCCCCACCTACAAATAATGCAAAGATTATCCACATTGGATGTAAACCTATTTTTTGTCCGATTAATCTTGGTGTAACAAAACTTCCTTCTAAAAATTGACCTACACCAAATACACCGAGTACAGTTGCAAGATGTACAAAATCTAAGCCCCATTGGAAATATCCTGTAAATAAACCTATTGCTGCTCCTAAAAAAGCCCCAAGATAGGGTATAAATGTTAACAAACCGGCCAGAATTCCTATTATTAGTCCGAACTCCAATCCTACTATTGTTAACAAAACAGCATAAAATATTCCTAAAACCATGCATACATTAAATTGTCCTTTAATATATGAAGATAACATTTTATCTATTTCTTTGAACAAAATTCTTACTGTTTTGCGTTTTGAGTTTGGTATATATTTCTCTATTGTATTTATTATCTTATGCCAATCATGTAAAAAATAATAAGTAGTGACTGGTGTAATAACTAATATGGAAAGAATATTGAAAAATGCCATAGAAGATGCAATTAAATTATTTATTATTTTAGTAAAAATATTTACCAAACCTTTACTGTATTGGCTTATATATACTCTGGCATCCTCTAATCCATTGATATCTAAAAAGTCTATAAACTCTGTAACTTTTAAAGAAAAGAATTCACTAAAACTTTGTATATAATAACTAAACTCTTTAGCGAGCGCTATAAATTGATTATATATAAGAGGTATAATGAATATGATTAATACTATGACAATTAAAATAAGCAGTATTACTATTAACATAGAAGCTAAAGAACGTGAAGCTTGTTTTGCTTCCATTTTATCTACAAGATGATGAGTAAAATAAGCTATAGCAGCTCCAATAATAAAAGGTGGCAAAACACTTCTTATTATATAAAGGAAATATAGAATAAAAATACCAATAAAAGTATTTAAAAAGAATTTTTCTCTTGATGTCATAAGTATTACCTGTTTCTTCTTAATAAGTTATAAGTCCACTTAGAATAAATATAATAAATGTCGTCTCTTTTTTTAATATGAAAACCTTCGTTTTCTAACATACCCGCTATCAACTCATCATCTACATCATAATCAATGTGTAATGCAGCTTTTCTTTTTGTTATTGAAATTAATTCTACTTTTTTTATAAATTCAACTTCTTCTAGCATTGATTTTATTGCTAAAAATTCTTCAATACCAGATATAGGTGCAACAATTCTCATGCCTGTTTGTTGGTTAGAAAGAGCTTTTGCATTTTTTCTGTTTTCTGTTTTAATAACATAATTGATAGTTTTTTCAGCAGCTTTTTTAAATAAAGTTTTTTCGTTTGCATCTTCCGAATTAAAATAATCTAATCTAATAGTGTTTTGTTCTTCACTGCTAGTTATCTTGGTAAGCATTATATGTATTTTATCTTCTTCTTTTTTGTATTCACTGATTACTATCAAAATTGAATCGGCTTTATACAATGATAATAAATTAGAAAAATCAGCATAATTACCTTTGATTATTAAGCCTTCATTTATAGCAGCTAGATTTTCAATATCTTTATCTGGAATTATCATTCCTTGTATACCCATTTTTTCTATATAATTTTTCCAATTATCAAACCATAAATTCTTTTTTTCTTTCCATATAAAAACCCTACCATCAACAATAGTAGCGGGTATTGCTAAGTATATATTTTTTGCTGCTGCGTTGTTATTAATACTATATTTATTAAAAATGAATTTTACAAAATCAGGACTAAACTCGATATTTAAAGTTGCAGAATAATATGTTTTAGATATTTTTTCATTATCTATTCTTAAAGAACTAACCATTTGGGAGATTTCTTCATCAGCTATCCACGCAACATAACTTTGATCAATTTTCATTCTTTCAAACAAAATATTTAGAGCTTGTCTTTGCCCTTTTTCAATAGCTATTTTTTTAGCTTCTGTGGCATTTTTAGCAGTATGTTCCGTAACAACATTATCTACCTTATAAGATACTTTAGCATGAGTTAAATGTGGAAATATAAAAAATAAAAATAAGTAAACTAATGTTAGTATCTTTTTCATCTAATATTGGATTTTTGTTATCTGCATTTAATTTAGTACAATTATTCGAAAATTACAATGATACTTTATTACCGATAACTTCTTTAATAGTTTTAAAAGGAATTTCCTTAATTTGTCCTTCTGGCAATGAACCCAATTGAAAGGTTCCAAATACTATTCGAATTAATCTTGTAACTTGTAATCCTGTATATTCTAGAATATTTTTGATTTCTCGATTTTTTCCTTCTTTTAAAGAAACTATTAACCAAGAATTAAAATCTCTTTCTTTGTCAATTTCAATTTTTATATTTTGATATCTAATACCCCTAATAGAAATTCCTCTTTGATTAATTCTATCGAATATATCTCTTTTGAGTTTTCCATAAACTCTAACTCTATATTTTCTAGTCCAAGCTGTTGAGGGTAGAGAAATATATCTAGATAACTCACCATTGTTTGTTAATAAAAGCAAACCTTCAGTGTTAATATCTAATCTACCAATAGCTAGTTTATTTTTAAATTCTGTGGGTAAAACATTATATATTGTTTTTCTGTCGTTTTCATCGCTACGAGTAACTACAACTCCTTTTGGTTTGTGAAAAATCCATAAATCAGTTTTTTCTTTTTTGTTTATAACCTTATTATTAATTTTAATTGATTGCTCTGTAATCCTAGTTGAAAAGTCTGTTGTAACTTTTCCATTAACTTTTACGCAACATTCTTCAATTAATTTTTCAGCTTCACGTTTTGAACAATAACCAGTTCTTGCTATATATTTTGCAAGCCTATCACCCGAGTTTTCTTTTAAACTTTCAAAAAATTCTTGCAGAACTTGTTTATACATTGGTTTTTTAAAATCAATTATATAACCAAGTAACTCACTAGCTTGAATCCATTTAAAATTAGAAAATTCTGGATGTTTTGTTTTAAGATTAATATCAGAATCATTTCCAGAAAATTCCATTAAAAAGAATTTCTTTTTTTGACCAATAAAATCTTTCCAAGCTTTTGCTTCTTCTGGAAATTTATATGAAATAAAAGAATTAGTACGAGCTATAATTCTAACTTTATCTTTTGAAACACCAGTTTCTTCCTCTAATTCTCTTAAAGCTGAATTACGAGCAATTTCATTTTCATCAATACCACCTTCAGGACATTGCCAAGAATTTTTTACATCATTTCTTTTAAAGATAAGAATTTCTTTATTAGAATTTATAATAATAATTCCTACGCCTTTTCTGTAATTATTGTTTTTCATTTTACTTTTTATTATGTTATATTTGTAGCCAATTGTAACGACTTAAAACAAAAATGAAAGTTATATTCATGGGAACGCCCGATTTTGCTGTTCCTTGCTTAAAAAAATTAATAGATTCAAAACATGAGGTTCTTGCTGTTTTTACAAAAGAACCAAAGCAGGCAAACCGTGGTATGAAAATTCAAAAAACAGCAATTCATGAATTAGCTTTAGAAAATGATTTAAAGGTCTTTACGCCAAAATCTCTTAAAACAGAATTTGAGAATATCAAAAGTTTAAATCCAGATGTAATTGTTGTTGTTGCTTATGGTTTAATTTTACCAAAAGAAATTTTAGAATTTCCAAAATATGGTTGTATCAATATCCATCCTTCTCTATTACCAAGATGGAGAGGAGCCGCTCCAATACAAAGAGCTATAATGGCTGGAGATAAAGAAACTGGAGTTTGTGTTATGCAAATAACAGAAGGTTTAGACGATGGAGATGTTTTAGCTTGTGAAAAATTCCCAATTACTAAAGAACTGAATATTCAAGATTTGCATGATAAATCTTCTGCTATCGGAGGAGTTTTAATTTTAAAAGTTTTAGAAAATTTAAATAGTATTTCTGGAGAAAAACAAAATGATAAACTCGCGACTTATGCTAAAAAAATTGAAAAATCAGAATGTAAAATAACTTGGTCAAAAACTGCAGATGAAATTGATAGACAAATTCGTGGTTTAGGTTTTTTCCTTGGAACATATTTCGAATATAAAGGCGAAAGAATTAAAATTTTAAAAGCTAAAATTTGTGATGAAATAAGCAAAGAAAATTCTGGAACTGTTCTTGAAAATTTTAAAATTGTCTGTGGAGATGGAAAAATTATACAACCTTTAATTTTACAGAGAGAAGGGAAAAAGAAGACACAATTAAAAGAGTTTTTGAAAGGATGGCGGCTAAAATAATTCTCTCTTTGTCATCGCGAGGAGCGAAGCGACGCGACGATCCAGTAAAGCAAAAGCACGTGACTTTCCTCAGTGTCGTTGCGAGGAGAGGAGCGACGCGGCAATCCAGTTTTTATTAAGTATTCTGGATTGCCGTGTCGCTCCTCTCCTCGCAATGACACAATGGGGGATTGCCGCGCAATTCTTCGAATTGCTCGCAATGACACGCCGCCCAAAGGCGGCTTCGTTTTTCGAATCTAGTTCGAAAAACATTTTTTTAACAAGTTGAAAAAAATTAATGCGATATAAAATAACAATTCAATACAATGGAACTAATTTTGCTGGTTGGCAAAAACAACCGAGACAATTTACTGTTCAAGGAGAACTAGAAAAAGCTATACAATCATTTTCAAAGAAGAAAACTGAAGTTCCGGGTTCAGGTCGAACAGATGCTGGTGTTCATGCTTTAGGACAAGTTGCACATTTTGACTTAGAAAAAAAATATGATGAATACAAAGTTTTAACAGCTATTAATTTTTTCCTAAGAAAACAATGGTTAGAAAGAATTATAAAAATAGAAAGAAACTTTAGGGTTAAATTAGAATCATTAAAAAATTCTCAAGCAATAATTACAAAATGTGAAATTGTAAATTCAGATTTTCACGCGCGTTTTTCTGCAAAAAAAAGATATTATGAATATACAATTGTAAATCAGAGAAATACTCCTTTATTTGAACAAAATCAAGTTTGGCATATTAAAGAAAAGTTGGATGTTCAAAAAATGCAAGAAGCTGCAAATTGTTTAATTGGAAAACATGACTTTTCAAGTTTTAGAGATAGTGATTGTCAATCGACTGGTCCAATCAAAACTGTATATGAAGCAAAATTTACTAAACAAAAAAATAAAATAATTTTTAAAATTTCTGCTCCTTCATTTTTACATCATATGGTAAGAAATATTATGGGAACCTTGAAAAATGTTGGAACTGGAAAAACCAGTATTAAGGAATTTGAGAAAATTCTAAAAGCTAAAGATAGAACAAAAGCAGGAGCTAACGCCTCTGCTTGTGGTTTGTTTTTGATGAAGGTTGATTATTGATTCCTTTTTTATAATCTGTCTTTTTTAATAAGTTCATTATGTTTGTAAAAATCTTCTATTTACACATTATCTAACGTTTCTAATTACTGCAATTATTTTAATTCTCTTTCTCTTTTTTTAAATTTTTTATTAAATCTAGAAAGTATATATGAGATGGATTATAAAGTAGAAAACAACACGGAAAAACTTTTTTTTATTTCTTCATCACTAATATTTTTTAGTATCTCTTCAAAATCTTGATCTTTGAATGCTGATGCTTCTTTTTTAAATTGATTCTTAAATTTTATTTTACAATAGTTTCTAAAATCTTTTAAATTCTTAAAATTAGAAGGTTTCCTGGGGTTCTCACCTGAAAATTTTAACAATAAATACTCAGAATTATATTCTATAAATTGCACAATATCTTTGTTCTTCTTTATAGTATCCTCTATTTTTACAAAATCATCAATGTCTTTATCTAGGATAAAAAATCGCTTTTGACCCCTATATTTCTTTTTTATAAGTTTATATTTGCTTTCGAAAGAGGAGATATTTGAGACACCCTTTAATTTACCCTTAGATATATTAATTTCTGCAATTTCTATCTTATCACTAAATTTAATATTAGAATTATCAAATAATTCTCTAAACCTCTTCCTTGTTAGATATGCGAAAAGATTATACTCTGTAGATCCTTCACTTGCCAATAAATAATATATATGAAATTTTTTTTGGTTAATCATAAACTTATAATATATTGTTTATGATTCTATTAAAATCGATAGTATCGGGAATTCCTCCAAGAGATCCTAAACGATAGATCTTTTTGATATTATCCCTTTCTTTTACACCATAGTCTGAAATCTTAGTAGCAATTATATTAACACCTTTTTTTTCTAAAATGTATGCTTGATCGTTTTGAAGCAAATCAAAAGTTTCATGATTATGCGATGAAAAAAATATTTGGGCATTGTTTTTATTTATATCGCTGTCCTTGAAAAGATTAAGGATTGCTATCTCCATATCTGAATGGTAATATTTACTTGTTTCATCATAAATAACAATACCACCATTTTTTATAATTCTTAGAATGTCGCTAATATAAGATATAATTTCTCTTGTTCCAGCAGACATTTCAAGCACTGGAAGCTCTTTATAAAAGTTATTATATTTAGCAGAATAAGAAATTGAACCGTTATCATTTTTCTTTATAATAAGCTCTTTAAAAGATGGTTCAAAATATTTTACTATAGAATTGACCTTATTAATCTTTTCTTGCCGACTTATTGAAGTATCGTTTAGATAACTAAGCGCAAAACCAAACAACCCACTTACGTTATTCTGTCCTATTTGAACAGATCTTTTGTCAGTTATAAAACAAATCTTATTTTGTATTTGCTTAAGTTCAGAAATACCAATTTCTTTTTTAATACCTCTAAATACAGAAAGGTCAGAGCCTTCATCCAAAATAACAGAAACAAAAGATGATTTTGTTGGAGCCACAATATCTTTAGAAACAATATTCACTTTATCTCTTATGGTTTTTTCAAATGAAACTTCATGATTAGTTCTACTAAATATATTTTTATTATTTTTATCTAAAACTTCTTTAGAGATTTCTCTACCTTTATTTATAAGAGAAACAGAATATCTATATTTATTTTCATTAATAATAAAATCCATTTCTAATACAATTGGTTTTGATTCCATATCTGCATTATAATTAGGAAACGCCATTACAATATCTCGTTTTATTTCTACACCATTAACAACATCAGACTCTTTATGTCTTGCTAAAATAATTCTAATAATAGTGTCAATAGCATGTAATATAGTACTCTTACCAGAAGCATTGGCTCCGTAGAAACCAGAAATAAGAGATACTCTTTCTTTTCCAAGATTTTTATAACCTATCTTTTCTTTTTTCCCGCCTTCAGTAAAAACTACTTCTACGGTATCTTTTATACCATAAAAATTACTTGCCTTAATTCTTGTTATTAACATATACTTCTGATTATAAGTTGCATTTATTTGTAATAATGTTAATTATATATAACCCATAAACTAAAAAAGTCAAGCACTTTTGACAAAAAAATGTCAATTCATACTTTTATTGCCATTTTGGAATTTAATATTGAAAATTTCCTTACCCTCTTCACAGTATTAACAGTAATCCCCAAATGTTTAGCAATATTTCTATTTGAAGCTTGGATTCTTTTGTTAAACTTTTCATCAAAAGAAACTAATTTTTCTGTTATTTCGCAAGCTGTTTTCACGTTTTTGGATGGAAAAAGTGGCATGACTCACACGTTTTTGGATGGAAAAAGTGGCATGATTCTCTTGAGGAATGCTTTTTATTAACAAAGTTCCTAGAATTATTTACTCTTCTTATCAAGTTTTGTGAGGATAATTTTGCAGCCTTCTTCGAGAAGTTTGATGTTTTTTTGATAGGCATCCCAGATTGTAACATGGAAAGCCACTTCGTAATTATGTACAATGAAGTTTCTGAATCTTCTTAATTCTCCCCAAGGAGTTTTTGGAGACCACGCTTTAATTTCATAGGGAACTTTTCTAACTATCTCTTCAATCGCAATTTGTACTTCAGCTCTTAGATCGTTTTGCATTGTTCTATTTTTTTTAAATTCTTCTTTTCCAGCTTTTGCTTTTTCGTAATAATTATTAATACTTCTAAAAGCTATATCTAAATTAGCATAGTAATCTCTTGCGTCTTTTTGAGTTGGATCTATTTTAGGATTGTCTTCCATTATGGAAACAGCATTTTTTAAAACTTTCTCTTTAAAGTTTTTGTGTAATTCTTCTTCGATACAAACATCAACTCTTTTCTTTTTGAGAAACTCTCCAATTTTAATAGCAAAGTCAACATGTCCTGCAGTGTTTTTATCTTCTAAATCCACCAGAAAATCTATGTCACTTCTTTTGGTTTCTTGACCTCGAGATACTGAGCCAAATATTCTGATATTCTTAACACCACATTCTTTAGCAATTTTTAATATCTGTTCTCTCTTTGCTATAATGTCGTGTATT
>Ga0307989_1000207_pt1 | contig 42376 bp, 28 predicted proteins | sample EllFjometagen185_FD_203164 | JGI IMG/M metagenome (GOLD analysis project Ga0307989, IMG submission 203164) | Marine microbial communities from Ellis Fjord, Antarctic Ocean - #185 | ecosystem: Environmental > Aquatic > Marine > Unclassified | place: Southern Ocean | collected 2014-10-08 | reverse complement strand
GATAAGGTTCAACGATTTGAACATCTGCCATTGTTTCCTCGACGGTTTCCCGAATGGCACCATCCTGAACAGATTCATGATTTTCAAGATATCCAGCCGGAAGGGTCCATTTGCCTTTTTTGGGTTCAATATTCCTTTTGCACAGCAAAATCCGTCCGTTTAATTCAGGGATACATCCCACAACCATCTTGGGATTATTATAATGAATCTGGGCACAGCTTTTACATACAGACCTTACATGGTCATCATTGAAAGGAATTTTTTGTTCAGTTGGAGAACCGCAGGCAGTACAAAATTTAATATCCATGGAGCATTCTTTCCCCTTTGTTCGTGTCAAAGCAAAACCTATAATTTATCAAGTCGTTTATTATCTTTTTGTAATTGTTTAGCCCGTTGAAAGACGCTATCTCAAAGCCCTGTCTGATGGATATTTGCAGGAGGTTAAGCGTTTAGCATCGAACAAAAATATCCATCGGATAGGGCGGTTTCAAACATAAGAGCTGAATAGTTACATCTTTTTTATGTTACTATTAGCCTGTTTAAAATGTTAGCGCAATCAGATAATCTCTTTAGAGACCTTTTTTTGGTTTCACACGATTTGTCGGTTTAGCAGTCATGGGATCATCAGGCCAAAAATGTTTTGGGTATCTTCCCATCAAATCTTTTTTCACATCTTTATAAGTGTTCTTCCAAAAGCTTTCAAGGTCCTTTGTTACCTGCACAGGTCTGCCGGCCGGCGACAGAAGATGGAGGGTAATAGGAATGGTTTGCCCGGCAATTTTCAAAGTTGAACAAAGGCCAAACATTTCCTGGAGTCTAACTTCAAGGATTGGAGAATCAAGAAGACCATTTTTGCTGCAGTACCTGAGTGGTTTTTTAGATCCACTTGGAATTATAACATGGGTTGGGGCCATTTTCTCTATGGTCTGTTTCTGATCCCAGGTCATCATGGATAAAAAGACTGCTTCAAGATCGATTTTTCCAAGTTGTTTTAAGGAAAAAACATCTGAGATAAAAGGTTTTAACCAAATTTTCATTTGCTCTTCAAGCGTCTTATCTGAAAAATCCGGCAAATCTGGAAAGTGTCCTGTGCTCTTAAGAAATATAGCGCGTTCTTTAAGACTCATTAATTTTTTAGTCCAGGGCAACAGCTTTAGTCCTGCCTTTTGAATTTGTGTGATCATGATATCACAGGCCATGTCCGGGTCAATATCTGATGTGATATTCTGTTTAATCACCAATGCACCCAGGATGGTTTTTTCTTTTGCTTTTATACTATGGATGGTTTTATCCCAAGTAAGCGTTTGAATATTTTTAAAAGAGTCAAAAAAATCTAGTTCAAGATCCTGTTTTGAGTAAGGAGCTGCAAGAAAGATTTTTGCATTTTGAGGATTGCCATCAAGTTGAATCGCAACAATATATTCATTTATGGAAACGCTGTTTGTTTCTGTAAAAAACGCCCCTTTCCCCGATGCCATTAAAAAAGTGTTGTCCTGGTTGTTTCTTTTTTTGGCAATCCTATCAGGGTATGCATGGGCAATCAGAGAACCTGCTTTTTCAATATCTATCTTTGTTGATATTATGTTAAAATCTCTTGCCATCTTTTTCTCTGATGCAATGATCCTGTGAATCGTCCCATTATTGACCTTAAAATCTTTTTGCCATTTCATTTTTTTATTGACCATGCGTTCAATGATCTCAAGGCGAAGCCGGATGTCAGGATCGATTTTGGCATAACCGGCCCCAATTATATCCCGTTCATTGAGGAGAGCTGCAATCCTGCAGGCCAAAAGGCCCTGTCCTTTTTTTTCTGCCTTGATAACCATATGGGCAAGCCTGGGATGCAGGCCGACAGATACCATTTTTTTACCATGAAATGTGATATGTCCCTTTTCATCAAGGGCCCCCAGGGTTTTAAGCAAATTTTTTGCCTGTTCAAAGGAGTTTTCATCGGGCAGGTCAATCCATTTTAATTGTCCGGGATCTGAAACTCCCCAGGCGGCAAGTTCTAAAACAACCGGTGCAAGATCAGCATTTAAGATCTCAGGTTTTGTGTATGCCTTGAGCATTTTATGATCATATTGAGACCATAACCTGTAACAACTACCCTTTGCAGTTCTTCCTGCCCGCCCCCTTCTTTGATCTGCCGAGGCTTTTGAAACGGGCATAGTTGACAAAAGACTCATTCCTGTCTGTGTGGAAAACTTTGGAATACGCATGAGTCCTGCATCAATTACGATACCGATACCTTCTATTGTGATGGAGGTCTCCGCAATGGATGTGGCAAGCACAATTTTTTGCTCACCAGGATTTGATGGACGAAAAGCCCGGGCCTGGTCTTTTGTGGACAAATTTCCATATAAAGGACAAATATGAATCTTTAAATCCAAATCTTGTTTTAGAATTGAATACAGCCGTTGAATTTCCCTTACTCCTGGTAGAAAAACCAGTATATCCCCACAGGCTTCTGATAAGGCACGTTTTATTGTTAAAGTGCAGGCAATTTCCTTTGGAACCACTTTATTTTGCTTGTCTAAAGCTGGGACATATATTGTTTTCACAGGAAAGCTTTGCCCCTGTGAAAAGATAACAGGCGCATTCCCCATAAGAGTTGATACAGCAGTAACATCCATTGTGGCGGACATGACAAGAATGCGTAAATCATTGCGCAATGCTTCAAAGGAATCCAGGCAAAGGGCAAGCCCGAGATCACTGTGAATATTTCTTTCGTGGAATTCATCAAAAATCACCAACCCGATATTTTCCAAAGACGGGTCATTTTGAATTTTTCGGGTAAAGATACCCTCGGTGATCACTTCTATCCTGGTGCTCTTACTGATTTTTCTATCCAATCGGATCTGATACCCAATGGTCTGCCCCACCTTTTCTTTTATAATATCGGCCATATGGGCTGCACAGGAAATAGCTGCCAGACGTCTGGGTTCAAGCACGATAATTTTTTTATTCCCAAGCCAGGGTTCTTCCAGAAGGGCCAATGGCACCCGGGTGGTTTTGCCGGCTCCTGGTGGAGCCTTAATCACTGCACATCTAAAGGTTTCGAGGGCATCTTTGATATCGGGAAAATGCTTTTGTATGGGTAAGACAAAAGATTTCAACTTGCTTTGCCCGGCACAGTTCTTTTCAATAGCAGGAATACCATTTTGGGATACAAGCATTGGCAATTGCCTGAATCATGATCATGGAACCAATAGTTGGTAAAACTATCTTTCATTTGCAATGTTCCATAAGGCCTTGATTCTTGAGTTGGTAAGGCTTTTTTTCCGGGTGCAAAGACCAATTACAAAAGGCGGCATTTGAGGGGTTTTATCCAGGATTTTTACCCTGTCAAAAAAAGGACTTTTTTCAAGCACCATTCTGGGAATAAGTCCAATACCGCAGCCAAGGCTGACCATGACGATAATGGCCTCATTTCCCGCCACCTGGGAATAAATATTGGGGATAAAATTTTCCTTGGCAAACCACTTGTCTATGCGGTCACGGCTTAATCCATGATCAGGTATAATTAAAGGGGTTTTTTCCCAGTCTATACCGCCTGCTTTTTTTATGATGATCTCAGGATATTGAAGGGGTGCAATAAAAACCAATGGCGTCTGGGCCAGGGTTTTAAAGACAAGATCTTTAGGCAAAACATCCGGCCTGGCTGCAATGACCATGTCTGAATCCTGGTTTGAAAGCTTCACCAGAGCTTTGGCAGCATCTCCTGTTTCAAGATGGATTTTGACGCTGGGATGGGCCTTTCGATATCTTGCCATGATATCAGGGAGTATGCCATAGGCTGCTGTCACAGAACAATACAGTGATAGTTCGCCTTCCAGGATATCTTCAGAAGACAGCTCGTCATTGAGTCTTGCCCATCGCCCAAGAACATCGTCGCTATATTTCTTAAATGCAATTCCAGCCAAAGTCAACTCCACGGACCGATTGTCACGGATAAAAAGCTTTTTGCCAAGATCTGATTCAAGCCTCTGGATCACCCGTGTCAAAGCTGAAGGTGTTATATAGCAAGCCTGACTGGTTCTTGAAAAATGCAAGCTTCCTGCAAGATGCCTGAAAAGTTTTAAATTTCGAATATCCATTATTTACCTTATTTGCATGGTTTCCGGTCAAGCACTATCTAACATGATATTTCAAATTGCGCAATAAAGCATGGTACAATGACAATTATTTGCAATGTTAAAATTCATATTATATTGCATTATTTGAAATATAATATTGCAAATGATTCATTTGACGCAATGATAAATTTAGTTCATTAATACAATAGCTTAATTTAAATTCAATTAATGAGGAGAATATCATGGGCAAAAATTATTTTAATACCCTGGCATTGAGACGACAATTAGAAGAATTGTCCCAGTGCCGTTTTATGGGTTCATCGGATTTCAACGGTGTTGAAGCACTAAAAGGCAAGAAAATTGTCATCGTCGGGTGCGGAGCCCAGGGACTTCATCAGGGCATGAATCTGCGCGACAGTGGCCTTGATGTATCCTATGCCCTGCGAGATGCTGCTATTAATGAAAAACGACAATCCTGGAAAAACGCAACGGAAAACGGATTTTATATAGGAAACTATAAGGAAATGATCCCAAAAGCAGATCTTTTGATCAACCTGACTCCGGACAAACAACATACAAATGTGATAGAATCTGTAATGCCCCTGATGAAGCGGGATGCATGTCTCTCTTACTCCCATGGCTTTAATATTGTGGAAGAAGGCATGCAGATTCGAAAAGATCTCACTGTTATCATGGTGGCCCCAAAGGCACCCGGAACAGAACTCAGGGAAGAATATAAACGGGGGTTTGGCGTTCCAACGCTTATTGCAGTCCACAAAGAAAATGATCCCAAAAACAAAGGGATGGAACTTGCCAAAGCCTATGCCTGTGGTACGGGAGGAGATCGGGCAGGCGTTCTTCATTCTTCTTTTGTCGCTGAAGTAAAATCTGATCTCATGGGAGAACAAACCATCCTCTGCGGTGTTCTTCAGACAGGGTCACTTTTGTGTTACGACAAAATGATTAAAAAGGGAGTTGACCCTCAATATGCATCAAAACTGGTTCAATATGGATGGGAAACTATTACTCAGGCTTTAAAACACGGTGGCGTCACCCATATGATGGATCGACTTGACAACCCTTCAAAACTTATGGCTTACAAACTTTCCAATGAATTAAAAACCCTTCTTGAACCTATGTTTCACCAGCACATGGATGATATAATGTCAGGAAAATTTTCAAAAACCATGATGGAAGACTGGGCAAATGATGATGATGATCTGCTCAAATGGAGAGATGAAACTGCTCAAACCGCTTTTGAACAATCCGCATCAACAGATCAGGACATTCCTGAGCAAGAATACTTTGACAATGGCATTCTCATGATAGCATTTGTTAAGGCAGGTGTGGAATTAGCCTTTGATACCATGGTATCTACTGGGATCGGAGAAGAATCCGCCTACTATGAATCACTTCATGAACTTCCCTTGATCGCAAATCTTGTTGCAAGGAAAAAACTTTATGAAATGAATGTGGTTATTTCTGATACAGCTGAATACGGGTGTTATCTTTTTAACCATAAAGCCATTCCATTGCTTGCAGATTTCATTGAAAAACTTGATGTTGATGTCATTGGCAAAGGACTTGATATTGAAAACAATTGTGTGGACAATATAGAACTCATAAAGGCCAATGAGGCTATCCGTTCGACCAGTGTTGAGCTAATTGGGAAAAAATTGCGCACATACATGAGTGCTATGAAACCTATCTGATAGACATGTTAACCCTAACGTTGCATAAAAATTTTACCCTTCATGGCTTTTGCAACATTAGGGTTAACTCAACTTTCTGTCTTACCTTAATAGGCGGGGTCAGGCTTGCATAGTTGCATTTGTTGCTCAATAAATGCAACTATGCAAGCCTGACCCCATTCGATGACATTAAAGTTCTCAAGGCGTTTGGATATTTTAATATCCGTTCATAACTCCCCTTAAAAAATCATTACTTCCTGTATGGTTAATAGTTTGGAATAAGCTAAAAAGAAAACCGATCCTTTATTTAAGCTTTACAATATTTAAACTTTACAAAGTACCACAATGTGTTACTATTAGAGTGTTGAATAAGAATTAGCGTGTTCCACAACATTTACAAATCTAAGAAAACCTCAAAATAAGGAGAGATCTATGGCAAAAGAAAATACTAAAAAAATAATGGTGAGTGCTAAAGATCGGACCATGTGTGAAGCCACTCAGCAGATGCTTGAAAAAGCCAGGAGAGACGGTGTTAAACTGGATCTTGACCGCGGGTATGAAATGAAACCCTGCCCCATTGGTGTTGAATCTGCCTGTTGTAAACATTGTTATATGGGCCCCTGTCGGTTAAATCCAAGAGATCCATATAAAAAAGTTGGGGTTTGCGGAGCCACCATTGATACGATCATGGCTCGAAATTTTGGACGAAATGTGGCAGCAGGATCAGCCTCCCACAATGATCATGGAAGGCATATGCTTGGATTATTCAAAGGTATTATTGACGGCAAGGTCAAGGATTTTAGCATTGACGATACTATCAAGCTTGAAAGAGTAGCCAAATCCCTTGGTATTGATGTTGAGGGTAAAGAGGTTCTACAGGTTGCAAAAGAACTCCATGATGAACTTGAAAAAACATTCTCCAATGTTGAAGGTGAAATGCCCTTTACCAGACTGGCACCAGAGGCAACTCAGGAGCAGTGGAGGAAAGATGGCATAATGCCAAGGGGGGCAATGGTTGAAGTCATGGAATTGATGAGCCGGACCCATATCGGATGTGACCAGGATTATAATAACTTGACTAAACAGATATCAAGGACAGCCCTTGCCGACGGATGGGGCGGTTCCATGGTGGCAACCGAACTTTCTGACATCATGTTTGGGACACCTTCTCCAACCCTTGCAGATGTGAATATGGGGGTTTTAAAAGAAGACCAGGTGAATATTATTGTGCATGGTCATGAACCTGCCATGTTTGAAGGTATGTTGATGGCGGTAAATGATCCTTTTTTCATAAACGAAGCAAAGGCCAAGGGTGCCAAGGGAATTAATCTCGTGGGCATGTGCTGTTCAGGTGCGGAAATGATGTCTCGCCACGGGGTTCCCCATGCAGGCAGTTTCGGATCCACGGAAGCAGTTATTGTTACAGGTGCTGTTGATGCCATGGTGGTTGATATTCAGTGTATTAAACAGGGACTGGCATCCGTGGCCAAATGTTATGACACCCATTTGATTACCACAAACTCAAGAGCTCATATTGAAGGTGCCACCCATATTGAATTTGATGAACGTGACCCCAGGAACTGCACAGATGCAGTTCTTTCAAAAGCAATTGCCAGATATGCATCAAGGAGTATGCCCATTGAGATTCCCAAACAGGTCCAGACCGGTGTTCAGGGCTTTACCCATGAATATATTGAATATATGCTGGGCGGAACTTTCAGAGGCAGCTATTCTCCTTTGAACGAAAATATCATAAATGGACGAATCAGAGGTGTCGCCGGTGTTGTTGGATGTACAAATCCAAAGGTTAAACAGGATTCCATACATATAGCACTGGTAAAAGAATTAATTAAAAATGATGTCCTGGTCCTTCAAACCGGATGTTCACAGATATCTCTTGCCAAGGCAGGGTTCCTTGTTCCTGAAGCGGCTCCTCTTGCCGGACCGGGTCTTTCAGAGGTATGTGAAACAGTGGGTATGCCGCCTGTCCTGGGTCTTGGCTCCTGCGTTGACAACACAAGGATCCTCATTGCTGCATCAGCCATGGTTAAAGCCGGTGGTCTTGGAAACAGCCTTGCAGATCTTCCCGTTGCAGGATGTGCGCCTGAATGGATGAGCGAAAAAGCCCTGGCCATTGGGCAGTATTTTGTGGCCTCGGGAGTATATACTGTTTTTGGCATTGGATTCCCATCCATCAAAGACACAAAATTCCACAATCTTCTGTTTGACGGTCTTGAAAAACAGGGATATGGAAAATGGGGGACGGCATCTGATCCAATGGAAATCGCTAAGATGATGATCGCCCATATTGACAAGAAACGAAAAGAGCTTGGTATTGATAAGACAAGGAAAAGAACCCTTGTAGATATGTCGGACAGACGTGAGCTAGCATCTTAATTCTATAACAAATCAAACAGATCAACCCGGACCACATCGTACCGGGTTGATCTAAAACCTTATAGTCTCATTCATTTTTGGGATTATAACGCTTGTATCCCTATACTCATTATTTATTTTATCTACAAATGGCTTGATATCAACTAATTTTGATATTGGAGGGAAAAAATTGTCATGGTGATGGGGAATAACAATTTTGGGTTTTAGATACTTTACATAATTCAGGCCTATCCGGCAGATATCCGAATGCCCCTGCATCGGCAAAAGCAAAATATCAATAGGCGTGTCTCCGATCTTTTTAAGTTCATTTAAAGATGATCCGGCACTGCCGAAAAACTGTATAACCTTGTCTTCAATATAAAAGCGCCAGCTTAAAACCTGGCCACAGGGAAACTTTTGAAGAAGGGGAAGATACTTAAAAAACTGAAGATTTATCTTTAAAAGTGTTGAGAGGATAAGTTTTTTATCAAATTTAATATGGTCACTGAAAAAAGCCTGGGCGGAATATTCTTGAAAATTGAAAGTTTTTTTATCAATGATTATTGATTTGATTTGTGGTTCTTTTACCTGATGATTTTTAAAAAAATCGGCTGCAATATCTGAGCAATAAATATTCGCACTTGTCTGCTTCGATATTTTAGGAACATCCAGAATATGATCAAAATGACCGTGGGAGATAAAAATCTGCGATGCTTTCTTAATATCGCAAGGCTTTAGATCCTGCTTTGGAAAGGCTTTTTGATTTCTGGAAATGTATGGATCAATGAGAAACACCTGATCATTTGTTTTAATTTCAAACCCTGCTGTTCCAAGCCATTTGATTTCCATGGATTATTTTTCTATAATTTTTACATTAAATGTACTCATACAGTCAATAATCTCTTCTGTTTTCCCTTCATCTGCAGACCAGAATACTTTTTGAGTGTCTTCCATTTTCATCAGGCATTCAGGAAAGAAATCATAATGATCATCGCAAATTTTTAATACGTTCAATTTATCGTCGGGAAACTTTGGATCAGGCACATGCTCAGTTACTTCCCAGTCATCGGGAATAATAAATTCGGCTTTAATGTTTACTTCAATGGTTTTCATTTTTAAATCCTCGAAAAAAATATGAATAACAGGGTATCAAATTTTTTATTTACCCTCCCTATTCATATCAATGGGATTATATTCTTTCAAGAAAAATTCCTATCATATGCTTTTCAAAATGGTTTTGCAGGGGTTTGAAAAGTCCTTTTACGACAAAATTATGTAAAATTTTATTAAATTTTCGATTTAATTGCCTAAAAGTATTGATTTATATGCAATAACTATTTATAAAATAAAGAACATCTTTTGATTAAAAGGATTTTTAATTTTTTTAACACCTTATTATAGTTTTCGATCATGACAGAAAAATATATTTTTAAAAAAATAAAACAGTCAAATATGTTTCCTCAGCTTCCCCAGGTTATGCTGAGACTCATAAAGGCCTGTAACGACGAAAATACCAGTAATGAGGAGCTGACAGAGATTATTTCTGCAGACCCATCTTTAACTTCCCGGCTTATGCAGATTCTCGGTTCGGCTTACATTAATCTGCCCAAAGATATGAACAGCATAAAGACTGCTGTTGATTACCTTGGAAAAGATACCATCCAAAATATTGCCATCAGCACTTCGGCAATACGATTTTTCAATTTTTCAAAGACCGCTCCTGAGTCAGTTATCGGGAAAATCTGGTATCATTCTTATAAATGCGGTGTAATTGCAAGAAAAATTGCTGAAGAAGACAATTTCCCCAATCCAGATGAATTTTTTCTGGCAGGCCTGCTGCACGATATAGGTCGCCTGGTACTTTTGCAGAATTTTCCTGAAGATTACAAAGCAATTTTACAAACTTCTTCCAATGAGAAGCAGACCATTTCTGCTGAAATGGAAATGTTTGGTGCAGATACACCACAGATAAGTGCATGGCTTTTCAGTCAATGGAATTTGAATCCTCTGATTTCAGATGCCGTATTTTTTATCAATGAAAGCATTCAACAGATTGAAGGCGCCCTTGCCCATGTAAAAGTGGTGTTTATTGCAAATTTTCTGGCCAGACATGATGCCCGGGAAAAAATTTCAGATGTTATTCGCCTGACCGATATCTCCACAGAAAGACTGGAGCAGATTGTCCTTGCAGCAGAAAAAGAAGTCCTGGAGATGGCCAAAAGCCTCGACATCAAGCTGGGTGAAGTACAGGGCACCTTTTATGAAGATGCGTTAACATCAGAAATAAAGAACCTGTCTTTATTTTACGGTACTCTGCAGAACCTTATGCACGCAAAGGATATAGAGACTGTTCTTGATATCGTACACAATGGCTTTAAAATTGTCTTTAATATTCCCAGAGTTTTTTATTTTCTTCTTGACGAGAAAAAAAATATTTTAACGGGATTTTGCAGCAGTAATGATAAGTCTCATAAAATTATAAAAAGCATTGCCTTGCCATTATCAAGCCAATCCAGCCTATTGATAAAATGCATAAAAGAATTAAAAGTTCAAACCAGTTTAAAAACAAGCGACGAACAAGAACTTGCCATATCAGACAATCAAATCATTAGATTGCTTAAGACAAAAGGCCTATATTGCATTCCCATAAACTCATCAGAAAAAATATCCGGCGTAATGGTATTGGGGGTTGATGAAACAACTGCCAAAAACCTTGAGGACAACAAAGGACTGGTGAAACTTTTTTCGAAACAGACCGCTGTCTGTATACAGAGCATACGAGATTATAAAGAATATGCTGTGGATATTCACGAAAAAAAAATGGAAGCTTATTCCACCCTGACAGACAAAGTGATCCATGAAATTAACAACCCCATTTCAATTATTAAAAACTATATAGAAACTTTGGGATTAAAGCTGCCTGACAAACATCCTGCCCAGGAGGAACTGGTTTTTATCGGCGAAGAAATGAACAGGGTTGCAGGATTGCTTGATCAGCTTAGAAGTTTTTCAAGACCAAAAATAGACGGATTTGAACTGGTGGATATTAATCAGGTTTGTCAAAGCATATTGGAACTTTTAAAAAAATCGATCCTCCTGCCAAGACAGATTGAAGCGGCCATCAATATTGATCCTGAAATACCCAGAGTCAAAACAGATTTAAACGGATTAAAACAAGTCTTGATTAACCTTGTGAAAAATGCTGCAGAAGCCATGGACAAAGGTGGTAAAATTATAGTCACCACACGATTTTTATCTGAAACTCAAAAAACCCTGATTGACGAAAAAAAACAAATTCCCGGAAATATTGAGCTGATAATTTCAGACAATGGGCCTGGGATTGAAGAAAACATAAAAGAGACATTGTTTGAACCGTATACTACGACTAAAATAGGATCATCCAACTCGGGTCTCGGGCTTTCCATTGTCCATTCCATTGTCAAAGAATTGAATGGAAAAATTAGATGTGAGTCCAAAAAGGGCAAGGGAACCAGTTTTATTATTACCCTGCCCGTCATTTCATCAAAAAGAAAATAAAAAGGTAAGCATTGTTTAATCAAAATAAAAAATTCTTAAAAATGGTTAAACCGTTGAAATCCGGAGAACTCCTTGTCAAAGAAGGATTCATAAACCAGGACGATATTCATAAAGCTCTTTTGCTTCAAAAAAAGGAAAACGACTCTTCATCTCCGAAAAAAAGCCTTTTTGGAATGATTTTATGTGATCTTAATTTAATCACACCTTTGGATAATTTTTATGTTCTTCATAAATATAATAAATTGCAATCCATTCAATCAGCCCTGATTTCAAAAAATATACTTCAAAAAAAGGTTGTGGCAAGAGCTGAAAAAAACGCTTTAAAACAAAACATTCCCTTTATCAGCTTTCTTATTAAAGCGGGGCTTGTTTCAATAAGCCAAATGAAGATCCTGTTATTTGAATTGTTTCATATCCCATTCAAATCCATCAATAATTTTACATATAATAAAAAAGATTTAAACCTATTAATTCAGAAGCTGGAAGAAAAAAAATCCTGGGAAAACAAGACGATTCCTTTGGTTTTAAAGGATAATACAATACTCTTCGGTATTACAGATCCTGAAAACATTTTGTTCATACGCAATTTGAATGATCTGTTTCCCCAATACCGATTTAAAACTATGTTTATTTCTTTTTCGCAGTTTTCAAAATTACATGATCAATTATATAAAAGTGATGCAACAACTGCCTCAACTTCAACAATAGTACCCGTTGCCTCACCTGCCGCAACAGCCCCAACCCCATCTATAAAGAAACCTTTGGATCTTTCTTTACTTTTAAATTTTACGACATCCATTAAAGACCCTGAACACGAATTTGATTCCATTAAGACGCTTTATGAAAGATATGAATTGCTTAGGCAATTAATTGGAAATCCAAAACGCGCCGACCTTGAAGATGAATTTAACCAATTTATTATACAAACACACAAGAAAATTACCCGGGAATATAATAATCAAATTATAAAATTTTCTTTGAAAAAGGAAAACAGAGATGTTAAAATAATAGCATTTCCCAAAACATAGGCAACTCATTATGGCAAGAATTATTACAATTACCAGTGGTGAAGACGGGGTTGGAAAGACAAGTGTCAGTCTAAACTTATCTTTATCTCTGGCATCGAAAGGATTTAAGGTCTGCTTGTTTGACGCAGATTATGGTCTTTCCAATGTCAATATTTTCACTGGTATTTATCCAAAAAAGAATCTTGAATCTGTCATTTCAGGACAATTTAGTTTAAACGACATAATTATTAAAAATTATCATGGAATAGATATTATCCCGGGAAGTTCAGGGGTGAAAAGATTGCCTGTTTTGACCCCCACACAGACCCATAACCTTGTGAATGCATTTTTAATTCTTGAAGATTATGATTATTTTATCATAGACACATCCTGCAATATGTCATCCCAGGTTCTTTCTTTTTGCATGGCATCCCATGAAATCATTCTTGTGGTTAACTGCGGATCAACATCTATAACCAATGCTTATTCCTTATTAAAAAAGCTTTCAAAATTTCAATATGACCTGCCTGTAAAAATTGTGATCAACAAGGCCGGGTCAGGCAAAATTGCTAAAAAAGCCTTTGACCGGTTAAAAGAAATTGTAAATAAATTTCTTCCTGTCAAAATAGTGCCCTTAGGAATTGTGGCATCGGATAAAAATGTCCAGGCAGCAGTCATATCCCAGACGCCTTTTTTTATGCTATTTCCTGATACTATTGCTTCAAAGTGTATCGGTTCAATCACTTTAAAACTTTTAAACAAAGCAGACCAGATACCGGCTATACCTCTGGAGCTTTTTTGGGACAAGTGTATGTCTTTTCTTAAAAAGCATCATAGACCTAAAGAAAAACAAGCCTCCCAAAAAACCGGTGTTAAAAAGAAAAAAGAACAAGACCTGGATATTAAGAAAGCACTTTTTCATATTGAATCAAGGCTTTCCATCCTGACCAAAGAGGTGGGCGGCATTAAAAATTCTCTTAAAACCTATGCGGCAGCTCCATCAATTAAAAGCAGGGACAAAGCAAGCAAGCCACTTAAGCCCGTGCCTGCGCCTGTCCTTGAACCTGTCCTTGAACCTGTCCTTGAACCTGTCCTTGAACCTGTACCTGAGCCTGTTCCCGCACCCATGCCCATACCTCAAGAGATATCTCTTGATTTTGAATCCTGGATAAAAAAAAAGTATAAATAAAAAAACAAGGAGTTAGTCTTGTGGAAGATGGAAAATACCCATACAATTTTTCAATTCTTCCGAGGCCCCGGTGTGTTTGCCCTTTTCATCGGATAGCTTCACAGTATTTCGCCATGGTTTGTCTAAGGAAGCCCTGCATTTAGTAAGCTTGATCACCATATTTAAAGGTGCTGCCCCGACATCATTGGTCAGGCTTGTTCCAATGCCATAAACATCCCGAATCCTGCCATTGCAGTATTTATGAATCTTAACTGCCTTTTCAACATCAAGACCATCTGAAAACACAATGGTCTTGGCGGAAGGATCAATATGAAGCCTTTTATAGTGCTGGATAATTTTATCTGCAAAGGCTAATGGGTCGCCAGAATCCTGTCTTACCCCATCAAACAATTTGGCATGAAAGGTGTCAAAGGTGGATAAAAATACATCCGTTGTATAGGTGTCTGTCAATGCAATGCCAAGATCTCCATGAAACACTTTTATCCAGGCATCCTGGGCTGAGGGATTTGCCATCTGGTAGCCATGAAGAGCCGCATGAAACATAAACCATTCATGGGCAAAGGTACCAATGGGAGTAGAATTGAATAGTTGGGCAAAATGGACATTACTCGTACCTATCAGGGTATGATCCCCATGGCTTAAGAAATCCCGGATCAAATCTTCGTGGTTTTCGGCAGAAAATCTGCGGCGGGTACCAAAATCGGCAAACTTAACCCCGTTTTCCGCAAGCACCCGGGCTTTTTTCAAATTCATCTGGCGTCTTTGTCTTTTGCTCACTATTTTTTGCCGGGTCATCTTAAAAAATAGTTCGCTTATAATGGCCATCATTGGAACTTCCCACAAAATGGTTCTATACCATGGACCCGTAATTTTTATTATTAAAATATCCTTATCCTGTTTGATCATTACTTCATTGGGGTCATATCTGTAGGATTCAAGATAATCAAGGTATACAGGGGTTAAAAAATAGCATGTTGTTTCAAGAAAGGATTTTTGATCCAAAGTCAATTTAAAAGCTGCCATCTTTTCAAGTTCAAGTTCAACCTTTTTTGCTAACCCTGCCGGGAAAGGAGTCAATCCCCGGTTAATAAATTCATACTGCGCCTGGGCCCTTGGATAAAGCATGTGAACTGCCTGCTGCATTGAAAATTTGTACAGATCATTATCAAGAATGCTTTGGATCATAATAAGTCAACTCCCCGTATCATTTTTTAAAACAGATTAAGCGAGCCCTAAGGTTTTCAAAAAGGCAAATTTTTATTGACCTTGCAGGCCATGGGGGCACCCTTTCCAATGCTGGCAAAACATTTCATGCATTCATCACAGGCAAGAATATCCTTATCATTTCCAGCAAGCATTTTTTGGGCTGTCTCAGGATCGCATATCATCTGACGGCCAATGGCAACCATGTCGATTTTTTCATTTTCAACTGCTTTAAAAGCGGCCTTGCCAATACCAAACTTGCCAACTGCAATCACGGGAAGCCCGACTTTTTCCTTAAAAGCAGCAGTAAAGGCAACATTTGCCCCTGAAGGCTGGTCTTTAGGCAATGCTGAAGATCCTGCAAGCACTGTTTTGCTTGTGACCTTCAGGTTGCTTGTGACCTTCAGGTTATCTTCAAGGACTTTAAAACCGCCATGGGCAATCAGGGAGACATCAAAAACATCCACACCCTCATCTGCAAGCAAGCCGGCTATGACAAGTGCATCCTCAAGGGTTTGTCCTCCATCTATTTTTTCCACTGCATTTATCCTGAAAAAAATAGGATATTCGGGTCCAAGTTCTTTTCGTACTTTTCTTACAATTTCCAAAGCCAGATTAGCACGATCTTTTGCATCACCTCCATAGCGATCCTTTCTTTTATTTGTCAATGGAGATAAAAACTGGCTCAGTAAATACAGATGAGCTCCATGAATTTCGATACCGTCAAATCCGGCTTTGAAAGCTCTAATTGCTGCTTTGGAAAAATCATTTATTAATAGCTCTATGTCCTGGGTATCCATTTCAATTGGTTCAACATCCGGCCGAAATGCCACATTGGACGGTGAAAATCCATGTTTTTGATTTTTATCCGGCGGGCATCTTGGCCCTGCATGGTTTAATTGCACAACGACAAGTGCACCCTCTTGCTGTATCGTTTTTACAAGATTGGTCATACCGGGGATCTGGGAATCATTCCAGAGCCCGAGACTTCCCGGAACAATACGACCTGAGGATTGAACAGATGTTGCTTCAACAATTAGAATCCCAACATCCCTGGACCGTTCCTTGTAAAAGCAAAGGATGTCATTGGTAACCAGACCATCTTGTGACCCATAGTTTGTTGTAATAGGTGCCAGCACAAGCCTGTTTCTAATTGACATCTTTTTTATTGTAAGCTCACTATTAATTGTTGCCATTGGTTTTCTTCCTCCTGGTATTATTCATATTTTTTATAAAAAACTTGTAATTAAAAGTTTTTTAGCACCTAAAACGTATATCCAATTGAAAAATGAAACCGGCCTGGGTCCTCATTGTCTTCCGGGTTCAGTTTATATCCATATAAAATCCCAACAGGACCAAGGGGAGTTATGTAACGAATCCCCGTTCCCACTGTAAATTTAAATTTTTCATTTATACCGCCATTTCCCAATACAGTATCTTTCAATGATCCTGCATCAAAAAAAACCGGTAATTCAAAGTTTTTGCCCAAATCAATGCGGACTTCCATTGAGCCGGCAATTTGCGTCTTGCCACCGGCTGGGTCTCCAAAGCTGTCAATGATTAATTCATTTTCCCCAAAACCCCTAAGATCTGAGATACCACCAAGAAAAAAAAGTTGATCATCCGGAAGCTGAGAATCTTTGCCAAGATTCTGTATAAACCCGACCATTCCCTGAAACGCCATCACAAGCCTTGGGCCTGCCTGGAAATAATATTTTGTTTTGAGCCGGTATTTTACAAAATTATCAAGATTTTCCAGAACATCTTTATTGTATTCGGCTGATGCGTTGAAATAAACCCCTTTGGTTGGTTTTACAAAGGAATTGACACTACTCCACGTCAAAAAAGGGGTGACTGTTGCAATTCCCCTGGTGTCATAAATTTCAGGATCAACCCCTTTTGTAGTATCCACCTGATACTGCTCCCGGGATTCCAGATTAAAACTTGTGCCCAATTTCAGATTGCTGAAAAAATCTTTTTCAAATGATAGTTCCGACCCATATTTACGGGAACCAAAATTCTGGTTTTTCAATTCTTCTTTGGAAGCGTAAACAGAAAGCTTAGTCAAAATATACTGGGACATGAAATCAAAATCCTTTATTCCCATTTCCGTTTGAAACCCCGTCCCTGAAATTTGCGCATCCAGGTAAAGTTCCCTGTTCATTCCTAAAAAATTTTTGTCTCCTATAGATACGGCGAAATATGCGTCCCTGGCCGTATCATACCCCAGGCCTGCTTCAAAAAAATAGGGCTTTTTTTCTTCAACATCTACCAGAAAAAAAAGTTGGTCATAATTTTCCTTAATCCCCAAAGCTTTAAAATCAGCACTTTCAATACTATTGATATTTCGAATATTTTTCTGTAATTCAACAAACCTGTTCAAAGACACGGGCTCATTGTCTTTGATGGTGTTGTGTCGCAGCAAAACTAAATCTTTTGTGCGAAAATTACCAAATGTCCAAACTCCGCCAACCGACACCTGGGTATTTTTATCTATACGAAATTCAATCGAGCAATTTTCTTTGTCTTTTCCAGATGTTACATGTGCCTCAACTTTTGCATATATGTATCCTTTTTCAGCAAGACAAGAAAGAATCGCCATTCTGTCCTTTTGAACCAGCGATTTTACAAGCGGTATACCAGGCCTTGTCTCAATATTTTGTCTCAAATCTTTTTCAAAGTCATCGGTCAGGCCTTCAAATAAGACACTTGTTATGATTTTCAAATATCCCTGATTAATATTAAATATCACATCGCCATATACAATCTCATCTTCATTTTTTTTGTCCCAGATGACATCACTTGTCACTTTTGTGTCGACAAACCCCTGGTTGGAATAATAATTTTCAACGACTTTCTTGTCATCCTGAAATATATTATCAACAAAAGGACCATCATAAAGGAATGCTTTTTCCCGGGTGAGAATGTCTAATTTTAACGCTTTTTCATTTAAGGGTTCAGACCCTTTGACAACAGAGGATCTCACAAGATATCGTGTGTTTTCTTCAATAATAATATGTATTTCTCTTTTACTCTTTCCTGCTTCCTTGATGTTTTTGGCTGTATAATTTATTTTGCAGTCTGCAAAGCCTGCCTTCTGATATCGATTTTTAATATTTTTCAAGCTTTTTTTGAGCCCGAAATCATTGGCATTTCCTTTGGTAAACAAAGTCAGATCTTTTTTAAGGGTGCGGGTCATAAATTCTTTATTACCAGAAAATGTTACCCTGTATCTCGGCCCTTCATCAATGTTGATAATGATCCGAATACTTGATGTTGGATCATTATTTTCTACTATATGGTTGATTTCAGCTTCGGCAAATCCTTTTTTTCTATAAAATGCCAGAAATTTTTTCATATCCTTTTCAATCTCACTTTGAATAAATCTTTTCCCTTTGCTCCAGAAAAAGAGCGGCAGTTCATAGGACTTCATTTTCATTTTAAGACGGGTATCGGAAAAACTTTTGTTGCCGTGAAATTCAATATTGTTTACTTTTAAAAACCCGCCTTTTTCAACATTAATCAGAATGGCCAGTTCCAGTCCTTCTGCTTGTTCAGTAAGTATTTTAACAAAAGGATCAAAATACCCATTTTTCTTAAAAAGTTTTTCAATGGATTTGATATTTTTTTCCAGATTGTTTTTATTGAAAGAATCACCCACGTCATAATCTGTGGCATCAATTACATCATCTTTGAAAACCGGAAAGGAACCATTCACTTTTATATCCCGAATAAGCTGTGTCGGTGTCAATCGGAAGACAATATCTGTAAAAGCTGCATCCCAGTCTTGATCAGGCACATCAATCAGACTGAACTGGTTGGTCTGTTTGAGCATCTCAATGGAGATTAAAAGACTTTCCCGGGAAAATGGGTCCCCTTTTTTGACGCGGATTATTTTATAGGCCATTTTTTTTAATTTTTCGCGCCTGGCAGGTTTGCCGTCCAGAATTTCTATTTTTACACTTTTAACAATAGGGAGTGCGCTTTTGATATTTTCTTCGGCAAAGACATGATGATAAAAAAACATAAATGCAAGAATGAAAATTATTGTTTTATTCATCTATTATCTGAACTCCAATTTAAAAGTAACCTCTGTGCCAAAGTCTCCTTTTGAATCGTTAAAGGCCTTGAGCATTACATTTTCAAGGATTTTGTATTCAGCCGCATTTGTGTGGACTGTTTCTTCATCCCGGGTTTCCATTAAATATTTTACCTCCATGCGTTTTGATAATTTTTTACCCAGGGTAACGCTCACATTTGAGCTTTGGGACCCTGAATCATCATATCCGACTTTAAAGGAATCTAATGGGGTTGACTCTTCAACACTTTCCCCGATGATATTTGAAGCCTTGTCCGTAAGGATATTCGTATAGGAGCCACCATCTCCCTTTCCCAGCTCCTTTGTGGTTTTGCCGGCAATGAGAAGTGACAGGATATCCTCATGGGTTTCCTTTGGATTGGAAAAGAGCTGAAATTTCAAATTATCTTTTTTGCCTGAAACCTTAAGATTGATGGTCCAGTTTCTTATCTCGGTTTTTGCTGCCAGATTGATATCCGGATCGATTTTATAAGGATCCACAAAATCTATTATCCCTTTTTCGATCTGGAATTCTTTTTTCTGGTACATTATGGTTCCCTCTATGATCTTGGCCCTTCCCGTAATTACGGGATTTGTCGCAGTTCCTGTTATATTTACATTTGGTTCCACAAGGATGAAAACAAGATTATTATCCACCACAAAGGGATCATTATAATCAACATCAATGTTCAAAGAAGTGTTTTCAATCATAGCAATACCAGTATTGCCTTTTGCTTCAGATATTGATGTTTCTCTTTTTTTATCACCCATGGCCTCTGCAAGATCAAAGGTGAAATCTTTATAATACTCTCCTTTAATCATCTGGAAGGTCCCTGAAAGATCTGATTTCTCCCGGGTCCCGGAAAAAACAAGATCATGATTAAACTCAATTTGGGCCATATCAGGAATTTCAAGGGCAATATTATTTCCTTTAAATTTGATGTCCCCTTTTACAGGCTTATAATCTTTAAGGCCAATCTTCCCTTTTATGTTCAGGCTCCCTTTATCAATATCAGCAGCAATATTTTCAATTTCCAGTTCATTCTTTAAGAGTTTGATTTTCCCATTAAGATTTGAAATGGTTACCCCGGCTTGTGGAATAAAATATTCAATCCCGGATAAGGTGATAGCTGCATCAAAATCCGGTTTTTCAAGACTTCCTTTGATATCTGCTCTGAATGCTATTTTTCCTGTGGTCTGTTTAAGCCCTTCCATCATTTCTTTGGGCAGATCAAGATTAAGCTTTCCTTTTGATGTGGCATTTCCGTTAATACTTCCTCTTATTTCATCAAGACCGGCCATTTTGAATATAGGTGTAAGCAAGGTCTTATTAAATCTTAATTTGAGATCGTATGCAGAATTTTCAGGATCAAAAGATGCCTTGAGATCTGTTGTTTTGTCCAGGAGGACTGAAAAATCAAGATCATTCAAATTAAGATCAGCTCGGACTTGTTTAACGGGTATCCCTTTTTCAGGCAGGCCTGTTGAGCTTTGAGATGCAATTTTGTCATATTGGAGATTGACAACAAGATCTGAATCAAATTTTTCCATGAAAATGCTTTTTTTTGCACCTGTTTTTGAAGGGATGGGTATATCAAGGCTGTCTGCAAAAATAATTAATTTGCAATCTTGTATTATATAATCTTTTAAACCGACATTCCCGGATAAACTTAAATGACCTTCATTAAGATCTGCTGTAAGGGCATTAATGTTAATTTTATCCCCTGTGGCCTTTATGCTGCTATTTAAGTTTGCGATGTTTATACCAAAATCACTTAAATCATAATTAATATTGGAAAGATCTACTAAAGCATTGAACTCAGGTTCTTTAAAGCTGCCCTTAACATCAGCATTCAGACTTATTTTGCCCTGGGCTGCATAAAGTTCTTTGATCCAATCTTCGGGTAATGCCTTGGGTATATTGCCGGGTATATTGCCGGGTATATTGCCAATTATATTTCCTTTTGCATTTATCTGTCCGTCAATATTGGTCTTTATACCCTTGATACCTGCAAATTCAAACAAAGGGGCAAGATCACTATGGTTAAAATTTATACCGGCATGGTAAATATTTTTTACTATGTCCAAAGAAGCATTAAAAACAGCAATTTTTTCAAGTTTGATTTCAATTTCTTTTTTCCCAAGATCTATATCTGCTTGTATATTTTTTACAGGGATTTGTTTGTCATGAAAGCTTATTTTGTCCATGGATGCATTACTGGCATAGTCCACATCTACATTAAGCTTAAAATTAATTAAAGCATTCAGATATTCTTGATCTGTTTTTATATCAGCAGACTCAAAAAATCTTTCAAGTATGATGTTTTGTCCTGAAACAAGCATGTTTGCATTGACAACATCTTTTAACTTAAACCCTTTTTCAAAAACATCGGCAGATCCTTTCACATCAATTACCAGGTCTTGATCTTTAATAATAAACCGCTTAATCTCAGCAAGTCCTAATGAATTTATGGATCCTTCAAATTCAAGGTCATTAATGGAAACCTCTTGCAGCTCAAGATTATTTCCCAAAACTTTTGCTTTGACTTCAGGATTGGCAATGTGTCCTGCCAATGTTATTTTGCCGTCAATGCTTCCTTTGATCGCAGGTAAGCCTAAGGGTATTGTTGTTGAATATAGGTCATTAGCCTTGATATTCAGGTTTGCATCAAGAATTTTTTTAAAAATATCATACTGACCCGTAACGCCAATCTCAGTATCCAGCGTTTTTGCGTTAAAACTTTTGATTTTACATATACCTTTTTCAATGGTACCGCTTAAATCCGTTTCAAAATCCAGGAACTGTGTTCCAGGTTTGTCCTGTTTAAAGTCTTCAAGAACAAGATTAAAATGATAATTTGCCGCAAGACTTTCAGGATTGATGCCTTTGCCCTTGATATTACCAGAGGATAAAAATCGGCCTGAAAATCCTTTTACCCATTTTTCAAGATTTTGAAAATCTCCATTTTTCTGGTTAAACGAAAAGTCATACTTAAGCGTATCTGGATTTTGAGCAGGGCTTAAAAAACCTTTGGGGAAAAGATCCTTGAGATCGGCCATACCTTTAAATTCTATATTGCTCCCAAGGATATTCAGGTTTCCTTTTTTTATTGAAAATATCCGGTCAACAAGGCTTGCTGACAAATCAATTCCATCCCCTTTTAGATCTTCATCAATCTTAAGATTGTCCACATCAAGTTTGAAGCTAACTTCAGGATTATTTATGGGTCCTTTCCCTGCAATCGTCACCTTTGCTAAACCGCCAAGATCTGTCTTGTTCTCCAAAAATCGATTTAATTGTTCAAGACGGGAAGTTGCACTTATATTAAAATCAATTCCAGGTGCTTTGAAAATATCGTATGCTATTCCTTTTGCGTTAAAAGCACAAAGGTCAGAGTCCAGTTCAACCTTAAAATCAACTTTTGATCCCTGTTCAAGTTCAGTTAAAAAACTTAAATTATTAATCAGGATCTCTTTATCTTTAAAAGTTATGCTGCTGTTTTTTATCCGGCTGGTCAAAAATAGATGCCGGGTCATAAGATCAGCATCATTGATATCAATATTTAATGATTTTAGATTAATACTCTTAATAGCGTCATTAAAAGTTAATGCCCCCTCAATAAACCGTGCTTTTTTGACAATCACATTAAAGGGAAGGCTATTACTTTCTTTTTTTGCGATTTCTTTTTCAGGAGATTTCTTATCTTCGGGTATGAGGGCATCTATTAAATTAAACCGGCCAAAAATATCCTTAACTATTGATATTTCAGGGCCGTTCACAGTTAAGGAATTTATTTCCAGAACTTTTCTAAAAAGAGAACTTATCTTTAAATCAAGCAAAAGGCTTTTGAATTTAAAACAGGTGGTGTTTTGTCTGTCTTTTATCTGGATTCCATCTAACTTGATATATGAATTGATGAATGAAAATTCTATATTTTCAGCTAAAAGTGTCCCGGGAATGGCAATATTAATTTTATCAACAAGCAGTTTTTTTGCATGATCTGTTTTTACATATAGGAACAGTGTCAAAACTATTACAAGAAAAGTACAGGCAAGTCCTAAACCCGTTAAAGCAATTTTTTTTTTCATACCCGCCTATTTAAATATAGTGCTGATAATTTTTAATTAATACTATAGAAAAAAAATTTATACTGTTTAAAAAAAAATTGCAAACAATGCTCTATTTGGTTGTGCTTTGAAGCACTTGAGTAGCCGTTTCAAGTATCCCTTCGGGAAATCCAACAAGGGGAAATATCACAAGGAATCCAACCACCCACAGCAACACCATGGAGAGTAGAAAAAATCCAAATCCGTATTTTACAAAATCAATCGCTTCAAGGACCCTTTCATTTGTATCCGGATAAATTCCCAAAGCAAATGTCAGTGCATTGGCAGGTGAACCCACGATAAGGAAATGGGCAAAGGATGATGCCAATGCCACGGCCATACCTATGGCCCAAGGCTCCCCGGCAACGCCGCTCATAATCCCCATGGGGATTACAATGGGTCCGATAAGAGCAACTGTAGCTGCGTCCGACATAAAATTAGTAACAAGACCGGAAAAACCTGACATTCCAACCCATAGTCCAAAACCTTGATCCATGCCCACTTTTGAAAGTACATCCAGAAAAGTCGTAGCCAGCCAGAGGGCGCCGCCGCTTTCCTTTAAAAGTGCGCCCAGTGTCAAAGCGCCGCAGTACATGAACCATGCATTAAAAGATATACGACCCAGTATTTGTTCAAAATCTACTGTTTTGAATAATACGGGTATGACAAAGGCCAGAAGAGCCGGACCGCCCAGCCCCGTTGCTTCTCCACCAAATATCCAGAGAGCTACAATGAGAAGCAGAGTCCCTGCAGTGACATACTCGGCATATTTCATCTTACCCATTTGGCGCGTTTCTTCCTTGATATATTCCAATCCCGGGGTAAGATCCCGGGTCTTTATCTTTTTACTGAAAAAGGTCGCCATATAAAAGAACAACATGATGCTGCCCAAGGGTACCAGGGGCCATCCATATTTCATCCAGTCAGAATAGGTAATCGGGATACCATAATCAGTAAAAAAACCCATCATGATCACATTACGGCCTCCGGCCGATGGTGTGCCCGGCCCTCCCATATTCAGCGCAAAGCAAAGAGAAAAAAGTAAATATTTGGCCAGGGCAGGATCATGAACAACTTTCCCTCCTTCAGGGCTGGTAGCCTTTACCGATCCATAATAGACAGCCATCATAACCGGTACCATAAAGGAACACATTGCAGGGGCCGACATGAATGAGCCCATAATCGACATGCTGATGCACAACACGAACATGGGAACCCAGAACCCTTTGGTCCATCCCAACAACCAGACGGCCAGACGTTTATGGAATCCGACCTCCACAACCGTCGCTCCCAAAGCAAAAACACCCAGCATGAACATGGGTGCATCACCAGCAAAGGTTTTCCCTATCATATTAAAAGGGAGAAGCCCGAAAAAATACGCCATGAGCGGCATTAAAAGTCCGGTCACGCCAATGGGAATGGCCTCGACTGCAAAAAAAATGACCGCCATGGGAACGATCCCCAAAACGATCATGGTTTTATCAGATGCCTGCTCCAGATTATGGGCTATTTCCCAGTCGATCATTTTGTCGACATAGCCGTACTTGTCCAACACGTCCATAAGAGACTGGGGCGTAGGTAAGATATAGGCAACCAGAATAAAAATTGCCACTCCAATACCAATCCATAGTCCCTTTTTGGCCAATATCCCGGTTTTTTCCCCGTGCGTATCCAAAAAAAGCCTCCAAATGTCTGTTCGTAAATTCTACCCGATTTCAGCAGCAGTCAGGATTCATCGCTCACAAGTTTTGATCTTATCGCAAATTTGGGTAAATACATCAGACAATCGCAGGATACCTATCACTTTCTTATCTGCCGTCACAAGCAGAGATTGATATCGGCCCGCAACCAATTGGTGCATTGCCTCACTCAGGTTAGCATTTTCATCTATATACGTACCATTTGTGGGAGCTTCCATAATATCACTCACACGCAGTGTTTTGGTACGCTCGCAAATAAATTCCAAAGGCTCATTCCAGAATACTTTATTCTTAAATACAGACTTGATAAAGTCCGGACTATACCCTGAACGCGATAGCGTCCCGGCAGCTTCCATTTGTCCGTATTTTGGCTCAAGAGCCTTTAGAATATCAAACATGGTTATTTTACCAACAATATTGCCGTCATTATCAAACACCAGTATGGCGCGATGCTTAAACTTTAAGGGATCAATTGTCTGTTGAGCTTTTTCCAGGGCAAGGACTGCCTCTTGCAATGTCACATCTTGGGAGACAATTGCGTATCTTTGGATTGGAACCATTAAGTTTTTTACAATTATGGTTTTCATATCAGCTATACTCTATATCTTTGACATTAATGGATGTCAAGCAGGTTACCATCTTTTCTAAACCTGTGAATTACAGGTTTTCTGCTTGACAAGTAATTTATCTTCAATATGCTAATATGTCAGGTATGAGAATATAGGAGATTCAAATATAAGATACTATGAAAACCATGACATCAATTACAGATTTATTCCATCCCCTGATCAAAAAATGGTTTCTTGATTCTTTTTCCAATCCCACTGATATCCAGGAGCTTGCCTGGCCTTTAATTGCCAATAAAAAAAATGTTCTTATCACAGCACCCACTGGAAGCGGAAAAACCCTGACTGCTTTTTTATGGTTCATTAACCTATTTGTGACAAAGAATCTTCCAACAGGCCTGACCCGGGTCTTGTATGTCTCACCTTTAAAAGCATTGAACAATGATATACAAAGAAATTTAAATCAGCCTTTACGTGAAATTAAAAGTATTTTTGAGACCAATGAAGAACCATTCCCTGATATCAGGGTGATGACCAGAAGTGGTGATACATCTCAAGGGGATAGAAGAAAAATGATTCGCCACCCGCCGGAAATTTTAATCACTACTCCGGAAAGCCTTAATATTTTGCTCAGCTCCAAATCCGGCAAAGAAATGTTGTATAATATATCTGCCGTGATTCTTGATGAAATTCATGCTGTTGTGGGCAACAAGAGAGGTGTTCACCTGATCACTGCCGTGGACAGACTTGTCAGCCTTTCAGGAGAATTCCAGCGCATATCTCTTTCAGCAACTATAAAAAAGCTGGATATGGTAGCAAAATTTGTTGGGGGCTATCGCATGCATGAAAATGGGGCGCATCCCCGATATATTGCAAGGCCCGTTGAAATTGTTAAATCCAATATTCAAAAAAATTATAAAATTTGTGTTAAATTTCCGGAAAGAGCCGAAGAACCCGTTGATACTTCCGTCTGGGATTCTTTAGCCAAAGAATTTAAGGATCGTGTTGAAAAAAACAGGTCAACTCTGTTGTTTACCAATGGCCGCAGGCTGTGCGAAAAAATAACATATAAAATCAATAAATTGTCAGGTTCGCCACTTGCCTATTCACATCACGGATCTCTTTCAAAACAGCTTCGAGAAAATGTTGAACAAAATCTAAAAAAGGGAGAGCTAAAAGCGATTGTGGCAACCAGCTCCCTTGAAATGGGTATTGATATCGGAGATCTGGATGAAGTCATTCTGATCCAGTCTCCCCCTTCTGTTTCATCTGCTGTTCAAAGGATCGGCCGGGCCGGTCATCACGTTAATATGGAAAGCCGCGGAACCCTTTATTCGGCAAACCCTCAGGATCTGATTCCTTCAGCAGTACTTGCCAAGGCAATTGATGACCAGGATATTGAACCTTTGCACCCCATTCAATGCCCCCTTGATGTGCTGGCCCAGATTCTGATTTCCATGACAGGCCTTGAAACCTGGGATATGGATGAATTATACAATTTTTTAAAAACAAGTTATCCCTATAGGAATCTTGCCCGGAAGCAGTATGACCTTGTCTTGAATATGCTGGCAGGTCGATATTCAGATACAAGGATCAGGGAATTAAAGCCCAGGATATCCATTGACCGGCTGGACAACACGGTCCAGGGCAAAAAAGGGGCGTTACTGGCTCTATACACATCAGGGGGAACCATACCCGACCGGGGCTATTTTCAACTTCGACACCATGAAACCCGTGCCCGCATCGGTGAGTTGGATGAGGAATATGTCTGGGAGGCAAAAATCGGCCAGATTGCCACTTTGGGCACCCAGAACTGGAAAATCATGCAGATCACCCATAATGACGTTCTTGTTGTGCCCGTGGGGAACCGACTTATGGAAGCACCCTTCTGGATTGGAGAAGGGATTAACCGGGATTATCATTTTTCCAGACTCATCCTGTTGTTTCTGGAAAGAATTGATGGTCAGCTAAAACAACCGGATTTTGACAAGGTGCTGGAAAAAGAGTTTCATCTGGATACGGCTGCAGCCAAAGAATTGATCCGGTTTTTAAAAAGACAAAAAAAAGTTACGGCTTCAGATTTGCCCCATCGCCATCATATTCTACTGGAGTATGTCCGGTCCGGACCGGATGGCAGTCCAGGGTCCATGCTTGTCATCCACACCCTCTGGGGCGGACAGCTTAATCGTCCTTATTCCCTTGCCCTGGAAGCTGCATGGGAACAACACTTTGGCGAAAAACCTGAAATTTTTCCGGGAAATGACGCAATTGTGATTCAGCTTCCCCATAAAATAGAGCCTGAAGAAATCTTGAGTCTTGTCACATCGGCAAATGTGGAAACCCTTCTTAAAAAACAACTTGAAAAAACCGGATTTTTTTCCGCCCGCTTCAGGGAGTGTGCAGGAAGGGCCCTTCTTGTGATCAAAAACAAAATAAACCATAGAATGCCCCTTTGGATGACAAGATTAAAATCAAAAAAATTATTGGAAAATATCCTGGGGTATGAAGATTTTCCCATTTTGCTGGAAACATGGCGGACATGTCTTCAGGATGAATTCAATCTCAAGCAATTGCAAAGCAATTTAGACCAATTAGAATCCAGCGCCATTGCCTGGACAGCATCCTTTACTGATCGGCCAAGCCCATTTGCCGCAAGCATGGCCTGGAATCAGATCAACCAGTACATGTACCAGGAAGACCAGGGTGCCTCTTCGACTTCTTCACTTGGTACTGATCTTATCAAAGATGTTGTGTTTTCTGAAAATTTACGTCCTGCAATATCTTTAGCCCTTATCAAAGAATTTGAAATAAAATGCCGGAGACTGGCACCTGGATATGCCCCTCAATCCCCCAGGGATCTTATAGACTGGGTAAAGGAACGAATCGCCATTCCATATAGTGAATGGAAGGTGTTATTAGAACAAATAGAACTTGAAAATCCAAAAGCCTTTGAACAAATCAAGGATTTGGCTTTAATAAAACTTGCCTGCATTACCCATGAAAATCTTGATGAGCCTTTGGTGGTTTCTTTAGAATTGATTTCAAAAATTATTAATGCCTGGTACGGGTCAAAACAAAATATTTTATTGAAAAATCTGTCTGGAGATCCTTTAACCGAAAAGATACCTGTTCATATAAAACATCATAGAGAAGAACAGGAAAATGATTTTTCTCTTATAGGTCAATGGCTGCAATTTTATGGGCCAAGAAATATTGATTTTATAAAGACAACACTGGGCATTGGAAATAAGCATCTGGGTCTTCTTCTCAACTATTTGATCGAAGCCCGCCAGGTGATTTCCGGAAAACTTGTGAAAACCGGGTACGACCATGATGTGTGTGACAGTGAAAATTTTGAAATTCTCCTAAGGCTTTCCCGGTCCAGAGCTATTCCAAGATTTCAGGCTCTTGATATCCAGTATCTGCCCCTTTTCATAGCCAATTACCAGGGCCTTTTAAAAAAACAGGACAGCATTGATGACCTGTTTGAGAGAATAGAACAACTTATATGCCTTCCCCTTGCTGCCGAGGCGTGGGAATTGGATGTCCTGCCAGCACGAATCAGGCCCTACCACAACTCCTTTTTGGACACCATTATGCAGGAAGGGGATCTTCAATGGCTGGGACATGAAAAGAAAAAAGTAACATTCTGTTTTAAATCAGATCTTGATTTTTTCCAACACCCTTTGGAATCAAAACTGAAATCGCATAGTGAAAAAAAACAAGACAAGGACGATTCTGACCTGGAAAATATTTTTAAGGATACGAGGGCTCGATATGATTTTGCAGGCCTGCTTGGAATGGCAGGCTGTGATTCAAGCAAGTTGTCAGAAAAAATTTGGGATATGGTCTGGAATACAAAGCTTTCCAATGAAACATTTTCCGCATTGAGAAAAGGAATTGAAACAGGATTTAAAGCTCCTGAAATTTCAAACACCGGGACCCCGTCCCGTTTTGGCAGAAGACAGACCCGCGGGAAAAAAAACTTTACCCAATGGAGGGGCTCACTTCCTTTTGCCGGGCATTGGTTTAAGCCGGATATCCCGGACGATTCAATGGATTTTATTGAAATAGAAGAATTGAATAAGGACAGGGTAAGACTTTTGCTGGATCGATATGGAATCCTGTTCAGGGAATTGGTTTTAAGAGAGCTTCCGCAATTTAAATGGCAAAGTATTTTCCGGTCACTTCGTCTGATGGAATTGGCAGGAGAGATCCTGGCAGGCTTTTTTTTCAAAGACATTCCCGGGCCACAGTTTATCTCCCAAAAAGCCTTTCGCAAACTTCAGGTAAAGCTGCCAAAAGATGTGATTTACTTTATGAATGCCGCTGACCCAGCCTCCCTGTGCGGAATACCAATAGCCCCTTTAAAACAAAGTCTTCCCAAAAGACTTTCTAATACCCATCTGGTGTTTAAAGGAAAAGATTTAAAACTTGTTTCCATGAAAAACGGGAAAGAGCTTTTAATTCATGCCAACCCTGATGATGAGCATTTAATTGAGTATCTGGCTCCTTTAAAACATCTTTTAAACCGGCAGTTCAAGCCTTTAAAAAAAATTGTCATTGAAAAAATCAATGGAGAATCTGCTGAAAAGAATCCCTATGTAAATGCTTTTAAAACAGTCTTTAATGTCCTGGTTGAATATAAAAAAGTCATCCTTTACAGGAAAATGGATTTTGAATAAGGCCGGTTTCATCTCTTTGACTGTAAGCAAAAACCCCATTGAAAAATATTTCTCGCTTCAATTCTCGGACAATATTATCCTTCTGCCTCTTTTTCGAGTTCATCCAGTTTATCAGGATCAGAAACGGCAATGTCAACAAGGCACTGTGGGATGGCGCTTTGCTCACACATCGTCCTGATTTCTTTCTCTACTTCGCTAAATTCCATGATGTCGCGAATTGAATCGATGTGGTCAATCATCTCATCTGGAGTAATATCCTCCAAGGCAGGTCCTGAAGCCTCCGCCTTTTTCTTCGCGGCTTTTTCCTCTGCTAATCTTTGTTGCTCCTTGAGTTCCTCTTCCATGGCTTTTTTGGCATTGTCAATAGCACCCGGGTCAACTTCCGCCATCTCTATGATCAATTCCTCTACCACATTATTTGTAATTAGGTGCTTCACCTTTTCTTCGTCTGATTTGCCTTCAACCGCCTCAAGCAGTGTTGCCACTCTATTTTTCTCTGCCTTTTCCTTTTCAATCTCGGCATTCACCTCGGCCAATTTTTCTTTTGTAATCTCCAATTTATCTACGATCACCTCGGGTTCCACTTGTTCTTCAATGAGCAATCGGATACTTTCATTCTCAGGCAGTTCTTTTGCTTTTTTTACGAGCAAATCGAGTCTTGTCTCTTCAACAATCCGTATTATATCAAGTCTGCATTCGACTTTCCTGAGTTCTGCCCACGTTTCACCAAGGTTGTCGATAAGGTTTGTGGTCGCTAAATAAGGATCAAGCACGTCCTCCAGTGAAAGCGCCGCAATCGCATCGTTAAAATCCTTCATCAGCGGCCTCCCGACTTTCAGCATGTCATCCAACGCCCATCTCAACTGCATCATCCTGCCTCCGCTTGTGGAAACATTAAAACCTTCATTATCAAGCTCACCCACAATCTTTTGAATCGCTGATTCCTTGGCTTGCCCTGAAATTTCTCCTGCGCCAAGCTCAAGTAATTTCTCCTCAATTCCAAACCATAGGGGGGTTTTTTCAGTTTCGTCGGTTTTCTCCATTTTTTAATCTCCTTTAATTGATATGTTTTGCCTAAATTCAATGACTGCCCGAATTCTTGCATACATAAAGGTTTCATTATCGATAGCGTTTATTATTTTCTCACGCAGCCTACTGAAAAAATATCTTAAGTAATTTCTTATGCTGTATAAAAATTATTATGATATCCGTTCAACTCTGTATGGAGATATAATTGATTTCGTTCAATTTTGCCAGATTAAAGTTTTTAAATAAACGAACGGCAATTTTCGATTTCTGGATAGGGATAATTAGTCTTGAGTGTGAATCAACCGGCTCATTAACGTTTTTGCATATAAAAATTGAATTGCCAAAACTCAAGATTACTTGCATAATTATAGCTTCAATTTTTAGCGGAAAACAGTTTCATATCTTTTTGAAAATTGACTTTTTTGACTTAATAGTGAATGATTGAACCTGAAAATAATTTATCTTTATAGAGTAATCTATGAATACAAAAATAAATGCAGCAGGTGAGATAGTCGTGTCAGCAAAAGACATCGTTAAAAGAGCCCAACAGATTCGTATGCGTAGGTTCGGCATGTCCGTACCCACGTATGCTGTTGCGCTCCTGGCTACATTTTTAATCACCTTCCTTGGGATTGGTGATTTGACCGTCACCCAGTGGTCAAAGCTTATAGGATTGTGCCTTTTTGGAATCAGCTTGTTCTTCTTACTGTTTTACACAAGGGTGAATTTATACTTCCCAGAACCATCTTTGACTCGGGAACAAATCATCTATTCTTTTTTTTATGCTATTTTGGTAATGCACTGGTTGCCAAATGCACGTCCGATTATATTGCTGTTTTTCCTGCCTCCATTCAGCTTTGGAGTGTTGAGTCTGACACTTCGACAATATATTGTTGTAGTAGCCTGTATACTCGGACTTTATGCAGCACTTTTGGGCTATGAGTACTTCCAGGATCGCCAGAACTTCATGATTCAATACCAGCTTTTCCTTTTCGTTCTATACAGCCTTTTACTGATATGGTTTGCCTTATTCGGCGGATTTGTATCGAATATAAGGCAACAACTAAAAATAAAAAAAGATGAAATGAAGAACGTTAATGAAGAAATCAAGATAGAAATTGAAGAACGTAAAAGATTAGAAAAGGATTTAAAAGAAATGGCGAATACTGATTCCCTGACAGGAATTATGAACAGACGCCATTTTTTTAAAAGAGCTAATATTGAGATATCTCGACATCAGCGTTTTAATCATCCCATGGCAATTTTGATGTTGGATATTGATCATTTTAAATCCGTAAATGACACATTTGGCCATCCCGCAGGAGACAAAGTGCTCGAATCCCTTTCCAGTCTATTGAAGAATAAATTACGTAAAGTTGACCTAATAGCTCGAATAGGAGGAGAAGAGTTTGCCGTTCTCCTTGTTGAAACTCCAGAGGCCGGAGCGATCACAATAGCACATCGGATATTAAAATCGGTTGAGCAGAAACAAATTACCTATGAAGATCAAACGATATCCGTTTCTGTTAGTATTGGAGTCTCCCAAACCTCAATGACCGATAAAAAAGAAACAGTTGAGACTTTGATTTCCCAAGCAGATAGTGCCCTATACAGTGCCAAGAATAGTGGTCGAAATACTATTAAAATTTTTAAATGATTATTAAACAGATATCTTATATGGTAAAAATAGATAATATCTGAATAGTTCAAATAAATTGCAGGGAAAACAGTTTTCGATTTTTGGATAGAATAATCATTCTTGACTGAGAAAATTGTTAAAGAGAATGTTAAAGTATGGATGATTATATATTTTTTAAAAAGAGATTTTTCACCTGTTTGTATAGTCTGCTTTTATTCTTCAAGATCAATGAGTTTTCCTGGAAATGATCACTTCACAACAATCATCCCCCTGATTCAGGTTTTTTGTATGTTGCACGAAGACACCCATCTCTTTTCCAAATAATCCCCTGATAAGTCCCTGATAGGCTTGTACCGTAACGATTCCACAATCTGCTATGCCAGCCTTGGCAATTGCCTTCTGGGTTTCACAGTCTGTAACTCTAACTATTATGATATCTGATTCAATAAACACTTCACGACCTTCAATTTTCAGCACTTTACTGAAAACCTCCAGTACATCCAGAAAACTTTCTGGCCATACCGGATTAGGGATAATATCTTTTCTGATTTTTTTCCCGAATACATATGAGAATTGGCTCCATGCTTCAACATCAATCTCCCATGCGGTTTCTATTCCAAGTTTCCTGGCTAAGGCCATAAACCATGCACCATCCATACGTACAAACGAATACTGTGCGATTTCTAAAAGCTGCTCAGTGGATAAATTCACTTTTACCTCTCGTTTTTAAAAATAAATGAAAGAATTAACCAAATATTAAAAAAGACCTACCAAATAAAGAACTGATTGTCAGCATATTTTATAAAATTAATCATATCTTTGATATCCATAACTATATCGACCTTTGAAATATTTTGGATTGGATAATTAGTCGAAAGTGTGAATCAGGTTATTATAATGATCGCTTTCTACCGGGCGTGGCACTTTGCACTCCGGTGCAAAAGGCTTCTTATGTGTTTATTCTCATTTTCTTATATTTTTCCATGGCTTATAAACTGAAAAAATAACTGCGATAATAAGCAGTGATGAATTAACAATTGCAGCATATAGTCCAATAACTTCTCCTTGTGTGTAGAATTGGTCTTGTAATGCAGCAATTCTTTTGATATCTGCAATTTCTAAGAGTTTTGTTACCATAGGACCAAGATAAAATGTCCCAGTGATTATTATTAGTAACGTAACAATCCACTTATAAATTACCCACCCATGTCGAAAAAATCCCCATTTTGTAAATAGTGAATAAATTAAACCCGTAAGAAGAGTGAGAATAGCGGCCGGAGTGAGGATAAACATATCTATAAAATGATAGGCGAGGTTATACATATAAATCTCACCACCTAAAGTTATCTTTTTAGAAATTATTGGTATCAGCATTAAAGTTACAACACTGGACAACCATATGCTTACCGAAATCAAGTGAATAACCTTCAAGAGTTTTTGGTGGGATATAGTCAGTTTTTGCATTGTATTCCTTTTTTGTAGATTCTATTTTCACATAACACGAAATTATACGCATCTGTATATCATGAAAGGTATCATGATATACAGATGCTGTTTCTATTAGACTCTCTCAATATTTTGTATCAAAGGGAACTGTCTTTCCCCCCTTTATTCTCTTATCGAACAAAATTGGTGGCAATTTTATCGACCCTGGCCGGTGGTGGAACTTTTGTACTGCCGGCTTCGATCACCTTCATCAACCAGGCCATATTTCGACCGAGTATCTCCATAATCTGCTTGCCCTCGGTGTCCTGTTCCATCTCACCGGGAACCGAGCCATGGGCCACAGTCCAGTAGTTGGCGCTGGGCATGAACATTTCAGAATAAGTAATATAGTGATTCAGGGTGTCTATGGTCGGAAGACCGCCTGACCGGCGCACTGCGGCAACGGAGGCACCTACTTTGTGACGAAACAGATTTCCGTTCATGCTGCTAACAAAAAAAGCCCGATCCAGAAAAGATTTTATGGTACCGGCCGCACCTGAAAAATGGACTGGTGATCCTAATAAAATACCATCGGCGGCTTTCATTTTCTGAATCCATTCATTTACCGGATCATCATCATATACGCATCTTTCGTTTTTTTCTTTGAGACAAGTATAACAGGCCATACAGCCCCTTATCTTTTTTTTTCCCACAAGGATCATCTCGGTTTCAATGCCTACTTTGTTAAGTTCTTCAAACACCGTATTCAGGCACCCGGTTGTATTCCCATTTTTCCGTGGGCTTCCATTAAATGCAATAACTTTCAAATTCATCCTCCTCTTTACAAATTTTATTACGAATAAACTATTCCAGATCAAAAACAAGTTTATCTAACATAATCAATTTTTAGCGAAAAACAAGTTTTCCGTACTCCCGGAGGATTGGCAGGGTATTATTTGAAAAATGAGGAGAAACAATGAATCCTTGACCCATTGTTTTTGTCGCCTTATATTGACAGGAAAAAACTTATCAACCACACCCTGACCATGTTCAGGATAAAAAAAGGAAATAATTGGAAGATGTTTGGTTTAATTAAAAAAATCATTAGCAGCAAGAATAACAAAGTGCAGACTGAAGATCAGGATATTATAGACGCTCATTTAGCATTGACAGTCCTGCTGCTTGAGGCAGCCTATGCCGATGGCGAGTGCAGTGGTCAAGAAAAAGAACATCTCATTGCAACACTTGTGACAAAATTTGATATACCCAGGCAGGAAATTGATGCCCTGCTCGCTGACAGGGATGAAGGACAAAGAGAGTATGTTGACCTTTTTGCCTATACTCAATTTATAAACGAAAATTTTTCTGAAAAACAAAAGATCGACATCATGGAATCTGTCTGGCGTATTATTTTACTGGACGATCACCTTGAAGCACATGAGGACCACTTTGCCCACAAACTTGCAAGCCTTCTTCGCTTAAGCCATAAGGATTTGATCGACGCTAAACTGAAAGCGAGAAAACAGCTTTCATAAATAGATTGCAGGAAAAATCAGCCAGGATGATGATATAAAATAATTTCCTGAGATGGATTTTATTACGGTTTATAATAAATATCCAGATATTTTTTCAGGATGTCGCTGACAATCCCCCTGGCGGGAATTGTTGCAGCCATGCCGTAAACAGGGGCCATGCCGCTTTTTGTATCCACTGTTGTTTTTACGATTTCAACGGCCTGTTTCAAATCCTCAACAAACCTCTGGCTAACCCCTTCCCGGGTATGTAAAAGGGTAATTGCGATGTGAACACAGGAGGGTTTATGAAGACCGTTAAGACTCCATCCTTTTTGACTCATCTCATCAAGCAATCTGTAAATATTAAGTTTTTTTGAACCAAAAGCAATCACCCACAAGGGTTTCCCAAGGATATAGAGTTCAGGGATTTCGCTAATTCCTTTTTTAATTATATTGGCAGCATCCATTATCTTTTGGGTGGCATCAAGATATCCTTTTTCACCAATGGATAAAAGGGATGCCCAGCAGGCAGCACTCAAAGCCCCTGGTCTGCTTCCGGCAAATGTAGGGGAAAAATAAAGACCACCAGGCCAGTCTGTCGCCGTATAGTATTGAAAATGCCTGAGTTCTTCACCGCGATACATGACAACAGAGGTGCCTTTGGCAGCATATCCATATTTATGGGTATCCGCTGACATGGAAGTTACACCCTTGAGTCTGAAATCAAACGGTGGCACATCAAAGCCTAATTTTTCAGCAAAGGGCAGGACAAAGCCGCCAAGGCATGCGTCCGTATGAAACCCGATATTATGTTCCAATGCAATGGCTGACATCTCTTCTATGGGATCAATAGTCCCATGGGGAAAGGAGGGGGCTGAGCCCACAATTGCAATGGTATTTTTATTGATGGCTTTTTTGATTTGACTGATATCAGCCTGGAAATTCTTGTTGACACAAATATGCTGCATTTTGATATTAAAATACTGACAGGCTTTGTCAAAGGCTGCATGGGCTGTTTCAGGAACAATGAGTTCCGGGGTTTTTATATTTTTATTAACCCTGGCAAAATCCCTATAGGTTTTCATGGCAAGCAGAATGCTTTCTGTTCCGCCCGAGGTCACTGTACCGCAGATTTGGTCATCAGTTTTTTTTGACGAAAGCATTGTGGCTGTCATTCCAATTATTTCCGCTTCAAATTTGGAAGCACTGGGCCATAGATCGGAATGTAGCGGATTAATTTGTGATGTGACTGCATAGACCTTGTTTAAAAACTCAATATGCTCCTGGTTGCCATGGTATACTGCTCCGGAGACATAGCCATCTTTCCATTTATCTTCCTCCCTTGTGTTCATTTCTATAATCTGTTCAAGAATATCATCTTTTTTAAACGGCTCCCGGGGAAGATGTGTATTTGAGTTGAAGACATCTTTATAGGGTTTTAAAGATGTTTCAAGATCTTTGACAACCTTATTTAATTCTGCATCTACCTTGTTTTTCACATAGGGTATTTTTTTTAAATGTTTTTCCATAAAGCAGGCAAGTTTTTGCGGGATGAAACTAAATAGTTTTTCAATCATTTTTATTTATTTAACCTTTTATATATTTTTTTATTCTGATTATAAATGGCCTGGTATTGTTTAAATAATTTTTTATAGAGTTTAAGGTTTTTTGGATTGGGTTTGAAAATTGAGTCATATTCCGTTCTTTCAGGTATTTCATCAAATTTAATATAGCCAAGGGCAACAGATCCGATAAGCCCTGCCCCTCTTACATTTGCCTGGATGGGGTTTTTGACCCTTCTGATGGTCCGGTTCAAAATATCGGCATGAATCTGACACCAGAGATCAGATTTGGCACCGCCGCCGATAATATTTATGGTTTTCATTTTCTTTTTAATCAGCCGTTCAACATATTTCAGCAGCCATTTGGCATTAAAAGCAACTCCTTCAAACACTGCTCTGACCATATGGGCCCGTGTCGTATTTAAAGACATATTGTAAAATCCTGATCTTGTATAGGGATCTTCGACAGGTGATCTTTCTCCATTAAGCCAGGGGGTGAATATGAGGTTATCACACCCGGGTGGGATTTTAACCGCCATTTTGTTAAATGCTTTATGCACATCTTTAACTCTTATATCGGGTGTCAGTTCATCTTCCGGATAAATGAAATTGTCCCTTAAAAAGTTCAGAGATTCCCCTGCTATATCCTGTTCATTGATCAGAAGATATTTGCCCGGAATAGCAGAGGGCATAGCCCCCATATTATGAAAGAGATCTGTTTTTTTGTAGGGCAAGTGGCACAAAAGCCAGCCTGAAGTACCCACATAAAGATGGCCTGCAAAATCATCAATGGCTCCGGAACCAATAGAGGCTGAATGAATATCAGGTGTTCCCATGACCACCCTTGTTGCTTCACTGAGACCCAGTTCCCGGGCAATTTCTTTTTTAACCGGACCTATGATATCCGTGGACAATTTTAAGTCGGGCAGTTTTTCCCTTGAAATACCCGCCATTTTTATCAGATCGTCGTGATAACAAATATTATTGATATCCCTGTTGTCTGTTACCCAGTGCAGAGTAATTGATTCATTGGAGGCAAAAAATTTTCCTGTCAGTTTCAGATTTAAATAATCCTTTGGCTCTAAAAATTTATACGTATTTTTATAGAGCTCTGGAAATATTTTTTTAATAAAAAGAATATGGGCAATAGGGTCTTTGCCTGATCGAAGAGGCACACCCCCTGTAAGCTTCAACCATTTATAGAGTTTTGTAATTCCATAGCCTTCAATTTTAATCAGGCCGTTTGTAATTTTCTTTACATGGGCAGCGCCCCTTGAATCCATCCAGGTTATGGCATTCATCAAGTGGTTCCCGCTCTTATCCACGGCCACAGTACCGGACCACTGGCTTGTACAGCTAATGGCCAGGATATCTGAGACAGGGACAAGGTTTTTAGACAAAAGTCTTTTGGCAGCTTTAACAATGGCTCTCCACCAGTCATCCGGATCTTCCTCAACCCCGCCGTGATCTAAAAAGATGGTATCTGTCTTTTCAAATTCATGGTCAAGAACATCCCCAAGCATGGAGACAATGGCTACTTTTGGTCCTGAAGTACCCAGATCAATGGCAAGAATATACTTAGTATCTGAAGACATGATCCCCCTTTTTCCATGTTCTATTTTTTTGTATGTAATCACGACTTCAAAGAACAAACAAGCTTAGTTTGAAACATCTTTAAAAAAAATTGCGCAATAATAAAACTTTAAGGGGTATAAAGGATATCTATCTTATCGAAAATGCTATTGATTTTCTTCTAATCGTTGCCTGATCTTGCGAGGAAGCTTGGAATTTAAATTGTTGTTTAAAAATTCTTTGAACTCTGAAAGAACTTGAATTCTTCCTTGAATAAATTTTATTTTTTCAGGTTCATTTGAAGCATAATTAATACTTTTTTTTGCTTCAATTAATTTTTTATCTATTTTTTCATGAAGGTTGAGTAAATATATATAAGCCATTTTATTTCTTTTAATACATCAGTAATACTTGTGGGTATCAAGATCAATTTGATCAGTTAAATATTTTCTGACACTAAATAATTCTTCTAATTGTCCATTATAAAACTGCACATTTTCATAGTCCTCAAGATTTTTTGCCTTTTTCTTGTTTTTTTGAGCATCTGCAATTTTGCCCGTCAGATAATCATGAATTTTGATTGAATATTCATGTGCCACAGAATGGTTCTCCGCTAGTAGTACATTTTATAATTCTGAAGGATAAAATTATTATCATCAGTTTTATCCCTATCAGGCTGAAAGCTAAAACTAATTATATTTGTTATCTCTGTCAATTTTTATTTATTAAAGTCCTCTTTTGCAAACTCATTTAACCCTAACGTTGCATAAAAATTTTACCCTTCGGGAAAGCCATGAAGCCCTCATCTTCTTCGTTATCAAACTTTTGCGGTAGACGATACATGAGGCCAGTTTTATAATTTGGCATAATTTTGCAGCAACGAAGCAGATGAGTGAGTTTTCGTTCAAACACTAAATAGCAAGTCTATCACGCCTTAACGACCAAAACATAACAGCAATCGATAAACTAAGCAAAAATACCCCAAGGGCAAAAACACCGCTATAACCTATATATTGATACAGCCATATGCCAAAAAGAGGTGCAACCAAAGCCCTTGTACCCACCAGGCTGAGATGTATAGACTGGTATGTGCCTGCGTCATCATCCATACAAAAATAAGCTGAACCGATATTCCACAAAAGCGACATAGTCGCTGCAAACAATCCATTCCAGGCAAAAGAGATAACCAGCAGATAATAAAACCGGTAAGGGCCCAGGTCATAATAGTAGGGGAAATACTCAGTGAGTCCCATAAAGAACAAATGCATGAGCAAGGTTAAAAAGGTGAATGCCGCAAACTTTCGCGGATCAATCCGATCAATAAGATTACCAAAAAATGGCAGCAACAAAATAGCGATAAGATTATACGAATTTTTATAAAATGCTATACTGGTATAGTTCAGATTAAGCTTTTCTACTAAAAACAGCGTTATAATCGCAACAGTAAGCATAAACGAAAACCCGTAAAGCATAAATCCCAACTCAAAATCGCGATATGGTTTGTTGGATTTAATAATAGCCTTTATATCTCTGAATGATTTGCGAAGCGATTCCATAATAGAAAGGTTTTTATCGCAGGTCTGCAAATAGTCCTTCTTTACTGCAAAAGAAAGCAAGAACAAGGAAATAATCCCTAAAATCCCCAGGACAGGATAAATATAAACAAAGGAAAATGGCTCAATATCAAGAATCCAGCCAAAAACAAAAGTAGTGATCATCATCACGATTTTATTTGTCATGGCAGCATAACTATAAAGTGTCCCAAAATGTGAATTACTATAATTATTTTTAAGGATACTGTTGATTATTGGATATACAACCGGCATCGACAAATAGTAGAAAAGAAAAATAAGCAGGAAAAAATAATGATAGAAAACCATATCATTTGCAGGAAGCAGTTCACGGGGAAAAACTAATATCAAAAGCAGGGGCAACCTTGTAATAAGAGCTGTCACCCTGAGGATGGTTTTCTTTTTGTATCGCTTTAATAATTCATGGATAACAAGAGAGAAGACAAATACAATCACACTGGTCTGAAACAAAACAGCCAATTGCATTTCCGTGCCCTTAAGGCTTTTAACAAACACAAACTCGTTAAGAACCATAACCCCAAACAATACCCCTTCTATTACTGAATAAAGAAGGTGGAGCCCAAATATCTTTTTTTCATTTATTTTTAGATCAACAATCTTCAATTTTATCCTCAAAGCTTACCGGTATTCAAAATTTTCTTCTGGAGTTTGCCCAACTTGTTAAATCCTTTCTATCACAAAAAAATCATCTTTATAGACACAAGTTTCATAACATTTAAAAGCATATCATGGTTAATTGATATGCATATATAATACGTCTTTGAATTCATTTAAATGAGAAGTAAGCTATTGCCTTATTGGCATGAAATTATTGCCCAAGTGGCTTAAAACTCCTGGGTTAAGATGGTTTTTGCAAAAATCAGTGTCCCTATTTTCCTGTACAAGATATGATGTTTTTGGTTTGCAGTCATGATTATCTTTCTAATTCCTTTTTAACTGCAAGTCCTAATTCATTAATTTTAAATGGTTTTTTTAAATATTCTCCAGCACCCAGTTTTTGAGCATTTTTTACATGACTAGTCTCAGAAAAACCGCTTGCAATAATAGCCTTTTGTCTGGGATGCATTTCAAGGATTTTTTTATACGTCTGATAACCGTCAATTCCCGGATCCATTATCATATCCAAAACCAGCAAATCAACACTATTGTCTTTCATAAATTTTACGGCTTCTTCACCGCTTGATGCGACACAAACTGAATATTTAAGTTGTTTCAGCATACCTGATGCCAAATCAAGCTGTTCTTTGATATCATCAACTATAAGAATTTTCTCTCCATTACCTTTGCAATCCTCAATTGAAAAAAAGGTTTTATCAGTATTTACCTTTTCGCAGGTTTTTGGGAAATAAAGACTAAATACGGTGCCGTTTCCAATGGAGCTATGCATATCAATATACCCATTATGATCTTTAACCGTTCCCCAGACCACGGCCATGCCTAATCCGGTTCCGCTTCTTCCCATATTTTTTTTAGTATAAAAAGGCTCGAATATTTTTTCTAAATCCTCTGGAAGAATTCCAATACCAGTGTCTGAAATTGTTAATACACAAAAATCGCCTTCTTCCACGGTAAGGTGATTTCCAATAGGTGTATCAATATATTGATTTTTTGTTGTGATAATAATTTTTCCACCATCGGGCATAGACTCAGCAGCATTGGATACCAAATTCATAAGAGTTTTTGACAGGTGTACATGGGAACCTGTTATATTAAAAAGGTCGCTTTCAAAATGCGTTTCTAATTCAACTTCAGGATGAAAAGATTTGAGTTTATCATATTCAGGACTTTCTATGTACTCAGATATGATTTCATTAAGATTCACTACACC
>Ga0307989_1000206_pt1 | contig 42440 bp, 39 predicted proteins | sample EllFjometagen185_FD_203164 | JGI IMG/M metagenome (GOLD analysis project Ga0307989, IMG submission 203164) | Marine microbial communities from Ellis Fjord, Antarctic Ocean - #185 | ecosystem: Environmental > Aquatic > Marine > Unclassified | place: Southern Ocean | collected 2014-10-08 | reverse complement strand
CCGGAATCGGTATGGAGTAATTAGCGGAATTGGTGTGGAGTATTTACCGGAATCGGTATGGAGTAATTAGCGGAATTGATGTGGAGTAATTACCGGAATTGGAATGGAGCATTTACCGGAATACGCATTTGGTTCCCACATTGGGAACATTGCTGGTAATTTTGGCAACATCTGAATATTTTTTTATTTGACCACAGCGGATTGTGTTTGTAATGTATCGGTTCATTAAAAACCATTTTCAATATCTTAAAATAGAACTGAGAGATTGTTATTAAAAAACTACTTGTATTATTGATTACTTGCTTATTTGTGTCTTTATTTCCCGATTTATCAACAAGCGTACTTGCCCCTAATTCTTTAACAAGTTTTTAAGGATTCAACGTAATGAAGAACATCATAAGAATTAAAACCTATATCAAAGATCAGATTCAAAAAGGCATAATCTCGAAGAAAGATTTAATGAAATTGCAAACAAGACATCTGCTGAAGGTATCTGAGTTGAAAGATATTGATCGAAAAACCATTGATGAGACTTTACTATCTGTAAAAAGCACAGTTAATCCTGATATTATTAATCGAGAAATACGAAAGTTGATGTTAAATAAAGAGAATCCATTAGCAGGCCAGATCAAAGATATCATGGACGGTCGTACTTGAACTTAAGTTGGAAACAACTTTATAATTACGTACTGAGGTTCCCGTTTTTAATGAAAACTGACCTATACCGGCATTTCGGACACCCGTTCCCCCACCTTTAATGGATTTTTCAATCTACTCTGGCGTATCCTTTGAAAATGGGAAATATCTCATTAAATCTGCAGCATCAGGTTCGAGCTTTGGTGGGGGTGCCAAAACAGTGAGCTTTATTCTCAGAATAATCTTTTATAAATCATCCTATATTTCATTACTTCCTGAATTCCCAATCAAACACCATTTGAAGTTGTTCCGCAGTCTGAGGACTATCATGGTTGATCAAATGGTTCTGTTTTTTTCGGAGATTCCATAAAAATCTCACGATTCCTTCATCTGTTAATTGACAATGTCTTGCTATCCAACAACCGGCGGTAATCCCCGTTCTGCCAAGTCCTGCATAGCAATGGAAGTATACGGGTTTCTGTTCCTTAACATTCTTGTCTATGGTATCCAGTATCTCTTTCATGAAATCACCTGTTGGAATATCAAAATCTCTGATGGGGAAGCTGAAGTATTCAACTTGGATTTTTTGTTGTTGTGCGACTCTGTTTAAAGTCTCTTCGTAATTAAAAGCGGGTTCTTGGATCAAGTTGATGAACACTTGAATACCTGAATTCAATAGTGCTTCGACTTTTCGGTCTGTAAATTGTGGATCTGATGCAATTGGAACTTCCCCTGCGAGGATTTTGTTTGGCATCAACCAGTATGAATTGGGAAAGGGTTTGGATGGATATTGGATAGAGTGTGTCATTGGATACCTTTTGAAAATCGGTGAATCTTCGTAACCAGATTATTTGGTGAGATACTTCTTAAGTATTATTCTTCCAGTTTTTAGATAAATATTCCATGAAATAACGGCATTACCTGATTTCAATTGCTCAATGAGCAAATCTATATTGAAAATATTATATTAAAAAATGGATGATCTGTTTTTTAAAGGAACTGCCAGAAACAGCCGATAAAGAAACAAGGTATCACATTCGTTTTCTGCTCTCAAATAAGCAGAATGGTTTAATAAATATTTTAGGAGAATTGACAATGAAATCAAAGCATTCATTATTAAAGTCAGTAATCCTTATATACATATTGATGTGTATAACATTGTTTGTTAAGGATGTTTTTGCTGGGGAAACAAAGTTAATAGAAATGAGGATTGACCAAAATGTTAGTTTATCTTCCTGCATCGTCTAATTTTATCTCTGATAATAAAATAAAAGTAATTTATTATACTATTTTTTCAATTAGTTAATTGCTTAGATTGAAAAGCGATAGATTATTTGAGGACGAACTGGAAAAAACAACCTATACTGTAAAGTTTAAGGGCGCCAATCCGGACTGCCCTTGTAGTTGCAACAGATATTGATGATATTAAATGGAAAAGCAAAAATTGTTCGTCGGTAATATAAATTTTGAAACCACTGAAGAGGAAATAATAAGTCTGTTTTCAACCTTCGGTACCGTTAAAAGCCTTCGCTTTCGTCAGAAAAAAGGAACTGCATTTGTGGAAATGTCAAAGCCTGAAGAGGCTGAAGTCGTGATGCAAAACCTGGATCAAAGTGAATATAAAAATCGGATATTAAGAATCAGTCTGGAACTGCCTAAGAAAAAAGCAAGGGCTATGACGCGACAACGTCGAAAAGATAATTCCAAAAAAGATAAACTGAAAAACAATAGCGATTCAGTCGAACTGAATATTTCACCAGAATTATCAGATGCCGCGTCAAGTTAATGATATTTTGATAAATTCTTATAATATTTTAGGTTGTTTATCATATGAATAAGAAAAATAAGGGTACAATGAAAAAGTGTATATTCTTTCATCGGTGGAAAACGATCTTGGACGATGAAATAACAAAGTATCAGGAGTGTAAGGATTGTGGCGAGAGACGATATAAACAACGTCCCGGGTTTTTAAAACCGATCAATCAGCACTGGCTGGCACATGAGACAAATGAAATCGGATAAGACACAATACGATTACACCTATCGCTTCAAGTAACCTCGCTTTTCTGAGAAAAAACATTTGGCCGCATCCCCAGCGGCATAAATTTCTCTCCCAAAAAATAAAAAATATTATTGTGTAACAGTGGTAGAAGAATTGCAGTGTATATCTTTACGCTCAAAACTTTGATATCAAAGCCAGATTTACAGCGTTTTTTGCAACAATAATAGGAGGTGATCATGAGCAATAGTGACGGCAGTATAAATCCCAGTGAAGATTTAAATTTATCTAAACTGTTTCAGCCATTTAAGGTAAAATCTGTTTCATTGAAAAATAGAATTGTCATGGCACCGATGACAAGAAATTTCTCTCCAGGGGGTATTCCGGGTAAAAATGTGGCAGAATATTACCGAAAAAGGGCTGAGGCGGGTGTCGGCTTAATCATTACTGAAGGAACCACAGTCAATCATATCGGAGCAAATGGTTACCCCTCCGTCCCTGCTTTTCATGGAGAAAAGGCTTTGGCGGGTTGGAAACAGGTTGTTGATGAAGTTCACAGCGCGGGTGGACTCATAATTCCTCAAATCTGGCATGTTGGATATCAGCGAAAAAAAGGAATAGAGCCTGATCCTGAGGTCCCTGGATATGGACCGATGACCATTGAAAAAAATGGGGCGGTTGAAGCTATTGGACTATCTCAAACCGAAATTTCTGAAATCGTATCTGCATTTGCTGCCGCTGCTAAAGAGGCAAAACAACTTGGTTTTGATGGTGTTGAAATTCATGGTGCTCATGAATATCTGATCGATCAATTCTTTTGGGATGTTTCCAACCAGAGAACGGATGAATATGGGGGAACAGTGGCAAATCGCTCAAGATTTGCTATAGATATTATCAAAGCAGTACGGGCAGCAGTGGGCGCAGATTTTATGATTGTGTTCCGATTTTCACAATGGAAACAGCAGGACTATAAAGCCAAACTGGCAAAAACACCAACCGAGCTGGAGGAATTTCTAATTCCCCTTTCAAAAGCAGGTGTCGATGTTTTTCATGCCAGTACGCGCAGATTTTGGGAGCCAGAATTTGAAAATTCACCTCTCAATCTGGCAGGCTGGACAAAAAAGATTACCGGGAAACCAGTAATAACGGTGGGAAGTGTTGGGTTAAATAGTACATTCACTTCATCTTTTGGTGGTAAAACCGCGGAACCGGCAGGTATTGAAAAACTGGTAAAGCGAATGAATGATGATGAGTTTGATCTGGTTGCAGTTGGACGAGCTTTATTAGCCGATGCTGACTGGATAAATAAAATCAGAGAGGGTCGTGAAAAAGAGATCCAGGATTTTACCAAAGAAACACTCACCACTTTATCATAAAATAAATTCCTTTTCGTCTTCTCTTAATTCGTTTAAGTTCAAATTAGGCAAATTCAAAAAGAGAGGACAATTTTAACAGAATAAAAGGAATTAGGTTTTGAAAATGAAAGCATCTGAGTTTCGAGCTTTTCGAACGAGGCTTTATAAATCTCAAGCTCAATTGGCACAACTGCTTGGGATTTCAGAACAGGTAATTCAATCCTACGAAAAAGGTGAATTGTCCATTATGGATGAACACCAGAGGCGGCTCTTTTTTTTCCTTTCAAGGTTGAGAGCTGAAGATATGACTCGGCTTCCTTGCTGGAAAGTAAAGGATTGTCCCCGTGAAATCAGGTTAAACTGCCCGGCTTGGGAATTTCAATCCGGTGGAATCTGCTGGCTGATTAACGGCACAGTGTGTGAGGGAAATAAAGAAAAATCGTGGAAGGAAAAATGGAAAACCTGTGGTGAATGTCAGATGATCAAAACCATTGCCAATCCCCCCGTAAGACATCCCATTCAAAAGGCAGAAGTTGAATTCCAAAACAATGTAGTGAGTCAGTTCGAACAGATTATCGGGAAAGATCCAAAAATGCAGTTGGTTTACCAGCTGATTGAAGATGTTGCCGCCACGAACACAACAGTAATGATTCAAGGTGAAAGTGGTACAGGTAAAGAGCTGGTTGCCCGTGCAATTCATCGTCTCAGCCCTCGAAGGGACAATCCTTTTATCGTTATTAATTGTTCGGCTTATCCGGAAACACTTTTGGAAAGTGAGTTGTTTGGTTATGAAAAAGGTGCATTTACCGGTGCATCTAAAACCAGGGCGGGAAGATTTGAACAGGCTGATGGAGGGACCATTTTTCTGGATGAAATCGCAGATATCGCACCCCCGGCTCAGTTAAGACTACTCAGGGTTATTCAAACCCAAAAGCTCAAACGACTGGGTGGCGATCAAATTATTTCGGTTAATATTCGGATTATCACCGCCTCAAACAAGAATTTAAAAGATGAAGTTAAAGCAAATAAATTTCGGGCCGATCTATTTTATCGATTGAATGTAATTCCGGTTTTTCTTCCTGCCCTGAGAAATAAAAAAAATGATATTCCAATGCTCGCTATCCATTTTCTTGAACGGTTTAAAACAGAATTTGGCAAAGAGATTCAGGGGTTTTCCCCGGCAGCCATGAAAGAATTACTCAATTATAAGTGGCCAGGAAATATTCGTGAGCTTGAGCATTGTATTGAATATGCAATTGTTCTGACAAAGGGTGAACAGATAGAAGCTGCGGATTTACCTTTTTTTAACAATGATTTGTCTTCAGATAGTATTTCCACATCCGATGACAGCCTCATTACCGTTGAAAAGCTACATATTGCTCATGTACTGGAAGCTTGTCTCGGGAATAAAAAAGAGACGGCGTTGCGGCTGGGAATCAGTAGAAGTTCATTATATGAAAAAATAAAAAGACTCGGTATTACTCCACAAAAGCGCTCCTCATAAAACGGGTCCAATGAAATATGTCAGAAATCCGCACTATTGTGTCTGGAATCCGGACACTTAAATAATTTTAAAAATAATTTAAATTAAAATAAACAGTAGTTTAAGGACGTTATCATAATAAGGACACCTGTTTCCAAAATCCGGACACTTTTCAGGATATGATTATAGGACCTTTTTAAATTTACAACCCTTTTATAAACAATAGTTTAAGCTAAAAAATTGTGGCTTTTGGACTGTTTATTACCATCACTCATGTACGAATACGACTCATTTTTATTCCCCAAAAACAGTATTTCAGCGTTTAACCGTAAAATGAGAAAAAATATATCCTACTATAATTATAGAATATTAAATCCTGTTTTTATGTAATTATGTTTAATGATTGATTTAGAATTTTTTCATGGCTTCCTTGTTGCAAAAAATTAACTATCCTTTTAAAAACAATAATGTCTTTTATTATTTATTTTGTCATATCAGTTGGAGAAAACCATGAAAATTTTTGTTTTTAGTTATGTTGTAAGTGTTATATCACTGATTTCAGTGTTTCATTCTACAGTTCAGGCCGCTCCTTTAGAAACAATTGGACATATCTTAGTTTATGCAGGCTTTCCTTCAGCAATCGTTCTTTCATTGATTTTAGTTGTTCTGGGTTATTTTATAGGAACATCAAAGCAGGAATTGGCAGGGGATTCTCATCATACAAATTCGGGTCAGGGTGCAATGCAAAATGCTGCATAATACCTATACATAGTGCCTGAACGAAAACCCTTTAAAAATCGGCTATTATTCATTTAGCTGACTTATATCCATAGAGAAGATTCAAGCTTTCAGTAATCAGGCATCAGCTTTCAGTGACTGAATACATGTTTGTTTTTACTGAAGACTAATAGCTGATAACTGATAGCTTCTTGACTTTCATATTGAATGTAATTTTTAAAACGAGATTACAATTGAAAACAGGGGCTTTTCGTTCAGGCACTAGCTATCCTATACCATAGAGATCTGCGATACCATTAGACAAAATTGCTAAAGATGCAGTACGCTTCCAATCTAAAGGTGTTTAATTCTAATGAATTTCCTATCTGTTTTTTATCAAACCAAACGAATATTTGAATAAGACTGTCTTGGGTTTGCACTGTGAATGATGCGAAAATATCTCCCTTGCGGATAAAACGGAACTAAAAGGAAGTTTCCGAAGCCTGTTTTAACATGGAGTTTTAAAAATGAATTCAGTTAATGAGCAATCTTTGCAGCCTACCCCTATTATCGACTTTGATAATGAGTCTGTACGAAACTATGCTTTAAAAAATGCCGGAAATGCTGATAGCCAAGTCGATCAAGCCATCAATCTTTACTATGCGGTCAGAGACGGAATCCGATACAACCCCTACAAATTTGATCTTTCTATAAATGGATTAAAAGCCTCGACAACGATAGAAGCCGGCGAAGCATGGTGTGTGCCCAAAGCGGCCCTTTTAGCAGCCTGCTGCAGATCATTGAAAATACCAGCTCGACTTGGATATGCTGATGTTAGAAATCATTTATCTACCGCCCGAATGCGCGAATTAATGCAAACAGATATTTTTCATTGGCACGGATATACGTCTATTTATCTGGAAGATCAATGGGTAAAAGCAACACCGGCTTTCAATATTGAGTTGTGTGAACGATTCCGATTAAGGCCTCTGGAATTTGATGGAAAAAGTGATTCTATTTATCACCCCTTTGATTTGGAGGGAAACAAGCATATGGACTATATCAACTTCAGGGGAGAGTTTGATGATGTTCCCATGGACGAAATGATGAAAACCTTTCATCAGGTATTTGAAAGTACCAAATTTCCTGTTGGAGACTCTGATTTCATTAGTGACGTCGATAAAGAATCAGCGGTATGATTTTTTAATAGAATCTGGATTGACAAACGGGACAACGTCTTGTCCATCTTTGTGTTTAATATTTGTTACTTAAAAGCTCCCCAACAGGCAAGACTGCACAAAAACAGATGTAACAAGCATTAAATTACAGAATCGCAGTAGCTTTTTACTTATGTTTCTCACAATCAGGTCCCTGAGCGGAGTCGAAGGGACAAAGTGTTCTGAAAGTGCCCCTTCGACTTCGCTCAGGGACCTGATAGCATGGCTAACGGAGATAAATGGTGAATAGTTACTAATATCTTTCACAGGGTAAATTGATGGTAGATTTAGGATGGATACCCTGAGGTATGAATTAGTTTTGAAGTGCCAAAACAGGTGTTCTGCTAATAATTTTCCCTTCTCTGATACTGATCACCACTTCTTCCAACGGAATTTTGCTACCGGATAATTCATACGCTTTCCTAACCATTTGAGGCAACGCTGAACAACAGGGAACTTCCATTAACACTACTGTAACACTTCTGATTCCGGCTGTTTTAAACATATCAGCAAACTTCTCCACATAGGCATTTCCATCATCAAATTTTGGACAACCGATCATGACTGATTTTCCATTCAAAAAATCCCGGTGAAAATGTGGATATGCTACGGGTACACAATCAGCGACGATCTGTAGATCGCTATCCTTTAAAAAAGGAGCATTAGGTGGTACCAGATTAATCTGAACCGGCCAATGTCCAAGTGCTGACGTCATTGAATCTATTTCAGCAGGACGATTCGCGCTTTCACAGGCAGATTCTTTCTCAAAGGATTGAAGCTGTTTCGAAGCGCAACCGCAAGCCTGAGTTTCTTCTCCCATCATTTGTAGGCCAGGATTTGTCTGCGGATTGTCTGGACTTTCAAGATGAACTTTAACAGCGTCCTCGTTAAAAGCTTCTGCTTCACGTTCAACAATTTCTAACGCCCCCTGAGGGCAGTCTCCGATACATGCACCTAAACCATCACAAAACAGATCACTAATGACCTTCGCCTTTCCGTTGATAATCTTGATGGCTCCCTCTTCACAGGAGGTCACACACTCGCCACATCCGTCGCAAAGTTCTTCATCAATTTCAATAATTTTTCTTAAGATTTTCATTTATTCTCCTTCACCTTTTCTTGAGCACATTTTTCAGAAAAGCTGCAACTTTCAGCACAGCCCAGATCCTTTCTGGGATTTAGCATCCTCTGGCCACAGTTTTCACAATTACGGACGATGTCATCCTTAAAAAATTCAACCTCATATCCACACTTTTTACATGGGATCTCAAAAATATCGCTGGGTATCCAATATCGGGTATCCTGACCGGGGCATCTCATTTTTTTAATCTGCTTAAAGTCTTTATTCGTTGAGGTTGATCGCTGTCCCGGGATAGGACAGCTACTTGTTTACTGTATTCCTATTTTAACCCAGAATTGCCTTTAGATCATGCTGAATAAGCATCGTTACACTGTCCAACATCCAGTAGTCTTGGTATCCCACCAATATTTCCCAGGTCTTTATCAAAAAATCTGAATTTTCCACAAGCCAGTGTCAGGATAATGGTATCATCAGGTGCTTTTTCTGCGAATAATGTTAACTGTTTATTCCATGTTTGTATTAGCTCATGATTCCTCCTTCATGAGTTTGACTTAAGTCAAATCAGGAAAAAAAGCTGCATGGCTATCATTTTTTGAAAAATAAAACACTTTATACCTATTTTTTCGGGAGTCCCATTTGAAGGAAAATCATATTGACTTTATTAAAAAAACTGTCCAAAAGTAAAGATAAATCAAAAAATTAAAACTATACCCAGTAAAACAATCAAAATGATAAAACAGACTGAAATTAAAAAAACAATTTGCCCCCTTGACTGTCCGGATACCTGTGGGATAAATGCCACTATCGAAAATAATAAAATTATTCGACTGGACGGAGATCAGGACCATCCATTTACCCGGGGATTTCTCTGTAAAAAAATGCGATCTTATCACAATCGTATCCATTCAAAAGAGAGAATCCTGTATCCCCAGATCAGGGATGGTAAAAAAGGAGAAGGGAAATTCAAACGAATTGACTGGGAAGATGCCTGGAACCTGATGATACCCAAACTGAAAAATCTAAAACAGGAATTTGGCGGGCAGGCCCTTCTGCCCTACTTTTACGCCGGGAATATGGGGTTGGTTAGTCGGAATGCCGGCGTGGCTTTCTTCAACAAATTTGGCTCATCACAATTATTAACGACCATCTGTTCAACTGCCTCTGCTGCCGGTTGGAATGCTCATTGTCCAGATATCCCCGGAACACAGCCTGAACAGGTTCTTGATTCTGAACTGATTATTGCGTGGGGAATCAATATTAAGGTTACCAATATTCATTTCTGGCCTTTTATTAACCAAGCCAGAAAGCGAGGGGCTAAACTGATTGTGATTGATCCATACAAAAATATTACGGCTCAGGCCGCAGATGAACACGTTTGCGTCAATCCTGCAGGAGATACCGCTCTGGCTTATGGAATTTTGAAAAAACTGCTGAGTCTGGAGGGAGTGGATACCCCATTTATTCATTCAAAAACAACCGGATTTGCTGAATTAGAATCCTATCTTAAAGGGCTTGAATGGCAGGAAATCATCAAAAAATCAGGTGTTTCAAAGAACATCATTGAATCTCTGACCCGGCAATTAATCGATCACCCCAAAACCTTTGTCCGGATTGGAAATGGTCTGTCCCGCAATACAACCGGTGCGTCTTCAATCAGAGCAATTGTTTGTCTGGCAGGTGCGCTGGGGCTATTTGATCAACAAGCAGGAAGAGGGGTTTTACTCAGTTCGGGTGGATTTTCAAAAAACTCGGCAGAAATCGAATTTAAGCATCTGCGAAAATCCGATTCCCGTAAAATCAATATGGTGCAATTGGGAAATGCGCTCACTCAATTGACACCTGCTATTAAGATGATCATGGTGTATAATTGTAATCCTTTGTCTGTTGCTCCAGATACCAATCAGGTTAAAAAGGGATTGGAGCGTGAAGATCTGTTTACGGTCGTTCACGAGCAGTTCATGACTCCAACAGCCAAATATGCGGATCTATTGTTGCCTGCCACAACAGCTATGGAGAATCATGATATCAATATGTCTTATGGCCATTTTGAGTTGGGGATAACCCAACCGGTTATTCCACCACTGGGAGAGGCTAAAAGTAATTTTGATTTTTTTCAGGAACTGGCCAATCGATTCGGATATACCGGGACCCCTTTTAATCATACTGTTCATGAAAGGATACAGACTTATCTGCAGCATATTGAAGGCTTTCCGGCAGAAGTAAATATTAACTCAATACAGTCGGGAGAGTACATTTCGTCTCGATTTGCCAAGGGCTGTCAATCCATTTGGCATACAGATGATATCAAATTCAGATTTTCAGATCCTTCCCAGCATGAAAATGATAGGCTGGCTACGCTGAAACCGACTCTGGAATTTGAAAATGAAGCGATCAAGCAGTTGTTTCCGCTTTGTCTCATCACACCCCCTTCAGTCAAACTGCTGAATTCAACCTTTGGTGAACGCTATCCGGATATACAACCTGAAGTTCTCATTCACCCGAAAGATGCCGAATCCAAGGGAATTAAAACAGGTGACCGGGTGATATTGGAAAACCAGCGGGGTAAAATCAGCCGGATGGCAAAAGTAACCGATTATACCCCTGCTGGATTGCTGGTAGCAGAAGGAATCTACTGGGAAACAGAAACATTTGGCGGGATTAATGCACTCACCTCACAGCAGACAACAGATTTAGGGGGAGGAAGTACATTTCATGAATCTCGAATTAAACTATCTTTGGCTTAAATAAAGTAACCGTTCACAGGTTCAGTGTTCATTGTTCAAGGTTCTTTTTATACATTTTTCACTCACGAAAAACCTGGAAAAACTATTGTGTGAGAGTTCAAATCTTTTGAAGATGTTTAAACAAAAATAAAACCGATTATTCGAGTGACAGTTAACCTACCAATGAATTAGATATACAGGGGAACTTTGAACTTCTGAACTTTGAACCCGTGAACGGTTACTAAATAAAATATGACAATCATTAAAGAAGTAATTAAGGAGTCAGCACTTTTTGGAGGGCTGTCTGACCGTTACCTTTCGGAGCTGCAAGATATAACAATCGAAAAAGTATATCAAAATGGTGAAAGCATCTTTATTGAAGGAGATGACAGCAACGGTTTTTATCTTATTGCCAGTGGAAAAGTTAAAGTATATAAAATGTCACCTGATGGTAAGGAGAAAATACTTCACATCTTAAATCCGGGAGAACCTTTTGGAGAAGTTGCTGTGTTCACTGGAGCCCGTTTGCCGGCAAACGCCGATACCATCAAAAAATCAACTCTGCTGTTTATTCCTAAAAAAAAATTCATTGCACTCATATCCGCTAATCCCTCACTGGCTTTAAATATGATGGCTGTTCTGTCGAAACGATTAAGGCAATTTGCCTCTCAAATTGAAGAACTGTGTTTAAAAGACGTACCCGGTCGGCTGGCAGGTTATCTCCTGGTAGTTCATGAAGAGAATGATTACAAAACCGAGATTACGCTCAGTATCACTAAAGGACAACTTGCCAGTTTATTGGGAACAATTCCCGAAACCCTTTCCCGAATTATGGCAAAAATGAGTAGTCAACATTTAATAGATGTTCAGGGAAAAGAGATTAAGCTGCTGAATTTAAACGGATTGACGGATCTTTCAAATACCGGAAGATTTCTCGAAGAATAGAGCAACGTCTGAGCAAACCCGGAGATTTGTCATTAACTCCGGGTCTGTTTCTGAAGGGGTTATATCTGTTTTTCAACCATATCACGAATCTTTCTGGGGTCTGCTCCAACAATTATCTCTTTTTGTTCACCTTTATTAAACAAAATCAGGGTTGGCATCGCCCGCACACTATATCGGGCTGCTGTGTCAGCATTTTGATCGACGTCGATTTTTGCGATTTTTAATTTATCCTTATATTCGATGGCCAATTCTTCTAAAAAAGGGGTTATCATCTTACACGGACCACACCAGGTCGCCGTAAAATCAACCAATACCGGAAGGTCACTATCGATGACCTGACTATCGAAATCTGCGTTACACAGTTCTATAACATTTTTTCCACTTGTCATTTCAACTCCTTTTTGAAACTGTTCTAGCAAGCACTTGAGTCTGATGATTTAATTGTAAATTCTTTTCCTGAATACGTTTGCCGATAGTCTATTATACTATTATTCAAGTACATCTCTTCATTTACTTTATAAATAAAGCCAATACCATTAACTTCAATTTTTTCATCTACTTCCGTAAGCTCATCCAGAGCCATTCCCAATTTTGGGCCTCCTCAGCCAGCACCTTGGACATAAAGTCGGATAAACTTATCTGCATTTACTTTCAGCACCGAAGAGAGTTCATCTTTGGCACTTTCGGTAACCTCTATACTGATCATAAAATCAACTCCTAAAATCAATCTGAATAAAATCGCGTTCCTGTTAGAGCTCTTTTTTAATAAATTGGCTCAAAACCAGAAGTCATACATAGCTGACAAGGTATAAGGAACGATAAAATATCATTATCGGATCTTTTGGTTTTTTAAAATATCCTTATATTATTCATAGCTCAAAATTTAATTGGAAGCAATACCCACCCTGATTATCCTTAAAAGTAAAACACTACAAATATGATTTTACTTATATCTCCAATGGATTTAATCTTTCTTGTTTTTTTCGGAATTGGTGTAGATGCGCCACTCAGGGAAAAAATCGTGAAGTTGCTTGGCATTAATTGTGCACTTAAAAGATAAACATTATTATTGAGGAATATTATCAATTTGCAAAACAACGGGTGTTCGCTTTCTAAGAATAGCGTATGCTCAAATGAATAATGAATAGAAAGATCGCTGTATTTACGGTATTTTTTTAACAGATATAAATATAAACCATCCGATCGAGGAATTTAAAAAAATGGAAAATCAAAAATTTGTTTACCTGGACAACAACGCAACCACTCCTCTCCATCCTGAAGTTAAAAAAGTGATGATGGAAGCGATGGATATTTTTGGAAATCCCTCTAGTTTACACCATATAGGGCGTCAATCAAAAGAATTGGTAGACCAAGCCCGGGCAAAAATAGCCGATTTTATTGGCGCAGACCCGGAAGAAATTATTTTTGTAGGCAGTGGTTCAGAAGCAAACAACACCGTTTTGTCTTCAATGACATGTACCCCTCATGAGAGCTGCCAGCTTTTTAGAAAAGAACCGGCTGTTATTACAACAACTATTGAACACCCCTGTATTCTGGAAACTGCAAAATGTTTAAGGGATCGTGGATCGAAAGTTCTACTTTTGAATGTTAAAGAAGACGGGAAAGTCGATGTTGAACAGTATAAAAATTCCATCAGTGATCAAACCAGTCTGGTTTCAATTATGATGGCCAACAATGAAACCGGAACGATACAAGATATTAAAATGTTAGCAGATATTGCGCATGAACATGGAGCTCTGTTTCATACTGATAGTGTTCAGGCAGTGGGTAAAATCCCGGTTAATGTTAAAGAATTAGGTGTCGATTTTCTCTCGATGTCCGGCCATAAAATCTATGGGCCAAAAGGTATAGGCGTTCTGTATGTCAAAAAAGGGGTAGGATATTGTCCCCTGATTCGGGGAGGACACCAGGAAAGGGGAAGGAGGGCCGGAACCGAAAATACACTGGGAATTATCGGTTTAGGTAAAGCGATCGAGATGCGGGCATTGGAAATGGAGAGTGAAGCCAAGAAACTGATGGGGCTTAAATCCAAGTTGAAACAGGGACTTATTGATAATATTCCCGATATTAGATTTATTGGAAATCAGGCAGATTGTCTGCCCGGAACCGTGAACGTCTCATTTGATGGTGCCGAAGGAGAAGCGATTCTTTTATACCTTGATTTAGATGGTATCGCTGTTTCTACAGGGTCTGCCTGTGCATCCGGATCATTGGACCCCTCCCATGTATTATTGGCGATGGGACTTCCGGCGGAAGTCGCGCATGGTTCAATCAGAATCAGTATGGGTAGACACACCACAGCAGAAGAAATAGATTATATGATTGAAAAACTAACTCACTCAATTGGAAAAATTAGAGAAATGTCAACTGTCTATGGGAGGAAAAACTAATGACTGCACAAGGTGGATGGATATATACAGATAAAGTTAAAGATCACTTTCTTAATCCTAGAAACATTCTCAGGGATGAAGCCAATTTTGAATATGACGGTAAAGGACAAACCGGTAATGTAAAATGTGGTGATGAAATGATTTTGTATATTGTGGTTGATAAAGAGAAAAACACGATCAAAGACTGCAAATGGCAGACTTATGGTTGTGCAAGTGCTATTGCCAGTACTTCTGTCTTGTCAGAAATGGTTAAGGGTATGGATCTGGAAAAAGCGTTTAAATTGACCCCAAAAGATATTACTGCCAATTTAGGTGGTTTACCGGATAATAAAATTCATTGTTCCGTTCTGGGTGATAAAGCGCTTCGAATGGCGATTAACGATTATTATGAAAAGAGTGATCAGAAGGATAAAGTTACTAAAAATGAAGCGGTTATTGTTTGTGAATGTATGGAAGTGACCGATCATGATATTGAAGAAGCTGTTCTGGAAGGTGCCAGAACGTTTTATGGGCTTCAGGAAATGACAAAAATCAGTACAGGTTGTGGTGAATGCCGACAAGAGGCAAATACGTTGATGGGTGAATACATCACGAAGCATTTTGACAGTTAACCTCTTTTTTTTTAATATTGTAACTGCTCAGTGACCCCGCGGGCAAGCCCGTATAAAAACAGAAGTAACAAGTTTTAAATCACAGAATTGCGGTAGTTTGGAGCTTGTTGCCGCTTATTTTTCACTTAAAAGGTCCCTGAGCGAAGTCGAAGGGACAAAGTGTTCTGAAAGAATTCCCCTTCGACTCCGCTCAGGGACCTGGGTGAAGGTAGTTTGGGTCCTGTTTTTGCCCGATATAATCGATTCGCCTTCCTCGCTCCCCCTTCTCTCCGAGGAACCCTATTCAGCAATCCAGCACTTCTATGATCTAAGTGAATATTTCTATCACAACTCACTTGTAAAAATCAGCTTATTCAATTAAATTACTCAGATCAAAAAGAATCCCCTCCCTGTTTGGTGATTCATTCAAAATAAACTTGGAAATTCAAGAAACTCACACTCAAGCATAAGATATGGCAGATGTAAATACTGTTTTTATCTGTAAAACCAATTCAGTCCTTAGCCAAATGGCAGAAGCATTTGCCATGAAGATTTCTCCGTCAAACGGTCACATTCTCAGTGCAGGTTTGTTCGCCGAGCCTGAAATTCATCCATTGGCCACAGAAGTGATGAGCGATATTGGTTTTGATATTTCAAATCAACAACCTAAGTCGATATCAAAGATCAAAAAAAACTATTTTAATATTGGAATTGTCCTGGGTAACCCCGATGATTTTAAAAGCTCTGTTTTAGCGGGATATTCAGTTCTGCTTTATTGGAATATTAAAGATCCTGGTGTAGAAAAACTTCCCAGCCATCAGCTGAAAGAGTCTTTCAGGAAATGTAGGGATAAAATCGAAGAAATGGTATCGGGTTATTTCTCACTGGGTTATTATCAGGCCCTGGTTAATCAGCAAAATCATCTAAACAGTGTGTTAATGAATTTTTCTGATGCTGTACTGGCGCATGATGCAAATCGGAAGATCTTTTATTTCAGTGAAGGGGCATCCGAATTGATGGGACTTCGGCCTGAGGATATCATTGGCAGAGACTGCCATGATGTATTTAATCCCCGCCTCTGTGGTAAAAACTGTTCATTTTGTGGTAGCGATGATCTGACAACCTTTAAAGAGAAAAGTTATACGACATCGTTTTATGATCAGGAAGGAGTCCATAAAGAGTGTAAAATGACCGTTTTACCGTTGAAAGATAACAACGGGAGTTACAACGGGGTGATGGCATCTCTGCTTAACATTACCGAATTGAAATCTCTAAAGAGACAACTCAAAAAAGATAATCAATTCAAAGGGATTATCGGAACTGACTCACAAATGCTAAATCTTTTTCAACAAATCAGAGATATCGCTTTGTATGATTATCCCGTACATGTTCATGGAGAAACAGGTTCTGGTAAAGAGTTGGTCGCCAAAGCGATTCATACTGAAAGCAGCCGGGGTGACCATCCTTTTGTACCGATAAATTGTGGAGCACTGCCTGAAGGTCTGATTGAGAGTGAGCTGTTTGGGCATGTCAAAGGCGCTTTTTCCGGGGCTATTCGGGATAAAAAAGGACGTTTTGAATTGGCCAACAAAGGAACGATATTTCTGGATGAAGTCGCTGAACTACCCAAGCAGGCACAAGTAAAACTGCTCAGAGTTTTACAAGAAGGTAAACTGGAAAAAATAGGCGGCGAAAAGACTGTGACTCTGGATGTTAGAATCATTAGTGCAACCAATAAGGATTTGAAGCAGGAAGTAAAGAGAAACAACTTTCGGGAAGATCTGTTTTACCGCTTAAATGTTATTCCGGTTGATCTGCCTCCTTTAAGAAAAAGGAAGAATGATATTCCCTTATTGTGTGATCATTTTCTGAAACAGAATATTAATCCACAGAAAAAAACGCCTTCCACGCTTTCTGACCATGCGATGTCCATGTTGCTAAATCATAATTGGCCTGGAAATGTCAGAGAATTGGAAAACACAATCCGATTTGCTATTGTAAAATCAAAAACCGAAGTCATCCAGCCTGAAGACATGCCGATGGAGATACAAGGAGACTTTGAACCGGTTATATCCCGGGGACCTTCCAAAAAGCTTCAAATAGAAAATGTCAAGTCTGTATTAATTAAAACCGGAGGTAACAAAGCAAAGGCTGCAAGGTTACTTGGTGTCGGAAGGGCAACTCTCTACCGATTTCTGAAAGAGAATCCGGAAGATTGAAACACCTGTCACTGATGGATGAGACACTTTTGTTTCATGGCAGGTAAATATCTGGTTGAATAGGCATAGGTACACATAACAAGCCACGTTTACGTCAATAAAATTTCTCCACTATTAATCACTTCAACCATCCGTCGAAGAAAAATCTGAAATTGTGTTAATACCGGATTATTCTTTGGTGTCTTATATTTTTCCTGGATTTCCCCGCACTCTCTTTATCCATATTTCTCTCTTTAAATACTTTCCTGAAATTTTTTAAGCCGTTTTTACTCCCCAATTACAACATTTTGTAAAATTTGTCTGATCCGTAATTCGAGACAAGTGTGTATCAAAAAAAAGAAGTATTCAGCATTTTCTTTTTCTGATGGGGTGCCTTAATTAAAATTGGGTTGGATATTTATAATGCTGCAGCAATTTATGGACTTATTTTTCATAAATGGGTCCGGGTTGAAAATCAGCTGAAATTTTTCTTTTTGTTCTCTATTAACACCGCTTAAAGTAAATTTATAATCGATGAGTAGGAGTGCACATATTCATTTTCACTTATAGTGATTCTTTGCTCATCATCCAATACTGGCATTAGTGGCATGTATCTTGTAGAAGTCCAGTTTGAGTTTTTAATTTTATTTTAGTTAGTGCCTGAACGAAAACCCTTTAAAAATCAGCTACTATTCAATTAGTTGACTTAGATCTATAATGAAGATTCAAGCTTTCAGCCATCAGCCATCAGCTTTCAGTTTTTAGTACCTTATAAGTTATTTTTTGCGTTTTTTTTGGCAGAAAATACTTTTAAGGGACTTATCCTGTTTGTAAGGGTTAAGTGACTGAAAAAATGTTTGTTTTTACTGAAGGCTGACAACTGACGGCTTCTTAACTTGCATACTGAATGTTATTTTAAAAACCAGGTTATACTTAAAAAGAGGGGCTTTTCGTTCAGGCACTAGTTAAGATGTGAAACCTTCTGGTTAATTTTGTAGACAAGTTTTTTTGGGGATGGTATATTAGTGAATATTTTTTATAGATATATCAGTTCAATGCAACCAAGAAAAATTGTGTAATCGTTTCTTTAATTGTTAGCCTAAGTTATCGATTGAAAAAATGGTGGTTATTATGTAATCAGCCTGTTTGAAGGGTTGATATTCATAAAAAAAGCAACACAAACCTCAATAGGAGAAAAAATGAAAAAATGGGTATGTTCAGTATGTGGCTATGTTCACGAAGGCGATAATCCTCCGGCAGAATGTCCACAGTGTAAAGCAGGTTCTGATAAATTCAACGAGAAAGTTGAAGGAGATTTAAGTTGGGCAGATGAACACGTCATTGGTGTGGCCAAAGATGTTGATGCAGGGATTCTGGAAGGATTAAGAGCCAATTTTACGGGTGAATGTACTGAAGTCGGGATGTATCTTGCCATGAGCAGACAGGCAGATCGTGAAGGTTACCCTGAAGTTGCTGAAGCTTACAAGAGAATTGCCTGGGAAGAAGCAGAACATGCATCAAAATTTGCTGAACTACTGGGAGAAGTTGTTGTTGCTGATACCAAAGCCAACTTGGAAGCTCGAGTTGAAGCTGAGCATGGTGCCTGTCAGGGTAAGAAAGATTTGGCGACCAAAGCTAAACAACTGAATTATGATGCCATTCATGACACTGTTCATGAAATGTGTAAGGATGAAGCTCGTCATGGATCCGCTTTTGCCGGATTGTTAAAGAGATATTTCTAAAATATTCCAATAATATTCCCCTCCTTTACTTAACGGTTTGGGAAGGGGAATCGGATTTTAATGGGTAACAAAAAATATACAGGAGAATGGTGTGACTAAATATCGATGTGAAACTTGTGATTACGTGTATGATCCGAAAGTTGGAGATCCAGAGGGGGATATTGCTCCCGGAACTGATTTTAAAGACCTGCCAGATGATTGGACCTGTCCGTTGTGCGGTGTCGATAAAGACGAATTTGTAAAAGAAGAGGATTAAAAAGCTCATGGAAGAGATCAAAAAAGGGATTTACTGGGTCGGAAGTATCGATTGGGATATTAGAAATTTTCATGGCTATCTCACCCAGGAAGGAACAACGTATAACGCTTATCTTATTGTTGACGAAAAAATCGTGCTGGTTGATACCGTTAAAAAAGAACATTATGACAGTATGATGTTTAATATCAGCCAAATCATTGACCCAGCCAAGATCGATGTCGTTATATCTAATCATGTGGAAATGGACCACTCCGGATCACTGCCACGTTTGATGGAAACAATTCCCAATGCCAAGATTTACGCTTCTAAGCAAGGTGTAAAGGGCCTGAAGCGGCATTATAAAAAGGAGTGGAATTTCGAAACGGTTAAATCTGGTGACAGTCTAAAAACGGGTCAGTACACTCTTTCCTTTGTCAATACACCGATGGTTCATTGGCCAGATTCTATGGTCACATATATCCCTGAAGCAAAATTGCTCTTTTCCAATGATGCCTTTGGTCAGCACCTGGCAACACCCGAACGATTTGATGATGAGCTGGGATGGAGTCTGATTCAAAAAGAAGCGGCAAAATATTATGCCAATATTGTGATGCCTTTTGGTAAGCAAGTGAATAAAGCGCTGGAATCCCTTTCAGGTTTGGAAATTGATGTTATTTGTCCTAGTCATGGAGTGATCTGGAGAAAGTTTATCAAAGAGATTCTTTCAGATTACCAAAAATGGGCAAACCACGAAGCTGAAAACAGAGCGGTCATTGTATATGATTCCATGTGGAAATCAACCCGGAAAATAGCATATACTTTGGCAGACGGACTATCGAAAGCAGGTATTCCGGTAATTATCAGAAATCTTAAAGTGTGTCATATATCTGATATTATGACAGATGTACTGAGCTCACGCCTCGTCCTGCTAGGATCCCCGACTTTAAATAATGGTATGCTTCCCACTATGGGAGAATTCATGACCTATTTAAAAGGGCTTAGACCAGAAAACCGAGTCGGATTTGCCTTTGGTTCTTATGGTTGGGGTGGTCAGTCAGTCAAAGAAATTGGTTCGTGTATTGAGGATTTTGGATGGGAACAGCCGGAAAAGGCCTTATCTATCGAATACATTCCTGATGAAATAGAATTAACTGAAGTTCTAGAAAAAGGTAAAGCAATCGGGGAATATTTGTTGTCAACTTTTCCTTAACGGGTCTCATTTCCATTAGTGGCGGATTTTAACCTGTTATTGTTAACTTTGTACTTAAATTCAATCGAATAATCTCGGAGATATGACTTATGGATCTAGTCTTATTGGCAAGACTTCAATTTGCGGTAACAATCTTATTTCATTATATTTTCCCCCCTCTTACCTTGGGGCTTACGTTATTGATCGCGGTTTTTCAAGGACTCTATTTGAAGACCGGAGATGAATTGTATGACCATATATCCAAGTTTTGGATCAGTCTTTTCGCCGTGATTTTTTCGATTGGGGTGGCGACAGGGATTGTGATGGAGTTTCAATTTGGAACCAATTGGGAGAGATATTCCCGCTTTGTGGGTGATATTTTTGGCGCTCCACTGGCAGCTGAAGGAATATTCGCCTTTTTCCTGGAATCGACCTTTTTAGGCGTTTTAGTATTCGGTAGAAAAAGAGTATCCAAAGTATTTTACTTCTTTTCCTCACTAATGGTTATGTTGGGTTCTACCTTGTCCGGATTTTGGATTATCGTAGCCAACTCATGGCAGCAAACCCCTGCAGGATTTCATATTATCAATGGCAGAGCAGAACTGACAAGTTTCTATGACGCGGTGTTTAATCCATCGACCTTGATTCGCTTTTTCCATGCTATTGTTGGGGGATGGACTGCAGGTGCATTTTTTATTGCGGGTTTAAGTGCCTATTATCTCCTCAAAAAGAAACATATTAAGTTTGCAAAAAGATCTATTCTTGTTTCTCTGGTTGTAGCCTTTATTATGTCCGGAATTCAAATTGAATTGGGACACCTCCACGCAATTCAGGTTACTCATACACAACCGGAAAAAATGGCGACATTTGAATACATGCAAAAAACCCAGAAAAATGCACCTATGGTCCTGATGGGCTTTCCCAATACAGAGACCAAGGAAATTGACTACGAAGTCAGTATTCCAGGATTGCTCAGCTTTATGATTGATTTCGATACTGATTTTGAAGTCAAGGGACTGGAGGAATTTGAACCGGAAGATTTGCCTCCGGTCATGATTCCATTCTTCTCATATCGTATTATGGTCGGTCTGGGCTTCTATTTTCTGCTAATGGCATTTTTAGGACTATTTCTTTATTGGAAAGATAAAATTGTTGATGCGGGCTGGTATCTAAAATTATTGTTTATCTCCATTCCGCTACCTGTAATCGCAAATGAAATGGGGTGGATTGCCGCGGAGATGGGAAGACAACCCTGGATTGTCTGGCATGAATTAAGAACAGCCGATGCGATATCAACCGTCGTTTCTGCCGGTGAAATTCTTTTCTCACTCGTTTTAATCAGTGCACTTTATTCGGTGATCTTTGCACTGTTTTTATTCTTGATTGTGAAAAAAGTTAAAAAAGGCCCTGATGCTGTTGTAGAAGGGTATTAATCAGAGAACAGCAAACAGATTTTCACACACGAATTAGACAGAAACAAAGGAGATAAAATGGATTTAAATATAATTTGGTTTTTACTGATCGGCGTTCTACTGGTGGGATATTCGGTATTAGATGGATTTGATCTTGGTGTGGGTGTACTACGGTTATTTATCAAAGATGAAGAGGAAAAAGAAATTCTATTAAAATCGATCGCCCCTTTTTGGGATGGCAATGAAGTCTGGCTACTTACCGGTGGTGGAGCCATCTTTGCGGCATTTCCGCATGTATACGCAACGGTATTCAGCGGGTTTTACCTGGCATTGATGTTGCTTCTGGTCGCACTGATTTTTAGAGCAATATCCATTGAATTTAGAAATCAGGTTGAGTCTGCTGCTTGGAAAGGCTTTTGGGACAAAGCTTTTTCTTTTGGCAGTCTGATATCTGCATTATTGCTGGGGGTTGCCCTGGGAAATATTTTTGTTGGAATCCCATTGGGCGCAGATATGAATTATTCAGGCACCTTTTTTGGTTTACTCAGGCCCATTCCATTATTGGTTGGTTTGACCGGTGTGATGATGTTCTGCCTGCAGGGAGCTGCCTTTCTTTTGGTGAAAACAGAAGGGGAACTCTATCAAAAGGTTAAGGTCTGGACTCGAAAATGTTGGCTGTACCTCATCATACTCATTGTTTTAACAGCGTTGCTGACTTTGGTAATGGACTCCAGTAAAGTAAAAACAGTGATGAGTAGCATTTTCGGATATGCCGCTTTATTGGTAGTTATTGTCGGCGTTGTCTCTCTGCCAAGATTTCTACAGGGTGAACAAAACTTTAAAGTGCTAATTTCATCGTCATTGATCATTTTTTCAATGTTTCTAGTCGTTGCCGGCGGTATCTTCCCGAACATGGTACCTGCACTAAACCCTGAATATAGTCTGACCATATACAATGCTGCTTCCAGCCAGCTAACGTTGAAAGTAATGCTGGTCATGGCACTGCTGGGTATGCCGATTGTTCTGGTCTATACAACTGTAATCTATCGGATATTCCGGAAGATATAACGGTTAGATATAAAAAAAAAGTTAACCGTTCAAAGTTCAAAAGTTCAAAGTTTCTATGTATATCTAATTCATTGATATGTTAACTGTCATTCGAATAATTGTTTTTAGTACCTTAGGAAATGTTTTCTGCGTTTTTTAGTACCTTATAAATAGTTTTCTGCGTTATTCAGCAGGAAATTATTAGTTAAGGTACTTATCCAGTTTATCTGGGCAAATTTTGTTTAAACATCTTCAAAAGAATTGAACTCTCACGCAATAGTTTTTCCAAGTTTTTTTTAATGAAAAGTCTAAAAAATGTATAAAAACAACTTTGAACAATGAACACTGAACCTGTGAACGGTTACAACAAAAGTATCTATTCAGTCGTCGTCGTACCAATGGCATGATATTTCCGGAAACGCCTAAATCCATCCATGGAGCTCCTGAAATACCATACCTTTGGTACTTAGTTGAAAAAATGGCTGAATAGATAGAAAAAAAATGGAATTACATCTGTCAATTCGATTTTATTCACATTTTGGATTGATGGGGAAACAAATACCAATCACTGATAATAGCTGTTAAGGCAGTAAAAAATGAAATGGAATAATGTTGTAACCGATGTAAAATCGATCAGTATCGAAAAAGCGAAAGATTATATTCAAACAACCGCCGCAGACGCATTCCAGTTGGTCGATGTTCGACAGCCTCAAGAGTATAATAAAGAACACCTGCCCGGTGCTATTTTGGCTCCTCTGAACGAATTGATGGGTGGAACCGTCAACCTGAAAAAAGAGCTGCCTCTGCTGGTATACAGCAGAGAAGGAGAGAGAAGTCTAGCTGCTGCTCAATGGTTGATTACCCAAGAATATACGGGTGTGCAGATCATTGAAGGGGGGTTAAACCGTTGGAATGGATACAAAGCCTCTGGACATTCCGAGTTGAATTTGAAGCTAATTAAACCGGATGCAGAATTTCCGGATGCTTTAAGCCTTGCGTATGCTATGGAAGAAGGGTTACGGCTTTTTTACATTGAACTGGCCAGGGAAACTAAAGAAGATGTTTTTAAAAAACTCTATCGAAAGATGGCAAGTTTAGAGGTTGAACACAAACAGGTTTTGGCGAAAAGGTATTCTATTTCAGAAGGTAAAGAGCTAATTCAAAAGGAGCGGGAAAATCATGAAGACCAGCTGTTGGAAGGGGGTGGCTATGCAGATATCACATTGATTAAAACACTGGCCAATACCAACAATGCTCATGATATCTTCAGTCTCGCCCTGGCCATGGAAACCCAGGCTCTGGACTTCTATATTAGATTGGCCAGACAGGCCATCGATGAAAAATCAGAAACCTTTTTTCTGGAAATGGCAGATGAGGAAAAAAAACATCTGGTTTTTATCTCTGCTCAAATGGATAAATATCTGTCTGAAACGGAATAATTTTCCGAAGATATCTTGTCTTGCTGGTACCACAAATTTCAGGGTACATCTATCGATTGCATGTCCCTGATTTCCTCTTTGCATCTGCTGTATTCATCAGTACACGAAGGTGAATGATTTGTGGTATCTCTCAAAACCGGCAATCAATGGCATATTACACGATTCTTATTTATCAATGGCTGGATTATATGGTACACATAAAAACGGAATATCCATATTTATATTCTTTGGCAACCAGAACAAATCCCTTTGCTCACAAGCAAGAAGTGGTTTTTAAAAACTGAAAATCCGGAAGGGTGATTGACATTCAGCTAATAATCGTAATAAAGCAAAATAGACAACTAATATCAAGTTACTATGACAGATAAATGGGGTGCTAACGAGACACCTACTCTTTTGAATCACTTTAAACTGTCAATGGACAATGAAAGTCGTGCAGCAGCTCTTTACGTTAAGTTTGAAGAAATGTTTAAAGCGAATGAAGAGGCTGCCGATTTTTGGGATTCATTAAAAAGGGATGAATTATACCATTTAAAAATTTTAAAAGAGATATTTAAATCTCTCAGTGATGAAATTCTAAAACAACCCGCAGAGATGACAACATACGAAGATGCGGTCAAGGCAAAAATCAATCTTGATAAAGCCAAGTTGGAAAATATTAAAAATCTTGATCATGCCTTTGAACAGGCTCATGACCTTGAATTTTCAGAGATGAATACTGTTTTTATTTATCTGGTTTCCAAATATCACTATTCTGAAGAAAAGCAAGACCAGATCATTGAGGAAATCGATTCTCATCGGATTAAACTGATGGATTTCGGGGCAGAAGATCGTACCAGAAGCTGGAGGCAAGGTATCCTGGCAGATAAGGAAAATATTTTATAGTGAATTTCCAACACTTCTGCCTGAGGAGTTACAACCCTTTTAAGGTTTTCCAGTTGTAGAATTCTGATTTTGTAGCAATGAACAAGCACCGAACCCTAAACACACAAGGAGATATGATGGCAATTGATGTGACGGTACAAGTCGGGGGAGAAGCAGGACAGGGGATACAGACCATTGGGGATTTACTGGCTCAGGTATGTACCAAAGCCGGTTTCTTTATGATGATGGTTAACGATTTTGAGTCTAGGATCAGGGGAGGGCACAGTTTTATTCAGATTCGTATCAGTGACCAGCCAATCCTGGCACCCAGCTCTGAGGTCAATCTTCTGGTGGCACTGAATCGATCGATTTACGATATTCATCATAATGAAGTTTCAGACAATGGTTTAATCATCGTTGATGACAAGGAATTAAATGACTCCGGCACACTCATTGTCCCTATTAAAGAGATGGCCAGGGAAGCTGGCGGTAAAATTATGGCCAATACAGTTGCTGCCGGGGCAATTCTTTCGGTTTTAGGTGCACCTTTTGAGTATTTTGAAGAACTGCTGCAAAAGAAATTCGCAAAAAAAAGTGAAATAATCGTAAAAAACAATGTCACCGCAGCTCGCTTGGGATTTGATTCAGCCAAAAGTGGTCCGGACATTCTGAAAATGAACTGGGATCAAGGGCAACCCAAAGGAGTAACTATCAATGGTTCGAAAGCGGTTGCCTTAGGGGCATTGGCTGCAGACTGCCGGTTTGCCGCATTTTACCCTATGTCACCAGCAACCAGTGTGATAACAAATATGATTGCCTTATCAGATGATTTACCTTTTGTGACAGAGCAAGCGGAAGATGAAATTGCGGCGGGAAATATGATTCTGGGTTCGGCTTTTGCCGGTGTTAGATCGATCACGTCTACATCTGGCGGCGGCTTTTGTCTGATGACCGAAGCGCTGGGATTAGCAGGTATTACCGAAACACCGATGGTTGTTGTTAATGCACAAAGACCTGGTCCTGCCACGGGATTACCCACCCGGACCGCCCAGCCGGATTTACTTTTTTCCATCCATGCCTCTCAAGATGATTTTCCACGATTTATTTTTGCTCCGGGAACTCCGAATGAAGCGTATGATATAACCATCCGAGCATTCGATCTGGCAGACAAATATCAGGTGCCGGTGATTATTTTGATGGATCAATACCTGAACGATTCTCTTTACCTCACTGATGGGCCAATGAAGCTTCCGGAAAAGATTGAACGATATTTGACAACATCGGATCAGCTGGAAAACCCTGGCCAATACCAGCGTTATGCCATAACAGAATCCGGTATTTCACCCAGAATTCTACCCAGTAATGGTGATGCCTTGATTGTTGTTTCTGGAAATGAACATACTGAAGATGGACATATCAGCGAGGACAAAGAAAACCGGGTCCGCATGGTGGATAAACGGCAGGCAAAATTCAAAAATATGGTTCAGGAACTCAATGCCCCCACTGCTGATCATGAAGACTGTGATGTTCTGCTGGTCGGGTGGGGATCTACCAAGGGTGCTCTGCTGGAGGCAGTGGATCTTCTCAGGCAGGATCAAATAGATGCGGGTTATCTCCACTATACCGATATGTGGCCTTTTCCATCAGAATCTGCGAAAGATATGCTTAAAAAAGCAAAACGCTTTATCATGGTTGAACAGAATTCTACCGCCCAATTTGGCCAGCTGATTCGTTACCAGACAGGGCTTTCCTATCAAAAGGCGATTTTGAAATATGATGGCAGACCTTTTTTCCCTGATGAAATTGTGAACGCAGTTAAAAATGAAATGGAGTGATGTCATGGTAACTATTGACGATTTTAATAATGATTATGAAAACAAATGGTGTCCAGGATGTGGAAATTTCGGGATTTTAGATGCGATGAAAAATGCTTTTGTTTCCATGGGAAAATCTCCGAGTGATGTGGTCTTGATTTCTGGAATTGGCCAAGCAGCCAAAACACCTCATTTTATGCAGTGTAATATGTTTCACACTTTGCATGGACGTGCATTGCCGATTGCCACTGGCGCCAAACTCAGCAATCATGATTTGACCATTGTTGTTAATTCAGGTGATGGAGATTGTTATGGCGAGGGGGGGAATCATTTCATCAGTGCGATTCGGCGGAATATTGATATTACTCTGTTGGTTCACGATAATAAGATTTACGGTTTAACCAAAGGACAGGCATCTCCCACTACCGATCCAGGAACCGTAACTCCGGTTCAAAGGCACGGTGTGATTTCAGAATCTTTCAACCCTTTGGGAGTTGCGTTGACATTGGGAGCCGGTTTTGTTGCCCGCGGATTTTCCAGTAACAGAGAACATTTGAGTCAGCTGATTCAAGACGCTATATCCCATAAGGGGTTTTCTTTGATTGATATCTTACAACCGTGTATTACATATAATAAAGTCAATACCCATGGGTGGTTCAAAAAACGGGCATATGATCTGAAAGAAACAGATTATGTCCCTGATAATGTGGATCAGGCTATGGCTTTAACCCGGGAGTGGGAAGAAAAGATTCCGATTGGTATTTTATATCAAAAAGAAAGACCATCCATGACTGAGAAAATCAAAGTGTTGGAGTCGGGTCCTCTGGTTTATCAGGAGAGACCGGTTGAAAAACTACAATCATTATTAGATTCGATTTAAAAGAAGGCATTGAGATTGCAATTAACAACTCTATTGATCGTTAATTTTGAAAATATCAATGATCACCAATGTCTTACAAAAAAGTGAATTGTAAAAAATGAAATTTGAACCCGTGAACGGTTACAGATAAAGATTATGCTTATGTAACTCTTTTTCAGAACCTTAGATTGCAGGAGAACAAATGAAGCCTAGTTTAAAAGCGGTTGAAATCGCATTGGAAAATGAACTGAACGAAAAAGATTTTTATCTGGAACAAAGTAGCAGAGTGACCAATCCAGTGGGTAAAAAGATGTTTGAAACGATTGCTGCCGAAGAAGATCAGCATCATCGGCAATTGTTGGAAATTCATAAAAATCTTGAAAAAACCGGTCAATGGCCGGAAAGTATCTCACCTGTAGTTGATGAAACCGACATTAAAAAAGGACTGAAGAATCTGATTGATACTTTTGAAAATAGTGCGGTTTCTACTTCAGATGATAAGGCTGCAATTAAAATTGCAATCGAGTTTGAAAGAAAAGCCTATGATTTCTACCAGGATTTAATCCAAAAAACGAAGTCACCTGACGAGACCAAATTTTTTAAATATATGGCCGCTATTGAACATAAACATGTTGTCTCATTGGAAGATACACTTCTGTATCTGGAAGATCCGGCCAGCTGGTTAATGACCGCAGAAAAATCCTTATTGGATGGATAGCCTTGTTTTTAATGGTAATTGTGAGTCCAAAAATTTCAAATGGTCTCACAGATTATTATCCCAAATCTACAGTTGAATCATCTCGCTAATGAGTATATGATTATTGCAATTTCATTGTTGGATATTAAAAACTATGATTAGTTACAGTAAACAGCCTTCATTTGGATAACCTCTTGTCATTCCCGCGAAAGCGGGATAGAGAAAAAATATATTTGCATACTGGATCCCCGCTTTCGCGAGGATGACAATGGGAGAAAAGAATGGGATGTCAATAGTAAATAATCAGGTTAAAAAATGAAATTTTCTTTCATGTAAATATAGGGATGTCCACAAAGGGGTATAACTGTTACTCCGAAATCGTAAAAAACTCAAATCAACCATTATAAATAATCAGTTCAGGTGTTCAGAGTTTCTTTACATATTTAATCTATTGATATATTAACTTTCATCTGATTTATTGAACAATGAACGGTTACTAAATAAATTTGAAAAAGGAGTACCACTATGACTTTAAATATACAGGATCCATCACTTGGGATGAGGCTGCTTTTTGACGAGGACACTTGGACTCACACATATCTTTTATACGATAAAGATAAGAGTGAAGGGGTCTTAATCGATTCTGTGAAAGAAAAGGTTCAGAGAGACCTGGGATTGCTGAAAGAATTAGGAATTAGCTTAAAATATATTCTTGAGACACATGTTCATGCCGATCATATTACCGGAGCAGATGATCTGAGGGCTGAAACAAAAGCACAGGTCGTATATGGCAAGCATGCAGGTATTAGTTGTGCGGATGTTGATATTGAGGACGGTGGGACAGTGACATTTGGAAAATTCACCGTAAAAGCATTATCAACCCCAGGTCACACTAATGGTTGTACCAGCTACTATGTGGAAAAAATGGTGTTTTGCGGTGATGCAATGTTGATTAGAGGATGCGGTCGAACAGATTTTCAACAGGGATCTTCAGAAGCGTTGTACAGCAGTGTTAATGAAAAGCTATTCACCCTTCCGGATGATACGCTTGTTTTCCCCGCCCATGATTATAAAGGGATGTGGAACTCAACGATTGCCGAAGAGAAGAAGTATAATCCAAGGTTGGGTGATAATAAGAGTTTAGAGGAATTTAAACAGATTATGGACAACCTTAATTTAGCCAAGCCCAAAAAGATTGATGTTGCCGTACCTGCTAACATGAAATGTGGCAAAACGGACTAAAAAAACCAAATTTTCTTTACTTAAGTCCAGGACGAAAACCCTGTAAGATTCAAGCTTTTAGTAATCAGTCTTCAGGAAAAAAGATATTTTTCAGTCACTTAACCCTTATAAGGTACTAAAAACTGAAATCTGATTACTGAAATCTGACGGCTTCTTGACTTTCATACTGAATGTTATTTTTAAAACCAGATTATAATTGAAAACAGGGGCTTTTCGTTCAGGCACTTACTTAAGTCCTGACTCTTCAATAAGGAGTTTAAAATGAAGTGGAATCAAATATTTGAAGAACCGACCATTATTTCAGAAGAAGACGCCAAAGCGTTTATGGATTCACATAAAACAGAGATGTACACGCTTTTGGATGTCAGACAGGCCCAAGAGTACGAACAAAATCATTTACCTGGCGCAACATTGATTCCCTTGGACCAGCTGATGTCTGGGGAAGGTGACCTTGATCCGGAAAAGCCTGTCATTGTACACTGTAAATCTGGTGGCAGAAGTCGGGCAGCCAGCCAGTGGCTTGCAGAAAAAGGATTTAAGGAGGTTTATGATATCAGTAGCAATATTATGGGCTGGCTGGGTATTCAGCTTGAAGGTGAATACCATTACGATTTGAATCTGATCAGAGCAGATGTCGATTTTCCCAATGCCTTTAGTCTAGCATATGCGATGGAAGAAGGACTGCAGCAGTTTTATCTGGAACTGGAAAAGTCTGAAACAGATGAAAGTAGAAAAGCGGTTTATAAACAATTGGCAGGATTTGAAGATCTCCATAAAGAAAATCTGAAAAAAGGATTTGAAACCGCTGAAGGTACTGAATTTAATGTGCAGGATGCCCTGAATTCAGTCGGTAATGTAATTGAAGGTGGAGAATCCCATAGAATGAATCCGTTTGAAGTCTCCAAACACATGAAAAGTGCACACGATATCTACAGTCTGAGCCTTGCTATCGAAGCACAATCCTATGATCTTTATATCAGGCTGGCTGGGAAAACGGAAAATGAAAAGAGTAAAAATCTATTTCTGGAGATGGCAGATGAGGAAAAAACCCATATGAAATATATTTCCAAAGAGCTGACCCGACTTCTTGAAAGTGTTGCCTGATTAATTGCCATATTTTAGCATGATAAAGAGTCACACCGGGGATGCCAACTCAGGAGTCCCCAGGGAACCCCCTGTCATCTGAAACAGAATTGTCTCAAGCATGATGATGACATTTTGGCACCAAAATTGAAGTTGCAATAAGGAATTATTTTAAATAATGGTCAGTGTCAACCTAGGGTATTAAAAATACAAAATCAGTTACTAAATCAATATAACGCTTTGATGGCGAGTTGATTTACCCAGTAAAATAGATTAAAGTTTAAAGCTAGGATTGATGGATTAAATGGCCTGTAGATCCAACTGAATTCATACGAACAAGGATCTGCTCTTCAAAAGCGACTAAAACGATATTTTTTAAGTAAAGTAATTTTCACTCTGATCTAATTCGGACAGGGTGGAACCGATTGAATTATTATAGGAGAAGACAATGTTAAATGAATTTAATGCCAATGAAATATTGGGAATGGCTGAAAGAATTGAACAAAATGGTTATGCATTCTATAGAAAAGCTGCTGATGATGTCGGCAATCCGGAAATTAAGACGTTTCTATTGGAACTGGCAGAAATGGAAGTGGGTCATGAAAAAGTGTTTACCCAAATGAAAGCCAGTCTGTCAGATGCTGAAAAAGCAGAACTGGTTTTTGATCCGTATGATGATAGTGCACTGTATTTGAAAGCGCTGGCGGAAACCCGGGTTTTTTATGAAAAAGAAATTGATACAACCTCTGCAGAAGAGGTTTTAAAGGCTGGAATTGCTGCGGAAAAAGAATCGATTGTTTTCTATCTGGGAATGAAAGAAATGGTCCCTGCAAAGGGCGGTAAAGATAAAATTGATCATATTATTAGAGAAGAGATGAAACATATCCAAGTCATTACAGCCAAACTGCTGAGCTTAAAAAAATAGACCTTTTTAAGATGGGTGAAATTCCGGTTTTACCCATCCTGCAAAAAAAGCTTCCCTGCATTTGATTCATGTTCATAGTGGTTATTCTGCCAAAAAGGTAAACAATTATGAATAATGTAATTACCCGTCTGTTCAAAATAGAAAAACCAAAAATCTCTAGCTAAGCCTATCAGTTTTTAATGATTTTTTTTTCTATTAATTTCTTACGAAGTGTTTCAACTCTTTTTCGATTAACTCCGAAATCCGAAGATCCAGTTCGGGACGCAGATCTTACTGATATTGAACCGGTTAAAGGATTAAGCAGTAATTCTAGGTCGTCAATAAAACGAAATACTCGACTTTGTATTTCTGCATGGAGATAGTTTCCGGATTGAGAGGTAACTATATTTCTAGGAATCTCCCCAACTTCCTCATAAACTCCATTCCATCCGGCGGCAACATCTCCGTTCAATTGAAAAGGGGGGATGTGGTGTTTTTGATCTTCGGCATCACTGGAAACACAATTAGGACTGCTGGGACAACTGGAAAGCTTTTGATTATGAACACCAATAGAACTTGGCGTGCTATTGTTACAACCCCCCAAGGTGACAATTGTAAAAATAGCACCCAGGATTAACGTTTTTGATTTCATTTATTTCTCCAAAAATTGATCACTGTTTTTTGATAAACATCCCTCTAACCAATTGATAGGGATAAGTAATATAGTGAACCCAATCATCGCGGTTACCCCTGAAAATCAGATTACGAATTAACTGATATATATTTCCGGCAGAAGGGATGATTACCTCTTTTTTTGCTGTTGATGACCATAGGGAATCAGGATTTTCGGTCAATTTTTTCAAGTAGGAGAGAACATCAGAAAGATTAACTCTACTTGCCTTACGGTCTAGAGATCGATACCCAATTTCCCCGCTGCTTTTAATAATAAAAATAGCAGGGTATGCAATTCCTTGATGTTCATGGGGGTTTAGTAAATGGTATAAATTAATAACCTGTCGATCCTCATCACATAAGAGTTCAAACGGTAGTTGCCCTTCATTTTTAAATGCGGTGGACTGTTCCGGTGGATCAACAGAAAGTGCTACCACTTCTGTATCTAACGCTTTAAAACGGGGATAGTTCTTTTTAATTTCAGCCAACTGACTGACACAAAAAGGTCACCAATGCCCTCTATAAAAAATCAGCATAAGGTGTTTTCCTTCACCCAATCTGCTTTTTAACCGGAACTCTTTTTTATCTGAATTGATCGTTTGAAAATCCGGTGCAATGATACCAACATCAGGAATTTGAGGATTCATAAATTATCTGTATGAGTCGTTCATTGAAACTGTCTCATATCAAATAAATGAGACAGTAGTGTTCTATGAGATACAAATTTGATCGCTATGACTGTCAATGAAAACCGATTTTTCAATAGTATTATCTGGTCAGGTAATTACATTTCAGCGACTAAGTTGCAAATATCTAACCGGACATTACTGATCTTTATTGAGCGTCATTCAGCGACCAGTCATAATCAAGGTAATCAATCTCAATTTTACCAGACTGTATCCTGCTTTGGATATTTTTATCTTTACTCATCCTTTGAGCAATAAATGATCTGACGGATCCTGCTTTTTCAAAATCTTCTCTAAACCATTTAAATATTGATGAAAGATATAATGTATTTGTCTTTTGATTAAAAGAATTCCGTTGAGGATCGTTCAGGAAATTTTTTGTTGCTGTTTCCAGTTGTTCATCTAATCCGCTGGCAACAAAGGCTTCATTGCGCAGCGGAGGACATCCTATGGATGCACAAACCAGTGCGAAATGAATTCTTGGCTCACTGAAGTCTTTACGTAAAATAGAGTGTTCAATAAAATCCAGGTTGCTTTTCTGTCCAAAAAGAGTGAAAAACTCCTTTTTCCATGGACTGGAAAAAAAGCTCCCTAGATCTTTAATTGAATCCAGGTCCGGGTATCGGGTTAAAATGAATTTGATCGTTAATGCGTTATAAGTATTGATTAAAAAAGCAATCTGTTGATCTTGAGACCATTGCCGGTATTCACTGGAAGTGACCTTCTCAATAGACTGGACATAACGATCTAATTTTTCCGGGTGTTGCTGTATCCAACTATACCGGACTTGACTTTGGGAGCCAATGATTATGACACTTTCCTGCAAAACATCGTTAAATATCTGATGTGTATGATCAAATGCATAAGCCTGTGTCTGATAAAAACCAAAAAGTAAACCCAGCAACCCGATCTGTACCATTTTTATTTTCATGAGAATCCTTATCTGCGCCATTGATGAAATTTTTCCAGAAAACCAACAATTTTTTTCGGAACATGGTTTTTCTTCCAATTGCCAGCGACATATTTATTGGCTTCACCTAACGTCGGATAAATGTGAATAGTCCCCAGAATTTTATTCAATCCCAGATTATGCTTCATCGCCAGTACAAATTCAGCAATTAAATCCCCGGCATGACTTCCGACAATGGTTACACCCAGGATTTTGTCTTTTCCGGGAACGGTAAGTACTTTAACGAGCCCATGGTCTTCACTATCTGCAATCGCTCTGTCTAGCTCATCAAGTCCATAAAGGGTTATTTCAAAAGGGATACCTTGTTCTTTGGCATCAGTCTCATTCAAACCGACTCTGGCAACTTCAGGATCTGTAAATGTACACCAGGGAATCACCCGGTAATCGGCCTTGAATTTCTTAAATGGCCGAAAAAGAGCATTAACCGCAGCATACCAGGCTTGATGAGCTGCTGTATGGGTAAACTGGTATGGTCCGGCAACATCACCACAGACAAAAATATTGGGGAAATTGGTGGTTAAGTAGGGATCATGGGCAATGGTACCATTTTTAGCAATTTCCACTCCCAACTCTTCAAGCCCAAATCCACTGATATTCGCTCTTCTGCCCACAGCGACAATCACCTGGTCGAATGGAATTCTGACATTTTCGTTCCCATGTTCACAAATAAGGATTTTTTCCTCACCCTCAACGACAAATTCCTTTGCCTTATAACCAGTTAAAACATGAACTCCTTCTTCTTTAAACTTTTCCACAACCATCTCTGATACTTCTGGATCTTCCCGAATCAAGATGCGGGGCAGCATTTCCACTTGAGATACTTCCGCCCCAAAACGGGCAAAACTTTGGGCCATTTCACAGCCAATCGGTCCTCCACCCAATATGATAATGCGTTTTGGTAGTTCGCGAATCGACCAGAGATTGTCACTGGTCAGATATTCAATCTGATCCAGACCGGGAATGGGGGGAACAAAAGGGCGTGCTCCACTGGCAACAATAATATTTTTAGTGGTAATGACCTGATCATTGACCTTTATTCTGTATGGATCAACGATGGTAGCATCTCCCTGAAGACATTCGACTCCTAACTCCTGGTATCGTTCGATTGAGTCATGGGGCTCCACTTTTTTAATTACCTGACTAACCCGCTCCATGACCGTCTTAAAATCAAAATCCACCGATGCGTTGTTAAAACCGAACTCCTGGTGGCGTTTGGCATAAGAGAGCATTTTAGAAGAACGAATCAATGCTTTACTGGGGACGCAACCTGTGTTCAGGCAATCACCACCCATTTTATCTTTTTCGATTAACACCACTTTCGCTTTAATCGCTGCTGAAATATATGCAGCTACCAGCCCAGCTGAGCCTGCCCCAATCACTGCGACATTATAATCAAATTTCTTAGGTGCTTTGTATTTTTTCATGACTTTTCTCGAATTAGCTAAATTAATTAACTTCTTGGTAATAAGAGGAAAAAGTCCCAATATCGCAAAGGCGATGATCAAACCAGGAGAGAAAATCCCCTGAAGAGATGCTATTTCAGCGAGCTGGGTGCCTGCAAAAACATACACGATCGTACCGGGAAACATTCCGATTTGACTGACAAAAAAGAATTTTAACAGTTTAATCGGCGTGAGACCCATTGTCAGATTAATTAAGAAAAAAGGAAACACTGGAACCAGACGGAGGGTGAAAAGATAAAACTCTCCCTCTTTTTCAACTCCTTCATTGATTATTTTAAGCTTATCTCCAAATTTTTTCTGAATAAAATCCCTGAGTAAAAACCGGGAAGCGAGAAAGGCCAGTGTTGCGCCAATCGTACTGGCAAAGGAAATAATAATTGTCCCGTGTACCCATCCAAACAAAGCTCCCCCGAATAGTGTAAGAACCGTGGCACCTGGAATTGATAGAGCTGTGCTGGCAACATAGACCAGCAAGTATACCAATATCGTGATCAGGACATGGGACTGATAATAGTCGTTCAGGTTTGCTTGTTGACTTTTTACATATCCCAGAGTTAGATACTGCTGTAAATCATATGTGAGTACAATTCCAATCAGAACAGCGATAACGGCCACTAAACCGATTCTGAATATGAACTTTGTTTTCATTGTGCCTCTCTATTTACAGTGTTTAAAGTCTTTTCATGCTCATTTTCTAATTTCAGAAATTTATTGATCATGTATAACTCAGCAATTATGATACCATCTTTAGGGTTAAATAAATCTCAAATTTATAAAATAATTTTGTTCAAAGGACAAACGTAGCGGGGAAGGCAGCTGAGAACATCATAGGAAGGATGTTAACCCATAGTATTGGCGCGAATATTGTAGTAGGATTAACAGGTGTGTATTCAGTCTTTGCTCGGGCTTTTAAGTTACCCGTTTAGATTAGATCCTGATTTACGACGACGCTTTTAAGTAACAAGCAGACAAAAACAGGCCCCAAACTACCTTCAATCAGATCCCTGAGCGAAGTCGAAGGGACTATTTCAGAACACTTTGCCCCTTCGACTTCGCTCAGGGACCTTTTAGGTGAGAAACAGGCAAGAACAAGCTCCAAACTACCGCGATTCTGTGATTTAAAGCTTGTTGCTTCACCTTTTGGGTGGACTCACGCCCGTTGGGGAGCTGAATAATTACACCAACCCAGATAAACTGGATAAGGTACTTTCAATCAGATCCCTGAGCGAAGTCGAAGGGACTATTTCAGAACACTTTGCCCCTTCGACTTCGCTCAGGGACCTTTTAGGTGAGAAACAGGCAAGAACAAGCTCCAAACTACCGTGATTCTGTGATTTAAAGCTTGTTACTTCCCCTTTGGGTGGACTCACGCCCGTTGGGGAGCTGAATAATTACACCAACCCAGATAAACTGGATAAGGTACTTATAAGTTCAACTTGTAAGGTACATTCTTTAACCATTGCAAAAATAAGAAATTAAAACCTATTTAATCACCCTTTTGTCAAAGCATATAACGAGTCAAGGCTGACAAAAATATTACCCAGACGGAATTTACTTATATCAGGTAACTATGAAGTCTAACAAAAAATGCTCCAACCCTTATATTATTGAATGGCCAGAACTGATTACCGGGATTTTAGAGAAAAGATATAAACGTTTTATGGCAGATATTATACTGGAAAATGGAGAATTAGTCACCGCTCATTGTGCCAATACAGGCTCAATGAAAGAGTGCTCCACCCCCAAAAGTTTAGTTTTTCTTTCTCGTGCGGATAATCCCAAAAGAAAACTGAAATTTACCTGGGAACTGATTCAAATGCCGAATTCTCTGGTGGGTGTTAATACATTCATCCCGAATAGATTTGTTAAAGAAGCCATTTTGAATAAACAAATACCTGAATTGATCGCTTATGATTCCGTTAAAAGTGAGGTGAAAACATCTGAAGGATCCCGTTTGGATTTAATGTTACAAAAAGGAGGAGAGGAGACATGCTATGTTGAAATAAAAAACTGTTCTCTGGTAAAAAATGGTTTGGCTTCATTTCCTGATGCGGTAACGACTCGGGGACAAAAACATCTGGATGAGTTGGTGCGTCTCAAAAAGCAGGGACATCGAGCGATTATTTTCTATTTAATTCAAAGAATGGATGCTGATCGATTCAGCCCTGCCGCTTCAATTGATCCGGAATATGCAAAAAAATTAAAAAATGCGGTTAATAATGGTGTAGAAATTCTAGTCTATGATACCATTATCGATCTTAAGGGGATCAAAGTTGGACGTAGACTGCCCGTAGAGCTATAATATTTTCAGTAATTGTCAACTAATTTAATTGAGTAACACTAGGGCGATCGCATGAAATTTTTTCATATTATTGTCATTCTCGCGAAAGCGGAAATGTAAAAACCTAACCGGACATTACTGGAACAAACTAACCTATCAGGAGAATTATATGAAATTAGTACATGGTTTTATGGTACTCCTTATTCTTTTTTTCGGAATCCAGGCAGAGGCAAAAGAGTGGAAAGAGGTAGAAAAGCAGGCAAAGGGCCAAACTGTTTTCTTCAATGCCTGGGGTGGATCGACTGTAATAAACGACTATATTCGTTGGGCAGGTGATCAGGTCAAATCCAAATATGGTGTCACTGTAAAACACGTTAAAGTGACAGATATTGGTGGTGTTGTCAGCCGACTACTGGCGGAAAAATCGGCAGGTCGTATGCAAGGTGGAAGTGTTGATCTCATGTGGATTAACGGTGAAAATTTTCGGGCAATGAAGACGAATCGGTTACTCTATGGTCCTTTTACCCATAGATTACCCAATTATCGATTCCTGGATATCGAAAATAAACCGACGTTGATGTACGATTTTACGACTCCGGTTGACCATATGGAAGTACCCTGGGGAATGGCTCAGTTAATTTTTATGTATGATACTGCGCATGTGTCCCAGCCACCAAACAGTATGAAATCACTGTTACAGTTTGCAAAAAGGAATCCGGGTCGTGTCACTTACCCCGCCCCGCCCAGTTTTTATGGGACGACATTCGTCAAACAGGCACTGCTGGAATTAACAAAAGACGCATCCGCTTTAAGTCAACCGATCAATCCAGAAAAGTTTAATTCAGTGACGGCACCCTTATGGGATTTTCTGGATCAATTACATCCTTATATGTGGCGGAAGGGAAAGGTCTTTACCAGCGGTGCACCCGAAATGAAACAGCTATTGAATGACGGGGAGATATTTATCTCCATGAGCTTCAATCCCAATGATGCCAGTAATGCGATTAAAAATGGGGAGCTGCCGGATACCGTTAGAACATACGTACATAAAACGGGAACCATCGGTAATACCCATTTTGTTGCTATCCCCTTTAATTCAAGTGCTAAAGCCGGTGCAATGGTCTTTGCAAATTTTTTAATATCTCCCGTGGCACAAACAAGAAAAGCCATACCTGCCATCTGGGGTGATCCAACCGTCTTAAATATAGACAATCTGTCGAGGGCGGATCAAAATACATTTAAAAAGCTGCCTTTAGGTATCGCAACATTACCCGCAGCCCAATTGGGAAAAGTAACACCGGAACCAAACGCCAGCTGGGTAGAGGCTTTGGAAAAAGCCTGGCAAAAGCGTTATCAACAATAACCAATGAAATCTTATGTAAAAAAATACGGGTTATCCCTTTTTCCAGGGATAACTATCCTATTTTTTCTGTCATCCATTTCTTTGGGTCTGTTCAGTACCTGGCTACCTGCATTTGGCTATCTCCCGGTCATTGGTCAAAATCATTTCACCCTGTCTCCCTGGATTGATCTGTTTAATCATCCGGTGATGTTGGGATCGATCCGGGCCACAATTATTTCTGGTTGGGGATCTACCCTGTTGACTATGGGGATTACGTTGTTGCTTTTTGCCTCAAGCTATCAACAGGGATTTTGGAAAATCCTGCAAAAAACACTGGCCCCGCTGCTCGCCATTCCACATGCGGCTTTCGCGATAGGGTTTCTATTCCTGGTTTCACCCAGCGGTTGGATTTTAAGGATTCTATCTCCCGCGATTACCGGATTTGATATTCCCCCGGATTGGGGGATTATCAAAGACAGTTATGGAATCAGTCTAATGCTGGTACTCACCTTAAAGGAGTTGCCTTTTTTGGTGTTGATGTCTTTAGGCGCGCTCAGTCAGGTTGATGTCAAACGATCACTCGCGGTGGGTAGAAGTCTGGGATATAATACAGGGCAAGTCTGGTTGAAGGTGATTGTACCTCAGGTCTATCCTAAAATAAAATTATCCATTTTTGCGATACTGGCCTATTCATTATCAGTGGTCGATATCGCCCAAATTCTAGGGCCCACTCTTCCTCCGACCATGGCTGTCAACGTCTTTCGCTGGTTTGCCGACCCTGATTTGTCTTATCGCCTGATCGGAGCCTCTGGAGCGACGTTAATATTTATATTGGTGTTATCCAGCATTATTTTACTTTATATTCTGGAGATCATTTTTAAGAAATTGATGGGATATTGGCTGGTCAATGGCAAAAGAACAGCATATCTTTATCGGGTTCGGCCTTTGGGGAATGTGCTAGTAACAGTGATAGTAGGATTTTCTCTGCTGGCAATGGTCGTGTTGACAATCTGGTCATTTACTTGGCGTTGGCGATTCCCTGATATATTGCCCAGGGATTGGAGTTTACGGTTTTGGACCCGAGGATTTGACCAAATCGGAATTCCGGCCTTTAACTCTTTATCAATTGGGCTGGTCTCTTCTTTGATTGCGATAATCATTGTTATCGGTTGTTTGGAAAATGAATTGGCTGTCAGCAGAAAAGGTCGACGAATTGACACCAATAAGATTATGTGGATGATATATCTTCCGCTGCTGGTTCCCCAGATTGCATTTCTGTTTGGTGTACAAATGATCCTGATTACCTTTCGCTGGGATGGGTTATGGTTAAGTCTGGTCTGGTCTCATCTTCTTTTTGTGCTACCATATGTTTTTTTGACTTTAGGTCCTGTCTATCGATCTTATGACCAGCGGATGAGTCAGGTTGCAATTACATTATGTGGTTCACCACTTAAAGCATTTTTTAGGATCAAGCTTCCCATATTACTGCGACCGTTGCTTTTTTCACTGGCAGTGGGGTTTTCGGTGAGTATTGCACAATACTTACCCACACTTTTTATTGGTGCCGGACGTTTCGATACCATCACAACGGATGCCGTCAGTCTGGCCAGCGGTTCTGATAGACGTATAGTGGCGGTTTATGCACTCTGCCAGTTTTTGGGTCCTTTTTTAGTATTTCTGGCAGCACTATTGATCCCTAGGATCCTGTTTAAAAATAGAAAAGCGATGCAACTTTCGACTTAGAGTCAATACTATGCTTGAATTAAGAAATATCCAAATTTTGCTGAAAAACCAAAGCCTTTTCCCCGCCCTTTCACTGTCCATTCAACCCGGTGAGGTTTCAACGATTATGGGGCCGAGCGGATGTGGAAAATCGACGTTGCTGTCGGCTATTTGTGGAAATATTTCAGATGTTTTTACCCTGAAAGGAGATATTCTACTGGAAGATCAGTCTGTACTTAATATTGCCATGGAAAAGCGAAAAATCGGGTTACTGTTTCAGGATGATCTGTTATTTCCACATATGGATATTGCCGGTAATCTGGCTTTTGCTATTTCCCCGAAAGTATTGCAGCCGGAACGAAAGCATATGATTGCGAATGCTTTAGAGCAGGCAGGAATGGCTGGATTTGAACGCAGAGATCCCTCAACCTTGTCAGGTGGGCAAAGGGCAAGAGTTAGCCTATTAAGAGCTTTATTGGCAAAGCCAAAGGCCTTGTTACTGGATGAGCCATTTTCCAAGATGGATCAACAGTTGAAAGGAAAAATGCGGGAATTTGTATTTGATCAGATTCAAACAATGAATATTCCAACACTTTTGGTGACGCATGATCCGAAAGATTGTCCGAATGGTCAACGGGTCGATATAACCCTGAACGGAAATGCACATGCTGGATAAATGGTCTCTTGCATGGGTAAAACCTATGCTGAGGAAATCAGCTGAAGGTCTGAATAAAGTGGGGCTCTCTGCTAATCAGGTTACGATAATCGGGTTTTTAATCGGTATCCTGGCTGTCCCTGCCATATGGCAACATTATTATCTACTCGCACTCCTATTTATCCTCATCAACCGAATATGTGACGGATTAGATGGAGAGCTGGCACGTTTAAATGGGGTCAGTGATACCGGGGCCTATCTCGATATAACGCTGGATTTCATCTTCTATTCAAGTATTGTCTGGGGATTCGCTCTGGCAAATCCTCAATTGAATGCGCTGGCGTCCGCGACACTGATTTTTTCTTTTATTGGAACGGGAGCCAGTTTTTTGGCTTTTGCTATTATTGCTGCTAAACAAAATATAGATCGTTTGAACTACCCAAAGAAATCGTTCTATTATCTGGGCGGCTTAACCGAAGGAACAGAGACCATTGCAGTCTTGATGCTGTTTTGTCTGTTTCCCGATCATTTTTCGGTACTGGCGTATGTTTTTTCCGGGATGTGTTGGATTACTATTCTTTTTAGAATTATCGGAGGATACACCACGATACGACAAGCAGAAAACCAATCTAAATAAGTACAGAACTCCTGACTTGCGCGATTTTAATTTGATACCAATTCGAAGTTCAATTTGAATTCTGTTCCGGGATAGATCGTTTCCGTTTCGTTTAAATGTTTGCATAATGAACGAACAGCATTATCCGCTT
>Ga0307989_1000202_pt1 | contig 42910 bp, 25 predicted proteins | sample EllFjometagen185_FD_203164 | JGI IMG/M metagenome (GOLD analysis project Ga0307989, IMG submission 203164) | Marine microbial communities from Ellis Fjord, Antarctic Ocean - #185 | ecosystem: Environmental > Aquatic > Marine > Unclassified | place: Southern Ocean | collected 2014-10-08 | reverse complement strand
ACAGTTGATTCAACACACAGCCAAATTTGAGATAGGGGGTCAAAATTGGCTGAAATGAGGGTAAATAAGAGGTTGAGACGCCGTTCGAATGTCGACTACCTCCATCAAAGGCAAAAAGACTGTTTTGAGTCCCATACCCGGCATAACAGTGATCCGTCCTGTCAATTAAGCGAATCTCCTCCTGTTTTATATCAGAAAGAGGCAAGAGGATCTCACCCCGGTTTTGTGCCGACACAGATACAAAGGGAACAATACCCATCACCACTGAAATAACAAGAAGAAAGATCCGTTTTGGAATCATAATATTAAGAATAGCTATTTATGGTAACAATACACCCATAAGTCAATTATTACAGAGTAAACCCTTGTTCATAGGATAGGCCTTCATCCGCAACCGAACTCACACCTGTTCCGGAAAAAAGAGGTATCGATAATTTCAGGCCCAGCTTTTTTTCAAGAATTTCAGTACTCACACCACTGATTGTTTCAATCTCAATATCTTCAGAATAGGATGCCGAAAAGGTGTAACAATGATGTGTATAATTCAGGACAATATCCAGTTCTGTTAACTGCCGGTTGAGTCTGCTTGTCGTAGCATCCTCACCATATTGGGTGCTAAGTTCATTTCGACTTTGGTCCCAGGTCGCAGCAAGACTTAGATTCCAGAGATCGGCCAGTCTCAACTGTTGAGTAATGGTATACCCCTGTGCCTCCGGGTGATATGTGTTATCCAATTCACTATAGGTGGTTGTATTATTTGTGTGGCTTAACGCAAAACGATTTCCACTTAAGGAGGTTGATGACAAACCGATAATTGTTTCAATCACCTTTGACTGCTCATGATCATACCGATAAAACAAACTGGCTGTAAAGAGGTCTGACGGTGCAACAGCCAATGATATTCTTAAAGGTAATAACGAGTAGCCATCTGCTGTTTCAGGATAGGTTGGCTGAGTACTTAAATATGTTTGGTCATCCTCACTATGAAAATCATATATCTGAATCAGATCGAAACTCAGATAGGTTCTCACCTGTTTTGTTTCCGGGTCTTTGAGATAATAACGTGTTTCCAGATATTGTGTCAGACTTCTTTGGCTCATTACTGAGCTAATAAAAGCAGGAGTATCCCCCCTGCTCTGATCAACATCGGCAATCTCCTTATAAATTAAACGGGGTCGAAAACTCAGTTTTTTTGTTGCCACATCATTATCATTATAAAATAGCCGATAAAACTCAAAATTGAGTTCTACGGTGCTTTGATCAATATGCCAGTTGTATGGTTCCGGATTGACATCCAATTCACTAGTGTCTTCACCCGGTTCAGATATATAGTTCACATCATAATCGTAATAGTCTCTTTGTACTTCAGGAACAATATTTAAAAAATCAATAGAAAAGGCAGAACTGAGACGAACACTCCCGGTTTTCAGTAAACCATTCCAGCCATAACCCCGCTGGTATTGGGTTGCAGAACCACTCAAATTCAATGAAAACGGGGTGTCAGCAATTCGGGAGATTCTTTGTGATAACGTCAAAGACGGCTTTTTATTTAAATGGGTATCTTTGTCTGTTTCCGTATCATAGATAGATTCGTAAATAAAATTTTCGCCGGTTTCATAATTTACCGAAAGACTTCCACTCGTCCATGGAAATACCAATCCGAGTGTCCTTGAAAACCTTGAATCCAGTTCGACTGTCGAATCAAAATACTCTTTATTAAGCTCATTATCACTATTCTCATTCTGATGAAAGAAAAGCTGACCACCCAAAAATATATTCTGCCGATGATCATAGGAATAGCGATGCCTTTCGGGTTTTAAATCCAGACTATCGTCATTCTCATCTTTACTGCCCAGCGCTTCATCATCCAAATCTCGATCATCCATCGATTCTTTCAAATACCAGGATTTCAATTGCCCGGACATACCCGCAGTAAATGCATATAAATAGTCGACCTCAACCCCAAGTCCCCTCCGCTGAATGATATCAGCGGTAATAGTGACATCATGATCCCGGTCAATATCAACAAAATAAGGAATCTTAAGCCGGGCACCATAGTTTTTTGATTCGTCACTACTATTTAGAACAGAATACGTGGGAACCAAAACGCCACTCGTTCGTCGTTTTGTGGTCGGCCAGGAAAAATATGGAGAATAGAACAGCGGAAAAGAGTAAAAATGAACTGAAGTACTCACCGAATAGGCATAGTTATCTACATTATATACAATCTGCCGACCTCTAAATTCCCATGCCATGGAATCTAATCTGCATCGGGTAAGTACACCATTGTAAATAACATACTGATCTACACTAACCTGTTCAATTCGATCTGCTTTTATATATACGTTATTGCTCTTATCAAACATTGTTGCATTGTAAAGGGTATGTTGGGATTTTTTTAAATCCAGCACGCCTTTTTCTGCTGTCACAATCGTCTTTTCTGTTTTAATAAGAATATTGCCAGCAAACTCCATCAGGTTTTTATCCTTGGAATAATCTAGCTGGCTGGCTGATATAGTCGTTGAATCGATACGAACTCGAGGCTCTGTATATTTGTGGATGTTTTTCTCTTTATCAAACCGATAAGTCTGATGTTCAATAAAAATAGTTTTCCCATGCAAATTACAGGTATTGACAAAGAGAAAGAGGGCGAAGAGCAGAAAACGAACACCGAAGATACCCGAATTCGTACTCTTCTGAACTGATGTATAGATTTTCGATTTCAATAATAGATTTATCTGTATGTTATCAGCTCTCTATAGATTTAAGATACAGTTCAGTTGCTTTTTCCATCATTGAAGTGCTTCGCGGAACGAAGTTAGCAGGATTTTCCAGCGACCCTTCCAGTAAACTGGCACCTTCATACAATTGCTCGATGCAATCTTTAAGTAAAGGATCCTGTGGTTTACTCTTTTGGATATCTGCCAGATGCTGAATTAGAGGATTTTGAAGGTTGACTTCCATTACCCGTTTACCCCCTTGAAATTCCTTATCCATCATCTTCATCATCCGTTCCATATTGGCATTCATAGCATCTTTAGGACTGACCAGCGTACATGCGCTATCAACAAGCCGTTGTGATTCTATGACATCTTCAACACGATCCCCTAGAATATCCTTAAAATATCCTAGCAGTTTTTTCTTTCCCTCTTTATTTATTTTTTCTTCTTTTTTATCGATCTCTTCATCTTTTAACTTTAAATCCGCTTTATCGATACCAACCAGATTTTTTTCTTTAAATGTACCGATAGAAGGCATAATAAAATCATCAATTTCATCATACAGATAAAGGACTTCAATCTTATTCTTGATAAAATACTCCAGGTTCGGAGAATTCTCAATCGCATGTCTGTTTTTACCAAGTACATAATAGATCTCTTCCTGATCCGTACCCATTCGATCAACATAATCCTGTAATGATGTCAGATTTTCCGGATCAAATGAAGAACGGCACCGATAAAGATCAATCAGTTTATCACGATTGGAAAAATCGGTATGAATTCCTTCTTTGATAAAGTATCCAAAATCAGTCCAAAACTCTTCATACTTCTCTTTGTCCTTATCCGCCCAACCCTTAAATTCCCCGATCAATTTACGAACCAGATACTTATTAATTTTATCCATTACCGCGCTTTTCTGGGTCACTTCTCGGGAAATATTGAGATCCAGATCCTCTGAATCCACAACGCCTTTTACAAACCGCAACCACTGTGGTATCAGTTCCTTACAATCATTTTGGATAAAAACACGCTTGACATATAAATGAATCCGGGTTTCATGTTCATTGGTCATCAGGAATTGGTCCGCCTTCTTAGGAATAAACATGATAGACTTGAATTGAACAGGTGCTTCTACACTGAGATGTAGCCAGCTTTTGGGTTCTTCTGTCGAGTTGGAAATATATTTAAAGAATTCATGATAATCTTCATCTTTTACTTCATCTTTGGACTTTGCCCAAAGAGCTGTTGATTGGTTCGATTTTTCTTTGTTCAAATTGATAGGAAAAGAGACAAAGTCTGAATACTTCTTGATGGTACTTTCGATTTTCCATTTAGTTGCGAACTCTTCAGCATCTTCAGAAAATGTGAATGTTATCCGGGTTCCCCTTTTTTCCATTTCAATCGGCTCAATGGTATAAGACCCAGTTCCTTTGGATATCCATCGATGCGCCTGTCCACCCTTGTAGGATAAACTATCTACGGTGACTTCTTCTGCAACCATAAATACGGCATAAAATCCAACGCCAAACTTACCAATCAGGTCCAGATCCTTTGAACTATCCCCTGTCATCTGACTGATGAAATTACCTGTGCCTGAACTTGCAATGGTACCAATATTGGAGATCATCTCATCGCGGTCCATTCCAATACCATTATCAAAAATGGTAAATGTTTTTTTCTCTTCGTCCAGTTCAATTTCAATTGCCAATTCGCCATTATCACCCAGTACACTCTCATCTGTCAGAGATGCAAAATGAAGTTTATTCATCGCATCGGAAGCATTGGAAATCAATTCCCTTAGAAAAATCTCCCGATGGGTGTACAGAGAATGAGTAATTAAATTTAACAGTTGAGACATTTCAGCTTGAAACTGAAACTCTTCTTTTTCATTTTGTTTTGCTTCTTCACTCATGATAACTCACTATTTTTTTAAAAAGTTATAGAATTATTCTGTAAAAAATACTTTAAAACCAACATTCCACCTGTTGCGACACGTTCATCTCAATTTTATCGGAGAAAAAAAGATCAAAAGAAAAAACGCAAGGCTCTACTGGCTTACTTCAATACCGACAAGACTGCTTTTTCCAGTGTCTTTGTGACTGATATAAGACACTGGCGGCTCTTTACGTCCTCAAGCCTTGCCCATTTAGAGTCGCTTGATAACTATATTTTAAACGATACTTTTTTATCAAAAGTTATCGGGATATTTTCAATGTATTCAGTTAAATTATTTTTGTCAATCCGAGGTAATTAGTCTTCATACCCAATAATAACATTTATTTAACCCCGTAATCAACGGATCCAAATCCTTTTTTTGTTATTTTACTTAAAATGAGGTTCTGACCCCCAGAATTTTAAAGCTTCATAATAGTATTCAAGATCATCCGGAACTTCATGTGAGATGGCTCCCCTGAAATCTTCAATCGTACAGTCACGCATCCAATTCTTTGTTTTCTGGTACGAACTGAAATTGGCTGAAATAAAGGATATGTTTCCAACGACCCCATATAAGAGCAACGCACCCGGAGACCAGGTAACACTATATGCATGTTGAGTCGTTCCCGGCTTTCCCACAAACCAGGATTTACTCTCTGACTCAATTACTTTATGTTTATGAAATATCCTTTTATAATCCTCTGATTCCTGAAGCATTTTTCTCCTTAAAGTTTTAGCCTTTAACTCTGATCATTGAGGATAAACAATGATCACAATAGTATCAAATTGTATTCAGCCCCTTATCCTCATCAATACCCAACATGATATTCATATTTTGAATGGCTGCCCCGGACGCTCCTTTTCCAAGATTATCCAGTCGCGCTGTGACGATTACTTGTTCATCGTTTCCAAATACCAATAAATCCAATCTATTCGTATTATTACATTTCACGGGTGAAAGAAACCCTTCATCCAAACTTTCAAAATCATTCGCTGGAAGAACGCTAACAAAACGTTCGTTTTTATAATAATCTTCTAATACAGACTGAATCATCTCTATGGAAGAATCTGACTGTAAGTGTCTGAAAATAAGTGGTACCGAAACCAGCATACCCTGTTCAAAATCCGCAACGGCCGGAGCAAATACGGGTTTATCAGTCAATCCTGCATACTTTACCATTTCCGGAATATGCTTGTGCGCCAGCTGAAATGAGTAGGGTCGATAATCCCAGGGATCGTCTGAAGATACTTCCTGATGAGCCCGATACTTTTCAACAAGTTGCCTTCCTCCTCCGGAATAACCGGAAACCGCATTAATGGATATGGGGTAATCTCTGTTTACAATACCCAATTTGATTAAGGGAACCATCCCCAGCAAAAAACCAGTCGAATAGCAACCGGGATTAGCCACGAATAAGGCATTCCTGATTTTTTCCCTCTGGTCTGGATTCAGTTCAGGTAATCCGTACACCCAATTGGGTTCTGTTCGATGGGCGGTACTTGCATCCAGAATTTTGACCTGCGGGTTACTGACCATTTTGACAGAAACTCTGGCTGCCTGATCAGGTAAACAGAGAATGACCAGATCTGCCGAATTAAGGTACTCCCGCTTTATAGTATCATTTTTACGATCTGCATAAGGAATCTCAGTCAGGATTATATCATCCCTTTTTTTTAATCGTTCAAAAATCTGTAAACCTGTTGTCCCTACTTGACCATCAATAAATACGTTATACACTTGAAGTTTCCTCCTTAAATAAAAACTAATTTCCTATTAAGTATTGACTTTTCTTCTTATGGTTCGCAGACCGATGTCCAGAATTTTAGACGCCTTGGTCCGGTTGCCATTGGTATGCTTTAATGTCGCCTGAATAATCATGTTTTCTGCTTCTTTCAAGGTGACTCCCACCGGAATAAAAACACCGTCTTCTTCTGCAGAAAATGAAGCGATTTCAATCACATCCTCATCCGGTTGTCGATAGTGACCTTGATCTGGCTGATGGAACTTTTCTGGCTTCACATAATTATCAACAATTACTTTTTCCGGGAAGTAAGCTGCCAGATACTCAGGTTCAATCTTTTTAACATGATTTGGCAAAAGAACTGCCAATCGGGTCATTATATTTTTTATCTCACGGACGTTTCCTTTCCATGGCTGACTAATTAATGCCCTGATTGTACTGCTAGATAGAGTAGGATAAGGTTTCGTTCGATTCAGTTCATTGAAAGCTCTTTCCAGAAAATGCCAGCTTAAAAGTGGTATATCTTCAACCCTCTCCCGTAAAGCGGGTAAATGAATCCGCAGTACATTAAGACGATAGTATAGATCTTCCCTGAACAAACCATCTTCCACCGATTTTTCCAGATTCACCTGGGTCGCTGCCACAATTCTCAGATAGGTATTAATGGGTTTTTCCCCACCCACACGATAAAACTGATGTTCTTCTAAAACCCGCAGCAATCTCGCCTGAAGAACAAGAGGCATCTCTCCAATTTCATCCAGAAAAAGAGTTCCATTTTTGGCCAGTTCAAATTTTCCGCGGTGCAGAGATTGAGCACCAGTAAATGATCCTTTTTCATGCCCGAACAGTTCACCTTCAATCAGGTTCTCAGGTATTGCACCACAGTTAACAGCTACGAAAGGACCGTTAGCAAAAGGGCTCAGCCCATGAATTGCCCTCGCTACCATTTCCTTTCCTGTACCCGTATCGCCGGTAACTAGAACACTGTGACTACTGGCTGCAACCTTTGGCAAAACCATTAATCCCCGTTTCATCACCGGAGAACGAAATATCAGGTACGGACGTAGTAATTCAGTTAAGGGATCCAGTTTACTCACAGAAGACGAATCAATCAGAACATTCTGCTTGATGTTCTCTATCAGCCGATCTAAATCCACTGGTTTGGTAAAAAAACCATCAATATCCAACCGGGCGGATTCTATTAGCGAATCAGGTAACTGCCGAGTCGACATCACAAAAAACAGACCATTTGGAAAAATAGATTTATAACTGCTAAATATCCTTTCTCCCTGGCTCTGTTCAATATTTTCATCAACCAGGGTTACATGAACCAATCGACTCGATATAATTGCCTGGGCTGTTGTTAAATCGCCAGCTAAATATACACTGGCGCCCTGACTGACTAATGATTTTTTTAGCCCTCTAAGATTGGATGTATCCTGATCGATAATTAAAAGGCTTACTCCACTAAGGGGCTTTTCCTGGGTCTTCTGATCCATTCCAATAATTTTTCAATATATCTTTAATTCTCTGTCAGATCTGACTCACAACAGATTATATTGTTATTAAATTTTTTGTAACTATTCACCCTATTTGCTAAAATCGGCCATGCCTCTGCTACTGCTTCCGCTCAAGGCTGTCGTTTAACTTCCCTCAAGCACCAGCAGAGGCACGGTTTTTGGGCTAAAAAAGCAGCCGAAGTAAATAGTTACAAATTTTTTATACCATCAACAGTCAACCATAAGCTATTTTATTTTCGCTGACAGACCATTTTTCAAAGTTGAAAATATTCTATATTATCTAACAATCAACAGAAAACTGTCTATGTTAGACATTACCTTTAAAATAAATTTAAAATAGTTCAAGAGAGTTAATCAAGGTAAAGCGCTATTTTTCTTTTATTAGATATTTCGGAATACAGGAAAGAATGATCAGGCCGGTTTTGAATTTAAATTCCAAAACAAAAAAATCAGACCGCTTCTCCACTAACGATAAAAGGAGAAACGTCTGATCATTCAACGTATGAATCTATAATAAGGGGATGATTAAACTTACTGAATCACAAAATCAACAGCACTGGTTGACATATTACCGACGTTATCAACAGAGCGTATTTTGACATTATAACTTTTTCGGTTTTTAAAAGAGATCGGTTTTCTGAACTTCTTAAATTTCCCATCATTGATACTATAATAAATATTTCGAATTCCAGACTGTTTATCCGTTGAAGCCAGATACAACAGCGACTTTAAAGGATATACCTGCTCACCTGGAATGGTGGAATTCACGCTGAAATGCTGAAATATTTCCGGTGCGCTTTCATCCACATAAAGATTCAGCATCTTCTCATCAGCTTGATTATTAACATTATCAATTGCCCAATATTTCAATGTATGGGCACCTTCTGTATTTATACTGAACGGCACACGATCATTGATTTCCGGATTTTGATCCAGAATATACAATACTTTTTTAATTCCCGAAAGATTATCTTTTGTTGAAAGAGAAATCGTTGTGTCCATTCTCACATAGTGAGTTTCCCTGCTATAATAGTGTTCCCCCTCAAACATGGGTTTCACTTTGGGTGCAGAAATATCAACAACAACTTTTTTTTCTGTCAACGAACTCACATTCCGAACTTTATCACTCGCTCGATACCCATATACTACCTTGCCATTTTTCATTGGAAAGGCAAAAGAGCTTTCATATGTTTTGCTTTTTTGAGACCCGATATAATATCGAATTCGCCTAACACCTGCTTTATTATCACTGGACATTAATTCAACAGTTGTTCTACCGGAGACATATTGAGTTTTCCCACCCAGATACTGATCACCGACCAATTCATCTGACGTAACAGGGGGAACACTATCCAGATAAAAGTTAAACGTCTTATTGGTCTCCGCATTTTCAACACGATCTTCAGCCGCATAAACCAAACGGTGAGTACCATCATTCAGCCCATTCATATTCAATGCAATTCTCTTATATATCCCTTTTTTGCCTTTGAATCGATACCGTATTTGTTTCACACCCGCTTTCATATCTTTACTCTTTAATCCAATTCTGGACCGGGGAGAAAGCACATCTTCGCCATCAACAGTCACTGCAGGACCTAATATCCGAAGTGTTGTTTCCGGGGGTGTAAAATCCATGGAATAGAGTCTTAAATGTTTCTTTGACTCATTGCCGACATTATCAACCGCATAATATTGAAGTTGATAATCCATCTCTTCAGTCAAACTTAACTCGTTTTCATAAGGAGAAAAAGTATCGCTATTCAATGCGACAAATCCGGAGAATACACCTGAATCGGCATCCGTAAATTTCAAAGATATACTCACCGGTTTACCATAGATATTCACATTTCCGTTATACACCCAAGGCGCCTTTGTTACGGAAACTTTACTTCGAGGTCGTTTACTATCATCCTGCACATAAAATAGATGATCGTTTTTATCCTTCTGTGGAATACGATGATCTGCTGCATGTTGAATCGTATGTCGACCATGTCCTTCAAATTGGAATGGCTTTGCCACATCAACCGATCTCTGTTTTAGCAGATAACTTTTCGCATCTTCATCAGGAGATGTAGTTAGCCTTAAATAGATAGATGACTTCCCTTTTACAAAAATGGTACCACCAGGACTAACATAAACATTGTTCGGCATTTTCAGCTCAACAACCGGTGCGGATTCCTCTTCAACCGCAACCGCTTCTGACTCTTGAGATTCCTCTGATACTTGAGTATCCGCCACCTGCCCAGTGTCCTCTGTTTCAATTGCTTGTTCCTCTTCAGTCTGACTTACATCCTCCATTTCTGCGTTTTGGGTGGTCACTCCTTCTTCTTTTACCGCCTCATCATCTGTTTGCGCATAAATAAACAGCGGGACCAATAAACTTAAAGTAATAATTATAAACCTTTGCAACAAATTCATATAACCTCCTGCCAGATTAATATTCTGCAAACGACGGATTAACTACAAAATCCCCTCTTTTCATCTCCATCTTTTTTTAAAAAATAGAAATTTCAATTGAGGAATACTTGTCAAGTTACCTTGAACTTTGGTGGTAAGAACAGACATGTTTTAATAGACTCTACTTTCCCAATAGATAGTATGGCTAAAAAAAGACCCATTAAACAGTTCATTTATGCGGACTTCAATCTTGAATTCTCAACATCCGAATAACTTAACAGGATTTAACACCATATACTTTTTTCTGCTAAAGGCACCTCTCCCTCACTTTTACAAGTATTTTCATCAATCATTCAACACAAAAAAAACATTGAAAGCAGATTTTATTCTAAAATCCTTGAAATTGCAATCAAGTAATAAGAATTTATCTGTTTTTTTAGTCTCTTAATGTCTGTAAATCGATGCAAAACACGGGATATTAGGCGATAGGGCTTTTCACAAAAATCATTGGTAATCTAATTCGTTTTCTATTGAATTAAAACAGCATATTCAGGTGAAAATTTCGGCGAGAGGAAAGATAAACCTCATTTGGATTATCTTTCCTTTGGGTACGGTATAAAAAAAGCAAAACAGTTTTAGACTTCCATTAACTCTTTTTCCTTATCTTTCATTAAATCATCAACTATTTTTATATGCTCATCGGTTAATGACTGGATTTTTGTCATCTCCTTTTTTTGATCATCCTGGGAAATATCTTTGCTTTTTTCCATCTGTTTCAATTGTTCATTCCCGTCCCTTCGAACATTACGTATGGGTATTTTTGCATTTTCACCGGTTTTTTTGATCTGTTTAACCATCTCCTTCCTGCGCTCCTCAGTCAGCGGCGGAATGGGTAAACGTACAATATTTCCATCATTTTGCGGGGTAATCCCTAAGTCAGCTACCTGGATGGCTTTTTCTATCTCTTTCAACATATTTTTTTCCCAGGGGGATATCACAATCATCTGGGGGTCCGGCACACTGACATTACCCACCTGATTCAACGGAGTTGCATTACCATAATAATCGACCATAACATTATCCAAAATAGCAGGATTAGCCCGACCGGTGCGAACTTTCTTAAAATCTTTTTCCATTGCTTCAATGGCTTTCTTCATTTTCTGCTCTAAATCCTTAAAAAGTGCTTCCATAGTTAGCCTATTTAAAAGGGGTTATTATTGATCCAGTTGTTAGAAAAAATATATACTTTCGGTTGATGAAGTAGGAACAAAAACGATATTTTTCATCTTAGGATTCGTTGGATAGTGCCTGAACGAAAACCCTGTAAAAATCGGCGCCTATTCATTTAGCTGACTTAGATCCATAATGAAAATTCAGGCTTTCAGTATCCAGTCATCAGTTTTCAGTTTTCAGTTTTTAAGTGACTGAAAAAATATTTATTTTTACTGAAGGCTGATAGCTGACAACTGACGGCTTTTTAACTTGCATACTGAATGTTATTTTAAAAACCAGATTATCCTAAAAATAGGGGCTTTTCTTTCAGGCACTCAATAGCATTCATCGTATTTTTTAATTTCAGTTTTATACGATATATTAAAAACGAATTATTCAAAAACTTATAAATCTCGTTGTATCTTTTATCTTATTGATTTATTATTGTATGGACTAAGCCTTAAATGCTCAATCCTAAAGACAAAAGAGTGTTCAAACGGTATAGAGCAACTGCTCATTATGCGATTAAGGCAAGTTATACATTGAATTGTTGCACAAAAAAAATTTATGTGCAAAAGGGGTATATATTTTTCTAATTTATCCACCCTTGGTTCGGTTTTAATATTTTCTTCAAATTAACTTGCATGACAGTTTTTACCAGGAATAAATAACACCCGGATCCAATTGAACGTAAACTTATCATGTATGTGTTCGATTAATTATCCGGCTTAACTCTTTTTTTCAGTGCACTTAAAAGAACAATTGGAGTTAAATTACGACTTGGAAGTAAGCAGACTCCGATCTGTTAATACCTTTGTAACCGTTCACAGATTCAGTGTTCAAAGTTGTTTTTAACCATTTTTTATATTTTTCACTCAAGAAAAACTTGGAAAAAATTGTGTGAGAGTTTAAATCTTTTGAAGATGTTTAAACAAAAATTGCCCAGATAAACTGGATAAGTACCTTATGAGCTGTTTTCTGCCAAGCCCAGCTAAGCTGGATAAGTACCTTAACTAATAATTTCCTGCTGAGCCCTTTCAGGATAAGTACCTTAACAAATTACTTCCTGCTGAAAAGATGCAGAAAATAATTTATAAGGTACTAAAAGACGCAGAAAACATTTCCTAAGGTACTAAAAACGATTATTCGAGTGACAGGAAACATAGCAATGAATTAGATATGCATGGGAACTTCCGAACTTTGAACCCGTGAACAGTTACGTATCTTTATACCCGATATTAAATATAACCCAACTCTCTATCAGGAATCATATGAAAGGTTTTTTCTATGGATTAACAGCTGGACTGGCAGCTGGAATTGTTGCACAAATGATGATCGCCAAAAATCATGAACAGATGCTGGAACTTGTTAAAAATTTACCCCGACCACTGAAATTTGGTCCTGCCAGTTCTCTGGAAGAGTTGATGGCCCAAAGAGAAACGCTAGAGAACATGATAATAAAGAAGCAGACGGAAGCTACGGGTTTCCATGAATCTGCGGACGGCAGTGACGAAACATCTGAAAGTGATGATTTTTAATCCATCGCCGGCGGGGAATTCAGGAAAAATCTTTCAAATATTTTATGGAACATCCAAGATTGTCTATCAGGCATGAAGCGGTAAGCGATTCTTCTTCAGACTGATCCCGATATATATCACCGCTTTTTCCATGAAGCCAGGTGGCTAACAGAGCCGACTCAATCGGTGAAAGCCCCTGTGCTAAAAAGCCACCGATTATTCCTGCCAGAACGTCTCCACTTCCAGCGGTTGCCATCCCGGAGTTTCCTGTACTGTTAATAAATATTTTACCGTTACAATCAAAAATCAGGGTTGGAGCCCCTTTTAAAACGAGCGTCGTCGGGAATTTCTGCACAAATGCCAGTCCCTGCTCAATTCTTTCCCGATTATTCTTTGGTTTGTTGAATCCGGATATTTTTTTGAATTCCCCAGGATGAGGCGTTATAACCAGCCGTTCCAGATTTAAACGATTCAAATCCCTTATTCCATAAAAGGCATCCGCATCCAACACTGTTGAAATATTTGCCTCCTGAAGCGTACTAACTGTTTTCTCCCATTTTCCTGAATCTCTTCCCAATCCACATCCAACTACCACCGCATCATACTTTTTCAGCCAGTCTGATGAAATTTTTTCCTGTGGAAACGACATTAACTCTGGCGCAGCAGATAAAAAGGCAGATTGATTTTCAAGTGGTAACGCCGCGGTAACCAATCCTGCACCGGCTTTTAGGCATGATAGACTCGCCAGCAGAGACGCTCCCAATGTACCTGTTGTGCCACACCACGTAACAACATGCCCAAACCGATTCTTATATGCATCAACTTCTCTTTTTGGTAATAGTTTTTTTACCAGTGATTCTGTAATCAGTTGATAGTACCGAGCGTCTTTCGGATATTGCTCTTTAATCGTAATTTTCTGGCAGGTTAAATGCCCTGTATATTCTTTACCCGGGTGCAAATGATGCCCCACTTTTTGCTTTTGGAAGGTAATGGTATAATCCGACCGAATTCCAACCCCCAGCAGATCTCCTGTTGTAGCACTGATACCGGAAGGTACATCCACTGCCATTTTAATCCCTGATAATTGATTGATTATTTTGATTACATTTACAAGCGTTCCTTTGATCGCTGACTCAATTCCCGTTCCTAAAATTGCATCAATCAATATAGTTTGATTCGTTATAACAATCGGCTTTTTTCTAAATTCATCCCATTCCAGAGTCTCACCATAAAACTCCCAGATTTGAGCATTTTTTTGACAATTCTGGGAGTTTGGAGGTTTTACAGCAACGACCTGACATTTAAACCCGAGATTTGCCAGATTCCTGGCTATCGCATATCCATCTCCTCCATTGTTTCCGGCTCCGCAAAAAACAATGACCTTCTCTGCTCTCTTCAATACTTCATCAGCACCTGCTATCCAAGATCGGGCTGCATTTTCCATCAGCACAATTCCATCAATTCCAATCGTTTCTATCGTATAACGATCCATTTCCTGCATCTGGTACGAATCAACAAGTCTCATCTGTTCTGAATTTAGTTTCGGGTTTTTTACAACAGTTGGGTAGTCAAAATGTCAAATCCATCACTTCATGCAGTATAAACCCACCGCACGAAAATACAAACCATTAACAGTAGTGTTCGGTTAGAATTTTGCAAAAGCTGAAATGTAATCACTGAATCGTGCTGATAAGAATTTGAATAGAATTTTTTAGTAAAGCGCAGCGAAAATAAGCCTTGTTTGAGTAAGTGAGAAGCGAAACTTGCAGCTTCGAAGGATGGAAATTGGCGGTTTTTCGCGAAGCAAGCTTAGAAATTCTTCAAATTCTTATGCAAAGAGTCAGTGATTACATTTCAGCGACTAAGTTGCAAATATCTAACCGGACATTACTGAACCATTACGCATCATTTGGGGGGAATGGTGTACTTTTTTAAGATACTGCTGTGTATTTTTAAAATTGACTCATGAAACTGTTGAGACAATTCTTTTTCCTTAATATTTGCTTTAGTGATTGAATGTGCAGTTTCAACACTATTGGCATTAACCCAGGTACATAAGTTGACTTTCCGGGGATCAATATTTTTTGACTTGAAAAATTTGAAAAGAATAATATGCAAATTTTTATTTTGAAACATTTTCTTATAAGAAGATATGTATGAATCCACATGAACTGTAAATTTTGGAATACTAAATTGCTCAGCGAAAATCGTTTTTAAATTATCCCGATACAGTACAGATATGCTTCCATACTCAAGCATATTCAAGAAAATCATCACCTCGTTGATCTTATAATCTGTCTGGATACAATCCAGATAACTGACATATTTATCCGCAAACAATACTAAAATCTGTTTCATAATATTTTCTATCTGGTCGGGTCTGATGAATGCCAGATAGTTATTATATTTGGAACCTAAATCTGAATGCTTCCGGTCATACTCCAATTCCGTCTTATGCTCATTCAACATCCCTTTATTAAAGACACCGTAATATCCATTGATCACACAATAAACCAACCCTTTCAAAAAACCCGTATTTTCAATCAGTGTAATCTCTTCCGGCAGCAGATTAATAACGGACGATTCAAATCTTTTACCAACGGTCGTACCTCTCTGCAGTGATCTAAAAAACCAGCCTTTATTCTGTCTAAAACCAATTTGTAGTCTTCCTCTGGGAACCTGGAGATGGTTGAGTATTGATTTTTGAACAACATTTTTACGGGGTTTAAAACTCCTTAAGAAGTGATGATACCAGATTTCATATTCTTGGGTTGTTTTCTCATCTTGCTGAATGCCAATCTCATTTACTTTTTGTCGGATTCGCTCAACACTATTTAAGAAAAGCTCTCGTAAATCCTTCTCAAATCCGCGGACGGTATCTACATCTCCAATAAATATTGCCTTCAATTCATTTCTTCGTTCGGATCCTTCTGGAAAAACAATACTATAGAATTTAAAGAGCACCGTTTCCCGATAGCGCTTAAAATCTTTACTTTCCCCCGGTTTTAAGAACACATCTGAGAGTCTGATATGTAATGCGAATGAAAAGTCGATGATTCTGGATATTTTTTCCGCTTCCTCGCCAGAAACGCCTCTAATCATATGAGAAGCACCAAATGCAATTTTCAGAGCCTTATATCTCAGCCACCAGGGATCAAATTTTAATTTTGTAAATTCTGCTTCCAAAGCCAGGACCTGCGATGGTAGAAATAGGTCATTCTTTTTTTCTGCTCCGTATTCATCAATTTCTGCCGGTGTTTCAACAAATTCATCCAATATTCCAGGCGCTTTGATCATTTGGATATTTGTTTTTGCCAGTCTATCTTCCAAAAGCATCTCATACCGAAATAGATTCAAAGCCGCTTTAGGCAGGTTTCCGGAAGAAGCTTTAAATGCTTCCCAATAAGCCGCCCCATTGTGCATAGCAACGTATCTCACCGAAAGATCCGGCGTAGCCCCCTGATGGTTCAATTGATTGGATAAATCCTCACCCACATCAAGTAATCCAAATTGAAGAAAATCAGAAAATCGCTCAAATTGCTTATCGTTATTATTTATCTCTTGAGTAAACAAAAAATGAGTCGGAATAACCGGTGTAAAATAAATACCGGGCATCAGGGTTTCATAATTAAGAATCAGTTCGTAAGCACTCCCGGACGACTCTTTAGAATCGAGCGTTGAGCCAAAACGTCCCCGAATTAAATCCTGCCTTGAAAATGGAAACAGATACACTTCTGCTTCCGGAAACTTACTCTGAATATAATCCTGAATTTTTTTAATCCTTTGCTTTAAAAGTTCTTCTTTCTTTTCTATCTCATCTTTTTTATTAACGATCGCCCCTCTTTTCATTAAATTGATCGTTTCGAGAATAAGCTGGTAGCGGAGTTTTTGTTTGTTGTTCTGAATGATTTCTTTAACTAAATTCGTTTTTTTAGTGATGATTCCATCTAACAGTATCGGATATTTTTGTTTTAGCCGTTCCATAAAAAAATCATGGATCTTTTTCTTCTGCCCCGGGCTGATCGCATTTTCCGATTCTATACCCTTCTTTTGATAGTATCTTTGCGTCAATAAATCATGTTCTTTCAGAAACGTCTCTTTGAGAAGTTCATCGGTCCAGTCCGAAGCTTTGAGGGATACAGATTGTAAATTATATTGAACTTCTAAATCCAAGTCTGAAGCAACATTTTTATGCCCTATGGTTCCAATGGATCCGATACTGTATATCCCTTCTATCGGGGCATCATCACTAATTGCCGGGGAAACAGTTTTATCAAATGTCTTTTGTATGTAATTTTTAAAATCGTCCAGAAAAACCGGGGACAGATTTGCAATTTCCTTAACTCCAAAAGGGGCATCTTTGACATATAGGTTTGCCTTTCTTTCAGAAGTATCTCTTTTACTTTTTCCAGAATGAAAGCTTTTATATTCAATTTCTTCCAGCGAAGGTTCGTTGACATGCAGTAAATAAATGATTTCGTACAGAGCATATCGCATCGACTCATCAAAAGATTCATACGCCTGGTGAATTCGAGCTTCGTTAAAGTTTTTAAAGAATTCTACCCCTTTTGTCACATTTTGAATCAGTTGCTGCTTTGACTCTTCCTTTAGCTGGATCCCTTCTTTAAGAATGTCGCATAAACCTGTTTCCTTCGGTTTATTTTGATCCGCTGGGGTAGCTTTTTTCTTCTTATTCTCCAGACCAAATATGCTTTTAAGACCCATTGCTTGATTTTTTTTAATTTTTCTTTAAGCGGCAATCGAACCCTCAATTCATTATAGTTGAGAATTGCCGTATTTTAAATACAAGTATTAGATTTTTACCTGAACACCAACTATCACTCAACGATCTATACTGTCTTGTCATTTAATGTTTTTCTAATCAACAAAAGCAATCTTTCCTTTTTGATACGAATTCACTACATATGGCCTCTCATTACTGAAAATATGGATGAGATGTACAATACCTATGTCTACCGTACTATTTAATAGTACTTTCATCATTAAAGACTGTTTTATTTCAATTTAACCGTTGAAATAAATCGGTAGAAAACGTAAATCCCGTTGTTCCGGAAACCATACCCCGTCCATTTTCAGTTCTTCATTAGAGCATAATTTTTCTAAATTTGTTAGGTTTCTAAAGCAATCACCAAATTCGAAATAATCTTATTGATATTTTTTACTAAAACCTGATTCGCAGTTTATGTATGTTACAGACAATTTTAATAGTGCCTCAATTTTTTGATTATAAAATCAGTTGAATATTGAACCTTTTTTGAAAGAATTGCTTAAACGATTAAAAATACCCAATGTCCTATCAAATATTCTGTATATATCAATGGTTAAAACAATAGGATTTAGTTAAAATAGAAAAATAATTCAAACTGAACACACCTTACTTCTCACATACGATTTGGGTCGGCAAAATATCACTGGCTTAGTTCCCTATAAAATTGACTATGAATTCCACATTATCAGACCCATCTAAAAACAGTGACTTGAAACTATTTGCAACTGCACCCAAAGGAATAGAAACCATATTAGCGGACGAACTCCTGGATTTGGGTGCTAAAAATGTTAAGACCTCTCGTGCGGGAGCTTCTTTTTTCGGTAATATTGAATTGGCCTATCGGGCCTGTCTATGGTTGAGAACTGCGAACAGAGTTCTTTTGCCCATCGACGAATTTCAAGCTGAAACACCGGAAGCGCTTTATCAGAAAATACAATTGATCCCCTGGTCTGAACATTTGGATTCAAATGGAACTTTTGCTGTTGATTTTCAATCGTCACAATCAAAAATTTACCATACTCAGTATGGAGCCTTAAAAACAAAAGATGCGATTGTGGATCAATTTCGGGATCGTTTTAATCATCGACCTTCCATTGATCTGGAAAAGCCAGACATTCGGGTCAATATTTATATCTTAAGAAATATCGCCACTGTCAGCCTGGATTTATCCGGGCAAAGCCTTCATAAACGTGGATATAGACTTGAAAGTGGCAAAGCGCCTTTAAAGGAAAATCTGGCAGCCGCGATTCTGTTCCGATCAAATTGGCCTGAGATCGCAAAACAAGGTGGAGGATTAATCGATCCGATGTGCGGATCAGGGACGTTACCGATTGAAGCAGCATTAATGGCGGGTGATCATGCACCAGGATTGCTTAGGGATTATTTTGGCTTTCTAAGGTGGAAACAACACCAACCTGATATCTGGGAAAAATTACTAAAAGAGGCCGAAAAAAGAAAAAACATCGGAATGGAGCAGCTGCCAACAATCGTTGGTTATGACGGAGACAACACAGCAGTCAAGTGCTCTTTGGCAAACATGGAAAACGCTGGATTAAGAGCATATCTTCATTTCGAAAAAAAGGATCTGACCGACTGTGTTCCCCATCCGAAGATGAAATATCAACCAGGTCTGGTTGTGGTTAATCCTCCTTATGGAGAAAGAATCGGTGTCGTTAGAGAACTCGAACCTCTTTACAGAAATCTAGGACACTGTTTAAAAACCAACTTTAAAGGCTGGAAATCAACCTTGTTTACCGGAAATGATGAACTGGGGAAAAGGATGGGGCTTCGGGCAAATAAAATCCATATCCTATACAATGGGGCTATTAAATGTAAATTGCTCAGCTTTGATGTCACACCTGAATGGTTTGTCGAAAAAAAATATCAGGATACCCCACCGTCGATAAAACCTTACTGGACACCACAACCTGAATCTCAGATGTTTGCAAATCGTTTAAAGAAAAATCTGAAAAAGTTAAAAAACTGGCGTAAAAGGGAGAATATTACCTGTTTTCGGGCCTATGATAACGATTTGCCAGAATATGCAGTTGCGGTCGATATTTATGATCAGCATGTTCATGTTCAAGAGTATAAAGCTCCAGATACGGTTGACCCGGAAAAAGCCAAAGCCAGGTTGAACGATATCATTGCGATACTACCTGAAGTACTTAATATTCCAGCCGAAAATATTTTCTTAAAAATCCGACAAAAACAAAAAGGTCCTGCTCAATATAAAAAACAGAATTCAGAAAATATCTTTCATGATGTAACAGAAAACAATATGATTTTTCTCGTTAATTTTTCTGATTACCTGGACACCGGACTTTTTTTGGATCATCGCTTGACTCGGGATCTGATTGGTAAAATGGCCAAAGGAAAGCATTTTTTAAACCTGTTTGCATATACGGGGGCAGCCACTATATACGCCGCTAAGGGAGGAGCAAAATCTACCACAACAGTGGACATGTCTAGAATATACCTTGAATGGGCAAAACGGAATTTGGCAGCCAATGGATTCAGTTACAATCGCCATTATTTTCATAATGCTGAATGTCTTGATTGGATACAAAAAGAAAACAGACAGTATGATCTTATTTTTGTTGATCCACCCACGTTTTCCAACTCAAAAAAACTCAAAGAAACATTTGACGTTCAAAGAGATCATGTTGACCTGATCTGTCAATTGGGGAAACTCCTTGCCCGCAATGGTACAATTATCTTTTCCAACAATTTTAGACGTTTTAAAATGGATGGTGACAGCTTAAAGGATTTTTCCATTAAAGAGATTTCAAAATCGACACTACCGCCGGACTTCATCAAAAGACCCAAAATTCACAATTGCTGGGAAATTAATCGGCGTATCAATTAAATTCCCGGTTCAAAAAGGTGCTTTAAGGTTCTTCCCCTCTAAAAGTAATGACCTTGCTACATCATGGGTTCCAGATAAAAAACAGAATTTTGATAAAAAAGGCATGATTAGTGATATACTTAAAACAGCAACCGTTTTAGGTATTTCAGCGCCTCACAAACAAACAGATAACTAACTGTATTTTTTGCTATTTTAATTCTATTCGACTTTAAATTTTTGGAATTTCCATGAAGAAATTGCAGGATTTTTGTGCCGTACAAGGAATTCATTACCGGTCTATTGCATTGATACTCAGAATCACCACGATTATTGTACTTGCACTCAATCTCTTAATGAGCCCTTTGTACGCTCAGGAAGAGGAACAAGAGTTGAAATACAAGTGGCAGCAAAAGTATTATAGCACTGTCAACAATACGAAAAGTCTCTTGTATTCTCATGAGATGAGAAATTCGAAATTGGCATTTGTCGACATTGATGGTGATGGTGATAAGGATATTTTTGTCGGTCAGAATAATGGTGAAATTGCTTTCTTCGAGAATCAGGGCACGCGCAAAGTACCCAAATTTGAACTCATTACTCAGCAATATAAAGCTATTTTCGAAATTAAAAAAGCAGGAAGAAAAATTAAAATCAGGAATGTAATCAATGTCGGCGGACGATCAGCACCCACATTTATTGACATTGATTATGACGGAGACTTTGATCTTTTTATCGGATCTGTAGATGGACGTATCTGGTATTTTGAAAACCAGGGTAATAACCTGATTCCTGTATTCAAACTAATTACCTCTAAATATGCAGGTATTCAGATCGGAAAAAATAGCGTCCCATTGTTTGCAGATATCAATCTGCAACGAAAATTCGATCTGATTGTAGGTACCGTTAAAGGCGAAGTTTGGCTATATATTAATGATGGCACCCGAAAAAAAGCCCATTTTAATACCAAAGCTGTCCGGCAAATTGCCCAGTTAGGATTGGAAACACATGCATCTCCAGGACTTTTTGACTGGGATGAAGATGGTGATTTGGATCTTTTGGTCGGACAGAAAAACGGGACATTAAGCCTTTTTATGAATGAAGGAACTGTTTTTTCTCCTAAATGGCAATTTACAGAACAAGCTTTCCTGTTGATCGATATAGGTGGAGAATCATCACCTCATTTCGTTGATATTGATGGCGATAATGATCCAGACCTTGTCATTGGAAGCGCAAATCCAACCGTCTTTTTGTTTGACAATCGTATCCGTGAAGGAAAAAGAACAATGTGGAATTTAACTACAAATTTGTTTAATTTCCATAAGCTGGTTGTCACTGGAGACCGAGGAAGTATTACAGCCGGTGATATTGATGGTGATGGGGATCTGGATCTGGTTGTCGGGGAGAAAAATGGAAACCTCAACTACTATGTCAACAATGGAAGTGCGAAAGAACCGAATTGGATATTAAAATCTGAAGAATTGATGTTCATAACGGGTATGCAGAATAGTGCACCTGCATTTGGCGATATGGATGGCGATGGTGACCTGGATCTTCTGGTGGGAGAAAAGCAGGGTCAGATCGCATTTATTGAAAATATAGGAACGCCAAAAAAACCGGTTTGGAACCTGAAAAGTAAGTCTTTTTTCCAGATCGATGTCGGTTCAAACAGTGTTCCCCGACTGTTTGACATAGAAAATGATGGAGATCTTGATTTATTAATTGGAAACTTCGCAGGTCGTGTCATTCTTTATGTCAATGACGGTAAAAAAAATGAACCCCACTTCTCAGTTCAATCCACCCGCTTTGGTTCTGCCAAAGTAGGTAGAAATGCGGTTCCTACTTTTTTTGATTGGAATCAGGACAAATTCCCGGATATGCTGGTGGGTGCCAACAACGGCAAAGTACAATTATTCCTGTCTCCAGGAAAAACCGGTGATAACAATACCCCCTGGCAGATTCACGACAAAGCCTTTTTCACCTTTAATGTTTACTCCCTATGTCATCCACTGATATCCGATTTTAATGGAGACAATAAACTTGACCTGTTACTGGGAAATAAAAATGGAGATTTTGTCCTTTATATAAATGAAGGCATAGAAAAAGTAAAAAAAGATGTTAAAGCAGTAAACGACAATTCCATTGATCAACAAGAAGGCTCTCTGGTAGTAGAAGATGTTGAGGGTCCCGTCGAAATAGAAATTGAAGAAGAGATTGACAATCCAGAAGATGAAAATCAGGAAGACTTCATATCAACGGAAGTTGAAGAGAGTACAATTAAAATTATCGATCCTCAGTTTTCTAAAGTCGGCATATCTCTTGTTCAAAACGAGACAATCTCCAAATCCACTCCAACATTAGGAGATCTGGATCAGGATGGAGATCTGGATCTTCTTGTTGGCAGCAGCAGTGGTGCCGTTTTTTATTATGAGAACCAGGGAACAGAAAACGAGTGGGATTTTAAACTAGTTTCTGAGGATTATGTCAAAACCAAAAATATGGCCAATACCGCCCCTGTTCTAAACGACATCGATCAGGATGGAGACATGGACCTGATTATCGGCACTCAGAGCGGGAAACTATGGCTCTTCAATAATCAGGGTTCATCTGAATCTCCGAACTTTGTACTGGAAACTGACTTTTTTAAAAATCTATGGTTGGAAAGAGAAGTCAAACCTGCTGTTATCGATCTTGATGATGATGGTGTTCATGATATTATCGCTGGTAATTTTGGCGGTCATCTGGTTTTCGTCAAAAATGATTCGAGCCGTTTTTTTATTGTTCGTAGGGACTATCAAAAAATTGACGCTGGAATTAACTCTGCCCCTTCAATGGCCGATTTAAACAACAATGGTAACCTGGAGATGATGGTTGGATCAGACTCTGGAAAAATCTACTTTTTCCGGAATGAGAAAGAAGACTATCAAGGTAAATGGAAGCTGATTCCAAAATATGGAAACAATATTCATTTTTTACAAGGAAGTTCCCCGACCGCCTATGATCTGGATAATGATAATGATGTCGATCTGATTGTAGGAAGTGAGGCGGGTCGAGTTATGCTGTACAAAAACAATGCGATCATCAGAGATGAACCCTTTCAGACATCAGAAGTTGAAGAACTGGATGAATAATTTCTCGAACCTCCATTGATTGCACTCCCATTAATCTAATATTTTTCCCATTCTTACTTTCTTTTTCCTCTTACTTAATATAGCATTTACAATCTTAGCGAATCAACAAAACGCAATTTTTGTAAATATATATTAATTGTTTGAAAATGCTTTTATGAAAAAGAACAGATCTCTATACAGCAGGCTGACAACAACACCTTTTTTAACTCTCTTTTGCCAGGGATTTTTTCTTTTCAACCTGATTCTCTCTCCAACCGTATTACCCGCCAAACAATCATCAAAAAGATCCATTGAGATAGAAAAAATAACAATCGGTGAAGAAGAAATCTTTACCGGGCAAAAACAGTTAATAGAGGTATTACTCAAAAATTATACTTCAAAAAAACAACCCATAACTGTAAAGCTGTCGGTCACCTTACCCAACCAGATAATTATCACATATGGTTCTGAAAATGCTGTTTTAAAGTCTAAATCTGAAACCCGAGTTTTAATCTCATATCCCATAGACAAAAAGAAAGGGGGCGATTATACCATCGGAACAAAAATTTATACCCGCAGAGGTAAACTCATTAAAAAAAGCTTAAAAAAACAGAATAAGGATTTTTTTGCCATAGACCCAACCAAGAGCAAGCAAATAAGAAGAATTCGCAGAAAGTCCATTGAAGAGAAAGAAAAAGCAAAATTGATCGTAAAAAAGCCCTCTCCAGCATCGACCAACCCGATCGAATTCGACCCGCCGGATTTGTCGTTTGAAAGTGTTAGTATACAAAACAACCCTTCGGTACTCCGGGGAGAAACGGCTCATGTAAGAATAGTATTAATCAACACAGGTGGAGACATCGCCGAAGACGTCGAATACACGGTTAGCTGGTATTTTGAACCCCGAAAAAGTCGTAAGATAAAATTCGATGGTAACCGAATCAAAATCATTGCCCCGGGGGAACGAAAGGTCATTCAATTACCGTTGACAATTCCGGAAGCAGAACAGAAAGGATATTATATTATTCAGGCAGTGGTTGATGAGTCCAACTACATTAAAGAAACCGATGAAAAAAATAATACGAAGTTAAGCAGTCAAAAATTATACTTCAGCGATATTACTTTGGTTTTTCCAGAACCCGCCCACTCATTTGCTGAAGATGGTCGATTCCTGTTTCAGTGGATAAGCAAAAAGTACAACCAGTTCAAAATACAGATATCTTCTGACGAAAAATTTTTGGATCAAGAGCAAATTTTTGAACTGCCAAAAGGTGACAAATGGGAATCCGCGCATATTATCAAACCTTTAATTGGAGAAATGCCCGCAATGGGTATTGGTCTGATGGAAAGCTACAATACAGATCATCTTTTCTGGAGGGTACGTGCGCAGAATTCGCAGGGAGATATGGCGGAATCTTCTATCAGGGAGTTCTATATAAAGTTTAAGGCGAACTAAAAGAAACGTCAGATAAAACAGATTTTTTTGCAATAACAAAAAACAGTTTTCCAAAATTGCGCATACGACCGGCACTTTCTTCAGCAAGCCTTCCATTACCCCAAAAAAGATCTGCCCGACCCGGGCCGCGGATCGCTCCACCAGTATCCTGATTCAAGACAAATCGGTGACTCGGTTTGGGTTTCCTGGCTTTCCACTCCTTATCAAAATCCGGAAGATCTAAAATAATATAGGCCAACCCTGATTTTGGATAAACACTCGTATCTGTTGCAATTGATCTTTTAGGTGTTAATGAAACATTGATATTTCCTTTAGGACCATCCGGATCAACATGCAGTTCAAAAAAAGTGTAACTGGGATTGTGAAAAAGGATTTCTTCTTTTTCACCAATGTGTTCTGAAATATAACGTCTAATACTACCCATTGAAATCTCCTCCAGCGGCATCTTCTCCTGATCAACAAGTAGTTTGCCAATACTGTTATAGTTATGTCCATTAGCACCCGCATAACTAAGTTTAACTCTATTTCCAGAAGGTAACATAAGAATTCCAGATCCCTGAACCTGTAGAAAAAAAAGATCAACCGCATCTTTCATCCAGGCGATTTCCAATTTTCTACCCGCCAGTTTATTTTCGGCCATTATTTCACGTCTGGAAAAATAGGGTAGAATCTGGTTTTCTTCTAATCTATAAACGATGGTTCGCCCTTTTAAAGAATTCCGAAACCCTCCAAGTCCAAGTATTCTGTGATCATCCGGAATGGAATAAACAGGTATGTTATATTCTTCAGAAGGTATCAAACTCCCTGGAAAAATCGGTTCATAATATCCTGTGAATAAGACTTTGTTGTCCTCATTGGCAACAGACTTAAAAATATAGAACTGCTTTTCCAATTCAAGCACAAACTCTTCATAACTGGTTTTTCTTTTAAGTAATTGCTGAAACAATTTTAAAGATAATGCCATCTGCTCTGCCGAATACTCCAGGTTGCCAAAAAGAAAAATTTTGTCTTTGGATATTCGGGAAAGATAAACCAGGGATTGTTCAATCGCATTTTCCAAGGTCTTTTTAGAAAGGTCGTCTCCCTTCAGAATCTGTGAATAGGACTCATTCACCAGAATCATTGACTTTGAAGAATACAAGGATACGAGTTTGGATGAAGGGAGATGTGAAGACCTGAAAAACTGTTTGGTACAGCCAAAGAACAGGATAATGATGATGATAATAAAAAGAAATGGAGATAGTTTTCTCATAGAGGTTATAATTCGACAATTCCTTCTGCACCCACTACATTATTCCTACCTCTCTCTTTGGCAAGATACAAACAGTGATCTGCCCCTTTGAGAACAATTTCAGGAGTATCTCCATTTTCCGGAAAGGATGACACACCAAAACTGGCTGTTAACATACCATTGGGTTGTTTCTCTTCATTGGGGAAGACAGTTTTTTCAATTGTCATTCGTAGTTTATCCGCAATTTTCTCAGCCATTTTCTTTGCCGTACCCGGAAGCACGATAACGAACTCCTCCCCACCATAACGAGCGGCCATATCACTTTTTCGGACGCTATCCTTCATTAATTTAGCAATCTTTATCAGAACGTCATCCCCCAACTGATGACCATTGGTATCATTATAGTGTTTAAAATTATCAACATCGATCATAATCAGAGAGCAATGGCTCTGCTGAAGCTCAGCCTTGATTAACTGATCTTTGACAAAGTTATCAAAATATTTTCGATTATACAGTTTAGTCATGCCATCTGTCTCAGCAGACTTTTTTGCTTTTTGGACATTATCGGACAATAAACTCAATCTCTGTTTATTCTCTACAATCGTTTTAATCTTGAACAGCGCATCTTCAACCGTAAATGGTTTAAACAGAAAATCAGTAATACCGACAGTTAACACCTGATTTCTCATTTCCAAATCACTTAATTGATTGCTGACAACCAGAGTCGAAAGTTTATCTGCATTTTCGGATATCAATTTACTTAAAAATTCTTTGTAATCCCATTTCTGATCTGAAAAAAACGGATCTACAATAATCACCGTCGGTTTTATCGCATTGATAGCATTCAGAGCTAAAACCTGCGTATCAAATTCATAAATATCACATGATGGAAACTCTTTTTCGATGACTCCATTCATCAACCTCCGATCCCATTCGTTTTCATCAATCAACATTATTTTGATCCGCTCTATCTTATCTGAATCCGGATCCATTGGTAAACGTAGAGAAACCAATTCGCTGTTTTTTCTGTTGATGATTGTCAGTTCACCATTGTGAAGTTCTACAATTCTTTTGGCTAATGGAAGAGAAAGCTCTCCTTTTTGTAAAGAGAGTTCAATACCATCTGCCAGAGGTGCTTTATCCAGAAAATTATCAGGCAGATAAAAAACGTCCAGATCTCCCTGTATAATATCAATCCGCAACAGATCTTTCTCGCTATCCTTCCAACATTTAATATGAATTTTTTTACTTTTGCTTTTTGCCGCAAGATAATCAAGAATATCAATGATGGCATTTTGCAGTTTTTTCTCATCTGCAATAATTGCTGAAATCTCTGGATCAATATCAAACGAGAGGTCATATGACTTTTTGTTCTGATCCTGAAATTTGTTAATGAACCGGTTGAAACGTAAAACCTTGAAGGCCAGGTTTATCTCGGAAGTCAGTTCCGCCATCGACAGAAGATTTCCGATCAGTTTTCCCATCTTTTTCCCTTCCCGAAGGATATCAACAAAATAATCATCAAAAGAGGATATATCCTTTTTTGTTTCAACCCTCTTTTTATTGATCTCGGTCTGATTGACAATATAGTCGAGAGGCGTCTTGATTTGGGAAGATATACTTGAAAGAAACTGATTTTTAACCTTATTACTTTTTTCCAGCTCCTGAAGCGTATTTTCCAACTCCTGATAGGTCTGCTGGAGATCCTTGTTCGCCTTTAGAATATTCTGCTCATCTTCCTTTTGCAACGTAATATCACGAACCACCACCGCAAATACGGTCTGTGCTTTTTTCTTTTTGACTTCCGTTTTAATGGGAGAGATAGAGATCATTACCGGAACTTGAGTTTTATCCTTCCTCAAAGCTGTCTTCTCACCTTTCCAACCGCCTGAAAACATCTTTAAAAGATTAGATTTCTCTTCAATCAACTGTTTAAAGAGAACTTTCAAATTTAGTTTTTCAATCTCTTCGACTTCATAAAGAAACAGATTAAGAAAAGCCTGATTAACCGATTGTAAACGCCCTTTATCATCCGCAATTATTATGGCATCCAGATTTGATTCCACTACCTGGGAAAACAGTTTAATCTGAGCTAACTTCTTCTGTAATTCATTTTCCAGATCCTTAGAAACTTCAGTGATTTCCTCATTGAATTTTGATACCTCATTCTTTTCTAAAACCGCATTTTCATAAAGTTTTGCCCGATCTGTCGTCACTCTTAATTTTTCAGCAAGAACATTACTGAACATTTTAAGAAAAACATTTGTCAGTTTCTGATTCTCTGCATCCGTTTTATTCAAAAAGTTTGATTCAATCGCAATCACTTTACTATAGGTGACCGCAATCACATCAGCGGACCGGGGTGTATTTGCACTCAACACTGCCATTTCACCTATAGTACTACCGGGTTGAGCAATTTTTAAAATAAACTTCTTGTCCGCAAATACATCAAACTCCCCCTGAAGTAAGATGTAAACCATACTGTCACTTTTATTACTCTCCCTGATCAAATATTCAGCAGAGCCCAATTCAAAAATCCATGCTCTTAACAGAATCTCTTTCAACAATAAAGGGTCGACAGTCTTGAAATAGGGAGTTTGCCTGATCGAATCTACAACTTGATCAATTTTTTCTGGATTCTCATTCAGGAATATTTTTCTCATTGATTTCTGACTATTTTCTGAATTTCTAAATCATATTTAATAAAAGAGTAAAACTTAGCCCTGATAAATCAGGATAAGTATCTTAAAAGTATTTTCTGTCAATATAAACGAAAAAATGACTTATAAGGTACTAAAATCTAACAGACTAAAGATTCTACTTGAAGTATGTTTTTGGCATCAAACTAAATTTACAAACGATTCATCTATTTTAATCAATTCCGCCGATAAGCAATAAAATCGGCTAAATGTTCAATCCCATCCCTATATTCGGTTTGTGGCAAAATCTGTAATGTTGCCTTGGCTTTACTAATATGCGCTTTTGCTCTTTGAACCGTATATTCAATTGATCCATACTGTTCAATGAGTTCACTGACGAAAAAAACATGCTCATCAGTAATTTTATCACCATTTAAAATATTCATTACTTCCTGCTTTTCAACATTGGATGTTTTCTCTAGTAAATGACTTAGCGGAAGCGTCATTTTTCGTTCTTTCAGGTCGGTACCCTGCTGCTTCCCCAATTCTTTATTTTTAATATCATAATCCAAAGCATCATCCACTAATTGAAATGCAATTCCAATTTCCTTTCCACATTGATACAGCACATCCTGTTGAGTCTGGTCTGCTCCACCTAAAATTGCTCCCATTTGCATTGCGGCAGCCATTAGACTTGCTGTTTTATAAAATATAATCTCAAGATACTCTTTTTCAGTTGTTGAACTATTGTCTCTCGCCAGCTGTTTTATTTCTCCTCTCGCCATATAAGTAGAAGCATCCGATAGAATCTTTACCAAACGAATATCACCCAGTTTTGCCAGATTCTTAAATGATGCACCAAACAAATAGTCACCCACTAACACAGACGCCTCATTTCCCCAAATCGTGCGGGCTGATTTTTTTGAACGTCTTAATTCAGCGTTGTCGACAACATCATCATGTAAAAGCGTTGCGGTATGAATATATTCAATAATACTTGCGGTAAGACATGTATCATCATCAATTTTCCCAACTGAACCCGCTGCAAACAGCAATAATGCCGGTCGTACCCGCTTTCCTCCTGATTTCAGGATATATTGTCCCACCTCAGACAAAAGTGGTATTTCAACGTCCACATCCTTTAGTAAAAATTCTTCCACCCTATCCAAGTACATTCGAATTGGAGATAAAATTTCACCGATATTTCGTACCAACTGCTGAGTATTCATAATTTATTCTAATAAAACAATCTGTTAACTTCCTATACCTGTAAATAATGCCTTACTTCATATTTTAAGCTATTGGTTGTCAGAATAAACTGACCCTATAATTTTTCCAAGATAGACGAAAATTAACATCTCGTAAAATGATTAATTTCCCGTGAACCATGGCGAAATTCATAACACTGAATACCATGTTGGACAACACCTAACTAAAACTACCCTACAAAAAGCTAAATTTCAATATTTGTTTTGGGATATTGAAACTAATCTCTAACAAACATTGCGTAATTTTTTTTGAAACACTACGCAGATAAAATCAGATCATGGAAATATCCTGATAAAAGTCAAAGAAATATAACCTGCTAATAACCGGCAATATTGAAATACAAATGCGACTATATAAATATAACGAGTTACGATTCAAGATAATTTCAGTTTTCTTTCATTTGAATATGTCATCGGACATACAGATTCAAAAATAAAATAAAAACCTTGGTGGGAAAAATGAGACAGCCAAAACGGCTTATTATAAATTTACAAATCAAAAAACCCAAAATACGTCTATATTCCTGGATAAATTTTTAATCGATTCAACTTTTATCTTTTATTTGAATATTTTATATAAAATCATCTATATGGAAAGCTTATTGTACTATTTTACAACCTTGCCTTTTGCCGGGGGAACGGCTTGTTTTTGCAAGGACAACTGCTTTTTGATTTGATTTAATTTCAGATATTTTTGATAGGCAATATACGCTTTGTCCGATTCACCTATTTTATTGAACACCAGCGACATATTATACCATGCATCAGAAAACGTTGCCTTTATCTTTACCGCATTCATATATGCATCAATTGCATCTTCGTACATGATGAGCTTGTAATAAGCCAAACCAAGGTTATTGTAAAATTCCTCTCTATTCGGATCAAGTTGAATAGCCATTTTGTATTCATCAATAGCCATTTTGGGATCATTATTCTGATAATACACATTTCCCCGGCTAAAATGTTCCAGAGGACTAATTTTTATTTTGTCATTGTCAAAGCTACATGATTGCAGACACAGCAGCTGTCCGATCAATAATATCATCAGTATTTTTTTTTTAACCTGCATAAACATATCCTTGCTTTCCGGCTCTATGAAAATTGAAACATCTTTATCCTCTCACATACAGAGGAATTACCAGCAGAAATCAGATTACTGTGCTTAACCAGTGATTGATCGTACCCGGTATTGACTTTGTTTAAAATTCAAGTCATATATATACATTGATCTAGTTTTCGAGAGCATTTTGCCCAAGGGTTCTTGAATTTTTTTCCTTTGTAACTAAATTAACTAATAATCATAAATTTTCCATGACTGAATTGATAAATAACGAAAATGAAGAGAGTATTTTCGAATTTGAAGATACCAATATTGAATTCATTGAAGAAGAATTTGACTTTGAACAACAAGTATCAGAACGACTCGATAAAATCAATGAAACAGAGCTTGTTGAAGGTAAAGTTGAAAAGATTACCAAAGACTTTGTAACTGTTGATTTTGGATATAAGTCAGAAGGACAGATCCCCACTCAAGAATTTTTTGATGCTGAAGGTGAGCTAACCGTTCAATTAGGAGATACAACTGAAATTTACCTTGAACGGCTTGAAGATGAGAGAGGACAAGTTGTTGTTTCCAAAGAAAAAGCTAAAAAGCTGAGAGTATGGGAAGACGTCGGCAGAATTTATGACGAAGACGGAGTTGTCCCAGGTGTTATCACAGCACGGATCAAAGGTGGACTCTCTGTTGATATCGGGATTAAGGCATTCTTACCTGGATCACAAGTTGATCTACGCCCGGTAAGAAATCTGGATAAACTGTTAGGCGAGCGTTTTGAATTTAAAGTTCTAAAATATAATCCCAAACGTGGAAATATTGTACTTTCCAGACGAGCTATTCTTGAACTGGATCGGGAAGAACAAAGAGAGAAAACACTTGAACTACTGAAAGAAGGCGCAATTATCAAAGGGCACGTCAAAAATATCACCGATTACGGTGTTTTTGTTGACCTTGGCGGCGTAGACGGACTGCTCCATATCACTGATATGACATGGGGAAGAATTGTGCATCCATCTGAAATGTTCTCAATCGGCGATGAGATTGAAGTTGTTGTTCTGAAGTTTGACGAAGTCGAAGAGAAAGTATCACTGGGATTCAAACAGAAATCAACAAATCCATGGGATAATGTGGCAGAGAAATATCCTATTGGAAAAGAGGTGGTGGGTAAAGTTGTCAGCCTGACTAATTACGGTGCATTCATCGAAATTGAAGAAGGTGTTGAAGGACTTATTCACGTTTCAGAAATGTCATGGACCAAAAAAGTTAGACAACCATCCACTGTTGTATCATTGGGTGACAGCATTAAAGCACTCATTAAAGAGGTTGATACTGAGCAAAGACGGATTTCATTATCTATGAAAGAAGCCTTGCCTAATCCTTGGAAAGAAGTTGCTGAACGAAATCCAACCGGTTCTATTGCTAAAGGGAAAATCAGGAATATCACCGATTTTGGAATTTTTGTTGGACTGGATGAAGGTATCGATGGACTGGTTCATATTTCAGATATGTCCTGGAGTCAGAGACAACGAAGTCCTGCTGAAATTTACAACAAAGGCGATGAAATCGAAGTCAAAATTCTCAATATCGATGTTGACAACCAGAGACTCTCTTTGGGTATCAAACAGTTGTCTGAAGATCCTTGGCAAACACTGGAAGGCGAAATCAATGAAGGCGATGTAGTCACCGGAAAAATCGTGCATATCGCAGATTTTGGTGTCTTTCTGGAAATTAAGCCGGGAGTTGAAGGACTCATCCATGTCAGCGAAATTGATAAAGAAGTCAACAAGAAGAGTCTGACTCAGTTTTATCCTCTGGAAAGTGAAATTCAGGCAAAAGTTATTAATCTTAAGGTCAGTGAAAGACGTTTGGGATTAAGTGTGATTGGTTTATCTGAAGCGAATTACAGAGCGCTGCAAGAAAAAGGTGTCATCATCATTCCACCGGAAGGTGAAGAAGAAGGTGCCAAAGAAGTGGTAGAAGACGCTCCAGTTGAAACAGCTGTAGAATCCAAACCTGAAGAAGTTGTAGAAGAACCCAAGCTTGAAGAAGTTGTAGAAGATGCCAAGCCTGAAGAAGTTGTAGAAGTTGTAGAAGATGCCAAACCTGAAGAGGTAAAAGAAGAAGAAGAAGAAGCTGAAACTCCTTCTGAGCCCGCAGAAAATCAGGAAAATGAAGAGGCTTAATGACAATTGTTATTCCAAACGAATAGTCACATAACCATTTGTTTGGAAGATTTGAATTTAGTCGACCCAAATATTGGCCGGGTTTTAAATCCGGCCATATTCGTTTTACATCCAACCTATGCTGGGAAAAAACAGACCACGTCTTTCATTCAATCATCCCTTTACCCTGGTTCTATTCATTTCAATTGCAATACATATTACTGTATTGACTCAACTTAATTGGAAAATAAAAAAAACACCGCCCAAAGAAAAGATCTTTGAGGTGGAACTGATCTATCCAAAGAAAATAAAACCGATTAAAAAGATCAGGAAAATCATAAAACCCAAAGTAAAACCAATCCCTAAAAAATTGGTTAAAGCCAAACGAAAAATCGTTCGTGTCCCGATTCCAAAAGCAAAAATCAAAACAGCTCCTCCAAAGAAAAAAGTAATAACCAAACCGATTATCAAACCTTCTTTACGACTTCAGTCTTCCCTTAACCGAAATACCAGAAACAAGAGCGATCCATTATTATCGGTGGGTAATAAAAAGCTAAAGGTCCCTAAACTCCAAAGCAGCAAAAAGGAAGCATCAAACCTTGATATTGTTCCCGATATCAAGCCATCAGATCAGCAGATCTCTGCCAAATTATCCAACAAAATTTCCACAGCAAAAATTAAGGATTTGGATGCAAAAGAGATCACTTCTAAAAACAAAACAGGTAGTATTGATTCTGGAATTGGAAAACTAAACAAAAAAGTATCTTATAAAATCACGCAGATAAATGAGGGGGCAAAAGAAGGACGTCGCTCATCGAGTGCAAGTATTTCAGACAGCACATTTATTGAAGGGGAAATCAGAGAAAGGGAGATCATCTTCAAACCGGATCCACCTCAACTCGATATTGAAAAAAGTGTCACAATTACTTTAAAATTCACCGTATTACCTAATGGAGAAGTTGATCAGATTTTCCCTGTTCGGAAGGCAGAACTGGAACTGGAACGCATTGCCATGAAACTGCTTCGTCAATACCGGTTTTCACCCTTATTTGCTAATGCAGATGTTCAGGAGGGATTGATTCATTTTACCATTCACCGAAAACGTTAATTATACGACCTCTTTTCACCCATAAAACCGTCGAACTGTTTAACCATTTCATATCAAGATTATAGATTCTCCATGTGATCTCTATTCGTGGTTCTTGAATTACCAACCGGTTTTGCCATTTTCAGTTTCACCCTTCTGCTTTTCCAGGGTTCTTTTAATTTAATGGGTAATAGCGGCGATATCACTCGTATCGCTTTTGGCAGCAGTGTGAATGTTGCGGGCAACCGCCCTAAATAAAGTCCATCACCAACAATTCGATTGTCTTGCCCAATTCCCTTAATCTCCAGCTCACTAAATTTTCGATGAAAAAGGTATTTGTTCCTGGAAAGTGATTTTCTAGAAAACAGACTGGAAATAAACCAGTTTTGATCCATAAATGTCTGATAATTCAACTGGTAATATTCAAAAGCATTCAGATTCATCCGAACTTGACTCCTGATTCTGGGTCCTTTGGTGATTTTTCTTCCCAGTAATAAAAGTGAAAACACATAGTTGCCTTCATAGGCAACCTTTCTTTCATTGATCAGGGTAATCTTTTTCTTCTTCAGCAGAATTGGCGAGAAAAGCTTAACCATCTGCATTATATTTCTCAAAATCACCGGGTATTTAATAAACGGAATCCCGATCAGTACGTCATTTAAAACCAAAGAGCTCGCAGGAAATCCATGTATATCAATATAGTGACACCGGAGTAAGTCCATAGTAATCGACTGGTTTTTCTGGATGATATAAAGCAGGTTTTCCAGATTTGGTGAAATGCCGAGTCCATCAGATAATGCAGAACTTTTTGAATCAGAAATAAAGGCAAGCGTATTACGCCCTAAATTATCCGTTAATAAAGGATAAAAATTATTTACCATCCGACTAAAAAACCCATCATTCCCAACAAATACAATAACTTCAAATCCTTTGATATCTATAGTGGGTGATAATACGTAAGATTCAGGATGGAATAATTCGGAGTCAGGAAGCCGGCTAAGAATGACATCCTCATTTTTCTTCCAAAATCTTGCTGTTTTGGCTGATAGGATTGAATTGACGATAAATAGACAGTTCATATCAGGAACTTGATTGGTGTTTCATTTATTTATCGGATTCGATATATATTGATTTTCTGCAATATGAATCTCAAAATCAATATAATTATCCAGTATTGTCCGGTTAGATAAATATCTCGTCTTACAATAGAGCCGGCTATATTTTTAATACTTCCTTCACATCTGCCATAACCATTTCAACAGATACGAGTTTCAAACACTCTCTTTTAACCTTTTTCCGGCATTTTCCTTTGCCATTTCGGCTGCAGGGACGACAATCCAGATCGACTTCAACAATTTTACTTTGCTCTAAAAAGGGAGCATATCCAAATTCCCGAACAGTTGGACCAAATACAGCCAGCGCCGGTATTCCCATCGCCTCTCCAAAGTGTACAACTGCTGAATCATTACTAATAACCAGCTGACAATATTTTAATACTTCGGCGGTTTCCAGAAACGACAACTCACCTGCCAGATTTACTGGCTTTTCAGTACACTGATTCAGGATCCATCCAGGTTCCTGATCCTCTTTTCCTCCCAGAAATATCACTGAGAACCCTTTGTCTTGCAAAAGTCTGGTCAGTGTCAGAAAATTTTCTTTTGGCCAGCATTTACCAGGAAAAGAGGCGCCCACGCCTAATGCAACTACCTTTTTTCCATTCAACTGCTTTTTTTGGATCAGTTCTTTTACTCTCTTTTGCTCTTTTTCGCCAGGAAAGAGCTCTGTTTTTGTTTCGATCAATAAAGGACCGGTAAAATCTTTGATCAAAGAACAGTACTCCTCCCTTTGAGAAAGACTATTCTTCATTATGTTAATTCCGGTTATCAGTAACAGATTTCGCTTGAAGCTTCTTTTATTGATCCGAACAATATTTTTCTTAAAAGGCAAAAAAGCACCGAACCATCTCCATAAAAGAAAACGACTCCTCAATGATTGATGCGCATCCAAGATCAGATCATACTGTTTATTCTGACAAAGATCTACAACCCTGCTTAATTCACTGTTACCTTTTTTTCGGTCCAGAGCGATTATCTCATCAATATGCGGATTATTTTGACAAATATCAGCAAAAGCTGTTGATGTAAGGAAATCTACGCTTGAATCCGGAAACACTTTTTTGATTTCTCTAAACAAGGGTGTCAATAAAATTATATCACCCAGGGAAGAGAACCGAACCACTAAAATACGATCTTTTTTCATTAATATTCAAAAAAGAGGAGATAACGTTAACTTATATAATACGTCTTAAAACTTTTATATTTTGGCAAACTCGCCATACTTTTACAATAGAACACTTGATAAACCATAGCTACCTGAGCAATATTTAATTTGGACAAATCAATCCTTAACCCTTTTACAACCCGGGGTGGCTCATCATAACCATTAGATTTTACTGTAAATGCATAAAGGCAATGACAAATATTCCTCCCATAAACCTAAATTATGGGTATATAATTATGATTTTGAATTCGAGATTGCCGGTCTAAAACCCGATACATTCAGCCGTCAGCAATGCTTTCCATGGTACTTTTTAAACCGTTCCAGTCTGCTATTCTTACCTCTGTCAAAAATAAACGATTCCATCTTGATATACGATCAACCGGATACACTGTTGCTGGATTCACTCGGGCAAAAACTGAGTTATCTACCCCAATTTACCCCAATCAAACCGAAGCAGGAAACCAATTCCATATTTTCAGATCTTATTATCTCTCCGTTAATGTTTAACGATCTAAAACGCTATCGTTTGCAACCTTGGGGTTGGAGTCAAAAAGCCATACAATACAGTTCACAGTTTTGCCGTCCTCCGATTTCCCCTATTAATATAGATGATGTTATTACCCTCAATTCCAAACAAACCTCAAATCATCTGAGAGAAGCATATTTACCGGATAAGATGAAAATTCCTTCACGGAGTATTCACCCAAACAAAATCTCGCTAGCGGAATTGGCCACAATTGTCAAACAGTTTCAAAAAGAACACCCCTGCTTTTTCATAAAGCATTATTTTGGTACAGCGGGTCGTTTAACAAATTATAGTGATACTGCTGACTTTTCCAATCGGAAATTAAAAAGGTGGAAGGCTTGGATTAACAAACACAAAGGCATTTTACTGGAAAAAAAGTTGGATATCAGGGATGAATGGAGTATTCAGGTTGAAGTGACTCCCGAAAAAGAAGTTATTCCTTTAACAATAACAAAATTGTACTCCGGTCGTGATGGTGCTTATTGGGGAAATTTGTTGGGTGTAAAAGCTGAAAAACTGGAAAAAGATTTAAATAGGGCTCTGGAACCTGTTTTTGAAAAAATTCGACAAACCGAATACCAGGGACCTATTGGTTTTGATTTCATAGAAACAACCGAACATCAGTTCAAGCTCTTAGAGATCAATACACGATTTACCATGGGTCGAATCGCATTTGAGTGGCACAAAAAAATCAATACCTTTTCATACGGTCTGTTTTTTAACCTTTTTTTCCCTTATTCGCCTCATCAGAATGTAAAACAAATTTTAGATTCCTTTTCAAAGCTTGAAAAAAACAGTCCCTGCCAGGTAAATTTGATCAACCTGGTCCCTGGACAATCTTCCGGAATAACCCTCATCAGTGGAATAGTCGGAGCTGAAAGCCAGGAATTAATTTGGAAAATTCATCAGAATATCAATCAGATCATGAAAATACCTCCTCAACTTTCCCGCAAGTGAATAAACAGAAATGATTATTTTCAGCTTTCCTGCAGAAACCTGGAAATAAAAAACCAATCAGAAAAATCTGAAATTGAGACAGACAATTTTGTTATTGATGTTTTATCAAGCATTTGAAGATATATTCCAAAATTACTAATTGCACTTCATCAAAAAATAATTTATTCCTAAAGACTGCCTGAATATTATTATTGGTTTTTCGAACACAACCCTTCGGCCAATGCTTTAGTATTCTTGTATTACCACTCAAATCATTCTGAAAATATTTGGAAATAGGAATCACAATGTCTAAACAAAAAAATGGATTAAAATTTAATTCGAATTTTTTCAAAAAAAGCAAAAAAACACCCTCCGTCTGGGATTCAATCGAATGGGATAAAAGAGATGCATCAATAACAGCGGCCAACGGTGATGTCATTTTTGAAATGAAGGATATTGAAGTTCCAAAATCCTGGAGCCCGCTGGCAACGAACATCGTTGCCTCCAAGTACTTCAGAAAAGCCGGAGTCACCAATGACCGGGGATACGAATATACCGCCAAAGAATTGATCCTAAGAGTGACAGACACAATTGCAGACCATGGACAAAAAGAAGGGTACTTTACTTCAGCAAAGGATGCCGAAAGCTTTAAAACGGATCTGCAATGGCTTTTATTACATCAACATGGTGCCTTTAACAGTCCAGTCTGGTTTAATATTGGTCTTTATCACAAATATAAAATAACCGGAAGCGGCGAGAACTATGCCTGGAAAGAAAAAGATACATACATACCCATCAAAAACCAGTATGAACGTCCCCAAGCCAGTGCATGTTTTATTCAAAGTGTTGAGGATGATTTAACCAGTATTTTCGAACTCACGAAAAACGAAGCCAGCCTGTTCAAATATGGAAGTGGAACCGGTTCCAATATGAGTAAACTTCGAGGAGCAAATGAAAAACTGAGCGGAGGTGGAAACAGCTCTGGTTTACTCAGTTTTTTAAAAGTCCTTGACAGTGCTGCAGGAGCCATAAAAAGCGGTGGTACAACAAGGCGGGCAGCCGTCATGCGATGCCTCGATGCGGATCATCCTGAAGCTGTTGACTTTATTGACTGGAAGGTCAAAGAAGAGGCAAAAGCGATTGCCTTAATAAACCAGGGATACAGCTCTGATTTTAACGGTGAAGCCTATGCAACAATCAGCGGACAGAACAGCAACAATGCAATTCGGCTGACAGATGAGTTCATGAAAGCAGTTGAAGATAATGGTGACTGGCAGACCATTAATCGGACAACCGGTGAAGTTTGTGATACTTTCAAGGCCCGCTGGTTATTTCAGAAAATCAGTAAAGCTGCCTGGGCATGTGCCGATCCCGGACTTCAATTCGACACGGTTATTAACGACTGGCATACATGCTCTAATTCAGCTCCCATCCGAGCTTCCAATCCTTGCTCAGAATTTATGTTTATCGATGATTCTGCCTGTAACCTATCCAGTTTGAATCTGGAAAAGTTTTACGAAAATAATGTGTTTAACGTGGAGAAATTTAAAAATGCCTGTAGAATTTTTCTCGTTGCACAGGATATTCTGGTGGACTTTAGCAGCTACCCAACTGAAAAGATTACGCGTAATAGCCATGAATTCAGACCTTTGGGACTTGGCTATGCCAACTTGGGTACTCTGTTGATGATGTCAGGCTATGCTTATGACAGTGATAAAGGAAGAGCCACAGCAGGTCTAATATCATCAATTATGACCGGACATGCCTATGAAGTGAGTTCTGAGATGGCAGAAAACATTGGATGCTTTGTCAAATATAAAGAGAATGAAAACGTCATGCAGAACGTGATGAAAAAGCATCAGAGTTATATCGATCATAAAATGTATGATTACGATATAGATAATAATTCCGCCATTTTTGAATTAAAAAAAGAGGCAGGAAAATGCTGGAACAACGTCATCAGTAAAGGAAGTATCACTGGATTTAGAAACGCCCAGGTGACTGTATTGGCACCCACTGGAACCATTGGTCTACTGATGGATTGCGCAACAACAGGTATTGAACCGGCTTTTTCATTGGTGATGTGGAAAAAACTCGCCGGAGGTGGCGTCATTCCCATAGTGAATCACAGCGTTCCCAGTGTACTTGATCAATTGGGATACAATAAAGAACAGTCAGAATCCATAACCCGTTATATCGAGGAAAACACAACTATTGAAGGTGCAATAAACATCAAAGATGAGCATCTGTCAATTTTTGACTGTGCCATCACATCCGGAAAAGGAAAACGCTCCATTTTGCCTATGGGGCATGTTAAAATGATGGCTGCTGTCCAACCATTTATCAGCGGAGCAATCAGTAAAACAGTCAATATGCCGAACAATTGTACCGCTGAGGACATTCATAATGTATTTCTTGAATCCTGGAAACTAGGACTCAAAGCGATTACCATATACCGTGATGGTTCCAAAGGTTCACAGCCACTGACCACAGCTCCTGACAAACAGGATAAAACAAATCTGGAAACCATAAAATATCTAAAAAAAGAGATTGATAAATTACAGAATTTTTATGATACGAAACAGGAAAAAAAGGTTCTGGATTGGGGACATGCGAAAAAGCTGCCGGATGAAAGACGGGGTAAAACGTGGGAATTCAAGGTGGGGGGAACCAAAGTCTTCCTGAGAAGTGGAGAGAATCCAGATGGTTCATTGGGTGAAATTTTTATCGACCTCGGCTACAAAGAGGGATCGACTGTACGTGCCTTAATGAATCAATTTGCAATCAGTACCTCTTTTAGTCTTCAACACGGCGTTCCTCTGGAAAAGCTGGTTGAAAGATTCTCTTTTACTAAATTTGAGCCCCATGGTCATGTGGAAGGGCACCCATATCTGAAAAATGCGACTTCGCTGGTTGACGCTATTTTCAGAATCCTCGGGTACTGTTATCTGGGTAGAACCGATTTTCTCCAGATTCAGCCCGAAGAACAACCTGAACCACAGCCCGATCAACAGGTTGCTTCAAACCCAGGTTCACAAATGGTTCATAATAATAAACCGGTAACTACAAGTGATCATGTTCCTTGTGGAGAGTGTGGAGGAATCAATTTTCTTCGAACAGGAACCTGCTATGTCTGCCTAACCTGCGGATCTAGTCAAGGATGCAGCTAATTTCATTCTTTGACAAAGGCACTTTTACCTCCCAAAAATAGTTCCGAATACCAACGATTCAATCACATAGTTGGTATTCGGTTCTCAATCAGCATCTCAATGGCAATCGTATTCAACCTTTTGGCAGGAATCCGAACAAAATATCGACTTTTTTTGCCGATACTGTTTGATGTGAGGTTTAAAAAGCCATTTTGACTTCACTATATCAAAGCAGATTTATGGTGAATGAGAGGATAGAGCAATAATCCACTGGAGAGTATTCAGAAATTCAAATTCATTCAGCTACAAAAAATAATAATTATCAGCGTCTGGATCAGCAATATCATACCTGCGTTGATAACAATGATCGGCATTTGATTTCTTTTATCACCAACGGATTGACTAGCCATTGTTCTCCGGTCTGATTTCCTTCTATCATCTAAGTTATTTTCCAAACTCATACCCTGTTTTATCAGTTTGCCTTTTTGAGTTTCTTACCATTTGAAGAAATCATAATCAGTCTGAAACGTTCTTGGCTACTATTTAATCTTAAATTGACACATAAAATTTGATCAAATATTATCCTTGCCAAAATTCTTCTTCCCTGAATCTTTACAACTACATGTCATAAAAATATCTTAAGCCATCAGTAAAAAATATTAAAACAGGTAACAACCGAATATCCATCAGGATTATCAGTTGGATTTTATTCACTGGTCGCTTATGTATATTTTAACAATTCCATGGAAAATTGCAATCGGTTTTAACCTGAGGTGAGTAAGGCCTAAAACACGGGACTTATGGAAGAAAAAAAATTAAGCAAAGACCGTTTTTTTTGAGTGAAAAATCTAAAAACTGCATAAAAACAACTTTGAACACTGAACCTGTGAACGGTTACCTTTAGTTTTTATATTTGTGTTACACCTACCGAATATGGGATTGAATTTTTAGAAAATTCAAAAAATAGCAATTTTGCTTCAATATTTTGATGGATCATTTTAATAATAACAAATTTCGATGTTTTAGCTTCAAATGGATAATTAAAACGCAAAAAAGGTAAGTAGACTATATTTATGTTTTTCTCATTTTTTATTTTTTTATAACAACCAGCAAAATATGCCCCTCAAATCGAGTTAGTAAAATTCACCTTTAGGTGTTCAGGTTCCTCTACAACCTACCGCAAATACTGTTTTAGTCTGATTATTCAAAAAGCTTTTTATTGACAGAGGGGGGTTTAGTTTATTAAATTTGTATGCGTTTATATAACCACTTCCGAGTCTTTTTTTTTGTTGATTAGTAATTTCCGCACAATGATTACTACATACCTGGAGC